>WLWD01002537.1_pt1 | contig 108216 bp, 52 predicted proteins | sample 6712731 | NCBI WGS metagenome assembly WLWD01 (sample SAMN12718690, study PRJNA576275) | sponge metagenome | isolation source: marine sponge | host: Mycale hentscheli | place: New Zealand: South Island, Marlborough, Capsize Point | collected 2014-11-01 | reverse complement strand
TCGAGAGTATCATTCAATGAAGCACCATTTGTAGACTTGGCGGAGGCATCAAATACTGCTCGTACTTTTGTTGTCGTTGAGGACTCTTTGAACACCCCATGGATTGGCAGATAGTAGACTGAAAGTGTATCCTTGGCTTCTGATGGCACTGGCTCCGCATGATCAAGATCCAGGTATTCTTTGAGTACTGCATTGAAGTCTTTGATCTTGTGTTTTCGTTTGAGTGATTTCTCGTTCTGTCTAAAGCGTTGAATAGCTCTGCTTCTTGATTCACCAAGATCTGGAGGATTGAAAACTCTGGGTAACTTGACCATGTATCGACCATCAGCTTGGATTTGGTGTGTATCTTGGAAGTTTTGCACCACAGCTGTTTCTCCTTGAGTGAGAGTTGAGGAGTGCGGGACTTGGTCTAGTTCCCAAAGTCGTTCAAGGGATTTGTAAGATTGTCTTCCTTAGGCTGGGTCTGTAGTAGAGGAGCGGTTGTAGAGTTGCCATTCTTTAGAGGTCCGGTAATGGTCCACCCAAATATGGTCTTGGTGGCTGCAATCTGGACTTCGGGGTAATATATGAAGTCTTTGGTAACACACTTGCAGCGATCAATTGAAGAGATGATTAAGTCCAGAGGTCCTCCTAAATCTGGATCGGCAAGCTGGAGGTTACGGATTGCAGGTTCAGCGAGTATTGCTTCTTTTGAGTGAGGAGGTTAAGATTTCTTGAGTTTAGGAATTACAGTGAACTTTAGTGTCACGAATTGCTCCGGCTTGCTGAGCAATTGGAGCCTGGCTTGCACATAATGCTTACTGCTTCCACCACCATAAGCTCCCTCGACGACCACTCTGTGCGGATAGCGTGAGAGTTTGAGTTGTGAAGCAAGGCTTTCTGAGATGAGTGAGACTCCAGAACCAGAATCCAGTGCTGCTCTAGCTGGAAGGTGATGATCACCATGTACCACATGGACCACTGCTGTGTCCACAAAACAGAACTCCGGAGGAGCAAGAGGTGCTGCTGTGCCTTTGTCCACTGACTGATGAGTTTGGACTTGAGCTTCCTGACCATCTTCTTGAGTGAGGGCCTTCACGAATGAGTTCGTTACTGTAGTAGGTTCTTCTGAGGTCTTGCTGTCTTTATGTAGAAGAGTGTGGTGTCGTCCTCAGCAGTGTCTGCAACTGAAGGGAGAAGTGCATTTGCTCTGTGTGTGAGAAGGATGCAAACAGTTTGTGCAGCACTTGTTGTCCTTGACTATCTTGTGCCTTCGATCCAATTCATAGGACTGGAACACCGCACACCTGGTTAGTGAATGAGGTTCTTTGCAAATGGGGCAGAGACTCTTGGAAGAAGCAGTCACAGGAGCTTTGGCAGAAGTAGCTTGTCGCTTTGGTTTGCCATTTGATTGTACAGCATGAGACTTCGGCAGCGTGGGAGAATGAGTTTCAACTTGGCTCATGCTATGCTCAAGAGGGCCGAAGTACTCAAGCATATCTTCGAGGGTAGGCAGTGTGGACTTTGCCGCATGATGCTTGGTCCATTCTTCCCTTAACTTGTTGTCGAAGTTTGAGAAAGCATGAGCTGCCAAAAATTGTGAGAGAGTGTCTCCTTTCAGTTCTTTTAGTGCCAGATAGTTGAGATGATAATGCTCTCGGAACCTCTTGATGCCATCCCGAGTGTACGTGTAGGTCTCATCCGTAACTAGTTCCCGCATGTGGTGAGGATAAAGTATATTGGGGCTGCCATAGTCGCGGATCAGAGCTTCAACTGCCTTGTCGTAGCCATCATCTCCTTTGGCGTGTATACGTACTGTCTTCTTGGCTTCCTCTGTGGACATAGCCTTTAACAGTAGGCATCGTTTCTCCATATCATTTAGGTGTTTGCCTCTTGTTTTTAGAGTGGAGTCAAACAGCTCAAAGAAGTTCGTCCAGTCTGTGGGCTTTCCAGAGAAAGAGGGAAGAGTGAGGTCAAACTTGGTTTGCTCTTTGTGGGACGGGACCACTGGTGCTGGTCTCTCTTTTTCTGCAGCCTGACTTTCAGTCATTTGTGTCAAGATTCGTGCTACTTCAGCTTCCAGCGTGTCTCTGATGTCACCTAGCTGGTCGTCGTCACTGAAGTCCTGTGTGTCCTCCAGAAAGGTGGCAACTTTGTCAGAAATCTTAGAAAAGGTGGTCTCAAATGCTCTTGTGGTAATATTTGGAATACCATTCAGCTTTACAAGTTCTTTCTGCAGAGTAACAGCCACTTTGTAGTGTTGATGACGATTACTTAGGAGTCTAATGTTCTGTATTAATCGGCTATGTTGTTTCTTGAGCTCTTCTCCAGCACACTCCTCATTGTAGGCATCATCTTCACCCACTTTAGAGCGGAGTAGTGTCTCTAACTGAAGTTGCAGAGCTTCATGGAGTTCAATCTCCCGAGCAAGTTCCTGTTGTAGATCTTGAAAATCACTCTGCTTGCACTCTCGCAATGGTTGATGCTGTAATGCTTCTAGCCTTGGTTTGATTTTAGTAATCTGACCTCGGCGATAGGCTCGCTTTGTCCTGACTGAGTCGATAGATGTTAGCTCTGAAATGGCTCGAATGTCACTCATCGTGGGCGAGGACGTCGTAGGATGTTAAGTAGTTGACAGTTTGATTCGATAGACCTTGTAGAGTAGGTTGTTCCTTCAATTTGACAGATGTTGGTTTGGAATGTCCACAACCCTGACCACCACAAGTCCACTGGTTTGGTAGGTGAAATCTAATTTGGTGAAATCTACCAGTGGAAATGCAGCAATCTGAATGGAGACAATTTCCTTGCCAAAATCTGTTTGTCTATTTCGATAACTTGCTTGAAGTAGTAGACTTGGTAGTCGTGGTAGAAGTCCACAAGTCAAAGTTCGGCGAACTGTAGTCTGGAGAAGTCAGTTGGAAATCCAGTCTCGTATCCGGCTCGAAGGACCATATGTCGAGGGGGCGTAACCTACTCGCACAGGTCAGTCGGGGCTTCAACTACCGCAGTGAAGCAAAATGTCACTTCAGCAGTTGTGGTAAGTCTAAAAGTCTGTGGCACACGTGCACTACCCTCTTAGTGCGGATTGCACGAGGCTGTCTGCAGTGGTGGCGGGGAAAGTTGTGCACCCTCGACTTCAAAATAGACAGAGTTCACCTTGGTTACTATTACACAAGAATACACTTCATATAGCACACTGATACATTCAGTGGTTTTAAAGTATGAATATGATTAAGTGGGAATGACCGTTCGGTATGGTTGTTTCAATGCAATGCAATCAAATGAAATATATAAGTTCTACTTGAGTGTTCTCTATGCTTGTTCTGGGCTTCTTGAGTCCTGAAAATGCTCTACTCCTGCTGAAATGGGAATCTTTGCTACTTCAAGAGATATATTTTGAACTATATCAGAACAAGTAAACTTTAAGAGAACTAACTCAAGAAAAACACAGACTTTTTTGTCTGAACTATTTTCATGCATCAAACTGAACTGATTATTTGAAATGTAGCGAAAATATAGTAACATTTATAGAATTTCAATCTTCATTTCTTGTCCCCATGATTTAATCTGCAAAGCGTTAACCTTTCTGATTTGAAGCTTTTTGGGAGAAATCCTAAATCCCTTCAAATGAGTGGAGATGAAGAGAATGTAGAGTTAAAATAACAAAAACATCCTCTGCAATAATATATGGTGAAACCTCTCCAGGGATTTTGACTGCTTTCAGAGGTTACTTGATATTGTTGTACAGCAAGATCATTTTTTTGGCTACATTTATGACATTGTGAGGATGAAAAATGATATTGGACAAAAACAAAAAATTGCTGAAGATGGCATAGACTGATGAGAAATTTCTTCCTGAATTTATGGGAATCTTTGAAATAAAAACAACATTTTAACCAAGAATTGTTTATTGTAGAACCTCTCTACAAAGAGACTTGGAAAAACAACCGGACTCTCAACAACAAGCAATGCTCCTTTTCAGGCAAAAATACACAATAATACTAGTGGTGTGCTTGAGCACAAATGGCGAGCGAGCCTTAAACCACGCTATTGTTAAATTTTATTTTAACAGCTAACACTCAAGCTATTAAAATAAAGTCGAGTTTTTAAATTACGTATGAGGTAAAGGGGTTTCAATGTCATAGTAACCGCTCCCGCAACAGTTTGAATTGAAAAAGAAGCAACAAAATCAAATAACGTTATTTAAAATTTTCTTTGTGATATTCTTAATAGTAGTTGTAACGCACAATACTTTCACACAACTGAACATACCTACGCAAGACTTACCTTCGTGGTTCGTCTAGTGGACAATGAATTGTCAAGTAAATGCTGTTGAGTATTGCTTATAACTGTGACAAATAGTGTATTAACTTACCACCGCCACTAACTCAAATAGAAATGGAGCTCCCATAAGTTTTTGAGTTTTAACTGCACCCGCAAAACAATTCAAAGCGGTAAACAATTCAATTTCTAAGGTGATACGGGTAATGGTCGCTAAACCAGAGGATTCTGTTTAGTGAAGTTTGGGACGGGGTCGAACGCCGAGCGAACACAAAAATACGGAGAATCAAAGTAAAAAATGACATACATACGTCCAAACATATATATAAACTAGTGGTGTGCTTGAGCACAAATGGCGAGCGAGCCTGATGTTAGGTAACATAAAACTAAGTATTGTTACTATGTTTTAGCTTAGTTCATGCAAACACTATAATAGCAGTTATGACCTTTTATTTCAGCAAACAAATACAAAATCACTCTCTTACCTGATTAATGGTAACTTTTGTAGTATCAAACATCAACCATTCTGATAATCTCAATCACCAGTAACTCTTGTTCCTCATCTACGATAAAAAAATAAACCGGTGTTATTATTTGTAATTTTAGCCAACAAATATGGAATTACTACTTACATCATTCTTGAGTATTGATAACTTCTGATTGAAGTTACTTTGACCGTCTGAATTACCTTGAATTCTTGACAACAAGCTCTCACCTACAAAAACAAAAACAATCAATTTTAGCACACAAATACAAAATTATTTTCTTACCTCATTTTCTTGAGCAGTGGTAACTTTTGTAGTACCAAATTTGAGCCAATCTGACTATTTGAATTTACCAGTCACTGTTGACAAGCTCTTAGCTACAAAAAAGAAAGGCCAGAGTTAATTTAGCATATTTAGCTAACAAATATGGAATTACGTAGTAACCTCAGCTTCCCTCGAGAAGTAGTGGCTTCCTTAGCATTAATACTACGGCATTCTGACTACCAACAGCTCTTGACAACCAACAACCGGCACTCCGTATCCCCCCCATAAAACGGCAAAGTTTTGTTAAGTCTGGAAAAGGGTCTTCAATGCCATAGTAACCGGTCGAATCAACTTTTTGTTTCTTGAAAAGCAAGCATTTTCGAAGGAATTTTCTCACAATTTGGAGCTTAAGTATAAAGTAAGGCTTGCTTAATCCTGTAGTTTCAGAATAAACTGGGGTCAAGCCTAAAAAGCCGTGTTTTTTGGAGAAAAGAGTTCCCCGCACGCGCGTTTAAAGGGCATACGTACCATCCCACATACATATATACATATAACATATACCCGATTTTGCATTATCCACCCGTAATACTGTCTCGCTCGCTACGCTCGCTCGCGAACTAGTGATGTGCTTGAGCACAAATGGCGAGCGAGCCTAAAGACTATACTATTTTTATATGAATGATTTTGACTTCTAACACTGAAGCTACTGAAAAGGTCCAGTTTTTTATTTAACATACAGAGTAAAGGGGTTGCAGTGCCGTAGTAACAACTCTCTGCAACTGCTTGGAAAGAAAAAAACAACAAAACAATACACGTTATTTAAAAATTTTCTTTGTGATATTCTTTAGTTAAGTAGTGGTTGTAACACACAATGCTTTGACACAACTGGACATGCACCTACACAGACTTACCTTCGCAGTTGTCTAGTGGACAATGTATTTTCAAGTAAATACTGTTATGTACGCACGGCTTATAACCATGACAAAGAGCGCATTGACTTACCACCGCCACTAACTCGAATAGAAATGGAAGTCCCTTAAGTCTTCAAGTTTGAACTGCACCCGCAAAAGAATTCTAGGGTGACACGGGTACTGATCGATAAACCAGAGGATTCTGTTTAGTGCAATTTGGGACGGGGTCGACCACATAACTAACACAAAAACGCGAGGGTCAAAGTACAAAATGACATACGTCCATACATATATCTAAATAAACTAGTGGTGTGCTTGAGCACAAATGGCGAGCGAGCCTGATAGTTAGGTAACACAAAATATTACTATGTTTTAGCTTACTTCATGCAAACACTATAATAGCAGTTATGACATTTGATTTCAGCAAACAAATACAAAATCACTCTCTTACCTTATTAATGGTAACTTTTGTAGTATCAAACATCAACCATTCTGATAATCTCAATCACCAGTAACTCTTGAACAAGCTCTCAGCTACGATAAAAAATTAACCAGTGTTATTATTTGTAATTTTAGCCAACAAATGTGACCGTCTACGGGAAAATCGGGCACAACGCGGCATGCGTAGACATCGCAAAAAGATCGATTTAGTTCTTAAAATTGTATTAAATAAGCCTAAAGAAGGGAACGGTTAGGCGATATATAGCGGGAATGGCTAAAGCTACGGCGATAAAACTTGGAGAGCTTAATATCTACTTGCCGAGGAGTCTGTAAGTGCAAAAAAAAAATTTTTCGTCGGGGCCGCGTTGTGCCCGATTTTCCTGTAGACGGTCACAAATATGGAATTACTACTTACATCATTCTTGAGTATTGATAACTTCTGTAGTATCAAATTGAAGTTACTTTGACCATCTGAATTACCTTGAATTCTTGACAACAAGCTCTCACCTACAAAAACAAAAGACAATCAGTTTTAGCACACAAATACAAAATTACTTTCTTACCTCATTTTCTTGAGCAGTGGTAACTTTTGTAGTACCAAATTTGAGCCAATCTGACTATTTAAATTTACCAGTCACTGTTGACTATAGCTCTTAGCTACAAAAAAGAAAGGCCAGAGTTAATTTTGCATATTTAGCTAACAAATATGGAATTGCGTACTTATCTCAGCTTCCCTCGAGAAGTAGTAGCTTCCATAGCATTAATACTACGGCATTCTGACTACCAACGGCTCTTGACAACCAACAACCGGCACTCCGTATCCCCCCATAAAACGGCGAAGTTTTGAAATTATGTCTGGAAAAGGGTCTTCAATGCCATAGTAACCTGTCGAATCAACTTTTTGTGTTTTGAAAACAAGTGTTTTAGCAGGAATTTTCTCATTCTTTGGAGCTTAAGTATAAAGTAAGGTTTGCTTAATGCTGTAGTTTCAGAATAAACTGGAGTCAAGCCTAAATAGCCCTGTTTTTAGGAGATAAAAGTCCCCCGCGCGCGCGGTTAAAGAGCATACGTACCATCCATACATACATACATATATTATATATACTAGTGGTGTGCTTGAGCACAAATGGCGAGCGAGCCTGATGTTAGGTAACATAAAACTAAGTATTGTTACTATGTTTTAGCTTAGTTCATGCAAACACTATAATAGCAGTTATGACCTTTTATTTCAGCAAACAAATACAAAATCACTCTCTTACCTGATTAATGGTAACTTTTGTAGTATCAAACATCAACCATTCTGATAATCTCAATCACCAGTAACTCTTGAACAAGCTCTCAGCTACGATAAAAAAATAAACCGGTGTTATTATTTGTAATTTTAGCCAACAAATGGAATTACTACTTACATCATTCTTGAGTATTGATAACTTCTGATTGAAGTTACTTTGACCATCTGAATTACCTTGAATTCTTGACAACAAGCTCTCACCTACAAAAACAAAAGACAATCAATTTTAGCACACAAATACAAAACTATTTTCTTACCTCATTTTCTTGAGCAGTGGTAACTTTTGTAGTACCAAATTTGAGCCAATCTGACTATTTGAATTTACCAGTCACTGTTGACAAGCTCTTAGCTACAAAAAAGAAAGGCCAGAGTTAATTTTGCATATTTAGCTAACAAATATGGAATTACATACTAACCTCAGCTTCCCTCGAGAAGTAGTAGCTTCCTTAGCATTAATACTACGGCATTCTGACTACCAACAGCTCTTGACAACCAACAACCGGCACTCCGTATCCCCCCATAAAACGGCGAAGTTTTGAAATTAAGTCTGGAAAAGGGTCTTCAATGCCATAGTAACCAGTCGAATCAACTTTTTGTTTCTTGAAAAGCAAGCATTTTCGAAGGAATTTTCTCACAATTTGGAGCTTAAGTATAAAGTAAGGCTTGCTTAATCCTGTAGTTTCAGAATAAACTGGGGTCAAGCCTAAAAAGCCGTGTTTTTTGGAGAAAAGAGTTCCCCGCACGCGCGTTTAAAGGGCATACGTACCATCCCACATACATATATACATATAACATATACCCGATTTTGCATTATCCACCCCTAATAGTATCTCGCTCGCTTCGCTCGCTCGATAACTAGTGGTGTGCTTGAGCACAAATGGCGAGCGAGCCTTAAAAACTACACTATTGTTATTCAAACTACTAAAATAAAGTTGAGTTGTTAAATTACGCATATACGGTAAAGCGGATTCAATGCCATAGTAACCACTCCCCTCTCAACTGTTTGAATTGAAAAAGAAGCAACAAAATCAAGCCACGTTATTTAAATTTTTCTTTGTGATATTCTTAATAGTAGGATGTAAATATTGTAGCTATTTGCATGTATGTTGGTCATGTCCGTTTATGAGTGAGATGGGCTAAATAGCAATTAGATGATTTAGGTGAGTCCCTGTAATTTAAAATCTTGTACCCAGGAAAGAGACCGTCAGTTCGGTGGACACCACTGTACATCACAGACTGGACCAAATGTAGGGATTTCCCCTCCCAAGGATGAGTAGATTTAGCAGTGTTATACAACTTTGTCATGTTTCCATCTATCGGTAAAGCTTGTCTGATCCTTGTAGTGTATTGCTGGCGTGGTAAAATGACACTACCTGTTGTACCTGCTATAAGTTTCTTTGCATAGGACAGAATAGTCATATTCGTGTCATATGGAATAAAGTACTCATCAAAATCAATTACCAGCATGTATTTGTATCTTCCTTGATACCGCAGCACACAGTCTTGGTATTTCAAAGACTGGGAATAATAGAACACTTGGCTAGCATTTAAATAGTCTTTCCATACAATCATTTTCACAAATCCATTATGTACAAATTTGACCAAGGTAGACGATAAGTCCAAATTTTTAACAAAGGAAGGGTTAGTATTTATATGAATAAATTTGACTCCTATAGTTTTCTGGTATAATAGCCATTGGTCTAGAAATGGTACTATTCCAAAACCAGTAGCACATACCATCACTTCATCTTCTACGACACTCTTAGAAGGAGGAAATACCACTGAGTCTGATCGTACAGGTTCCTGGATGACTGTAGTATTCCTTCTGTACAATACACTGACACTACTCCTCTCATGTATACTTGAATTAAAGCAATAAAGATAACAATCTCTGTGAGTGACTGGGGACGTAGCTGCTATAAACTTTAGAGTAGGTATGTCTATAACCTCTTTTTTGTAGTTTTTGATTCCATCAATTTCACAACCAACAATGGCATCTCTATAAACTTCTCTTACAGAGACCAAAATAACAGTAGAATTAGAATGAGATTTCCAAGACCTTCTATCAAAGTACACCCTATGAGCAACAAGATCAGAGTTGTACACCCTGTGAGCAACAAGATCAGAGTTGTACACCCTGTGAGCAACAAGATCAGAGTTGTACACCCTGTGAGCAACAAGATCAGAGTTGTACACCCTGTGAGCAACAAGATCAGAGTTGTACACCCTGTGAGCAACAAGATCAGAGTTGTACTCAAACTCGGTGACATTAATAACTGCATGAAGTTGATAGTTTTTGGCTTCAAAATTCAAAAAATAGCCCATGATTATTAAAGCCAGCATCACGTCCACAAGTATAATGAAGAAGAACGACTTCTGAGCGGCAGCCTTAGCTGAGGGACACATGATTAAACGGACTAGAGTGAAGGGGTTTTGGGGCTCACCCAGTTCAGACACTTTCCCCCACTTCGCTAGTAAAATAATTGAGCTCCTCGGAGCGCAGCAAGTAAGCAAGGGTGCTCTTCTCCAACTTTTACTGTCCACGATCTCAACAGGTTCAGGTACTTTTCCGTTCGTAGCCAGACCCTTTACTGAACCGCTACCCCGGGAAAGGGTCCGGTGACACTGGAGCACCTCATCAGTTTTTTTACCCTCAGAATTTGAAGGATAAAATGTAGTCGGAAGTATCGAATGAATATCACTAGTGATGTGCTTCAGCACAATTGGCGAGCGTACGGCAAGCGAAACAATATCAAAATTGAGATTCAGACTTAGGAATTTATCAATTTAGCTGTAGTATGGTAGATAGCTCCAATATGGTTCATACCCAGACAAAATTGGTAGAGAGACAATTTGGTGTCAAAAGAAGCAGAATTTATCACAAATTAACATAACCAAAATCCTTTGAAACCCTTTTACTGGAAAAAAAAATATAGCACTTTTTATTAGGCTATTTAAATAGCAATTATTTTTGTGGTTGGACCTGCTTGTAAGAGTATTCATCTGCTTGCAAGAACCAATTTGCACTACTTGTAAGAACATGCACCTGCTTGGTATAGTCACATGACCCTTCTGACTACTGCAGTTCTGCTCTCATTGGGTGTTTCTGACTGCATGTGAGTGCTTCTGACTGCTTTTGTGAGTGCTTCTGACTGCGTTTGTGAGTGTTTCTGACTGCTTTTGTGAGTGTTTCTGACTGCTTTTGTGAGTGATTCTGACTGCTTTTGTGAGTGCTTCTCATAGGTGCCATCTTTCCAGAATCTATTTCAGGGACAAAAACCACACCCTGGCCACACCCAAATAACACACCCACAATGACATAATTTTTAATGACATCATCTATGCAAAAGTTTAAAATTACAATAGCTGTTCTTCTTCTTCACCATTAAAATAAAAGCAATTTTGCTGTAGCAGCTTTTTAGCATTTTACTTGTGGCATGTTTATAGTTAGTGTGATTACTAGTAGCTTTGATTAGGTCTAGACAGCCAGCTGGCTAGCACAGCTATAAGTAAATAACCAAGGGAGTACTACTTCACTATAGTACGTCCAAGTTGAGCAGATAATGTACTGCAGATGGAAAACGCAAACTGGTGAGGTTTTCTTCTGAAGAGACAGGATTAAAATCAGTCGATTCTACCTATTGTGTCCCAAGAAATATTCTGATATTCACAGGATTCAGCAGTACAGCACTGTTAACTTGTAGCTAAAGCTACTAGACTTTCTGGTTAAATAAAATTAATTAATTGTTTCATTTACTTATATGTATATGAAAATTGATGAAATGATAAAATTGTGATCCGAGTTGAAGGTGGAGTGCTGCCTGAGTTGGTCCTAATCCTTAAAATAAACGACATCTATAGTAGTGAAGAAAAGGAATTGGCATAAACACGGCTTTGACAAGCACACAATTTAACAGCAAACAGCTTAAGTGTGGCTGTATTACAAGTTGCTAGCTAAATGATAGCTATAATCACTGTGATATTGGCTATACGGCAGTTGATATTGAACAGGTAGACAAATAATCTTACCTACATCCTATCAGGTGGTCCTGTACCCTCTGTGACAACAGGGCACTCTGTCTATCCTGTTTCCACACTCGCAACCTAAGCTAATCGCGACACAAAGCTATAAACGCAGCAATCTGAGAAGAAGCCATTGTTTACAAAATTCTTAATGGAGACTGTCGCGAGATCAATTGAGCCATACCGCGTGACTAAAAGCGGGCGCGTTTTGAGCGGGAAACCTGTGGTTTTTCTATTCCCAAAGACTTTTGTATTGAGTTTTGGAATAGCACTATCTCTCCGGTTTTGGAATATACAGAGGTAATATTTTTAACCACTTCGGCGCGAGCTTTCCAATGGTGCTAACCCCGGATGCGTAGCTGCTTCCGTTCTAAAGTTATTCAAGTTTTTCTTGCGGCCAACTCAACCTGCAGGCTTCCGGGACATACCATAGAGCTATTTTGCACTTTCCGGGACTCCGTGACAGAAGAGTGATAAATCCGGGACTGTCCCGGATGATCCGGGACAGTTGGCACCTATGGCTTCTGACTGCTTTTGTGAGTGTTTCTGACTGCTTTTGTGAGTGTTTCTGACTGCTTTTGTGAGGGCTTCTGACTGCTTTTGTGAGTGTTTCTGACTGCTTTTGTGAGTGTTTCTGACTGCTTTTGTGAGGGCTTCTGACTGCTTTTGTGAGTGCTTCTGACTTTTGTGAGTGCTTCTGACTGCTTTTGTGAGGGCTTCTGACTGCTTTTGTGAGTGCTTCTGACTTTTGTGAGTGTTTCTGACTGCTTTTGTGAGTGCTTCTGACTTTTGTGAGTGTTTCTGACTGTTTTTGTGAGTGTTTCTGACTGCTTTTTTGTGAGTGCTTCTGACTGCTTTTGTGAGTGCTTCTGACTGTATTTGTGAGTGTTTCTGACTGTATTTGTGAGTGCTTCTGACTTTTGTGAGTGCTTCTGACTGCTTTTGTGAGTGCTTCTGACTGCTTTTGTGAGTGTTTCTGACTGCTTTTGTGAGTGTTTCTGACTGCTTTTGTGAGTGTTTCTGACTGCTTTTGTGAGTGTTTCTGACTGCTTTTGTGAGGGCTTCTGACTGCTTTTGTGAGTGTTTCTGACTGCTTTTGTGAGTGTTTCTGACTGCTTTTGTGAGGGCTTCTGACTGCTTTTGTGAGTGCTTCTGACTTTTGTGAGTGCTTCTGACTGCTTTTGTGAGGGCTTCTGACTGCTTTTGTGAGTGCTTCTGACTTTTGTGAGTGTTTCTGACTGCTTTTGTGAGTGCTTCTGACTTTTGTGAGTGTTTCTGACTGTTTTTGTGAGTGTTTCTGACTGCTTTTTTGTGAGTGCTTCTGACTGCTTTTGTGAGTGCTTCTGACTGTATTTGTGAGTGTTTCTGACTGTATTTGTGAGTGCTTCTGACTTTTGTGAGTGCTTCTGACTGCTTTTGTGAGTGTTTCTGACTGCTTTTGTGAGTGTTTCTGACTGCTTTTGTGAGTGTTTCTGACTGCTTTTGTGAGTGTTTCTGACTGCTTTTGTGAGTGTGTCTAGTTTCTCTTTACCAATTTGTGATTGTCTAATTGACCAGTGGAAAGTATATACTTCTGACTCTGCCTAGTTTTATCTTCAATTCTTGTGTAGTTGCCTGTGTTGAAGTTTGGCGGTGGTATGGTGAGTTGAACTATTGTGGTGGTGCTTGGTTGCTAGTTTTGGTACTTATCCTTAGTGTTTACTATGTTGCATTAAAGTGCTTCAGTCTGCCAATTTTATCCCTGGTTAGTTTTGTAGCATAGTATACTTGCTATTACATTACCAGAATGATTTCATTAGCTTACTACGATGGCGGAGATGGACACTTCTAGTATTCAGGAAGACCGTGGTGTTATATGTAATGTTGGTTTTGAAGATGAAGCTGCGAAGTCTCAGAAAGGTATTCTTACTTTAATTAAATTCAGTGAAAAACGTTATCAACTGGACCTTATGGCCTATCTAAATGAAATTATTAACAAGACCCCTAAAATAACTACTGGTACATACAAATACCGAAGAGTTTTTGATGGCTATGAAAATGGGCCATCAACAAAAGACCAGGAGAATCTTAGGAGACTTGGGAAGATGTCTGCAGATATCCAGCTCAGTGAATCAATGGAAGCTCTAGTGAATCAGGAGGCATTTCTTTCCAATGAAAAAATTAAGAGTCAGTTTTATTGTATTGCTGAGTCATAGCCTGAAAGCTGATAATCAAATAGTACTGTACAAATTCATTTTTAACTACTACGATAATACTTATAAGTGAACATAATGATCTTATTTTTTTGAACTTATCGTAGTACTGAAGAAGTTTAATTTTATCAAGACATTTCGATCCCATAGGGTCTTTATCAGTTGAACAATGAATTTTCAATTTTCAGTTTCTTTCATTGTTCAACTGAGGAATAGCCTACGGATCGAAACGTCTTGATAAAATTAAACTTCATACTACATAAGTTTTAAAAAATAAGATTATTATGGTCACTTATGATAATCAAATAGTTCATCAGAGTTCTGGAGATGCCAACACTGTGATAGTTGCTTGTGCCCTTCAGTATGCAACTCAGGGAATTGAAGTCACTGTGATTGCAGATGACACAAATATCCTCATTCTTCTGATATATCACTGGCGAAAAGAGATGGCAAATATTGAAATTGAACGACATCAAAACTTGTAAGGTGAAAGATGTTGATAAAATTGGTGAAGCACTATCATTGCACATTCTTTCATGCATGGAGTGGCTGTAATACCATATCTGTACCTTTTTGTCAAGGAAAAGCAATCTTACTGAAGAAAATAAAGGAGTCACAAGAAAATCAGCAGATATCATGTTTGATGAGTGTCCCAAAAGCAACAAAAGAAGAGATAGGCTCAGCAGGAATTTGACTATTAGTTCATTTATATGGTGGTAAGCTAACAGACAGCTTGAATAGCTTGAGGTATGCTAAGTTTATTGAGATGGCATCATGTGGAAAAACACTAGAGCCTGAAAGACTTCCACCAACTGAGAGAGAGAGCAGCATTCTTTCACAGTTTACGAGTTCATCATCAACTCATTGTATGGAAAGAGCTTTCAAGTGCAGTGCTGGATACTTTGCAATGGGGTTGGAAACTTGATGGGAAAATACTGATGCCCATCATGACTGATTCAGTTCCTGCTCCAGACAATACACGGAAGTTTATTCGATGAAGATGTAAAGTTTCCTCCAAAAATCCATGTGCAACTAACGTTTGTTCATGTCACAAGAATGGGCTCAAGTGTGTACCAGCATGTGGAGACTGTAGAGGAGAAACTTGCAATAATTCTGAACAGATTATAGTGGACCAGAAGACACTGGAATCTGATGATGAAGATATCATGAATGATTTATTGTAAACATTATTTTTGCAAAAAAAAAAAAAATTAAACACACATTAAATGAATTCCAGGAGGACTTTGAATATGTTAATGAGTGATAAATGCACTTCTTTTGATACCATTTGGCTCAGGACAAAATAAGAGGTCATGAGAATTGGGCTTTGCACGATAGCAGAGCAAAAAAGAAGTCAGTGTTTGGACAATGTTGCTGGTAGTAACACACTGAACTGCCCTTTTGACTGACAATCAAAGGATAAGCATCTCCTGATTAGGCTCTGCCAGATTATGCTAGCATTTTTTTCTGGAATAATAGACGTGAAATTGCATAGTGGAATAATTCTAGAATATTATTAGCATTTAAAGAATAATAAAGGCAAATGAGAATAATCAGTCTATATAATCCACAATTATAAAAGAAAATTAATACATATTTTACAAAAAAGGACAGAAAAGTGGTTATAAGGTAGATTTCCATTACTTGCTTAAAGCAGCTGGGTTTGTGTAAGCTATGCCTCTGTTATTGTACATTCAAAATGGGTCAAGTTTAAAATACTGTGAGCATTGTCAGCTCAGGCTCAGAGTCAATATGTCATCTGGAGGATGCTAAACAGTTTCTCTTCTCAAGTAACTCAACTATCACACTCCATCAGAATTGACAAGAAAACATGAATTAGCTATTGCAACTAACCTACAACCGGTTGAGCATATTATTTTCTCATTCATTTTATAACATATCAACTTTATATAGCTACAGCAATCATCACTATTTCACTTATTTCTAATTGGAGTAATAAGATAGTAATAAGAAAATTTATGGAATAATATATTATTCCTTTGGAATAATAACACAATTTTTTAGAATTACAAAAAGAATAATTCTAAAAATGTTGAGCATAATCGGGCAGGTCCTACTCCTGATTGCATGCAAATCTTGCAGTCATTCTTCTTACTCTCTCTCTACTTAGAGGAAAATGAATCACTGCTTATTGTTGGCCATTTAAAGTACTCCATGCTAGGCTGTTTGAAGTCAAGTCAGCAGTGTGGGTGTAAACTTCATGGGCTATTTCAATAGTGTTTTTTTTTTAATTTTCAAGCTTCCATGTGGCAACAAGAAAGCTTTATTCCTAATGTCATGATTCTTGTTGGTTTTCCTGGTATTTTGCAACTTCCAAAATTGCTTCTATTCTCAAGTCATTATGAGGACATTAAGCTTTGACCTTGTGAAGTCTTTTTGCAATGAATTGAGACAAGTGGGGTAGGAAAATGGGGCAGGGGGAGAGGGGGGGGGGGGTGACTGAAGCTATTCAACTTAGAAGTAGTGGGAGTTTTGCTCCCTCAATTTTCTGTTGTCAGTAGTAAGTACCAATGAAAAGTGACAAATATCACAAATAGCATTACAACAGCTTAGTTATGTAAAAAAGGTGTTTCACAAAAATTTGACTCATAATGGCTTGGGAAGGATGACTCCTTTAAAATCATTTGTTTGTTTGTAACACTTCACTTAAACAAAAATCTTCCCAAAGAAAAAAGTTTTTCCGTGTTTTATATATTTCACAGTGCCATAAAACAAAGTTTACAAATTGCAAACTAGCTTGTCAACTACTAGTTCATGCCTAGTTATCAAGTGGTTAACAAATTTTGGAACTCCCTTGTTGACATCTGGAATGGGCACTATATATATATAAGATAGTTTACAAATCAGGCTGAAAACTCATTGTTAACTACCTTGACAAGTCTGTAACTGTCTAGATATACTAACTCATTATCTAACCAAGTTTACTGGCACCACACCTTTTGGCTCCTATAAAAAAAGATCTCCTTCAAAAGTAGCTTCCCCTAAAACTGTGAACTTCACCAAATTCAAGGCTTTCTGCCATTGACTGTTAGTTGTCTATTTACTCATCACTATAGGTAAGGTTACACTTACTAGTTCATACTTCTTACCCCTCCCCATCATACATCTTCCTCCCCCCCCCTCCCCTCCCCCCTACCACCTTAGTAAGTAGTTCAGATAATGTGGAAGCACAGTATCACCTGAGTATGGGTATGAGTGAAGAGTATGCTCTGTAAAAATTTTAGTGTTCTAGTACACCTTTCAGAGTGTTTAGTTGTCTTGACATCCCACTTATCCTCCTGTTTTCATGCTGTAAATCATGGCTATCGGCAGTCAGTTCATTTAAAATTGAGTCCCTCTTCTCACGAGTGTGGTTGTATATGGTGCTCAAATGGTTTTAGTATTAAAAAATAGCAGCAATTTTTGTATTTAAAGCTAAATAATTAAAAAAGTTTCTATATGAAAATTGAATTTTGTACCAGACTACCTGCTTTTTTGATCTTGAAGAATCCAGACAGTTACGTGAAGAAATAAATTCAGCTTATATAGAGTATTTGAAAATAGACAAAGAAAAGGTGCATGGTTATAACTTGTTGATGTATACTGGTTCCTGGAATATTATGAATTTATTATGAATTTATATTGCAGGAAGCAATGAGAAACAAGAAATGTGAAATAGAAAAAGGTGAGGTGAAGGTGTAGTTTGAAAATATTAAAACCAACAAAATTAGGTAATTTTAGAAAACTAAAAAGTTTCAAGAACAAGCAAAAGCCAGGTTTCAAAATGTTCAGGACGCACTCCTGCGCACTGAACAAGACTGAACCATAAACACTGCTAATTGATATCCCTCAGTGAACCATAAACACTGTTAATTGATCACTCCCACACAATTTTAATGATATTCATCATGATAAACCCAAAGTGTTTAAAGTTGTTGTCAAAGTATTTGTGTTTTGAAGTCAGATGACCTTTGCCAGTCCAAAGCTTTAGGATTAGTCCTCGCTTTTTCACAGCCCCGTTGCAAGCGCCACAGGTGCCAGCGATAGTTAAGGCATTTAACCATTTATTGTTGATTTGCTTCATTTCTCAGTATTTTTTCCTTAGGATTTGTATGAGTTTGTTGCAAGAGATGTTGAGTCGCCATTTACTCCGCACTCTCATTCACAAATAACCCTGTCATGGGTCGAGTCAGAAGTTGGCAAACTAGCCAGCACCTATAGTAACGAACTGCTTCATGTTGTATGTGGTGGCAGTACAGAATTATTTACTGGAAAGTCTCTTCAATGATGGAGAAGCTAACCCAGGAACTAAATAATCAACTACACAAACATTAGGTGTGGGTCGGGCATAAGAGAGGTGTGGCATCTTCCCCACCTCATCGCTCAAGTGACCTTAGAACTTTTATGTTATTGCTATATTTTATTGTTGTATTATCTTATGTTGTAAACAGGTTTTCCATACGTCCGTTGTTTGTGCAATCACTTGTTTTGTTGATTAAGTTTTGATTGTTTGTTCACAGAGTCATGTGTTGTTTGTGCCTGCGCTGCAGTGAGAACGAAACGCTGTAGTGCAGGAAGTCACGTCATCGTGTGTCATATTGTGGGCGTGTTCCCAATTCTCTGTATAAGCATTGTGCATCATTTTTAGTTTAGTTCTACCTCGTGCCTTACACTTTTTAGACATAGATTTAAAACTCTATTCAGTCAATTGTTGGGGCTGGGGAAGAACTCTGGTGGCAGCGTACCTTGCGCCCTCCTCGAGTCCATGAGTAAAGTGAATCTCCTCTGAGTCTAGTGCGAGCGGCGACCCACAAAAGCCCACAATTGGCGACAGCGATGTCGAGATCTGTCTACGACTCGAACAATCAAGTTGTCCACGTGTTGTAAGTCGAAAGCTGAGTATATTCATTGATTAAGAACATTCGAAAAGTATTACAAGTTGTCTAAGTCAAGTCATTAGAAGTCCCGAGTATTGTCAAGTTCAAGTTGTCCACGCCAAGTTATTTCCCTCGAGTTCTTGAGTTTGTAGCGGTGTCCTAACGGTCTTGTATCTACGTTATTCGTCTCCTGGTAGACTGTATCGTGGTACTGTTCATACATATTTGTACAATTGTTCAGTTAGCATATATTCTCTCTTACTGTGTGTAGACACTGGTTGGCCTGTGAATGAACCGGAGGGAGACAAGGGATAGAGCTTGCAAAAAGTGTCCTAAGGATTCTGGTATCGATTCTAGTACGGACGGATCCAGAAGTTGTATACTCCCTGACAAAGAAAAAATAACAAAGAAGGTTGACAGTAGTCCTGTAAGTCTTAACACAGGTCTTATTCCTAGTGATAGTTCAGTCGAAAGTACTACTCCTAGGGTATTTCAGTCTGATCAGTTGCTTGATAATTGTTACATTCTAAGTCCCAGTAGTCTTGAAATGGAAGGTGATAATGAAAATGAAAGTGCATCCTTGTTGGATAGTGGTAGAAATGCATTCTCCCACGCTTGCTTAGGTGGTGTTGATGACCAACGGTCCCCGATGAAGCTTCGGCTGGGGAAAATGCCTTTATGAAAACATTTATGCAAATGATGGGAAAGATGGTCATGAGAGAGATGGAGCCTACTCCTGCCGCACGCCACGGTTCCTCCTCCTCGGCGGAGGCGGAGTTGAACAGGCAAATCAATGCCATGGCTCCTCACAAAGAAGGGGCTGACATAGCCAAATAAAGAAATTGGAAGATGATTTAACTGACATTAATTGCCCTCGAGCGCGATTCAAAACGGTGCTACTTCAGAAGCTTCTGTCAGAGACTGCTGCTGACTATATTGCTTCTATAAATCGCTCAGATTTTACCTACTCTGAGTTGAAAACTGCTCTCATTATTACGCTTGGTTCTAGCAAACTGTCTTTAGGTGTCAAACTCGCTGACTTCGTTAGTGATAACCGATCTGCTGACTTGCTCAAAGCCTACTCAAAGATTAAGTCGCTTGTCGATTCTATCGACATGGCAACCACTGACAAATCTGATTTGTTTCTTTTCATTGCTACTTCGGCTTTTCGAGCGTCGCGATCTTATAACCAACGCTCCCTCATGGACGCGCGTGTGATTAAGTCTTTCAAAGATCTCAGTGAAGTTGCTAGTTCTCTCAAAGCCTCAGAGTCTGATAGACATTCTAATAGATATCCTCCTAATGTTGCTGGTAATTTTCAGAAACCCACTTATCCTTGTCACATCTGTAAGAAGTTTGGTCACCGTACAGTTGATTGTCGTTATAGAAACAGCCCGTCTAATGATCAATCATCTGCTAGTTTAAATCCCTCTAAGTCCCAGGGCATTGTTTGTTTCACTTGTAATGTTCCAGGTCACAAGTCCCCTGACTGCCCCAATAAGAAGGGTGGTAGTTCTGATAGCAAATGTGATAGTAAACAAAATGTGGTAAAGCGAGGTCCAAGGACCTATAGTACTAATTGGGTTGCAGGTCAGAGTGGTGCCACCCATGTTATGGGTAAGGTCAACGGCATGCCATGCCGGATCGTGCCCGACACTGGGGCAGAAATTACCATAGTGCCAGCAGCCTTTGTACATGAGAGCCAGTTGTTGGATGAATTTGTAAATGTCTGTGGTTGGAATTGCGAGCCTAAGTTGCTCCAAACTGCAAAGGTAGATTTTGAATATGGAGATAAATTTTTTGTATCAATTGTTGCTGTTGCCCATGAAGATGACCGGTGCAATAGGGTGTTATTCTCTGTTCCCATGGATGGAGATATGGCATCCCGGCTTCTTCTGGACGCTGCCTCAAACACTCTTTCAAAGGTGAATGAGGCAGGGCATCCTGGTGATACCCCAGGCGTCCAGATGTCAGCTGAGTCTGGCACTGGCTCTGTCACTACCCCGAAGGAGGCATGTAAGACCTCCCAGGGCTCTGGTGACATCCAGGGAAGCATGACAGTTTCTGTTGTCACTAGGTCCGAGGCAAAAAGGAAAAGAGTGAGAAAAAGGAATAAGCATGTGAATGATATTGTTGATGCTGATTCATTTGTATCAGAGTGTGAGAGATTGGCCAATATTGATCTCGGTATTGTGCAGAGCGCTGCTGAGGTTGCATGATAGAACTGCTTCTGTTTCTGAGCAGGATTCTTCGGGTTCTGGGCTTGGTGTAGTATCTGAAGTCAGTATGGACGTTGTGCAGAATGGCCACATATCTCACAACATTAACCCTGAAGTAGTTGCCCAGCCTGTTGAGTCGTCAGGTGGGAGTTCTGTTGGTGGCATGAATGTTACCCAGCCAACTGCTCAGGATGGTGATGACAATGATGTTGTTAGTTTTGATGTACCCGATTGTAAAGATAACTCTAGTATTGACTCCCTTATTCGTGAGGTTGAGACAGATGATTCCCTCCTGTCAGTGAGAACTTTAGCCGATAAAAATTTAAATGGTTACTCTTTTAATGAGAAAGGTGTCTTGATTCATAGCACTGTTGATGAACTCACAAACACTCACGACAGAATTGTGTTACCTCAGTCTAAAAGACATAAAGCATTAGTTCTTGCCCATGACAAAACTGCACACGTAGGTGTCCGAGGCATGCGTAAGTTACTTAGTTCCCGTTTTGTCTGGCCAGGTATTCATGGTGACATAGTTAAATTTGTTAAGTCCTGTGATGTGTGTCTCCGTGTAAATTCCTCTGGTAATAAGAAAGCTCTCATGGTTCAGAGACCTGTGCTGACTCAGCCGTTTGAGTCTGTGGCGGTTGATCTAGTTGGTCCTTTACCTAAGGGTAAACGTGGTTCCCGTTATCTCTTTACCTATATTTGTTGATCAAGTCGTTGGCCCGAAGCACTCCCGATGCGTACAGCTTCCGCTCAGGAGGCTGCGCAATGTTTCGTCCAAATTATTGCCCGTACTGGTATTCCTTTGAAAATACTGTCTGATCGAGGTACCATATTCCTTTCTAAGTTGATGGAAAACCTATGTACATTGTTGGGTATTGATGCCATACAGTCCTCTCCCTATAGGCCTCAGACCAATGGGGTCGTTGAACGGCTTCATGGGACACTCAAGCCCATGTTGGCTAAAGCTATTGAGGGTGGAATAAACTGGGTCGAGTTCTTACATATGGCTTTATTCGCCATCCTCCAGGTCCCTAATAGAGACCTTGGTTACTCCCCGCATGTTTTAGTTTATGGCAGAGAAGTAGTTGGACCTCTCGATCTCCATTACAATGGTTGGTCAGAAAAGCCATTTGAGGGCATGGACGTAGAAAACTGGTTGCTCAATCTCAATGATCAGCTGGGCATGATACATGATATAGCATCTGCTAGGGAATCCACTGAATCTGATAAAAGGGTTGTGTGTTATAATAAAGGGAAGTCTGATCGTGTGTTGAATGTAAATGACAGTGTCCTCATGAGAATTCCAGGGCTCCATGGTTCACTCCAGGCGTCTTGGGCAGGCCCGTACAAAGTCATTGAAAAGGTTTCCCGGGTCACTTTTAAAGTCAGTAAGGGTGATGGGCATCTTACTAGGTTAGCCCATATAAATACTTATGTTTAAAGACCTATAAATGTGTGTGCTGTTACTCTAGTAGCAGAAGATACTGGTATTGATCCTCACTTATTAGATCCTTCTCCTTTGCTTAGTGCTGACAAGTGTGATGGTTATAATACTAAGCAATTAAATGAAGTCCTTGACGGTGTTTCTGGCTCGTTTAGCGACAGGCCAGGGTTGTGTAAGATAGCTACATGTAATATTGTATTGTCGGAACATGCTACACCTGTCTCCCAGCAGGGTAGGAATATTCCTGTTGGGATAGAACAGGCAGTGAAGACCGAGCTGTCAAAACTTCTTAATGATGGTATAATTGTTGGGTCAAGTGCCCTCTGGTCCTCCCCCTTGGTACCCGTGAGAAAAAAGGATGGGTCAGTGAGAATTTGTGTTGACTTCCGTCAACTGAATGCAGTCACACCACTAGTTCGTTACTGGGTCCTGTCTCTGGATGAGATCCTGCAGAAAGTAGGTCAAAATACTTGCTTGTCTACCCTAGATTTATCCGCTGGTTTCCACCAGATAGCAATGGAGGAAAGGTCTAGTGACCTGACAACGTTTGTGTGTCCCTTAGGGAAGTGTAAGTATGTCCGAATGCCTTTTGGACTCAAAAACGCTCCTGCTGTGTTCCAGGCAGCAGTGGAAGCAGTGTTGGTACCAGTCAGTGATGTAAGCTGTAACTACATCGATGATGTTGTAATATTCAGTAGTTCTTGGAACAATCACTTACTTGACATTAAGCGTGTCATTGGTTGTCTTAATACAGCAGGTTTTACTATCAAGATGAAGAAGTGCTGCTTCGGCAGAAAATATCTCACTTACCTGGGTCACACCATTGGTGGCGGTGGTTTGTCTATACCTCAGTGTAGGGTTGATTCCCTTTTGGCTTTTAGGAAACCCGTGAATAAAAAGGATATGAGGTCATTTTTAGGTGCCATGTCCTACTACCGGAAGTTCATGCCAGGTTTTGGCCAGCTCTCATCCGCTCTCACTCCCTCTGTCTCTCTTCATGCTCCCTATCAGGTTGACTGGACAGTGGGAATGGATGACACATTCGGTAAGTTAAAAGAATTGTTGGACCATGTTGTGCTCTGTGTACCCAGACCAGATGAAGACTTAGTGTTATACACTGACGCCTCGGGTGATGGCATTGGTGCCTGTCTCCACGTAATTCGTGACGGTGTCGAATTTCCTGTCTCGTTCTACAGCTGGCAACTGAGACCTTCTGAGAAAAATTACTCGGTTACAGAACTGGAAAGTTTGGCCATCGTGGCCTCGATTCGATATTTTGACCGGCTAGTATATGGTAAAGAGTTGAAGATTGTTACAGATCATATGGCATGTTTAGCCCTGCAGAGTGGAAAGGGGTTGAACAAAAGGCTACTGAGATTTGCTCTCATACTGCAAGATCTACCAGTGAAAATCGTCCATCGTGCAGGGAAAGATCATTCCAACGCTGATGGCTTCTCTCGCCAATCTTGGCCCTCCCATTGTTCGTCAGCTTCGCCCAAAGGTCGAAGCTTAGGCGGGGTAGATGTTGGTCGGGCATAAGAGAGGTGTGGCATCTGCCCCACCTCATCGCTCAAGTGAACTTAGAACTTTTATGTTATTGCTATACCGTACTCGCGCGTTATTAGGCGCATGTGCCTGTATCTCCACAGGAAGGAAGTGTGTGCTTAACAGCGAGTCTGTGCCTAACAACGAGTTGTGCATAATTAATTAATGTGCTCTATTTAGAGTGTTTTACTACGTAAAGAAGTGCAGCAGAGCTGTCTAAGTTAAGATCAAGTGCGGAAAGACTATGGAGTTTACTTACCAAATAGAAAGTGTCATCAGAGGTCATCACATATATAAGACTGTGTGGACACCTTTCATAGGGGAGACTCTGTCCCTGAGAATGGAAGATGGAAATGAACAGGATTTTTTTGCTGTGGCAGTTATCAAGAATGATAACATAGTTGGCCATGCTCCTAGACAATTCTCTAGAGTATTTTATTTTTTCCTCAGTCATGATGGAACTATTGATGCTGAGATAACTGGACATAGAAAGTTTGGATGCGGTTTGGAGGTTCCTTGCTTGTACACCCTTACAGGAAAACCAAAATTTATCAAGCGTGCCAAGAAGCTAGTGAAAGCAAAGCAACTGAAAACATTATCATAACTAAACAAATTGTTTCAAAGCAATCATGATCATGGTTAATTAATGTTAGCTAGCTCTAACTAGCTAATCTTCATCACTGGAATCTGTGGTTAATTTGCTTAATAAAGGATAGTTTTTACCAGTAGGCAACCCTGTGCCTAATAACGAAGGTGCGCTTATAAGCGAGGTGCGCCTAATAACGCGCGAGTACGGTATTTTATTGTTGTATTATCTTATGTTGTAAACAGGTTTTCCATACGTCCGTTGTTTGTGCAATCACTTGTTTTGTTGATTAAGTTTTGATTGTTTGTTCATGGAGTCATCTGTTGTTTGTGTCTGCGCTGCAGTGAGAATGAAACGCTGTAGTGCAGGAAGTCACGTCATCGTGTGTCATATTGTGGGCGTGTTCCCAATTCTCTATAATATAAGCATTGTGCATCATTTTAAGTTTAGTTCTACCTCGTGCCTTACACTTTTTAGACATAGATTTAAAACTCTATTCAGGGGCTGGGGAAGAACTCTGGTGGCAGCGTACCTTGCGCCCTCCTCGAGTCCATGAGTAAAGTGAATCTCCTCTGAGTCTAGTGCGAGCGGCGACCCACAAAAGCCCACATTAGGTTATTAGTTTTAATGAATTAAAACACTTATATTCATTCAAACTGTGACAATCTGGAAGAGACAGGTCACATTTTTCTTAGCCAGTGTCTCAAACAGATTTCAATCCTGTCTTAGTCACTTGCTCAACTATTCCGATAAAATAGATTTTTGGGATTAGTTGTGTAGATTTGACAATAGAACTTTATAGATGGTATTGCTGATAGTGTCGCTACAGTAGATGATGTCGCTGTTGTGGGTGGGGTTTCTGCTGTGGATGGTATCTCTCACTGCTGTGGATGCATAGTTGGAAGCTAACTATACAGCGAGTGATAATGAGTAGTTAATACCGGAATGATTCGAGCAACTAATATGGAGTACCTTTACCACATATCTACTATTGACTACTACTTTAGGTTTTTTCTGCTGCAATTTGTATGAATTCATGCAGTCTAACAGTGATCGCACAATAGGATATTATTTGTGGGTATTGTTAATGGTGATTGTGTACACTGCTATTGGGTGTTTGTAATAAAAACATATGCAATAAACTTTCATTATCCAAAGTTGGGCGGTCAATGATCAAAAGAGGAATCCACAAACCTATTACTATATCATAGTTTGTATCTAGTCTTGCAAGCCATACTCTTTACATACTGCTTCTTTATTCCCAAGCAGTACGGAGGAGACATGAGGGTCTGGTCCACTAGACTAGCTTGTATCCTGTATGAGCATTTAATAATAATTTGCATTTGTGTAGTGCAGAATCACGACATAATAAAAATTATAAACAATGACTACACGATACCATGTATCCTCCTTGAATTTGTTTATCCCAGTCAGCAGCTCCCAGATGTTTTGTAAAATAATAAAATTATTATTATAAGTGGAGTAAACAAACAGACGTAGGCAAAAGAAGGTAGGGACTCAGGGCGCTCCAGCCCCCCCCCCCCCCCAACTTGGATAGGTAGGGGTCAGAGCCCGATAGAATATTTAATCAGATGTCATAGTAAATTTACTCCAATGAGGCTGTGTGATGGTATTGGAGTATAAATCATTCTGAATATTCTGTTTACACATACTCATAGTTGAGCTCTCATAATTAGAGTATCTTTATTGTGGGTGTATTGCTAATTTATCAGCTCATTTAGCTGACTAGTGTAGGTACAGACAGATGGAAATAATAAACTTCTCACTATCTGCGGCCAGCAATTTAGATGGTTTGTATTAAATCTAAGACTGAAGTTAGGAGTGATCTTCTTTTCATTCCCAATAGCTATCTCTATGATGTCTGTCCAATCTCTACCGTTTGTTTTCTTTTGCATTAGCTACTTTGTCATTTGTACAAAAATGTTCCAAAATAAAGCCAATGTTATAAATATTTGCAGCATTGGGTAAAGTATTTTTGGAAATTCAACATAAAATTTAAAAAAAATTGTTAGTAAATGGCATACTTCAGCTACAACACTAGTTATGAAACTCTTCTACAGGTGGTGGAAGATAAATGATATTGCTAAGTCACTTGGTGCACACTACACAGTGCAGTTCTTTCTCTGTGCTATACTTGGTACATGACAATCCATTACAAGTTGCTTCAGCATGATAGAACATAGCCCCATTAGTATTAGCAGACATTCCTGGAATTGCCTCCATGCTGTGGTCCACGCAAACAAATTGTGTTTTTCTATGAGTATTTCGATCAGACATAAGATATCCATAGTATTCTCTAGTCCAGTTCCCATAACAGTTCATTCCAGCTGGAATCATAATTGAAGCTGTTTGACTTGATACGTAGCAGACTGCACAGGGAATGTTTCGATCGTGTTTGTTTGTGGCTATTGGAAATTCATATTCGGCTCCATCCACAGGACTACGACCTTGTACTCCAGCTTTGTAGGCTACTCCATACTTTGGGTCATCTGGCATGCACAAATAGTCCGACCCACCTCCTTGATTCTGCCAGGGGCTCCCTCCTACTCTACCGGAATAGATCTTTTCTCCAGGACAGGAGGTTGAGCCCCATCTGGTGTAAGTTGCACCTCCAGCTTTTTCACCAGAGGGACCAGGTGAACCGGCACGTCCTTCATCTCCTCTTGGACCAGGTGGACCTATGTGACCAGGTGATCCTAGTTGTGGAGCAGGTGGACCAGATGGACCTCTTGGACCTGGTGGACCAGAGATACCACTAGCTCCAGGCAGACCAACTGGACCTTGTAGACCATGGATTCCTTGAGGACCGGGTGGACCAGTTAGACCAGTTTCTCCCTTGTCACCTTTAGGTCCTGTGTCTCCTTTAGTCCCAGGATTCCCAGGAAACCCAGGGAATCTAGGCACACCTGGAACAGCTAACCTTTCATTGCAGTTCGTAGCCTTCTTTTTAGTAATGTTAGTGGATTTCTCTTGTGCTGATTGTTTTTTGGGCTGCTAAACGTTGGTTGTTAAGTTCCACTGGTAGCCAGAGTGACTAAATATTAAACCGAAGGAAGCCACCATTACTTGGGAGAAGCTGAGGTAAGTACATTGTTCCACATTTGTTAGCTAAAATTCCAAAAAAACAACAACTCTGGCTATGTTCTTAGGTAGAGTTGGGAGCTTGTTCACCAGTTACTGGTAATTGAGGAAGTCAAATTGGATTAAATTGGATACTACAGAAATTATCACTATTCAGGAAATTGAGGTAAGACAGTAATTCTGTATTTGATTGGTAATTTTAATGGTCAGCTACTATATACATTTTTTTGCATTATACACTAAGCTAAAGTATATTGAGTAACAATACTGTTTTATGTAACCTAGGCAGGCTCGCTTTATTTTTGTGCTCAAGCACACCACTAGTTTATATGTGTGGATGTATGTATGTCATTTTATACTCTCCCCTTACTATTGTTGTGAAGACACTGGGAAGAATCAGCAAGTCTCTGACTGGACACAGATATCAGTGATGATGAGGACTTCTGTCACACTGAAACAAGAGAAGGCAACACATTTTGAATGTCCATCATGATATATATATTTGTTTCATTGATTAAAAGAGATTGCTATTATTATTTTTTTGTTCACTTGTACCAAAGCAGGCAACCAGCTGGTTTACTCACTTAGCTAAGACTAACTTAATCCTAAACTTAGCTAGGCAGTGAAGCGGCCCCATCTACAACTTACTGCTGTTCAGCATAGCACCTCCATTTTCCTGAACTCAGCCAGAAACTGAGTTTAATTGTAGTTTTCTTGAAAATAACTGTTCACAAGTTTGTTAGATTGCTGCATGTATATTTAGTGAACCAGGCAGCACCTGCCTACAATCTCGGTATCAAAATACTCCAGAGGGAGTGCTCTAAACAGTGGTATAAATAACTCATTTGTCAATTTTTAACACTATTGGTCCCTTTTCCCAAGTACTGTCTATCTTTACAACGTCAAGCAACCACTGTTAATCAGATTAATTACCTTTTTATTTTTTATCTTTTTTTTTTTTGGCTTGTCTAACCCCCTACCAACAAATTTTACCTTATAGACCTTGCTTTGAGCACTCCAATAATATAAATATATTAAGATTGTTGGGTGATTATATGGCCCATAACAATTCTATACATCTAGCTACAAAAAAGTATTGACAATATTTGTATTATCGTACCTGTGAATAAATTTTAAAAAATATCAAGCCAAAAAAAAAATTATTACAATTAATAATGTTAGTACAAAAAAATTATTACAATTATAATGTTAGTACAATGATATAGATTGTAAGTCTTCTGTTCTTTCATTATAGGTGATGCAAAACTTGGACACAGGGGCGACTGTCATCTCAGTAAAAAAATGAGCATCACTGTGTCAAACATCAAGTTGAAAAATATCAACAACAATTTCCTAGAAGAATGTAAATATATTTTTACAACAGTTACAGAAACACAACACTGTATATATAAAAGCACTTCAAATTTTTTTTTTTGGTAAAATGAAACACCAAATTTTAGTAATATCACAACAACAGCATTATTTATGCATACATTCGGTAACATACACATGCTATTATATATACACAAATGCATGTGAAATGTGAATGTCAAAATGAAATTCTACACAATGACCCTATACCAACCTACCCTAGGTTGGTAAAGATTATCATGAAGGTTGTAAGGATACATTCACTATAAAGATACAAATACAACACAATGTTATTGTTTGTTATAAGTGTATTTTACCATTGTCACGAATGTACACACCCTTCCCATAAAAATAACATTCACATATACAGATGATATTCAACTTACCCTGGCGACAATAATAGGAAGTATGTCTAACCCCTGTACGTCTATGCCAAGTCAGAACATTTCATCATTGATTTCATTACTACTACTCCTGTCAGTACGCACTTCTAAAACACTCCAACATGCAACAAATTTGTTGTTCAGCTGTTGTGAATCTAACTAAATAATATACTACACAACTTATCATCCCCTCCCACTATTATAAGAACTTTATTTAATCGGTCAACCACAAGCAATGATATTAAACACTACAGTGTAGCCACAGTGAGTGTTAATATAAACATGTCAAAAGAGTTGCTTATACGCTGATTATCATGTTATACTTACACTAGCAAGAGATTGAACATTTACGCTAGAAAGAGTGTTATAACAACCACCCCAAGGTATAAATTTCTTCCTCTCCTGGGAACGCTCTATGGAGTGTTAAGATAACGCTTCATTTTTAACAGTGTATAATTGATATGGTAAGGGAACTTAATGCCATAGTAACCACTCTCCACAACTATTTGACTTGAGAAGAAAACAGAAAAAAGAAAAAGAAACATTCATTTCTAAAGAATTAGCACACAGTTTATAGTCTCACCCTAAAGACTTACCTACTACAGCAGTAGCCTAAAAAGCTGTGTATAAGGCAGCTAATATGTTTATTTGTTGGTATGTTGTGCTATTCTTTAGCTAAGCAGTAGCTGTTGTAACACTCTACCATTCCACACACACTTTCTGCCTGGATATACCAACACAAGACTTACGTTTGTGACTTGACTATAGATAAGACAATGGATTTTCAAGTAAGAAAAATACTATTGAGCAGGGCTGTAACTATAACCAACTGCTCAAAATCCCTTTCTGTTGACGAGTGAAATCAAGTTTTGGGACATAGCTATGATGATGAAAGGAAATGCATACAGGATGCTGCTGCTGGGCTAGTTAAGCTACAAATAAATTCAAAGAATAATTTTATAAAGGAAAGGAATTATTTGTTTCACTTCTAACAGTCTTAGTCCATGGAGTTACGTTCTTTACCAACCACTTCTGAGGATAAACTGAATTATCAATTGGAAGCTATTATCGAAAGTCATCAGAGAGCTGAATTGCGCTTCATTTTTTATATGGTTTGTGATGCGGTAGCAATAGAAATTTTTTGAGTTAAGACTGACTGAATTAAGAAACAGACTTTACAATGAGGGAAGTGATGACTTTGGTTGTGCTATATTATAGTGTGAAGATAAAGAGCTGAATATGACAGAGCTAGATGAGCTAGATGCTGAAAGTTCTGTGAAGACTGCACTATAGGAGATGGCACTGCACAAAATGGCCCTACATTGCTACTTTCTTCTGAGTACCTCTCTTCTATGTGGTGTGCTTCTCCATACTATTAAGGCTCTACTCCTGCTGAACTGGGAATCTTTGCTACTTCTAGAGATATGTTTTGAACTATATCAGAGCAAGTAAACTTTAAGAGAACTAACTCAAGAAAAACACAGACTTTTTTTATCTGAACCATTTTCATGCATCAAACTGAACTGATTATTTCAATCTGTATGGATTATGTAGCGAAAATATCTATCTTCATTTCTTGTCCCCATAATTTAGTCTGCAAAGCGTTAACCTTTCTGATTTGAAGCTTTTTGGGAGAAATCCTAAATCCCTTCAAATGAGTGGAGATGAAGAGAATGTAGAGTTAAAATAACAAAAACATCCTCTGCAATAATAATATTATGGTGAAACCTCTCCAGGGATTTTGACTGCTTTCAGGTAACTTGATATTGTTGTACAGCAAGATCATTTTTTTGGCTACATTTATGACATTGTGAGGATGAAAAATGATATTGGACAAAAACAAAAAATTGCTGAAGATGGCATAGACTGATGAGAAATCTCTTGCTGAATTTATGGGAATCTTTGAAATAAAAACATTTTAACCAAGAATTGTTTATTGTAGAACCTCTCTACAAAGAGACTTGGAAAAACAACCGGACTCTCAACAACAAGCAATGCTCCTTTTCAGGCAAAAATAAACAATAATATTATAAAAATAGTGTAGAAGTGACTATGGTAGGATGTAAATACTGTAGCTATTTGCATGTATGTTGGTCATGTCCGCTTACGAGTGAGATGGGCTAAATAGCAATTAGATGATTTAGGTGAGTCTCTGTAATTTAAAATGTTGTACCCAGGAAAGAGACCGTCAGTTCGGTGGACACCGTTGTACATCACAGACTGGACCAAATGTAGGGATTTCCCCTCCCAAGGATGAGTAGATTTAGCAGTGTTATACAACTTTGTCATGTTTCCATCTATCGGTAAAGGTTGTCTGATCGTCCTTGTAGTGTATTGCTGGCGTGGTAAAATGACACTACCTGTTGTACCTGCTATAAGTTTCTTTGCATAGGACAGAATAGTCATATTCGTGTCATATGGAATAAAGTACTCATCAAAATCAATCACCAGCATGTATTTGTATCTTCCTTGATACCGCAGCACACAGTCTTGGTATTTCAAAGACTGGGAATAATAGAACACTTGGCTAGCATTTAAATAGTCTTTCCATACAAATATTTTCACAAATCCATTATGTACAAATTTGACCAAGGTAGACGATAAGTCCAAATTTTTATTAAAGGAAGGGTTAGTATTTATATGAATAAATTTGACTCCTATAGTTTTCTGGTATAATAGCCATTGGTCTAGAAATGGTACTACTCCAAAACCAGTAGCACATATACCATCACTTCATCTTCTACGACACTCTTTGAAGGAGGAAATACCACTGAGTCTGATCGTACAGGTTCCTGGATGACTGTAGTATTCCTTCTGTACAATACACTGACACTACTCCTCTCATGTATACTTGAATTAAAGCAATAAAGATAACAATCTCTGTGAGTGACTGGGGACGTAGCTGCTATAAACTTTAGAGTAGGTATGTCTATAACCTCTTTTTTGTAGTTTTTGATTCCATCAGTTTCACAACCAACAATGGCATCTCTATAAACTTCTCTTACAGAGACCAAAATAACAGTAGAATTAGAATGAGATTTCCAAGACCTTCTGTCAAAGTACACCCTGTGAGCAACAAGATCAGAGTTGTACACCCTGTGAGCAACAAGATCAGAGTTGTACACCCTGTGAGCAACAAGATCAGAGTTGTACACCCTGTGAGCAACAAGATCAGAGTTGTACTCAAACTCGGTGACATTAATAACTGCATGAAGTTGATAGTTTTTGGCTTCAAAATTCAAAAAATAGCCCATGATTATTAAAGCCAGCATCACGTCCACAAGTATAATGAAGAAGAACGACTTCTGAGCGGCAGCCTTAGCTGAGGGACACATGATTAAACGGACTAGAGTGAAGGGGTTTTGGGGCTCACCCAGTTCAGACACTTTCCCCGACTTCGCCTAGTAAAATAATTGAACTCCTCGGAGCGCAGCAAGTAAGCAATGGTGCTCTTCTTCAACTTTTACTGTCCACGATCTCAACAGGTTCAGGTACTTTTCCGTTCGTAGCCAGACCCTTTACTGAACCGCTACGCGGGGAAAGGGTCCGGTGACACTGGAGCACCTCATCAGTTTTTTTACCCTCAGAATTTGAAGGATAAAATGTAGTCGGAAGTATCGAATGAATATCACTAGTGGTGTGCTTCAGCACAATTGGCGAGCGTATGGCAAGCGAAACAATATCAAAATTGAGATTCAGACTTAGGAATTAATTAATTTAGCTGTAGTGTGGTAGATAGCTCCAATATGGTTCATACCCAGACAAAATTGGTAGAGAGACAATTTTGGTGTCAAAAGAAGCAGAATTTATCACAAATTAACATAACTAAAATCCTTTGAAACCCTTTTACTGAAAAAAAAAAAAAGCACTTTTTACTATTAGGCTATTTAAATAGCGATTATTTTTGTGGTTGGACCTGCTTGTAAGAGTATTCATCTGCTTGCAAGAACCAATTTGCACTACTTGTAAGAACATGCACCTGCTTGGTATAGTCACATGACCCTTCTGACTACTGCAGCTCTGCTCTCATTGGGTGTTTCTGACTGCATGTGAGTGCTTCTGACTGCTTTTGTGAGTGCTTCTGACTGCTTTTGTGAGTGCTTCTGACTGCATTTGTGAGTGTTTCTGACTGCTTTTGTGAGTGTTTCTGACTGCTTTTGTGAGTGATTCTGACTGCTTTTGTGAGTGCTTTCTGACTGCTTTTGTGAGTGTTTCTGACTGCTTTTGTGAGTGTTTCTGACTGCTTTTGTGAGGGCTTCAGACTGCTTTTGTGAGTGTTTCTGACTGCTTTTGTGAGTGTTTCTGACTGCTTTTGTGAGGGCTTCTGACTGCTTTTGTGAGTGCTTCTGACTTTTGTGAGTGCTTCTGACTGCTTTTGTGAGTGTTTCTGACTGCTTTTGTGAGGGCTTCTGACTGCTTTTGTGAGTGCTTCTGACTTTTGTGAGTGTTTCTGACTGCTTTTGTGAGTGCTTCTGACTTTTGTGAGTGTTTCTGACTGTTTTTGTGAGTGTTTCTGACTGCTTTTTTGTGAGTGCTTCTGACTGCTTTTGTGAGTGCTTCTGACTGTATTTGTGAGTGTTTCTGACTGTATTTGTGAGTGCTTCTGACTTTTGTGAGTGCTTCTGACTGCTTTTGTGAGTGCTTCTGACTGCTTTTGTGAGTGTTTCTGACTGCTTTTGTGAGTGTTTCTGACTGCTTTTGTGAGTGTTTCTGACTGCTTTTGTGAGTGTGTCTAGTTTCTCTTTACCAATTTGTGATTGTCTAATTGACCAGTGGAAAGTATATACTTCTGACTCTGCCTAGTTTTATCTTCAATTCTTGTGTAGTTGCCTGTGTTGAAGTTTGGCGGTGGTATGGTGAGTTGAACTATTGTGGTGGTGCTTGGTTGCTAGTTTTGGTACTTATCCTTAGTGTTTAGTATGTTGCATTAAAGTGCTTCAGTCTGCCAATTTTATCCCTGGTTAGTTTTGTAGCATAGTATACTTGCTATTACATTACCAGAATGATTTCATTAGCTTACTACGATGGCGGAGACGGACACTTCTAGTATTCAGGAAGACCGTGGTGTTATATGTAATGTTGGTTTTGAAGATGAAGCTGCGAAGTCTCAGAAAGGTATTCTTACTTTAATTAAATTCAGTGAAAAAAGTGATCAACTGGACCTTATGGCCTATCTAAATGAAATTATTAACAAGACCCCTAAAATAACTACTGGTACATACAAATACCGAAGAGTTTTTGATGGCTATGAAAATGGGCCATCAACAAAAGACCAGGAGAATCTTAGGAGACTTGGGAAGATGTCTGCAGATATCCAGCTCAGTGAATCAATGGAAGCTCTAGTGAATCAGGAGGCATTTCTTTCCAATGAAAAAATTAAGAGTCAGTTTTATTGTATTGCTGAGTCATAGCCTGAAAGCTGATAATCAAATAGTACTGTATACAAATTCATTTTTAACTACTACGATAATACTTATAAGTGAACATAATGATCTTATTTTTTTGAACTTATCGTAGTACTGAAGAAGTTTAATTTTATCAAGACATTTCGATCCCATAGGATCTTTATCAGTTGAACAATGATTTTTCAATTTTCAGTTTCTTTCATTGTTCAACTGAGGAAAATCCTACTGATCGAAACGTCTTGATAAAATTAAACTTCATACTACATAAGTTTAAAAAAATAAGATTATTATGGTCACTTATGATAATCAAATAGTTCATCAGAGTTCTGGAGATGCCAACACTATGATAGTTGCTTGTGCCCTTCAGTATGCAACTCAGGGAATTGAAGTCACTGTGATTGCAGATGACACAAATATCCTCATTCTTCTGATATATCACTGGCGAAAAGAGATGGCAAATATTGAAATTGAACGACATCAAAACTTGTAAGGTGAAAGATGTTGATAAAATTGGTAAAGCACTATCATTGCACATTCTTTCATGCATGGAGTGGCTGTGATACCATATCTGTACCTTTTGGTCAAGGAAAAGCAATCTTACTGAAGAAAATATAGGAGTCACAAGAAAATCAGCGGATATCATGTTTGATGAGTGTCCCAAAAGCAACAAAAGAAGAGATAGGCTCAGCAGGAATTTGACTATTAGTTCATTTATATGGTGGTAAGCTAACAGACAGCTTGAATAGCTTGAGGTATGCTAAGTTTATTGAGATGGCATCATGTGGAAAAACACTAGAGCCTGAAAGACTTCCACCAACTGAGAGAGAGAGCAGCATTCTTTCACAGTTTACGAGTTCATCATCAACTCATTGTATGGAAAGAGCTTTCAAGTGAAGTGCTGGATCCTTTGCAATGGGGTTGGAAACTTGATGGGAAAATACTGATGCCCATCATGACTGATTCAGTTCCTGCTCCAGACAATACACTGAAGTTTATTCGATGCAGATGTAAAGTTTCCACCAAAAATCCATGTGCAACTAATGTTTGTTCATGTCACAAGAATGGGCTCAAGTGTGTACCAGCATGTGGAGACTGTAGAGGAGAATAATTCTGAACAGATTATAGTGGACCAGAAGACACTGGAATCTGATGCTGAAGATATCATGAATGATTTATTGTAAACATTATTTTTGCAAAAAAAAAATTAAACACACATTAAATGAATTCCAGGAGGACTTTGAATATGTTAATGAGTGATAAATGCACTTCTTTTGATACCATTTGGCTCAGGACAAAATAAGAGGTCATGAGAATTGGGCTTTGCACGATAGCAGAGCAAAAAAGAAGTCAGTGTTTGGACAATGTTGCTGGTAGTAACACACTGAACTGCCCTTTTGACTGACAAACAAAAGATAAGCATCTCCTGATTAGGCTCTGCCAGATTATGCTAGCATTTTTTTCTGGAATAATAGACATGAAATTGCATAGTGGAATAATTCTAGAATAATATTAGCATTTAAAGAATAATAAAGGGAAATGAGAATAATCAGTCTATATAATCCACAATTATAAAAGAAAATTAATACATATTTTACAAAAAAGGACAGAAAAGTGGTTATAAGGTAGATTTCCATTACTTGCTTAAAGCAGCTGGGTTTGTGTAAGCTATGCCTCTCTGTTATTGTACATTCAAAATGGGTCAAGTTTAAAATACTGTGAGCATTGTCAGCTCAGGCTCAGAGTCAATATGTCATCTGGAGGATGCTAAACAGTTTCTCTTCTCAAGTAACTCAACTATCACACTCCATCAGAATTGACAAGAAAACATGAATTAGCTATTGCAACTAACCTACAACCGGTTGAGCATATTATTTTCTCATTCATTTTATAACATATCAACTTTATATAGCTACAGCAATCATCACTATTTCACTTATTTCTAATTGGAGTAATAAGATAGTAATAAGAAAATTTATGGAATAATATATTATTCCTTTGGAATAATGACACAATTTTTTAGAATTACAAAAAGAATAATTCTAAAAATTTTGAGCATAATCGGGCAGGTCCTACTCCTGATTGCATGCAAATCTTGCAGTCATTCTTCTTACTCTCTCTCTACTTAGAGGAAAATGAATCACTGCTTATTGTTGGCCATTTAAAGTACTCCATGCTAGGCTGTTTGAAGTCAAGTCAGCAGTGTGGGTGTAAACTTCATGGGCTATTTCAATAGTGTTTTTTTTTAATTTTCAAGCTTCCATGTGGCAACAAGAAAGCTTTATTCCTAATGTCATGATTCTTGTTGGTTTTCCTGGTATTTTGCAACTTCCAAAATTGCTTCTATTCTCAAGTCATTATGAGGACATTAAGCTTTGACCTTGTGAAGTCTTTTTGCAATGAATTGAGACAAGTGGGGTAGGAAAATGGGGCAGGGGGGGGGGGGGGGGGGTGACTGAAGCTATTCAACTTAGAAGTAGTGGGAGTTTTGCTCCCTCAATTTTCTGTTGTCAGTAGTAAGTACCAATGAAAAGTGACAAATATCACAAATAGCATTACAACAGCTTAGTTATGTAAAAAAGGTGTTTCACAAAAATTTGACTCATAATGGCTTGGGAAGGATGACTCCTTTAAAATCATTTGTTTGTTTGTAACACTTCACTTAAACAAAAATCTTCCCAAAGAACAAAGTTTTTCCGTGTTTTATATATTTCACAGTGCCATAAAACAAAGTTTACAAATTGCAAACTAGCTTGTCAACTACTAGTTCATGCCTAGTTATCAAGTGGTTAACAAATTTTGGAACTCCCTTGTTGACATCTGGAATGGGCACTATATATATATAAGATAGTTTACAAATCAGGCTGAAAACTCATTGTTAACTACCTTGACAAGTCTGTAACTGTCTAGATATACTAACTCATTATCTAACCAAGTTTACTGGCACCACACCTTTTGGCTCCTATAAAAAAAGATCTCCTTCAAAAGTAGCTTCCCCTAAAACTGTGAACTTCACCAAATTCAAGGCTTTCTGCCATTGACTGTTAGTTGTCTATTTACTCATCACTATAGGTAAGGTTACACTTACTAGTTCATACTTCTTACCCCTCCCCATCATACATCTTCCTCCCCCCCCCTCCCCTCCCCCCTACCACCTTAGTAAGTAGTTCAGATAATGTGGAAGCACAGTATCACCTGAGTATGGGTATGAGTGAAGAGTATGCTCTGTAAAAATTTTAGTGTTCTAGTACACCTTTCAGAGTGTTTAGTTGTCTTGACATCCCACTTATCCTCCTGTTTTCATGCTGTAAATCATGGCTATCGGCAGTCAGTTCATTTAAAATTGAGTCCCTCTTCTCACGAGTGTGGTTGTATATGGTGCTCAAATGGTTTTAGTATTAAAAAATAGCAGCAATTTTTGTATTTAAAGCTAAATAATTAAAAAAGTTTCTATATGAAAATTGAATTTTGTACCAGACTACCTGCTTTTTTGATCTTGAAGAATCCAGACAGTTACGTGAAGAAATAAATTCAGCTTATATAGAGTATTTGAAAATAGACAAAGAAAAGGTGCATGGTTATAACTTGTTGATGTATACTGGTTCCTGGAATATTATGAATTTATTATGAATTTATATTGCAGGAAGCAATGAGAAACAAGAAATGTGAAATAGAAAAAGGTGAGGTGAAGGTGTAGTTTGAAAATATTAAAACCAACAAAATTAGGTAATTTTAGAAAACTAAAAAGTTTCAAGAACAAGCAAAAGCCAGGTTTCAAAATGTTCAGGACGCACTCCTGCGCACTGAACAAGACTGAACCATAAACACTGCTAATTGATATCCCTCAGTGAACCATAAACACTGTTAATTGATCACTCCCACACAATTTTAATGATATTCATCATGATAAACCCAAAGTGTTTAAAGTTGTTGTCAAAGTATTTGTGTTTTGAAGTCAGATGACCTTTGCCAGTCCAAAGCTTTAGGATTAGTCCTCGCTTTTTCACAGCCCCGTTGCAAGCGCCACAGGTGCCAGCGATAGTTAAGGCATTTAACCATTTATTGTTGATTTGCTTCATTTCTCAGTATTTTTTCCTTAGGATTTGTATGAGTTTGTTGCAAGAGATGTTGAGTCGCCATTTACTCCGCACTCTCATTCACAAATAACCCTGTCATGGGTCGAGTCAGAAGTTGGCAAACTAGCCAGCACCTATAGTAACGAACTGCTTCATGTTGTATGTGGTGGCAGTACAGAATTATTTACTGGAAAGTCTCTTCAATGATGGAGAAGCTAACCCAGGAACTAAATAATCAACTACACAAACATTAGGTATGGGTCGGGCATAAGAGAGGTGTGGCATCTTCCCCACCTCATCGCTCAAGTGAACTTAGAACTTTTATGTTATTGCTATATTTTATTGTTGTATTATCTTATGTTGTAAACAGGTTTTCCATACGTCCGTTGTTTGTGCAATCACTTGTTTTGTTGATTAAGTTTTGATTGTTTGTTCACAGAGTCATGTGTTGTTTGTGCCTGCGCTGCAGTGAGAACGAAACGCTGTAGTGCAGGAAGTCACGTCATCGTGTGTCATATTGTGGGCGTGTTCCCAATTCTCTGTATAAGCATTGTGCATCATTTTTAGTTTAGTTCTACCTCGTGCCTTACACTTTTTAGACATAGATTTAAAACTCTATTCAGTCAATTGTTGGGGCTGGGGAAGAACTCTGGTGGCAGCGTACCTTGCGCCCTCCTCGAGTCCATGAGTAAAGTGAATCTCCTCTGAGTCTAGTGCGAGCGGCGACCCACAAAAGCCCACAATTGGCGACAGCGATGTCGAGATCTGTCTACGACTCGAACAATCAAGTTGTCCACGTGTTGTAAGTCGAAAGCTGAGTATATTCATCGATTAAGAACATTCGAAGAGTATTACAAGTTGTCTAAGTCAAGTCATTAGAAGTCCCGAGTATTGTCAAGTTCAAGTTGTCCACGCCAAGTTATTTCCCTCGAGTTCTTGAGTTTGTAGCGGTGTCCTAACGGTCTTGTATCTACGTTATTCGTCTCCTGGTAGACTGTATCGTGGTACTGTTCATACATATTTGTACAATTGTTCAGTTAGCATATATTCTCTCTTACTGTGTGTAGACACTGGTTGGCCTGTGAATGAACCGGAGGGAGACAAGGGATAGAGCTTGCAAAAAGTGTCCTAAGGATTCTGGTATCGATTCTAGTACGGACGGATCCAGAAGTTGTATACTCCCTGACAAAGAAAAAATAACAAAGAAGGTTGACAGTAGTCCTGTAAGTCTTAACACAGGTCTTATTCCTAGTGATAGTTCAGTCGAAAGTACTACTCCTAGGGTATTTCAGTCTGATCAGTTGCTTGATAATTGTTACATTCTAAGTCCCAGTAGTCTTGAAATGGAAGGTGATAATGAAAATGAAAGTGCATCCTTGTTGGATAGTGGTAGAAATGCATTCTCCCACGCTTGCTTAGGTGGTGTTGATGACCAACGGTCCCCGATGAAGCTTCGGCTGGGGAAAATGCCTTTATGAAAACATTTATGCAAATGATGGGAAAGATGGTCATGAGAGAGATGGAGCCTACTCCTGCCGCACGCCACGGTTCCTCCTCCTCGGCGGAGGCGGAGTTGAACAGGCAAATCAATGCCATGGCTCCTCACAAAGAAGGGGCTGACATAGCCAAATAAAGAAATTGGAAGATGATTTAACTGACATTAATTGCCCTCGAGCGCGATTCAAAACGGTGCTACTTCAGAAGCTTCTGTCAGAGACTGCTGCTGACTATATTGCTTCTATAAATCGCTCAGATTTTACCTACTCTGAGTTGAAAACTGCTCTCATTATTACGCTTGGTTCTAGCAAACTGTCTTTAGGTGTCAAACTCGCTGACTTCGTTAGTGATAACCGATCTGCTGACTTGCTCAAAGCCTACTCAAAGATTAAGTCGCTTGTCGATTCTATCGACATGGCAACCACTGACAAATCTGATTTGTTTCTTTTCATTGCTACTTCGGCTTTTCGAGCGTCGCGATCTTATAACCAACGCTCCCTCATGGACGCGCGTGTGATTAAGTCTTTCAAAGATCTCAGTGAAGTTGCTAGTTCTCTCAAAGCCTCAGAGTCTGATAGACATTCTAATAGATATCCTCCTAATGTTGCTGGTAATTTTCAGAAACCCACTTATCCTTGTCACATCTGTAAGAAGTTTGGTCACCGTACAGTTGATTGTCGTTATAGAAACAGCCCGTCTAATGATCAATCATCTGCTAGTTTAAATCCCTCTAAGTCCCAGGGCATTGTTTGTTTCACTTGTAATGTTCCAGGTCACAAGTCCCCTGACTGCCCCAATAAGAAGGGTGGTAGTTCTGATAGCAAATGTGATAGTAAACAAAATGTGGTAAAGCGAGGTCCAAGGACCTATAGTACTAATTGGGTTGCAGGTCAGAGTGGTGCCACCCATGTTATGGGTAAGGTCAACGGCATGCCATGCCGGATCGTGCCCGACACTGGGGCAGAAATTACCATAGTGCCAGCAGCCTTTGTACATGAGAGCCAGTTGTTGGATGAATTTGTAAATGTCTGTGGTTGGAATTGCGAGCCTAAGTTGCTCCAAACTGCAAAGGTAGATTTTGAATATGGAGATAAATTTTTTGTATCAATTGTTGCTGTTGCCCATGAAGATGACCGGTGCAATAGGGTGTTATTCTCTGTTCCCATGGATGGAGATATGGCATCCCGGCTTCTTCTGGACGCTGCCTCAAACACTCTTTCAAAGGTGAATGAGGCAGGGCATCCTGGTGATACCCCAGGCGTCCAGATGTCAGCTGAGTCTGGCACTGGCTCTGTCACTACCCCGAAGGAGGCATGTAAGACCTCCCAGGGCTCTGGTGACATCCAGGGAAGCATGACAGTTTCTGTTGTCACTAGGTCCGAGGCAAAAAGGAAAAGAGTGAGAAAAAGGAATAAGCATGTGAATGATATTGTTGATGCTGATTCATTTGTATCAGAGTGTGAGAGATTGGCCAATATTGATCTCGGTATTGTGCAGAGCGCTGCTGAGGTTGCATGATAGAACTGCTTCTGTTTCTGAGCAGGATTCTTCGGGTTCTGGGCTTGGTGTAGTATCTGAAGTCAGTATGGACGTTGTGCAGAATGGCCACATATCTCACAACATTAACCCTGAAGTAGTTGCCCAGCCTGTTGAGTCGTCAGGTGGGAGTTCTGTTGGTGGCATGAATGTTACCCAGCCAACTGCTCAGGATGGTGATGACAATGATGTTGTTAGTTTTGATGTACCCGATTGTAAAGATAACTCTAGTATTGACTCCCTTATTCGTGAGGTTGAGACAGATGATTCCCTCCTGTCAGTGAGAACTTTAGCCGATAAAAATTTAAATGGTTACTCTTTTAATGAGAAAGGTGTCTTGATTCATAGCACTGTTGATGAACTCACAAACACTCACGACAGAATTGTGTTACCTCAGTCTAAAAGACATAAAGCATTAGTTCTTGCCCATGACAAAACTGCACACGTAGGTGTCCGAGGCATGCGTAAGTTACTTAGTTCCCGTTTTGTCTGGCCAGGTATTCATGGTGACATAGTTAAATTTGTTAAGTCCTGTGATGTGTGTCTCCGTGTAAATTCCTCTGGTAATAAGAAAGCTCTCATGGTTCAGAGACCTGTGCTGACTCAGCCGTTTGAGTCTGTGGCGGTTGATCTAGTTGGTCCTTTACCTAAGGGTAAACGTGGTTCCCGTTATCTCTTTACCTATATTTGTTGATCAAGTCGTTGGCCCGAAGCACTCCCGATGCGTACAGCTTCCGCTCAGGAGGCTGCGCAATGTTTCGTCCAAATTATTGCCCGTACTGGTATTCCTTTGAAAATACTGTCTGATCGAGGTACCATATTCAGGGGCGGAGGAAGCAAATTTTGATTGGTCGGGCAAAATCACTGGAAAGATGTTAGAAAAGAAACATGCCCGACATGTTTTTTTGTTAGTTTATTTCCTGTTATTTTTGTTTTAAAATACTCTAGTACAGTATATTGATAACCCTAAATCTAACCATAGCTTCTTTTTGTTTTTGTAAAATACCATTCATATGAAGAAAAAAAGAAGGAATCATTTCAAAGGTATGTTTGACAAACACAGATACACAGAAGAAATTAACTCAGTCAGTAGCCTAAAACTTTCCAAATATTTGAAGTCGGTGTTCACTGCCTTGTACAAATTCATTAGCTACAATAGTAAGATCTAGATTCCAATTCTTCCTTATAAACATTCAAGACCATTAAATGGTTTAATCTTGCTTGTCCCATAGTACTCCTTAAATAAGTTTTAATTCTCTTCATTACCGAAAATGATCTCTCACTAGCAGCATTAGTGGAGGGCATCACTAGAAACAATTGAGCAATTCGGCAGACTTGTTGAAAAAATTGCTTCTGGCCATCACTTAAGCTCTTTAAATAATCAATAGCTTCTCTTAAGGTAACATTGCCACTGGTAGAAAATTTCTCAGTAAATATCTTCAGTTGAGTAGTCAGCTCTACTTCATTGAAATCGTCATCATAAAGTTTTAATACCTCTTGCAACTCCACAGAGTAATCTTTATTATTTGCTGACTTGAGAAGAAGCTCCTCCAAATTTTGATATACTGCATATCCAGGTTGCTCAAATCGATCCTTGATACTAACAGTAGCTAAGTCAAGAGCTTCATAGTATTGAGTCCTGTATAATTCCTCGACACTAGCAGCATGATAACCAGCCCCATCACCTACTTCAAGTCGTATTGGTGCTCGTTTCCTTCTTGGAAAAAATGGTTCTTCTGTATTGGTAGATACTTGTAGTAGTTGTAAATGCTGATAAAATAATTTAAAGTCATCCTCATTTCTCATTTTTTCCAAGGTTTGCAATGTCAGCATACCTATTTCTTGCCGTTCTGCAGCAGGTAAAGATTGATTTTGTAGTGTCTTACTGAGATTATCAGTTATAAGAAATATTCTTTCACAAAGTTTCAGCCCAAACAGAAGCTTAAACTTAGACATTTGAGCTTGAATACCTATAATACGGCCCTTTACATCAGGTTGCAAGCTTAACTGCAGACAACTTTCCCATAATTCCTTTAAAACATTGTAATTTTGTAGAATACTATTTATGGATTCACCCCGTACTGTCCATTGTGTTGGACAAAATTTTCGTATCCCAGTACTCCTCTCATCTTCATGTTCTGAAGAAATTTTGTTGAATTGAACATTTCTTTTGGGAGAATACTTAATCAACTTAGTGATTTCAAAGGCTGATTCAAGAGCTTCCGAACACACTGTAGACTGCTTCATGGTATACCCTACCGCTAAGTTTAAGGCATGTCCATAGCAATGAGAAAAGATGGCACGCTTTTCTTCTGAAAGTAGTTGTGTAGCTACACCATTTCTTATCCCAGACATGTTGGATGCTCCATCGTAACATTGCCCTCTGCAATCTGAGATGTCAAAGCTAAACCGTAACAAGGTATCTTTGATTGCCTGAACAAGAGTATTAGAACTAATGTTCTCTACTTCATAAATTCCAATGAAGTACTCATGGTCTTCCAGATTTTTAGTAACACATCGGATACATATAGTAAACTGTTCTGTATTCGAAATGTCAGTACATTCATCTGCCATTATTGTGTAACATTTACATTCACGAATAATTCCTGCTAATTTTCTCATAATTTCATGGGCCATAATTTTCATACATTCATTCTGAATAACAGGACTTGTATACCTGTCAGTTTTCTTGTTCATCCAAGTTGAAAGTTCCGGTATATCCAAAGCCCGAAGAAGTAATAACTGAATGTAGTTACTATCAATTTCGGTTTGACTTCCTCTGAAAGGGAGACCCTGCCTAACAAGAAAGCGAATATTTTGAAGAATAGCAAAAAACATTCTTCTGTTAGTAGCCTTTTCTTGTTTATAGGCCAAACTAAGAGCTTCCCCTACCCCACACGAAATATCCCTAGGAAGGGTAATTACTGCATCAACAGCTTCCCGGTGGCACAATGTTGACTGGTGCTTTTTAAAGCATATAGTACCATCTCTCCAGTAAGTAAACCCAGTACTTATAAAAGTTTTCTCTCTTTTTGTGCTAGTCAAAAACTTTCCTTCTGAAGAAGCCTTCATGCATAAATAACAAAACGCTGCATCCAGTTTCACATCATAATGTAACCAGGAATAATCCTCGCACCACTCAGCCCTAAAACTTCTCTCAGTTTTACCAAATTTCCTTTTTGGAAACCTATACATTACATTTGGTTTCATTGAGTATAAATTAGATTCTTCGAGCTCTAACTAACCTGAAAGTCTTGGATGGGTGAAACTTCTCAAGAAGGCTGGTACTTGCACTTGCGGTAGTAGCCTAGTCTGGCGTAGCCAGACCCTTTACCCACTGATCGCTGCGCGGAGGGAAAGGGTCTGGAATCATGCAATACAGCGAGTTGTTCCAACAGGATGTAATGAGACTTCGTCAAGTGTATGTCCGGTTACGTCATCTTACGCGTATAGTTAGCAATATGGCTTCCGAACAGTATTATGGTAAAGTTACAATAAACCTAAAAAATACAATAAATTACCTGATCCTTCATGATTGCTGTTAGTGGTGTAACTACAATCACTATCTGTTTCCCTTGATTGCCCTCCAACAGTTGGAAAGCAAGAGGAAGGCAAGCATAGCACAGGCTCTTACCAAAACCTGTAGGTAAAATAGCAAAAACATCTCTTCCAGATAAAAACTTAGTCGTAATTTCCAATTGTTCCTCCTTCATCCCTCTATCATAGCCGAGCCTCGCAACAGCTTCATTGGCAGCTTCTCTGAGCGAAATAGCCATTATTGCGTCATATAACGTCATTATACGGCACAAAGCGTCATTAATGATATTCATCATTACTGAAATTTTGTAACGGATAGGAACAACTCGCTGTATTGCATGATTCCAGACCCTTTCCCTCCGCGCAGCGATCAGTGGGTAAAGGGTCTGGCTACGCCAGACTAGTAGTAGCCATCACGCACAGCCCCGACTGAATAGTCTGGCATCGCCGACCCTTTTCCTTTTATAATAGTGGGTGTGGTGAATTATAATTATCGTGCATCAATTACAATTCGAAGCTTGTGAATACAACCAAAGAAAAAGTAAGTGCAGTCCATTGTGTAACAGGTATCAACTTAGCTAGAGACCAAATATTGGTCGGGCATTTGCCCGACCTGCCCGACCGGTTCCTCCGGCCCTGATATTCCTTTCTAAGTTGATGGAAAACCTATGTACATTGTTGGGTATTGATGCCATACAGTCCTCTCCCTATAGGCCTCAGACCAATGGGGTCGTTGAACGGCTTCATGGGACACTCAAGCCCATGTTGGCTAAAGCTATTGAGGGTGGAATAGACTGGGTCGAGTTCTTACATATGGCTTTATTCGCCATCCTCCAGGTCCCTAATAGAGACCTTGGTTACTCCCCGCATGTTTTAGTTTATGGCAGAGAAGTAGTTGGACCTCTCGATCTCCATTACAATGGTTGGTCAGAAAAGCCATTTGAGGGCATGGACGTAGAAAACTGGTTGCTCAATCTCAATGATCAGCTGGGCATGATACATGATATAGCATCTGCTAGGGAATCCACTGAATCTGATAAAAGGGTTGTGTGTTATAATAAAGGGAAGTCTGATCGTGTGTTGAATGTAAATGACAGTGTCCTCATGAGAATTCCAGGGCTCCATGGTTCACTCCAGGCGTCTTGGGCAGGCCCGTACAAAGTCATTGAAAAGGTTTCCCGGGTCACTTTTAAAGTCAGTAAGGGTGATGGGCATCTTACTAGGTTAGCCCATATAAATACTTATGTTTAAAGACCTATAAATGTGTGTGCTGTTACTCTAGTAGCAGAAGATACTGGTATTGATCCTCACTTATTAGATCCTTCTCCTTTGCTTAGTGCTGACAAGTGTGATGGTTATAATACTAAGCAATTAAATGAAGTCCTTGACGGTGTTTCTGGCTCGTTTAGCGACAGGCCAGGGTTGTGTAAGATAGCTACATGTAATATTGTATTGTCGGAACATGCTACACCTGTCTCCCAGCAGGGTAGGAATATTCCTGTTGGGATAGAACAGGCAGTGAAGACCGAGCTGTCAAAACTTCTTAATGATGGTATAATTGTTGGGTCAAGTGCCCTCTGGTCCTCCCCCTTGGTACCCGTGAGAAAAAAGGATGGGTCAGTGAGAATTTGTGTTGACTTCCGTCAACTGAATGCAGTCACACCACTAGTTCGTTACTGGGTCCTGTCTCTGGATGAGATCCTGCAGAAAGTAGGTCAAAATACTTGCTTGTCTACCCTAGATTTATCCGCTGGTTTCCACCAGATAGCAATGGAGGAAAGGTCTAGTGACCTGACAACGTTTGTGTGTCCCTTAGGGAAGTGTAAGTATGTCCGAATGCCTTTTGGACTCAAAAACGCTCCTGCTGTGTTCCAGGCAGCAGTGGAAGCAGTGTTGGTACCAGTCAGTGATGTAAGCTGTAACTACATCGATGATGTTGTAATATTCAGTAGTTCTTGGAACAATCACTTACTTGACATTAAGCGTGTCATTGGTTGTCTTAATACAGCAGGTTTTACTATCAAGATGAAGAAGTGCTGCTTCGGCAGAAAATATCTCACTTACCTGGGTCACACCATTGGTGGCGGTGGTTTGTCTATACCTCAGTGTAGGGTTGATTCCCTTTTGGCTTTTAGGAAACCCGTGAATAAAAAGGATATGAGGTCATTTTTAGGTGCCATGTCCTACTACCGGAAGTTCATGCCAGGTTTTGGCCAGCTCTCATCCGCTCTCACTCCCTCTGTCTCTCTTCATGCTCCCTATCAGGTTGACTGGACAGTGGGAATGGATGACACATTCGGTAAGTTAAAAGAATTGTTGGACCATGTTGTGCTCTGTGTACCCAGACCAGATGAAGACTTAGTGTTATACACTGACGCCTCGGGTGATGGCATTGGTGCCTGTCTCCACGTAATTCGTGACGGTGTCGAATTTCCTGTCTCGTTCTACAGCTGGCAACTGAGACCTTCTGAGAAAAATTACTCGGTTACAGAACTGGAAAGTTTGGCCATCGTGGCCTCGATTCGATATTTTGACCGGCTAGTATATGGTAAAGAGTTGAAGATTGTTACAGATCATATGGCATGTTTAGCCCTGCAGAGTGGAAAGGGGTTGAACAAAAGGCTACTGAGATTTGCTCTCATACTGCAAGATCTACCAGTGAAAATCGTCCATCGTGCAGGGAAAGATCATTCCAACGCTGATGGCTTCTCTCGCCAATCTTGGCCCTCCCATTGTTCGTCAGCTTCGCCCAAAGGTCGAAGCTTAGGCGGGGTAGATGTTGGTCGGGCATAAGAGAGGTGTGGCATCTGCCCCACCTCATCGCTCAAGTGAACTTAGAACTTTTATGTTATTGCTATATTTTATTGTTGTATTATCTTATGTTGTAAACAGGTTTTCCATACGTCCGTTGTTTGTGCAATCACTTGTTTTGTTGATTAAGTTTTGATTGTTTGTTCATGGAGTCATCTGTTGTTTGTGTCTGCGCTGCAGTGAGAATGAAACGCTGTAGTGCAGGAAGTCACGTCATCGTGTGTCATATTGTGGGCGTGTTCCCAATTCTCTATAATATAAGCATTGTGCATCATTTTAAGTTTAGTTCTACCTCGTGCCTTACACTTTTTAGACATAGATTTAAAACTCTATTCAGGGGCTGGGGAAGAACTCTGGTGGCAGCGTACCTTGCGCCCTCCTCGAGTCCATGAGTAAAGTGAATCTCCTCTGAGTCTAGTGCGAGCGGCGACCCACAAAAGCCCACATTAGGTTATTAGTTTTAATGAATTAAAACACTTATATTCATTCAAACTGTGACAATCTGGAAGAGACAGGTCACATTTTTCTTAGCCAGTGTCTCAAACAGATTTCAATCCTGTCTTAGTCACTTGCTCAACTATTCCGATAAAATAGATTTTTGGGATTAGTTGTGTAGATTTGACAATAGAACTTTATAGATGGTATTGCTGATAGTGTCGCTACAGTAGATGATGTCGCTGTTGTGGGTGGGGTTTCTGCTGTGGATGGTATCTCTCACTGCTGTGGATGCATAGTTGGAAGCTAACTATACAGCGAGTGATAATGAGTAGTTAATACCGGAATGATTCGAGCAACTAATATGGAGTACCTTTACCACATATCTACTATTGACTACTACTTTAGGTTTTTTCTGCTGCAATTTGTATGAATTCATGCAGTCTAACAGTGATCGCACAATAGGATATTATTTGTGGGTATTGTTAATGGTGATTGTGTACACTGCTATTGGGTGTTTGTAATAAAAACATATGCAATAAACTTTCATTATCCAAAGTTGGGCGGTCAATGATCAAAAGAGGAATCCACAAACCTATTACTATATCATAGTTTGTATCTAGTCTTGCAAGCCATACTCTTTACATACTGCTTCTTTATTCCCAAGCAGTACGGAGGAGACATGAGGGTCTGGTCCACTAGACTAGCTTGTATCCTGTATGAGCATTTAATAATAATTTGCATTTGTGTAGTGCAGAATCACGACATAATAAAAATTATAAACAATGACTACACGATACCATGTATCCTCCTTGAATTTGTTTATCCCAGTCAGCAGCTCCCAGATGTTTTGTAAAATAATAAAATTATTATTATAAGTGGAGTAAACAAACAGACGTAGGCAAAAGAAGGTAGGGACTCAGGGCGCTCCAGCCCCCCCCCCCCCCCAACTTGGATAGGTAGGGGTCAGAGCCCGATAGAATATTTAATCAGATGTCATATTAAATTTACTCCAATGAGGCTGTGTGATGGTATTGGAGTATAAATCATTCTGAATATTCTGTTTACACATACTCATAGTTGAGCTCTCATAATTAGAGTATCTTTATTGTGGGTGTATTGCTAATTTATCAGCTCATTTAGCTGACTAGTGTAGGTACAGACAGATGGAAATAATAAACTTCTCACTATCTGCGGCCAGCAATTTAGATGGTTTGTATTAAATCTAAGACTGAAGTTAGGAGTGATCTTCTTTTCATTCCCAATAGCTATCTCTATGATGTCTGTCCAATCTCTACCTTTTGTTTTCTTTTGCATTAGCTACTTTGTCATTTGTACAAAAATGTTCCAAAATAAAGCCAATGTTATAAATATTTGCAGCATTGGGTAAAGTATTTTTGGAAATTCAACATAAAATTAAAAAAAAATTGTTAGTAAATGGCATACTTCAGCTACAACACTAGTTATGAAACTCTTCTACAGGTGGTGGAAGATAAATGATATTGCTAAGTCACTTGGTGCACACTACACAGTGCAGTTCTTTCTCTGTGCTATACTTGGTACATGACAATCCATTACAAGTTGCTTCAGCATGATAGAACATAGCCCCATTAGTATTAGCAGACATTCCTGGAATTGCCTCCATGCTGTGGTCCACGCAAACAAATTGTGTTTTTCTATGAGTATTTCGATCAGACATAAGATATCCATAGTATTCTCTAGTCCAGTTCCCATAACAGTTCATTCCAGCTGGAATCATAATTGAAGCTGTTTGACTTGATACGTAGCAGACTGCACAGGGAATGTTTCGATCGTGTTTGTTTGTGGCTATTGGAAATTCATATTCGGCTCCATCCACAGGACTACGACCTTGTACTCCAGCTTTGTAGGCTACTCCATACTTTGGGTCATCTGGCATGCACAAATAGTCCGACCCACCTCCTTGATTCTGCCAGGGGCTCCCTCCTACTCTACCGGAATAGATCTTTTCTCCAGGACAGGAGGTTGAGCCCCATCTGGTGTAAGTTGCACCTCCAGCTTTTTCACCAGAGGGACCAGGTGAACCGGCACGTCCTTCATCTCCTCTTGGACCAGGTGGACCTATGTGACCAGGTGATCCTAGTTGTGGAGCAGGTGGACCAGATGGACCTCTTGGACCTGGTGGACCAGAGATACCACTAGCTCCAGGCAGACCAACTGGACCTTGTAGACCATGGATTCCTTGAGGACCGGGTGGACCAGTTAGACCAGTTTCTCCCTTGTCACCTTTAGGTCCTGTGTCTCCTTTAGTCCCAGGATTCCCAGGAAACCCAGGGAATCTAGGCACACCTGGAACAGCTAACCTTTCATTGCAGTTCGTAGCCTTCTTTTTAGTAATGTTAGTGGATTTCTCTTGTGCTGATTGTTTTTTGGGCTGCTAAACGTTGGTTGTTAAGTTCCACTGGTAGCCAGAGTGACTAAATATTAAACCGAAGGAAGCCACCATTACTTGGGAGAAGCTGAGGTAAGTACATTGTTCCACATTTGTTAGCTAAAATTCCAAAAAAACAACAACTCTGGCTATGTTCTTAGGTAGAGTTGGGAGCTTGTTCACCAGTTACTGGTAATTGAGGAAGTCAAATTGGATTAAATTGGATACTACAGAAATTATCACTATTCAGGAAATTGAGGTAAGACAGTAATTCTGTATTTGATTGGTAATTTTAATGGTCAGCTACTATATACATTTTTTTGCATTATACACTAAGCTAAAGTATATTGAGTAACAATACTGTTTTATGTAACCTAGGCAGGCTCGCTTTATTTTTGTGCTCAAGCACACCACTAGTTTATATGTGTGGATGTATGTATGTCATTTTATACTCTCCCCTTACTATTGTTGTGAAGACACTGGGAAGAATCAGCAAGTCTCTGACTGGACACAGATATCAGTGATGATGAGGACTTCTGTCACACTGAAACAAGAGAAGGCAACACATTTTGAATGTCCATCATGATATATATATTTGTTTCATTGATTAAAAGAGATTGCTATTATTATTTTTTTGTTCACTTGTACCAAAGCAGGCAACCAGCTGGTTTACTCACTTAGCTAAGACTAACTTAATCCTAAACTTAGCTAGGCAGTGAAGCGGCCCCATCTACAACTTACTGCTGTTCAGCATAGCACCTCCATTTTCCTGAACTCAGCCAGAAACTGAGTTTAATTGTAGTTTTCTTGAAATAACTGTTCACAAGTTTGTTAGATTGCTGCATGTATATTTAGTGAACCAGGCAGCACCTGCCTACAATCTCGGTATCAAAATACTCCAGAGGGAGTGCTCTAAACAGTGGTATAAATAACTCATTTGTCAATTTTTAACACTATTGGTCCCTTTTCCCAAGTACTGTCTATCTTTACAACGTCAAGCAACCACTGTTAATCAGATTAATTACCTTTTTATTTTTTATCTTTTTTTTTTTTGGCTTGTCTAACCCCCTACCAACAAATTTTACCTTATAGACCTTGCTTTGAGCACTCCAATAATATAAATATATTAAGATTGTTGGGTGATTATATGGCCCATAACAATTCTATACATCTAGCTACAAAAAAGTATTGACAATATTTGTATTATCGTACCTGTGAATAAATTTTAAAAAATATCAAGCCAAAAAAAAAATTATTACAATTAATAATGTTAGTACAAAAAAATTATTACAATTATAATGTTAGTACAATGATATAGATTGTAAGTCTTCTGTTCTTTCATTATAGGTGATGCAAAACTTGGACACAGGGGCGACTGTCATCTCAGTAAAAAAATGAGCATCACTGTGTCAAACATCAAGTTGAAAAATATCAACAACAATTTCCTAGAAGAATGTAAATATATTTTTACAACAGTTACAGAAACACAACACTGTATATATAAAAGCACTTCAAATTTTTTTTTTTGGTAAAATGAAACACCAAATTTTAGTAATATCACAACAACAGCATTATTTATGCATACATTCGGTAACATACACATGCTATTATATATACACAAATGCATGTGAAATGTGAATGTCAAAATGAAATTCTACACAATGACCCTATACCAACCTACCCTAGGTTGGTAAAGATTATCATGAAGGTTGTAAGGATACATTCACTATAAAGATACAAATACAACACAATGTTATTGTTTGTTATAAGTGTATTTTACCATTGTCACGAATGTACACACCCTTCCCATAAAAATAACATTCACATATACAGATGATATTCAACTTACCCTGGCGACAATAATAGGAAGTATGTCTAACCCCTGTACGTCTATGCCAAGTCAGAACATTTCATCATTGATTTCATTACTACTACTCCTGTCAGTACGCACTTCTAAAACACTCCAACATGCAACAAATTTGTTGTTCAGCTGTTGTGAATCTAACTAAATAATATACTACACAACTTATCATCCCCTCCCACTATTATAAGAACTTTATTTAATCGGTCAACCACAAGCAATGATATTAAACACTACAGTGTAGCCACAGTGAGTGTTAATATAAACATGTCAAAAGAGTTGCTTATACGCTGATTATCATGTTATACTTACACTAGCAAGAGATTGAACATTTACGCTAGAAAGAGTGTTATAACAACCACCCCAAGGTATAAATTTCTTCCTCTCCTGGGAACGCTCTATGGAGTGTTAAGATAACGCTTCATTTTTAACAGTGTATAATTGATATGGTAAGGGAACTTAATGCCATAGTAACCACTCTCCACAACTATTTGACTTGAGAAGAAAACAGAAAAAAGAAAAAGAAACATTCATTTCTAAAGAATTAGCACACAGTTTATAGTCTCACCCTAAAGACTTACCTACTACAGCAGTAGCCTAAAAAGCTGTGTATAAGGCAGCTAATATGTTTATTTGTTGGTATGTTGTGCTATTCTTTAGCTAAGCAGTAGCTGTTGTAACACTCTACCATTCCACACACACTTTCTGCCTGGATATACCAACACAAGACTTACGTTTGTGACTTGACTATAGATAAGACAATGGATTTTCAAGTAAGAAAAATACTATTGAGCAGGGCTGTAACTATAACCAACTGCTCAAAATCCCTTTCTGTTGACGAGTGAAATCAAGTTTTGGGACATAGCTATGATGATGAAAGGAAATGCATACAGGATGCTGCTGCTGGGCTAGTTAAGCTACAAATAAATTCAAAGAATAATTTTATAAAGGAAAGGAATTATTTGTTTCACTTCTAACAGTCTTAGTCCATGGAGTTACGTTCTTTACCAACCACTTCTGAGGATAAACTGAATTATCAATTGGAAGCTATTATCGAAAGTCATCAGAGAGCTGAATTGCGCTTCATTTTTTATATGGTTTGTGATGCGGTAGCAATAGAAATTTTTTGAGTTAAGACTGACTGAATTAAGAAACAGACTTTACAATGAGGGAAGTGATGACTTTGGTTGTGCTATATTATAGTGTGAAGATAAAGAGCTGAATATGACAGAGCTAGATGAGCTAGATGCTGAAAGTTCTGTGAAGACTGCACTATAGGAGATGGCACTGCACAAAATGGCCCTACATTGCTACTTTCTTCTGAGTACCTCTCTTCTATGTGGTGTGCTTCTCCATACTATTAAGGCTCTACTCCTGCTGAACTGGGAATCTTTGCTACTTCTAGAGATATGTTTTGAACTATATCAGAGCAAGTAAACTTTAAGAGAACTAACTCAAGAAAAACGCAGACTTTTTTTATCTGAACCATTTTCATGCATCAAACTGAACTGATTATTTCAATCTGTATGGATTATGTAGCGAAAATATCTATCTTCATTTCTTGTCCCCATAATTTAGTCTGCAAAGCGTTAACCTTTCTGATTTGAAGCTTTTTGGGAGAAATCCTAAATCCCTTCAAATGAGTGGAGATGAAGAGAATGTAGAGTTAAAATAACAAAAACATCCTCTGCAATAATAATATTATGGTGAAACCTCTCCAGGGATTTTGACTGCTTTCAGGTAACTTGATATTGTTGTACAGCAAGATCATTTTTTTGGCTACATTTATGACATTGTGAGGATGAAAAATGATATTGGACAAAAACAAAAAATTGCTGAAGATGGCATAGACTGATGAGAAATCTCTTGCTGAATTTATGGGAATCTTTGAAATAAAAACATTTTAACCAAGAATTGTTTATTGTAGAACCTCTCTACAAAGAGACTTGGAAAAACAACCGGACTCTCAACAACAAGCAATGCTCCTTTTCAGGCAAAAATAAACAATAATATTATAAAAATAGTGTAGAAGTGACTATGGTAGGATGTAAATACTGTAGCTATTTGCATGTATGTTGGTCATGTCCGCTTACGAGTGAGATGGGCTAAATAGCAATTAGATGATTTAGGTGAGTCTCTGTAATTTAAAATGTTGTACCCAGGAAAGAGACCGTCAGTTCGGTGGACACCGTTGTACATCACAGACTGGACCAAATGTAGGGATTTCCCCTCCCAAGGATGAGTAGATTTAGCAGTGTTATACAACTTTGTCATGTTTCCATCTATCGGTAAAGGTTGTCTGATCGTCCTTGTAGTGTATTGCTGGCGTGGTAAAATGACACTACCCGTTCTACCTACTATAAGTTTCTTTGCGTAGGACAGAATAGTCATATTCGTGTCATATGGAATAAAGTACTCATCAAAATCAATCACCAGCATGTATTTGTATCTTCCTTGATACCGCAGCACACAATCTTGGTATTTCAAAGACTGGGAATAATAGAACACTTGGCTAGCATTTAAATAGTCTTTCCATACAAATATTTTCACAAATCCATTATGTACAAATTTGACCAAGGTAGACGATAAGTCCAAATTTTTATTAAAGGAAGGGTTAGTATTTATATGAATAAATTTGACTCCTATAGTTTTCTGGTATAATAGCCATTGGTCTAGAAATGGTACTACTCCAAAACCAGTAGCACATACCATCACTTCATCTTCTACGACACTCTTTGAAGGAGGAAATACCACTGAGCCTGATCGTACAGGTTCCTGGATGACTTTAGTATTCCTTCTGTATAATACACTGACACTACTCCTCTCGTGTATACTTGAATTAAAGCAATAAACATAACAATCTCTGTGAGTGACTGGGGACGTAGCTGCTATAAACTTTAGAGTAGGTATGTCTATAACCTCTTTTTTGTAGTTTTTGATTCCATCAATTTCACAACCAACAATGGCATCTCTATAAACTTCTCTTACAGAGACCAAAATAACAGTAGAATTAGAATGAGATTTCCAAGACCTTCTATCAAAGTACACCCTATGAGCAACAAGATCAGAGTTGTACACCCTGTGAGCAACAAGATCAGAGTTGTACACCCTGTGAGTAACAAGATCAGAGTTGTACACCCTGTGAGCAACAAGATCAGAGTTGTACTCAAACTTGGTGACATTAATAACTGCATGAAGTTGATAGTTCTTGGCTTCAAAATTAAAAAAATAGCCCATGATTATTAAAGCCACCACAAGTATAATGAAGAAGAACGACTTCTGAGCGGCAGCCTTAGCTGAGGGACACATGATTAAACGGACCAGAGTGAAGGGGTTATGGGACTCACCCAGTTCAGACACTTTCCCCACTTCGGGTAGTAAAATAATTGAGCTCCTCGGAGCGCAGCAAGTAAGCAAGGGTGCTCTTCTCCAACTTTTACTGTCCACGATCTCACCAGGTTTAGGCACTTTTCCGTTCAAAATGTGATAATAGAACCTGGCACTAAGGTTGTTTAATCTCGCGTAACCAGACCTTTTACTGAACCCGCTACGCGTGGAAAAGCGTCCGTGACACTGGATCACCTCATCAGTTTTTTATCCTCAGAATCTGAAGGATAAAATATTGATATTAATAATTACTAGTGGTGCGCTCGAATAGCGCAAATGCATGGCGAGCGAGTAAATATATGAGTATAGGTAAAGATGATTTGTGAAGGAAATCGCTAAATAATAGCAATGATTAGGCATGAAGAGTTAACAATAACAGAATTACCTGAATAAACTTAGAAAGCAGTGGCAAAGAAGCGCAGCTTGACAAAGACTTTACAATTGTTTCAAGAAGAGAGTAGCTATAAACTTTTTGGTTGAAACAAAGTTGCGTAAGGCAGTGCAGCAGGATTCTCCGTGCTCGTTAATTGAAATAATGGAACTGTGAACGCTTTACCTAACTTACGTAATTAGAAGCGCGGGCGACATTTTTTGACGTACGCATACATACCTATATATATATATCTGAAATCTCAATTGAACACGACTGAGAGTCAGCTTCGCTCGCTTCGCTCGCTCGCTGAATTATTTTTTTCCTACCTCTCTGGTTGAGACATGGTACGTATCTGCTTCTTCATAAAATTGACACTGCAAGTACGATGGTAGATTGTATCAGCAGCATGCAGGTCAAACATTATTCGGGTGGTTTTTCACCTGAAGAACATCATACTTTTTTCTTTCCGAGTTAGATAGTTCAATTCTACAGTAAAAGTAATTCATTTTGAATGAAAAAATTCTCCTCAGAGGACTGAAGCACAGCTATGTCTTTACTTGCATTTGATATTAAAACATCGTAGTTAGTCTTTGGTAATTTGAAAGCAATACAAAGATATGACCAAACATACTAAAAACCACAAACTGCTAATTAAATAATTTGCTTTTGTTGCAATTTGTTCAAGGTTGACTTATCATAGTGACTACTAATACTGAATATTCGACATCATGGTTTCCTATATTACCATACAGGTGTGTATTAATAGAAAATATATGTAATAAAGCAAAGCTTTAGCTATTTTTTGGTGCTTAAATTAAGTCAATAGCTTCAGCAATTCAGTTTTTATGATTTTTTTCCGTAAATGCGGGTATTTCGACCGTCATATGGCGGTTACACAGGTTAATCAATAATTCACTTCTTTCAGGAGGCGGACCTTTACTATTGTAACCTATTCTTGCATTCATGTAGAAAACATCTGATGTATATGAGGATGCTTGTGACCATTGAAGTAGAGGAAATAATCTTTAGTTAGGATACGAATTAAATGTTTTAATTTTTAATTAACTGAGTGTGCCTTGAGATACTTTATTGCAAACCTTATTTTTTTCCTGGCTGTGTCTCACTGAGCAATTAATACTATGTGTAGTCTAAAAATAGCTCCAAGTTGTAGTGAAGTCTTGATTATTTTTGTAATAGCTACTAACTCATTATCTAACCAAGTTTACTGGCACCACACCTTTTGGCTCCTATAAAAAAAGATCTCCTTCAAAAGTAGCTTCCCCTAAAACTGTGAACTTCACCAAATTCAAGGCTTTCTGCCATTGACTGTTAGTTGTCTATTTACTCATCACTATAGGTAAGGTTACACTTACTAGTTCATACTTCTTACCCCTCCCCATCATACATCTTCCTCCCCCCCCTCCCCTCCCCCCTACCACCTTAGTAAGTAGTTCAGATAATGTGGAAGCACAGTATCACCTGAGTATGGGTATGAGTGAAGAGTATGCTCTGTAAAAATTTTAGTGTTCTAGTACACCTTTCAGAGTGTTTAGTTGTCTTGACATCCCACTTATCCTCCTGTTTTCATGCTGTAAATCATGGCTATCGGCGGTCAGTTCATTTAAAATTGAGTCCCTCTTCTCACGAGTGTGGTTGTATATGGTGCTCAAATGGTTTTAGTATTAAAAAATAGCAGCAATTTTTGTATTTAAAGCTAAATAATTAAAAAAGTTTCTATATGAAAATTGAATTTTGTACCAGACTACCTGTTTTTTTGATCTTGAAGAATCCAGACAGTTACGTGAAGAAATAAATTCAGCTTTTATAGAGTATTTGAAAATAGATAAAGAAAAGGTGGTTGTAACTTGTTGATGTATACTGGTTCCTGGAATTTATTATGAATTTATTATGAATTTATATTGCAGGAAGCAATGAGAAACAAGAAATGTGAAATAGAAAAAGGTGAGGTGTAAAACCAACAAAATTAGGTAATTTTAGAAAACTAAAAAGTTTCAAGAACAAGGTTTCAAAATGTTCAGGACGCACTCCTGTGCACTGAACAAGACTGAACCATACACACTGCTAATTGATATCCCTCAGAGAACCATAAACACTGTTAATTGATCACTCTCACACAATTTTAATGATATTCATCATGATAAACCCAAAGTGTTTAAAGTTGTTGTCAAAGTATTTGTGTTTTGAAGTCAGATGACCTTTGCCAGTCCAAAGCTTTAGGATTAGTCCCCGCTTTTTCACAGCCCCGTTGCAAGCGCCACAGGTGCCAGCGATAGGGCAACAGTGATCTGGTGGCGGCTCAGGTTGTCTGTCTGTCCTGGTCCTTTGAAGCTGACAGGGCTGACGTTGTCGGTGGAAATTACAAACCCCGACGCAAACCGTGACTACTGTTCTCCAAGATGAAGATGTCAGAATTGCTTTCAAGATGTCATCTGGAACTAGCTAGTTTTGATTTTCACCCTGATTCAACAGTTAAGGTATTTAATCATTTATTGTTGATTTGCTTCATTTCTCAGTATTTTTTCCTTAGGATTTGTATGAGTTTGTTGCAAGAGATGTTGAGTCGCCATTTACTCTGCACTCTCATTCACAAATAACCCTGTCATGGGTCGAGTCAGAAGTTGGCAAACTAGCCAGCTATTATAGTAATGAACTGCTTCATGTTGTATGTGGTGGCAGTACAGAATTATTTCTGGAAAGTCTCTTCAATGATGGAGAAGCTAACTCAGGAACTATAAAATCAACTACATAAACATTAGGCTATTAGTTTTAATGAATTAAAACACTTATATTCATTCAAACTGTGACAATCTGGAAGAGACAGGTCACATTTATCTTAGCCAGTGGATTTCAATCCTGTCTTAGTCACTTAGCTCAACTATTCTGATAAAATAGATTTTTGGGATGAGTTTTGTAGATTTGACAGTAGAACTTTATAGATGGTATTGCTGATAGTGTCGCTGCAGTAGATGATGTCGCTGTTGTGGGTGGGGTTGCTGCTGTGGATCTCTCACATGGTATCATGTAGTCATTGTTTATAATATTTATTATGTTGTGATTCTGCACTACACAAATGAAACTTATTATTAAATGCTCATACAGGATACATGCTAGTCTAGTAGACCAGACCCTCCTGTCTCCTCCGTACTGCTTGGGAATAAAGAAGCAGTATGTAAAGAGTATGGCCTGCAAGACTAGATACATACTCTGATATAGTAATAGGTTTGTGGATTCCTCTTTTGATCATTGACCGATAGAATATTTTAATCAGATGTCATATTAAATTTACTCCAATGAGGCTGTTGAAGGCATTGGAGTATAAATCATTCTGAATAATTCTGTTTACACATACTCATAGTTGGATCTCTCATAATTAGAGTAGCTTTATTGTGGGAGTATTGCCAATTTATCAGCTCATTTAACCGACTAGTGTAGGTACAGACAGATGGAGGTAGTAAACTTCTCACTATCTGCGGCCAGCAATTTAGATTGTTTGTATTAAATCTAAGACTGAAGTTAGGAGTGATCTTAATTTAAGTTCTTCTCATTCCCAATAGCTATCTCTATGTCTGTCCATTCATTACCTTTTGTTTCCTTTTGCATTACTACTTTGTCATTTGTACAAAAATGTTCCAAAATAAAGCCAATATTACAAATATTTGCAGCATTGTATAAAGTATTTTTTAAATTCAACATATAATTTGAAAAAAAATTGTTAGAAAATGGCATACATCAGCTAACAACACTATTTATGAAAATTCTACAGCTGGTGGAAGATAAATGATATCGCTAGGTCACTTGGTGCACACTACACAGTTCAGTTCTTTCTCTCTGCTGTACTTCACACATGACAATCCATTACAAGTTGCTTCAACATGATAGAGCAATGCCCCATTAGTATTAGTGGGCATTCCTGGAATTGCCTCCGTGCTGTGGTCCACGCAAACAAATTGTGTTTTTCTATGAATATATTGATCAGCCATGAGAAATCCATAGTATTCTCTAGTCCAGTTCCCATAACAGTTCATTCTAGCTGGTATCATAATTGAAGCTGTTCGACTTGATACGTAGCAGACTGCACAGGGAACGTTTCGATCGTGTTTGTTTGTGGCTATTGGAACCTCATATTCGGCTCCATCCACAGGACTATGACCTTGTACTCCAGCTTTGTAGGCTAGTCCATACTCTGGGTCATCTGGCATGCACAAATAGTCCGACCCACCTCCTTGATTCTGATGAGGGCTCCCTCCTACTCTACCAGAGTAGATCTTTTCTCCAGGACAGGAGGTTGAGCCCCATCTGGTGTAAGTTACACCTCCAGCTTTTTCACCAGAGGGACCAGGTGGACCGGCACGTCCTTCATCTCCTTTTGGACCAGTTGGACCTACGGGACCGGGTGATCCTGGTTGTGGACCGGGTGGACCAGACAGACCTCTTGGACCTGCAGGACCAGAGATACCACTAGCTCCAGGCAGACCAATGGGACCTTGTAAGCCATGGATTCCTTGAGGCCCTGGTGGACCAGCTATACCTGTCTCCCCCTTGTCTCCTTTAGGTCCTGTGTCTCCTTTAGTCCCAGGAGTCCCAGGAAATCCAGGGAATCCAGGCATGCCTTGAACAGCTAACCTTTCATTACAGTTGGTAGCCTTTCTGTTAGTAATGCTTGTAGACTCCTCTTCTGCTGATTGACCTGTAGAAATTTTAATAGTAAGAAAGTGGAAATGATTTATTGTATAATATTTGATTGTGTTATACCATTACCAGTAATAAATACTAAAGAGATGACAGCTGACATCAGAAGTACCTTCATCATTTTTTACAAGTGAAAAATTGTATCAGTGAAAAAATTTGCTCTTACTTTTATAGTGTATTCCTAGTTGGATATGGAACTTTGCTATTTGGCAAACATTATTTTAACATCTTTTGATCTAAATTAATAGCTGCTCAATAAAACAACTCACGTGGCAATATTACAAGAAGTTGCGCATGTTAGGACTTTGCATGCACTTTAATAAGTCCCTTCAAAGTGTGCACAGGATTGCATGTGTTTTATTAGCCTCACTTGGAGTGTGCACAGACAGAAAATGGTTCTAATGAAGCTCCATATGTGATTTCCAATCCAGGAATTTACCGCAAGTAATTCCAAATTTTATAATTGCCATATTTTCCACTTATGGTTGATGTTGGACTAGTTAAACGCTATATTTGGTAATGAATTGAGAATCACGTATGAAGTGTGTGCAGTTGTTGATGTTTTATCTTTGCTTGTGTAGTAGATTTACAGCTTATTTTCCTCATTATATTTATAGCATTATTCAGGTTATGATGTTTCAGTGGTATTTATAAGATTTCTATGGTTTACCAACTTAGTTGTAGACTAAAGGAATTCATGCAATTCACATCCAACTGCTAGCAAGCAATGACCCTGTCTCATTGCCCTAATCAAGTCCAATATTTATGTCAGTGCTTTCATTGATCACAATTAATTTTCTATTGTTTGTGGCATGTCTTTTCATAATTATCATTTGACATGGTCCTGTGCTGGTACAAACTCCTCTAGTGGGATATTATGTTATCTGATGGACTAGCTAATTATAAAAAAAATTCCAGCTTATTTGTGCCATTCCTCAAAGTCTTGCAGAACTATGCAACGGGGATTCAGTACAGTGCTGAGTACACACTAAGAAGAGACACATTAAAAATATTTCCAATTTGGAGGCTTAGAAATCCGAGGTAGTTGATTTCAATCTTTGTAGTCATGTTTATCACAAGTGCAAGAAACTTAGTCATATTGAGAGTGCATGTTGCACCAGAGCCAATCCTGAAAGACATCTACAGTCCCAGTTAAACAAACTTTGACATTGAATTCAGGAAAGGTTTAGTAGTTCCAAGAGACTGATGGCTCAGAAGATGAGGATAATATAGTGCTTTGCTAGAGCAGGTATGGGAGAAACAACATGGACCACAACCTTTTCCCTAGAAAGCTAGATTGATAAACAGAATGCAAGTATTTTGCATGAGAATAACGGTCTGTGAGCTCTCAGAGGCTATTTACTGAGTTGTGGCCTGGTAGGAGTAGCAAGCCTATTCCAAATTGGGCAACTTACAGTCCTTGGCACATTCAAGTTGTCAGATATCTCCAACTGGTTTATAAGTTGTTATGCAGTGACTATGCTATATGTAATTGTGGTCAGCTGCTAACATCACCAGCTACCACACTGGTTTCACAGTTTTGGAACTAAATATTCAGAACTAACTTTGAACACACCACTTTGAGCATGCGCACATACCTCTTTCTTTTTATGTTTCACTATGTGGTTGGATGGCTATAAAATCACCGTAGACACTCCACCCAGTTTCAGTTGGTCTCTGTCTTTCTTTTTATCTTACCATACCTTATTAGCTAATATCTTTAACTTTCATTATAACTTTCTTGAATACTTTTGAGGCTAGTTGGGAAGTGATAGGATAGCTTTAGGTTGCTGATAGGAGAGCGCCAGACTACCCATAGACCAATTCTGGTGGCAGTGTTCTTGGTTCTATACCCCCCACAGGAGAATTGATGAGATCAATCAACACTACCATTGTGGGTATCATTAACACAACCAACTGGGTGATTAATAAAGTGAAAATAAAAGACAATGTGACTTTATTGACAGAATGTGGTAACTTAAAATTAAACATTTTAAACAGAGTGAGAGCCTGAAGGCATGGATTTCTGAGGGTCCGACGAGGCTGACGAGGCCAACTTCTTGCTCGAACAAGATTTGAAGACGGAGCAACAAAAGATTCTTCATGGTTGACGAGTTATATTTTCCTGAATTTTTAAAAACAATAATTACCAGTGATAACAATGGAATAATTAATAAAAGAAAGTCAATTATATTATAAGGATAAATTATGGGACCAAATTTAAGAAAGTCATTGAGAGAATACCAATTTAGTGACTTTGCCAAAGGATTGAACACTATTCTAAGTTTTGTGGTGAGCAATGATGAGATCAATCAACACTACCATTGTGGGTATCGATGAGATCAATAAAGTTAAAATAAAAAACAATGTGACCTTATTGACAGAATGTGGTAACTTAAAATTAAACAATTTAATGAGAGTGAGAGCCTGAAGGCATGGATTTCCGAGGGTCCGACGAGGCCGACGAGGCCAACTTCTTGCTTGAACAAGATTTGAAGACGGAGCGACAAAAGATTCTTTATAGTTGATGAGTTATATTTCCCTGATTTAAAAAAAATATTACCAGTGATAACAATGGAATAACTTCTGAACTTAATAAAAGAAAGTCAATTATATAAGGATAATTATGACCAAATTTAAGAAAGTCATTGAGAGAATACCAATTTAGTGACTTTGCCAAAGGATTGAACACTATTCTAAGTTTTGTGGTGATGAGATGGCTTGCGGAGGCCATGGTACTCTGAAATCCATTTTGCATGTGTCTTTCAGTGGTACTTCTGCCTGCACATCTTGAGTCAAAACTGCAAGGACAAATACTGACTTTTTCATAAGGCTTGTACAAGAATCTTTGGATAGTTTGTCCTTTAGATTTATCAAGTTGGGTAATCTCTTCTCGCTTAGAAAGTTGTACTCATAACTAGCTTCTGAAAGATTTTTGCAAGTCGACTTGAAGTACTCAACAGCTTCTAAACCTCAGGTGAGAAAGAATCAATTGCTGGTTAGCATTGTTTGATTCACACTGATTTGAGGAGATCATGTGGTACACCAAGAAAGTTCCTGCTTGCACTTGCAGGTATCTTGAGATTGATTGTAACCGAAACAGTATAGGTTGTTCAGATGCTCCTCTTCTATAGCCTGGAATAAGAATTTTATCAATCACATTCCTACCTATTATTAACTCCAAGTCATTTATTCTGTCCACCTTTGCTAATAGCTTATAGTTGAGTAGGGTCAAGGCAATAAGCTTCTTTACTAACACTGGAGCAACTGTCTCATTAATCTCTCAGAAATAGCCAAAAAGCTCCAATGTATCAACCTAGCAACATTTAAGATGTCCAGTAAACCAATACTATTAACCACAAATTATGCAATCTTGTTTTTTTCTCCGATTCTGCAGTGACTGCTTGGGTAACTAACTCTCTCTTATAGAAGTTGCTCATTTTTTGACATTCTCAGATGGTTTACTTCAGCAACTATACTCTTATCTAGATTATTTTTCAAAACATCTGGGAGCTTAAAACTGACTGGGATGAGAAAGTTCCTATTATAAAGGAGGATACATGGTGCTAGTCTTGCGTAGCCGGATGCTTTACCACTCTTTGCCGACTACAAAGTAGGTAAAGGGTGGTAAAGGGTCTGGATGAGACTAACATAGTATCATGTAGTAGCAATAATTTATAACTTTTATAATGTTTGTTATCCACCAAAGAAATTTATTAATACAGGATACATGCTAATCTCGCAGGCCAGTCTCTTCTGTCCCTCCCTATCACTCAATAAAAAAGAAGTATGGTAAAGGGTCTGTCTTATGATATAGACACATGCTAATATGGTAATGACATTCATAACCTCTTTATTTTGTCAAATAATTTTTATTGTGTTGTAGTCCAGGATTGTATAGAAATGACACTGTATTCTGAATTCACTTTAAAATCTTTTGCTGATTGACTGGTAGAAAATTTAATTACATGTCATATATTATATTAAATTTACTTCAATGAGGCAGCGTAATACTATTAGAGTATAGCTAAATCATTCTGACTATTCTGTTTACACTTACTCATACTTGGAGCTCTCATAATTAGAGTAGCGTTATTGTGAGAGTATTTGATCAGCTCATTTAGCCCTCTCAGTGCAGGTATAGACAGATGGAGGCAAAAAATTGGAAGTGATCTTAAGCTATCATTATTCTCACATTCTCTAAGGTGTTGTTTTTGTGTGCCCTTTCTTTCTTTTGCATTCTAAATCATACACTTTGTCACTTGTGAAAAATTCAAAAATGACCAAAGAATCTAGTATGGCAATTATTTGCAATTTGTAAAGCTGAAAATAAAATACATCGTTACCAGCTAGCAAGACTAATTATGAAAAATTTCTATAGATAAATGTTATGTATAGCTGAGTCACTTGGTGCACACTACACAGTTCAGTTCTTTCTCTGTGCTGTACTTGCTGCATGCCAATCCCCTACACGTTGCTTCAGCATGATAAAACAATACACCATTAACATTAGCAGTCATTTCTGGAATTGTCTCTATACTGTGGTCCATGCAAATAAATTGTGTTCTTCTATGATGCCTGTGACCAGCCATGAGATATCCATAATATTGTCTAGTCTAGTTCCCATAACATTTCATTCTTGCTGGTATCATAATTGACTAGGTACATAGCAGACTGCACAGGGAACATTTCAATCCTGTTTATTGGAAGCTATTGGAAGTTCATATTCTGCCCCCTCTACTGGACTATGATCTTGTGCTCCAGGTTTGTAGGCTAGTGCATACCCTGGATCATCTGGCATACACAAATAGTTAGATCTACCTCCTTGATTATTGTAGGGGCTCCCTCCTACTCTACCAGAATAGATCTTTTCTCCAAGACAGGAGGTTGAGCCCCATCTAGTATAGGCTACACCTTCATAATTTTTACCAGATGGACCTCTTGGACCTGGTGGACCAGCTAGACCTGTCTCCCCCTTGTCTCTTTTGAGTCCTGTGTCCCCGTTAGTCCCAGGAGTCCCAGGAAACCCAGGGAATCCTGGCATGCCTTGTACAGCTAACTTTTCATTGTAGTTAGTAGCCTTCTTTGTAGCAATATTTGTGGATTCTTCTTCTGCTGATTGACCTGTAGAAATTTAATAAAAGTGAAAATGATTTATTGAACAAGATTTGATAGCATTATACCATTACTAGTAGCAACTACTAGCGAGATGGCAACGGACATCAGAAGTACCCTTTCCATATTTATGTGCAAAAAAATATATCAGTGAGAATTTTCCACTTACTTTTATAGAGTATTTCAAGGTGGATATGTAAGATGAGGAGTCTTGCCATCTGGCTAACTTTATTTAATGGCTCTTCACTGAACCAATTGCTGCTCAATAAAACAACTCACGTGGCAATTTTACAAGAACTTGCGCATGTTACTACTTTGCATGCACATTAATGGTTCTCATCATGCTGTGCACGGGATTGCATGTATTTTATTAGCCTCACTTGGAGTGTGCACAGACAGAAAACAGTTCTAATGGAGCACCACACTGGATTCCAAGCCAGGAATTTATCATAAGGAATTACAAAAGTTCATAACTGTAATTTTCTCTTCTTATTTATTCACAGGTAAGAACATAATGGGTTACCACCTATGGCTGGTGTTGGACCATGTCCTCTCAAATAATAAGCCTCATGTTCAGCAATGGACCACATATAATGTGTGTGCAGTTGTCAATGTTCTTTTTAGCTTTTGTAGTGAATTTACAGCGTTCTCCCCCCCCCCCCCCCCCCCTCCCTCCTCAATGCATTAATCGTTCAATAAATGTGTTCAACAACTGTGCTATTTGATAAAAGCATGAAACTTTGTGTAATGCTAGAATATAATTTAAGAATAAATTTTGGCTATAGGGACATCTCAGATATGATGTGTGATAAAATGGCTACCATATTAAATTAATTAATAATCATTGAAAAGAGTGTATATTACCATGTAAATATGCATATAGTCTAAATAATACATGCAACTTGCGAATCTGATTCAGTCAGCACAATTTCAACCACAAAGGCATAGGGCAGTGCATTGAAAAGCATCTTTCTTGCGTTTGCATCGTCCTCTACAACCCTTTACACCACCGCCAAACTGTACCAGTTCTCTACAAACTTGTGGAGCTTCAGGTAGAGTTCTCCAGAATGGTTCCCATTTCTTCATACACCTTTTTCCAACCCCATTCACTAGGCATCGGGGTCCAACAATGACCATCTTGGTAAGTAGCCCTTTTAAATGCTGAATGAAAGCAGCCTGTGTAGGGGGCAATCCGTTGATTGATCTACCTTTCTTGGTGAATAGGTGCAAGGAGCTAAATGTGTGTGCTATCTAGCTGATTATTACATAACACATCAACATTGCTTGATTCAGAAGTATTTTATCTACCACTGAATGACATTTTCAAGCCATCTCATCACCACAGAACTTAAGAATATTGTTTGATACTTTGGCAAAGTCGAAAGCTTGTCTTCTCTCAATGAAATTCTTAAAAGTAGTCCTACAATTTATCTTCATTTAACTGAATTTCTTCCATTAAGTTCAGAAGTTATCTATCCCATTGCTGTCACTACTAATATTTTTTTAAAGTTTCAGGGAACACAACTCAACAACTATGAAAAAGACTTTCATTCCTTTGTCGTCAGAACCTGTCCAAGTGTGGAGTTCATCACATCACTCGTCAAGCTTTTGGAGTGTCTGCCTATATGCCAACATAGCTACACAGTCTCTGAGACAGCTCAAGTCATCACAACTTCAAGCCTCTCAATTCATAAAAGTTTTTATGTTAGATAATTGTCTAGCTGGGGCATACTCTGTGATGATGCAGTTCACAAACTGCAAGAGTTCAACTTACTACTAACAAAATGTGGTTTTCTATAGCAAGTGGTACCCAAATACAGCTGGAGCTATTGCAGCCATTCCAGAACCCAACTGGATGCCAAAAGATATTTGGAATCAAAACTTGACTCCATATTTCTACGGTCAAGTTTAATTTCAAGAAGTACTCACAAAGAGGCAATTAATTTTGAAATCACTTGTACATTTGGCATCTTAGAATAGTTCACCGTAGCAACTATTGTTGTAAAGATTTTTAAAAAAACATCAGATATAAAAGACTAGGATAAACAATTACTCCTATCATAGCGGATACACAGTAACTCTAAGAACCTCTTGATTAGGTTGTGATCCCTCACCAAAATATACAAATGACAGCAATTACTTGAGAAAAAGAGTTATAATAGTTGTCATAGCAGTTGTCATAGCAGTTGGTAGCCTTTTTAGAAATACTTGAGGATTTCTCTTCTGATTAATTATTTATATATTTACTCTAATAAGATTGTGAGAGGAGCTTCACACACTCACAACTCTCCCACAGAAACATTCAAAATAATTGTATTTCCTTTTTATTAGAACAATTTGCATTCATGCACATGCACATACTTTCATTCATCGGTTGAAAATATCTTCATAATTAATCTTTAATTTACTATGTTATCTTATTCTTTGTCCTCACAGGCTAGAAAGCAGAGCCTCTATTCTATTGTTGTATATGTTTCATTCATTCTTCTTTTTCTGTAAGGCCACTGACTATAGAGCCAGAAGCCATTCAGTCATTTCTGAATATTTATTACTCGCCTCACTTGCTATATCTAAGTTTAGATTCTAGTTCTAGGGAACAACTAGTTTGCAATCCCCTAGTAGTTATAGATTACCACCCAGCAGCCTATATATACAATACTGCTGAATTTCTGTTACCAACACCTCAAAGCAGAGTGATGATAGGAATATAAATCATGGTATTATATACACTGACTCGTACCTGGAACTCTCATGATTTGAGTAGCTTAATTGTAACCAATAAAGTATTGCGAATTAAGTCAGTTGACAGTTTGTCCATGAAGTATATAACTTAACAGATGAAGATGTAACATCAGACTATCTCATGGCCAGCAATTTAGGATGCGAATTAGTCATTTTATACTTAAATCCAAGATGAAGTGATCTTTATATCTCTTCCACACTATCTCTGTTATGTTGTATTCAGTATGCTTACTATCGTTTATTGTGTTCCAAAGATTACACATTGTTGCAAAAAGTGTTCAAAATATGACCAAAGAATCTATTATGGCAATTGTTTGTAGATAAAGTTGTGGAAATAATTTTTTTCAATCATTTAAGCTTCACAAAAAAATAATAGCTAACTACATAGCTATGGACTAGCTACACTAATTACGAGCCTATTGACAATGGTAGATGAATGTTCCATATAGGTGAGTCACTTGGTGCACACTACACAGTTCAGTTCTTTCTCTGTGTTGTACTCGGTACATGACAATCCATTACAAGTTGCTTCAGCGTGATAGAACAATGCCCCATTAGTATTTGCAGGCATTCCTGGAATTGCCTCCATACTGTGGTCCATGCAAACAAATTGTGTTTTTCTATGAATTTTGTTATTAGACATAAGATATCCATAGTATTCTCTGGTCCAGTTCCCATAACAGTTCATTCTAGCTGGTATCATAACTGAAGCTGTTCGATTTGATACATAGCAGACTGCACAGGGAACATTTCTATCATGTTTATTTGAAACTAGTGGAATTTCATATTCTGCCCCTTCCACAGGATTATGACCCTGTACTCCAGCTCTGTAGGCTAGTCCATATTCTGGGTCATCTGGCATGCACAAGTAGTTAGACCCACCTCCTTGATTCTGCCAGGGGCTCCCTCCTGCTCTACCAGAATAGATCATTTCTTCAGGACAGGAGGTTGAGCCCCACCTGGTATAAGTTACACCTCCAGCATTTTCACCAGAGGGACCAGGTGGACCGGTACGCCCTTCATCTTCCCTTGGACGAGCTGGACCTAGACATGGTGATCCTGGTCGTAGACCAGGTGAACAAGGTGGACCTCTTGGGCCAGGTGGACCAGCTATACCTGTCTCCCCTTGTCTCCTTCAGGCCCTGTGTCCCCTTTAGTCCCAGGAGGGAATCCAGGCATGCCTTGTATGGCTAACCTTTCATTACAGTTGGTAGCCTTCTTTTTAGCAATATTTGTAGATTCGTTCCGAAACACTAATGGCTCAGAAGGATAGTTTAGTGCTTCGCTGAAGCAAGTATGAGAGAAAACAGGCGCCACCTCTTATCTAGAAACCAGGATTGGTAGACAGAATGCAAGTTGTTTACATGAGAGTGTCTGTGAGGTCTCAGAGGTTGTTGCTGTGGCCTGGTATGGAGTATCAAGAAATTACAGTTCTTGTCACATTCAAGTGATCAGATATCTCCAATTTGTTTATAAGTTGTTATGAAATAATGTATGAATGTTTTTAGAATAACAAAAAAAGATAGTTCTAAATTTTTGAGCATAATCTGGCAGGTCCTATTAACCAGCGATGATAGCTGTCACATCAATTCAAGAGTAAGTAATGATTAATGCTGATTTGTTAAATTCATACCAATATTAATTCTAGAACCAGTAGAGACAGTTGTAATCATAAAAGCTTATGATACATCTGGGTTATTACAGAAGAGTTTCCGTACTTCAACCAAGCAAGTCAGTACAACAGATAATTGTGGTTATTATCTACTTGAAGATTGTACTAAGCTACTACCAATATTCTTACCTTGTCAGGAGAAGAGGAAGTGTTAGCCTTCGTCCTACTCATTCTATGCTAAATAATTAACTCTTCTAGTATTAGCATGTACAAAGACATACAGATAGAAGTGATGGAAGTGGAAGTTGTTGTGTTTGTAATGTTCGAATTTACTTTAAATGTTAATATTAAACTTGAAACAAGAACACAACAGCACATTCACGTAAATAAGCTAGACTGACTGGAATGAAAAGTTCTAGAACATATGAGGTGAAAACAACAATAATTAACACATAGGGTAACACATTAGAACTGAATATGGTGTGAAGTGATAGCAATTAATTAATGGTAAACATGTCTGGAGTAGGATACACTACAGAAGTGACTTGATACATCAAGCTAAATAATAGACATATCACACTTCCTCTTTCTAACCAAATTGATATCAATCGCATATGAATACATGGACGAAACAGTCTATGAAATATAGAGCCAACTGTTATGAATAACTTCTTTTACTAAGCATGTCTTCAAGTGATAACTGATAAGCATCAAGATAATCAAGTTCTGACCCTTCACAAAAAAAATAGATAGAAACTTTCTCACTTAAAGGGGTCTAGGAAAAGCAAGGAAAAATGTGAAAAAATCTTAGTTGTCACCAAGGAATCGAACCCAGGAACCCTTGTTTTAGCCACCAGTGCTCTAACCACTGAGCTACAACATCCCATGACTTCCAAGACTCTCACATTTTACCTTTATACTGTCAGAACACATTTTTGGTCTACTCAACAGTATAAAGGTAAAATGTGAAGGTCTTGGAGGTCGTGGGATGTCATAGCTCAGTGGTTAGAGCACTGTGGCTAAAACCAGGGTTCCTGGGTTCGATTCCCCAGCAACAAATTCGATTTTTTTCACATTTTTCCTTTGCTTTTCCCTAGACCACTTTAAGTGAGAAAGTTTAGATCTTGGCATCAAGCTATAACGACTATCATTCTTTGTACCTGAATTCTCTTACCAATTAGTCAGGTTCGAAATGTTTTTTCGTTAATATTTTTTGGAGATTTTCTAATCTATGTATTTTTAGAATCATTATGTTTTAGTAAAACAGAAAATCAATGTTTGCAAATTTTTGTAAGCGTTTATGGTAGCAATAATGAAATTCTAATTAGGCGAACATTGAAAACAATGTATTTTAAAGTATTTCTATAGTTGGATAAGCATGTATTTGTTTGTCGTGACTAATCATTCCTTGTAAGAGTTACAAATTTGTAAAAATCAATACAATCATTCATACTATGCCACAAGCAAAAATAAAATATAAGATTTAGATAAAATAATAAATGCATAGTGCTATTTATGTGTATGAATATTTTGTACCAGTTCTTTACAATTTGACTGTTACTAGTCATCACTATCACTATCAGATAAATAATTTTCAAAATGGGATTCTTCATCATTTTCACACTGAGTACTGCACAAGCAGAGGTCAGTACATTGTAAGCTGTTGCTTTTGCATGAACACCATTGTGATGTACAATCGCCCTTGCACTGACATCTCACCATCTCGATGACTGCCTTGGGTGCTGGAAGGATATCTGTTGTTGTTGGTGTTAACTCTCCATCAGAATTTCTGTGATAGCCATTCTGCAGTGGATCCAGAAATATCTGCTGAGCAATACATGCCTGGCCCCACACACTTGCCTGCAAGTGTACTCGTTAAATGTGCTGCTTGAGAGCTCCAATAGTTGGCGGTAGCTTGACACTTTCAGCCATGTGTTTGCAAAAAAGATACCACCGCAGTTCTGGAATCTTAAAAATCTGAATGCCCTTAGGGCAATATGCTGCACATACAAATTTAGCAATGGCTGACTGGATACCATCTGTCACTTCACTAGCTGCTAGATAACAAGGTAAGGGCATTGATCACATCAGTAGTGGTCTTGAGAAAGATCTCAAACCAAGTTGTCTTTCCAATATTTGCAAACTTTCCGGTAATGTCAGCCCCAGAAAAAGCATGGAAAGCTGGCAATGCTTTGGCCTTTTCTGTGCCTAAAGCTTCCCAAAATGGTTTGATTTGCAGGGTACCAGATACCATGTGAATTGATGTCTTCTTCGGCAGCAAATCATAATTTGCTATGGCCAGCACAAGGACATCGGTGTCTGGAGAAAAGAATGTTAGCTCCATATCTTTGCTCGAGTTTCTGTGTGTTGCATTAACAGCCAGAAATATCATTAAGGTGTCTGCCTCCTCATGATTGTTGTCTTCAATACAGATTGAATAAGGCTTGTTGCTCCTTGTTGTTCCAGATGTTGAAACGATTACCAATTTGTTCGAGTCTTGGTTATAATGCAGAGTTTTTTCAGCCAAGTACTCTGTTAAGTCACTTTTGGTCTGGTCATGAGATAAAAATTTGCTCATACTAATATGCTTTATGCTTGTCTCATCTCTTATTTGGTATTGTACAGGATCCTGTATTCCACCTCTCTTTTGTCTAGTTGCCTTCTTCAATGAATCTACTTTGTATGTGTCAAACACCAAAATGATTTCATCATAGCCTGCTGTAATATTCATTAAATTTTGAATAAAACATACACTAAGATCCTTTACTGCAGCCATTGTTGCTTTGTTTTTGGTTAGTTTTTGGACAACTACCATTCCATCTACTACAGCTATCCTTCGATCTGGTACATCACATTGCTTGTGAGAAGTAGGTTGTTAGTTGTCACAAGTACCTTCTGCTGCTACTAACAACTTTTCAAGTGAATGAGTGAGCTTAGCCTTATCTTGGCAAAGCAGCAATGAACCACCTGGGGCAAATAGTGCCCTTGGAGTTAATGTGAACTCAAAATTGCCTATACAATGTTTTTGGTCAATATTTCTGCTCGACCTGGCAAGAACCATCAGTCTACCAAATAAATTTTTGGTTTCTTGCAAGTCTACCAATTTACACAATTACATAATTTAGTCTGAAGTACTGGATTTTGGGAGAGGTGCACTGCTTTCCTTAGAGCTTGTCCAGCATTTTTAGTTGTTACATTGAACAACTGCATTTTTTTATCTTTTTAGCAAAAAAAACATAAATTCTTGTCCGAAGGGTAGGTAGAAGAGCGTGTGAATGGCAAAGAGGAACTTGGACCATCAATACTTTCAGAACGTTTCCGCTTTACTGGCATTCGTCTTGGCTCCCTATGGGTTCCACTAGAGAGATATTCTTGTAGGTGGCAACGTGCACGTTGTACCATGGCTTTGTTCGTAGCATCAGAATAGCAGGTGCGATGCCACACTGTACCCTCTCTTTGTAAAATTTCTGCTATATAGTCTTTTAGTCATTTTTGAATTGGAATGAATTTGCTCTCCTGCAATTGAGCTCTTTCCAGTACTACATTGAGCAGATGTTGATAAGAGTCTATTCTAGGATGCAGTACCAGCATGCAGAATGGTTTTCTTATGAATATCATGAACTCTTTATCCAAACTGTACCACCTGTTATACTAAAGACAATTGTGAATGTATTGTATTAGTGATTAATGAGAAAAATTAGTACCTACTAGTTTAGCACCTTAACCTGGTTGCCATGGCAACCAATAAAATGCAAACATTGATTTTTAAATTCACTATGTCATGTAGTTTCCAAAAATATATAGATTACCAAATCTCCAAAAAAAATTAACGAAAGTAGAAATTATTACTTAACAAACCTGACTAAATGCATGTATGGGCTTGTTTCTATGTATATTCTCTGGTTCCATGTCCCAAGCAAGTTCTTTGGTGCTTTTCTCTTCCTTTATGGTCAAGTACACATGCAATCATCCATCCCGCTTGCATATAGTCTGTTTTTTGTCCATTAGGAAGACTAGCTACTGCTCCTAAATGTTTATTTTTATTTTGCTTTCATGTGAAATGTAATATAAATAACTGCTCTTATTAATGAACTTAGGCATCCAAGTACTAAGTCCAGTCAAGACCACTTAATCGATTATGACAGGCTCAAACTTTTCATTAAAGCAAATGTTTGGTGGGTGAAAGTTTTTGTGAGAAATGCCAAGGTCATGCAATTCCTTAAGCTATAATTGATTCTTTATTTAAAATCGAACATCTTGACATAGCTACTACTGTATCATGTGATGCTTGATGCGACATTGTTAGTGCTTTGCTTGATCACAATTTGTATCTAAGTGTCTCCTATTTTTTGCATTTGCAAACTTGATCTATTTCATTTGATTTAGCTCAATATAATAATAATACATGTATATCATATCTTTGTCTTTTCAAAACATGGAATAACTGTTGTTTTTTTGTTTTTGTTGTGAATTTGCTATTGCTGTGATGCTTTTATGCCATCCACTAAATGTCAATAGAGTATGAAATATGGTACAATATTTGTGAGTTGAAATTTCAGTTCAAATTTTCACAATACGAATTTGAATTTTAAACCAGGAAATGCAAAGAAGAATAGCTTATTGAAGTTTTTCAAGAAGACCAAAGCATCTTAAGTGCTGATGAATTCAAAAGACATGCACATAAAGAATCTCACATTATAGATAATTGGACTTCGAGAAATAGAAAAGGAGCATCTTGGATGTAAGCTATGATATCATATTAAATGTTTCCAGTATCTAACATATACACTTAGCACATTTTTGTTTATAAAATGTATTGCACAGTCAATTTAGAATTTGAAATCAATTTTTTTGTAATATTTTCCCCCCAAGTACTTGTATTCTTGTAATATTAAATTTGTCTACCCAATACAATGGCTTAACTAGTTCACTAAAAGTGGGTTTTGGGAGGGGGGGAGGGGAGGGGGGCTGATGTGAAATCAGAGAAGAGTTTCTGTAACAAGACTGAACGAGGAAGGCCTGGCAGCCAGTAATGTCAACCTCATTGTGGCTTCTCCCATTCTTCCATCTTCTTATTATACCTAACTTCATTCTTCACAGCTATAAATCCTACATCTTCACAGCTACGAATCCTACACCTTCACAGCAACAAATCATGTATCTTTACAAGGGGATGTAACTAGACAGAGGTATGGAGGGATGCAGTCTCACATTACCACACCCTCAATTATTCCTAAGTGCACAGTTAAAATAGTTGGTCTAAATTTAAGGGCCACAATACTAAATGGAGATTAGCACTTGGTGTCGGAATCAACCATAAGTGTGAGCAGGCAGAGGAGGGAAGGGTATAGTTAGGTAGAGTGGAGGCCTTTCAGATTACGAGCATGCCCCAGTAGCAGCCAGACAGGACTGTTGATACCATACCAGATGAGAAAATGAAAGGAAAGGAGGGAAACCCTCCCAACCAAAGCTTGAATTAAACAATTAATAATAATAAATAATAATAATAGTAACAATAATAAATAATAATAACAATAATAATAATAACAGCAAAAACACTTATGAACCAAAAAAAAGAAGGAAAGAATGCCTGAGAATACACAATTTTTTAAACTATTCCAAATGGCCTGAACAGGGTCAGTGAAAGTGCTGGCAAAAAACTCCTGTTACTTATAACGCGAGCTGCAGTCAAAATATTTAGTGTTTGGGACACAAAGGTAAGAGGTCGTTGATGCCAGAAATGATAGGATACGCATAAAACATCAGTCTGGAGTCGACGACACTGTTCCTACTACTCTTCGGGAGGATGACGGTAAAGGGTCAGTGATGCCCCCCCCCATGTTATCAGACTCCACCCAATTTAGCATTTTATTTATATACCGCGCTAATGACCACTACGTAGCAAACAAAACCGCAAGATGAGTTCTGTAGCTTATGTCCGCATTACACTGATCTCCCTTGGCTTTATTATCACCCAGCAGTGCTGCGCAGCTCCTATTTCCCTTCATAAAGAAAAATACGCGTTTTCAAAGCTTTTTGAAGTAAGAAAACCTAACGATTCTCCAGCGGTTTCAGTGGAGTCAGGAGCAAGTGCCGCTTGTGAAGCTTGTAAGTTTTTCAGCGGACTCTTACAAGCCTTTTTGGAGCAAGGCCGACCAGAGGAAGGCGTGGCAGAATTGGCAAAGGCTATTTGCATTATAGCAAAGATAGAGGACAAGAGAGTCTGTGATCAGGTTATAGAAGAGTTCAAAGATGAAATATTGACAGTGGTGTACAGCATAGCTCTGGGAAGAGCCAAGCTTCTGTGTGCCATCTTGTTAGGGCCATCCTGTCAGCCAAGCTATAACCCCAAGAATCAGACTCTGTGGAAGATTCCAATTCCAGGGAATAAGCCTCCAGTACAACCGATTCCGGATCCAAAGGTGAGGCACTGTAGCCATTTGATATGCTAGATATCAATAGATAGCAGCTAATACTTAAATGGAATTTCGAGTAAATTTATTTTGGTGGAATAAATTAAATGTAATTCAATCACAAAATGTCTGACAATCTGTGAAAGTTCCTGTAACCTAGAGCTGCCATGTAACAGTCATCACATCTGTTCTAATTCATTTATCCTCAATGCTTATGGAGGTGTTATTTCATAAAGGCTCGACAGTATTACTGCCACTTTATGTATGGTGTGAGAGCTCTGATAATACAGTGGTTAGAGGTCATAGGATGAACATCATTTGCTAGAAATTATAACAACATAATAAGTCAAAATCAAACTCCTTTACCTTCTGCTCTCACTGTTTTACCTTCCTCCTCCCTGCATGGTTTACAGATGAATACATGCTTCCTGCATGGCATGCATATGTAGTATAGTGGAACCTCTGTACAAGGAGACTGAAAAGCAACTTCACTCTCAACAAAAGCTTACATTAATGGAACTAATTTATCTATTACAATACTAAATAACCTCTAGAAGTAGCTAAACTCTCTAAGGGCTATACATTTACCCTTAATCTTGGCCTGTGTAGAGAGGTTTCACTGTACATGCACGTGTGGTGACTTATAAGTGGCATGTACCATCACATCTTATGACAATTGCTTTATAGTTATCGTTCATTTTTTTTGCCTGAATGAATGAATACTGTCTGTATTAAAACGGGGTGTTTAAATCACACCTCGCAAGGAATTTACCATGAGGTGCTGTCTAGACAACCCACTTTGAGCCCTTATAACTTTCACACCAATACATTTTATACCAAATGAGCATATATAATTAATAGCTTGTAATCCTCTAGTTTCTTCGTTTAAAATAAGTTAGATTAACAATGAAGACAATATTAGGCTTTAAACTGGGGTGTCCAGGCTGCGCCTCCTATTTAACACCAAAACTAATTTTATCAAGCTCCCCACTTTTAATAGATAGACTATTGAAGATCAATATTAGAATTTATTTTTTCAGAAGAATTTGGCAAAATTTTCAATTATTCATCCATTTTCATTCTTGTCATTGCACAATCACTTGATAATGACTTCTTTTGTTAAAAGCTATGTACTGACTGATACTCCTATTCTAGTATGCCAAGTGGCAATACTTGTTTTAACATAACATAAGCATTTTAGTTGTAATCATAAATAATATTACCTATATCATATGGAAGTTGGCAATGCTATGTGATGTTCCACAAACTGAAAGTTTTTACTAATACATCTGTAGGATGGGTATAACTAGAGCTAGACTGCCCACTATTTATTCAATGGTATCTCAAACAGCCACTTGACAAGATTTTCAGAATGACCACGTAACAACTGGATGACAGAAGTAATAACAAGTGCAAATGTGTGTGAACGTTTATGCAATACTGAGTTTGACATGCTACTGTACACATCAATCTTGATGGTAGTGATGTATTCCAAAACTTTTTATTTATTTTTATAGTCTGTGTGTTGCTATTTCAGTATATTCACTTTTGGTTTCAACATGTTCCTTGACTAGGATGTGCTATTAGTGGATACTTTAGACTTAGGTTGTTAAGTGCTCCTGCTTAACAGCGAGAAACTGGGGCTGCTTGCCAATCAGTAGTAGACGAGATGTCTGGAGCGTTTAATAAAAAGTGTTAAAAACCGAGAAGAAAAACGGGTGCTACAAAACAGCGCTTGGCAAAGAAGGGGCACTTAGCAACCCAAGTCTATGGTAATGTATCAACATTGTAGCTTATTTTTTTTAAAGTAGTTTGATGTTTTGCTGAGTGATTATACTATTGACTTTTCCATGTAATCTGAAACATCTAACTGCTTCCGCTTTCCTCAACATTTATTTACTTCAGCATCAGATTCAATATGCAAGAGATTTGGATATTTGATTTTGTGTCACAATTGAAGTACGGTATACACACAGAAATGTTGTAGTGATATTACTCTGTCTACTATAGAAATGAATCTCCCTCCTTGAAATATAAAATGCTGTCATCCTTTTTCCTCCCCCCTCTAATTATACAAGTTTGCTGAACGAGAGAACTCAGTATATATTTGAATCTGGTTTGGACCTATTATAATATACTAGATTGGTATTGTGTTGCCTCTTGATGGTTTGGTTAGCATTATTAGAAAAACAACAACAAATACAACAACAACAACAATAAAACATGAACAACAGCAATAGCAAATGGAATATAACTATCATGTATAAACTGTGTCAGTATTAATCATGCATGTGCAACAAGTTTATATACAATATATGGTAGTGTAGGGAAGGTCTTTTGCAGAAACATTGGCATAATTCTATAAATATGTGGGTGTGCATTACAAAGAGATATTCTTGTTAATGATTTGGTTTATTAAACCAAAAAACTGGATCATCACAAACACACACACAGACACACACACACAAACACACACACGCACACACACGAGACAACAACAACAAACCCTTCAAATATTTTGATTAATACACTCTAGTTCCACTATTAATCCAGGGCTAATTATTGAGAATGGCATGCTAATTGTTCTATTTATAGCATTTTAATTGTTCTATTTATAGTTTCTGTTGTTTTATAGTGCCACAAGGTTTTATGGCTTTTATTTGTTACAGCCCGGTTCTCTGACCAATCGGATCCTCCATTTGTCAGACATCCACTGGGACCAGAACTACACAGAAGGTCTGAGTAAAGATTGTGGAGAACCAATATGCTGCAGACCTCCCAACAAACCTGGTCAGTCACTCACAGTAACAACAGAGTTGAATAGTTATTTTGTGAGAAATTCAAGGTACATCCAAAGTCTATTTCTAATAATATTGGAAAGGTGGAAAACGTTAAAAAAAATGTATATTTAAAAATTTGAACTGTGCCACATCTGTTGGAATATTTGTTTTAATACTAAGCCCAAGGTATAAGTATCTTAGATTATCAAATTCTGACCCTTCATAAAAACTAGATTGAAACTTTCTCACATAAAGGAGTTTGGAAAATAGCAAAGGAAAAATGTGAAAAAATCTTAGTTGTCACCGGGAATTCGAACCCAGGCCACCAGTGCTCTAACCACTGCACATAATTGGTGGTCTGTTGAGTACGAGACTGCAGCAAGCAGTACTACTCAACAGTATAAAGGTAAAATGTGAAGGTTTTGGAAGTCGAGGGTTGTTGTAGCTCAGTGGCTAGAGTACTGGTGGCTAAAGCCAGTTGCCCTGGGTTCGAATTCCTGGTGACAACTAAGATTTTTTCGCATTTTTCCTTTGCTTTATTCCAGACCCCTTTAGGTGAGAAAGTTTCAATCTATCTTAGAATTGCATTAAAGCCTAAACAGCTAATGTTTTATAGTAAAAACTGTTGAGTTTTTGGTACCTTATATTTGATACTTGTTCCTTTCCCCCCATAATATTATTTTAACTCATGGTTACATATCCTCCAAATTTTCATGAGTCTCATTACAAAATATGTTGATTTGACCTTCCTAAAATTTTATTCTACTTGATCACCATGTAGTATGCAATGCGTAGAGTTCATTGTGTATGTGTTGTTCTAGAAACTGGGCCTCTAGCTGCTGGTAGATATGGAGAAGATCTGTGTGACCTTCCCAACACCACTCTACAAAACCTCTTCCACTTTCTTAGTGGCAAACAGGATCAGGTATGTAATAACTTGATATAAAACATTCCTATAATCTTACTGACACTGTACCTATTAAAGCCATGTACATTTATACTAATCCTTAAGACTCAGAGATCATAATTTTTATTTAGTTTTTTTTTTCTTTTCGGAAAAAAACATTATCCTCAATAGTCAAGCTTAGCTGTTCGGTATGATTATTATTATTGAAACTGGTACAAGGCCAGTCCATTAAAGAAAGTGTGAAGCTAAATTTGACTAGCTTTTTGTGACAATAAGATATAATAAAATTGTATATAGCACTTTTAAAGATGTAATCCTATTTTATGGTATTTTTGATCAGCCAATTATCATGGATTGACAGATGGACACACAGAACAATTAGTGAAAGACTGGTGCACATGATTTTGCCCTCTGGGTTGTGTAATACCGGCACATTGTTGACTTCTATTCCCATTCCATGTATGCACACAATGCATGCATACACGGAATGGGAAACAATGTGGCAGTCACTCATACCAGTCAGTCGTGCCATGCTCTATTATGGCTAATGTCCAAACTACAATGCAGTCATCATGCATGCACACAAAATCATGCAGTTTTATCACCTTTTTTACAAGTGTAGTATTTGCAAGTAGTAGATTGAGATTCTATAACTTTATTGATGGTCACAGAACTCTTCTGAGAGAGCACTATTTGAGTGCATCATAATATCACATGATCAATCATGACTCATTGTCTATTGCATTCAAAAAGTGTTGGGATGTAGTACGTTTTAACATGGCCCATTTATTACCAATGTTTACTTTATATAATGGTTTCATAATAAACAATATGCATCGTCTAACTAGTTTGATTGGATCTATGTGACTGGCGACCTTCCCGCCCACAATGTATGGAACCAGTCTCGCAGTGACCAGCTCTTCATATTGAGGTCTATTGCCAACTTTATGAAAGCATATTTCCCCACTAAGAAAATATACTTCTCCTTCGGGAATCACGAGAGTGCTCCAGTGAACAGGTACAAAAGAAGAATCTATTGTAGCCTTTACATACATCTAACCACAATAACACTGTTCTTTCCTCTCTACAGTCCTTGTAATCCTCTTCCCTTTTTTCTTTACTCTCTCCCCATGACAATCCAATTTTTTCCTTTTTTCTGTGTTCATGTTATTATTGTTATTATTATTATTATTATTAGTATTATTATTATTATTATTATTATTATTATTATTATTATTATTATTTTATTATTTTGTTTTTGCTACCAGTTTCCCACCACCTTGGGTTGAAGGTGAGCAGTCTCTGGACTGGCTGTACACAGGTGCTGCAGATGCCTGGGGCAAATGGCTTTCCAAGGAGTCAATTTCTAATGTATTAAAGTAAGACGGTCATTACTGTTGACTCCTTTTTCTGATTTCAACAACTTATTCTTATATTATATCTAATCAACTCATAGTAAAGTGACAAGTTACAATATTGTAAGTGTGCTTTGTGAAGCCTTTTAACTCCTTCTATCAATAGAATCTTTGTTCAAGCCTCACATTGCTTTACAACTTTACTCACTTCTCACCTATTCACTACATTTCCCTGTTCACACCACACCTGCTAGTCACCTCCTCCTGCAGCTAAATAAATATTGATCCATTAACAGTCATCCTAACCTCCATTTATTCTGTATCATTATGAAATTTATTTAATTTGTGGAACCCACATGTTCATGCATCCACATTTGTCCATATATGTACATTTTCCCCTCATGCTCGCTCACCTTTCCTCATCCCACTATTTAAACTAGAACCTTGCATTATTTCACTCTCTGTTTTTTTCTCTGTGCTCTATATTTTCCTCAAAGATAGTTTTAGTTAAGCTTAACTGAGCTATTTCTGTGCATAGCTGGCCTTACAACCCAGCTACATGGTGCAATCCATTATTATTAGATTTACACAACAATCTTGTGATGGAGTCTACTGCATGGTGTGCTATAGAAATGGGTGGTGGTGGAGGTGGTGGTGGTGTTGGAGGTGGTGGTGGGCGTCCAATAGTCTAATGTTTACATTTACTCTATTTGGGGCAAAGTTTTAAATACATTTCATTGTAGGTACAAACAGAGAATACTTCTGTAGTTATTATTTCAGCTGAGAGTGACTGAACAATTTTGAACTTGTGTATGTTTCATTTGTAGAGGTGGTTTCTTCAATGAGAAAGTCAGAGATGGTCTCAGAGTGATATCACTGCAAACCAATTATGCCAACTACCAGAACTAGTGAGAAAAAAAAATCATATTTCACAACTTGAACTTTCTCTTTAATTGTAGCTGGTACTTGTTTTGAACACATATTTATGGCCTAATGTAAATTAAATTGATCTGTATGAAGGTAGCCTTTAAATTTTAAGCTTGTGTTTTATACATTCTTGTTTTATTTGTAGCTGGTTATTTATAAATGACACGGACCCAGCAGGACAGCTCTCCTGGCTGGTAGAGCAACTACTGGAGGCAGAAAAGGCTGGAGATAAAGTTCACATCATTGGTCATATTCCTTCCTATTTCTTTTTACATTCATTTGGATGGAATTACCACAAGATAGTTGACAGGTAACTCTCTAATGAATGGCTGATCATCAGATTGCTGACATACATTTATATATTTATATATATATATATATATATATATATAGTGGTGGTAAGCATCACAAATTTATAGACCCCAGATGCTTCATTCTTTCTAGCCAATTATTTAAACCATGGTTGTGTATTCTTTTGATGTCAAGTTTAATTGTCAAGTTTAATTGTAATATTACAGGTTATCATTGTTGTATGGCTATAAGTTATCTGTGATATCACTCATGAATCTCAGTTCACCTATTGCCTTTTTTACTCTTTTATCTTTAATTAATCTTATTCAGATAGGAGTTTTAATTAATTTTACATCTGTATGATTGACATGTCTGTGAATATTATTCAATATTTCAAGCAATTTTATATATATTAATTGGCGAGCGAGTGAAGCGAGTGAAACACTATACAGTGGTGTCAAATTGAGAATGGGGGATATTTGTTTATATATATGTGGGGATGTATGTATGTCATTTGTACTTTGACCCCCTTGCGTATTTTTGTGTTAGCTCGGTGTTCGACCCCGTCCCAAACTTCACTAAACAGAATCTCTGGTTTATCGATCATTACCCGTATCACCCTAGAAATTGAATTGTTTACCGCTTTGTATTTTTTTGTGGGTGCAGTTAAAACTCAATAACTTACTGGAGTTCCATTTCTATTCGAGTTAGTGACAGTGATAAGTTAAGTTTAGTTGTGTGAAAGCACTGTGTGTTACAACTACTACTTAGCTAAAGAATATTACAAAGAAAACGTTTAAAACATGACTTGTTTTTTTTTTTTTTTTTGTTGCTTTTTTTTTTTTTTCAATTCAAACAGATGTGGGGAGTGGTTACTATGGCATTGAAACCCGTTTACCGTATATGTGTAATTTAAAAACTCAACTGTTTTTTTAGTAACTTAAGTGCTAGAAGTTAAAATCAACCGTTTAACAATAGTGTAGTTGTAGGTTTGCTTGCCATTTGTGCTCAAGCACATCACTTGTATTATTATATACACTTTGTACATAGACTGAGGTACTGGCAAAACTGTTCTGCTAGTGTATTTAAAGTTTCATAGTCAAATGATTTTTATCCTGCTGTTTTTTGTGTATTTAAAAACTGTTATCATTTTTGTCACTTGGTAGGTTTGAGAGCACTATTGCAGGACAATTCTTTGGCCACACCCACCAAGATATATTCAATGTATTCTTTGATGAATCTGATCCATCCAGGGCTAATAGGTGAACAAAAATAAATGTGCAGAGAACAGACCATACTAATAATGCAACACCAATTACAATCATAGATTGCACGAGCTTATTGAATATCAATTGTGAAAGAGCTACAGCAGCAAATCCAGTAGCTGAAATTTCAAGCTAATTCATTCATTTAGTTTTATTCAATTATTGTATTTGTATTTTCTCATAGCATTGCATACATTGCCCCAAGCATTACTACAGACCACGCCAACTTAGGCTACAGAATATACACCCTGGATGGTGACTACCCAGGTAGCAGCAATGTAAGTAGGTTAGGTAAAGGGTGGTTATTTGTGGAGACTTTAATATAACGTTTAAGTGATAGTTGCATGCATGTTTGTAGGCTGTTCTGGATTACACTTCTTACTATTTTAATGTCAGTGATGCTAATAAGTATAACAGACCTCGGTGGCAGTTTGAGTATTCAGCTAAAGTAAGTTTACAACAGATTTCTCAACAGCCATTTTTTATTTGAAACTATTTTACATTTTGTTCTGTCTATGTGATGATGTGATCAAATTTTTTATTCAATTTTTCATATCTTGTATTTTTAGCAAGAATATTCTTTGCCATCTCTACACCCGAAGGACTGGGCTGAGCTAGTAGACAGATTCCGCACTGATGATGACCTTTTCCAGAAATATTACCAGTAAGCCTATATTAGCAAACCAATTAGTTTAAAATGGGAAATAAAATTTGGTCTTGTGATTAAGAAGCAAAAACTAGACTGTTAATATATTACACATAGACAAACTGCTTTTGTAGCTCCAGAAAAATCATCAAAGATAGTTATTCAATAGAAATTCAAATAATGCTTCTTTTCTATAGCATTCAATGACCTTTCAGTCTGCTATTCATGAACCATGTGTTTTTCGAATATTTTCCTGCCATAGCTATACCTGACAGAGAATTAATCTATAATTTAGCAGCTCATCGAAACTTTCTTGTTTCCATTCTCATTAATAATTTTCTTTCTCCAGATATAAATACAAGATGAAGCCTCCGACGCCATCTTGTGAAGGGAGCTGTAAGGCAGCCACATTGTGTGGGTTCCTGACAACTGTCACTGGAGACCAGAGTAAGTGTACCAGTTTACTAACTGGAGACATGAGTATGGCTGACTTGAGGAGGACGATGGAAGAAACTGTTACCACATGTTGAGTTGGAAACTGAACCATGTCAGGAATTACATCAGTGTCATGATATATTTTACATGAAGTCACATGTCAGTTATTGCTGTATTTTTCAAAATCATCTGTGTGTATTTTGTGTTTGAATATTCATTTATATCTCGTTCATCTCATTAACACTGTAACCTTATAATAACCTTTGTGAACAGTGCTTCTGATGTAATGTCATCTTTATTGTAGTGTTGTTTTAGTTAACTAAAACTAAAACCAAAACCCCTTCATTTTGGGGTATTTTAAACTAAGCTGTAGAGAACATGAAAAAACTAAAACTAATTATTTTAGAACACAGTGAATTCGATAATAACTGAAACTAGCTACCAGTAGAATTGATGACTAAAACTAATACTAAGCAATTTTTATTGCAAACAATTCACCTTGAATTATGTCATTATTAGATGAAAATATGAATTCCCATTAAGCAATTAGCTATTCTCTAAACTACATAACAAATATCATACTTTTACTTTGGTTGAGTGAGCAAGTTCCTAACCTAATAGTCTCTGGTTCGAATCTTCGTCGACGCTATTTCTTTTTTTTTCCATCTTTTTTTTTTTTATCCTGTTTTTTTTTCTTCTTCCTTTTGTCTTGTTGCCTTATTTTTCTTTAATTTCCTCTTTCTTCCTACTGTTTTTATTTCTTTCTACCTTTTCCTTTCTTTTCCTCTTTCTTTTGTCCCTTCATTGTCTTTTTCTCTTTCCTGCCTCTGTTCATGCCACTTCTCTTTCTTTTTCTTTTTTTCTACACTTTTCCTTTGTTATTATTTTCTTTATCATACTAGCTAACTAGCGCTGAGGGTTTGCACTTCAGTGCTCTAGTTCATTATTGCAGAATTTGAGAGGCAACTTAAATTAACTGAAACTAATACAATTAATAGTATAACTAACTAACTCTTCTACATGGCATTGAAGAAAAGCTAAAAACGAACTAAATCTTCATGGAGAATTTGGGGAAAACTAAAACTAAGCATTCAAGATATTTTTCAGTATGAATAACTATAAAGCTAAGAAAGTCTGGAATCGCTGAACCAAAACAACACTGCTTATTGACCATAATTATGAATAAAAATTAGCTGGCTATATCATCACTAGGTATAGTCTTTCTCCAATACATGTAACTAGTCAAATTCAAGTTGTTGTTTTATTTTTTAAGTCCTGAATATATTTTCAAAGAAAAATTTCTAATGCTGCTTTTTCAATCATACCCACAAGAACATTTAGCTAATTGTCAAATACAGTATTAGCTAAATTAATTGATGAAGTATTTTTCTAACAAAGGCAGTTAATCAACTTTGTGGTAGCTGTGCGAGTGACTCAAGGTTTGTTGAGGGAGTCATCTGGAGCATATCAGTATAATGGTTCTTGCAATCTTTACTCAGACCTTTATGTGTAGTTCTGGTCCCACTAGTGTAGCTATGTCCAGCAAATGGTGAATATGATTTAGCTAGTCAGTGATCCAGGCTATAACAAGAAAAAGAAAAAAAAAAGAGCCACAAAAGAAAAAAAGAAAAAAAAAAAAACCAAAAAAATACAAAACAAACAAAAAAACAACTTGTAGAATTCAAACATGGCTCAAACCATAAATAGAAATATTGGCATAATCTTTTTCAGAGTGGAAATAAAAAAAATATAGCTAATTGACTGGATTTTGTTGTTTCATGAACATCAAGACATAAGTGTATGGCGGTTAATGTTTAGTTATTTAGCTAAGTGTTGTTGGAATCAAAGAGTCATATACTGGGTCAAACATCCTTCAGGATTGTATTTTCAATCTTAATTTGCTTACGCGCACACTGGCAAAAAGGTCTGTAAAATCCTAAACAGAAATTGGCAGTAATTTACTTGTAATTTGTTTGCACTAGAGTCGTACTAGTACAAGCAATGTTTTTTAAATACCATAATTCATAAATAAGCTGATTTTCCATCATTTTTTTTAGAGAAAAGGGAGTAGCTAAACTGCTTACCACACAAAATTTTGTGGTAAATTCAGATTTACATATTGTGATGTGCTGGGGTTTAAACAATAGTAGTTATAATAAAGCTAAATTAAAGTTACTTAGTGTTTGAAGTGCGCATTAAAAAAAATCTATTCAATCTATTATGCATGTTAACAATAAGTATATTCCACATTATTAGATAATTTTGAGTCATAAAAAGAGAGAAAGCAGGCAGAATTATATTTATGTTTTGATCTAGTTATTAGCTACAATGATGTGATCATAATGTATCTGAACACTTTTATTAGTTATGTCATCTCTTAGCATGACTATATTTTTGCCATCTCTGCACCCAATAAACTTGGTCAGGAGTGGATGTTTTGTGAAATAAAGGTTCCTGCCCTGATGTCTCCACCGCTCGATCCTGGCTTGCTAGGTACCAAATTACAGCTAGCTACACACTACCGAATCAACAATAATTCAAATTCAAACGAGACTGATTATTGGACACATGATGTCGTCGGTTGCACCTGTCACACTAGATTTCGATCGACACTCCCTACTAATGTGGCCTGCTCGAAGACATATAAAACAGTGGCCAAATTTTTTGTAAAATTTGCTTCCTGTCCTCTGACTGTGTGACTATCTTGCAGTCTCTCGATGAATAGTCCTCCTGACAATAGCAGCAACTTGGAGTTCCTCCATGAATCCCTGACACCAGTGCTGCCACAGTATGTGGACTCTGTTAACCACCTTTTCCCACTATTGTGTTGGCCGATGGCTTGGTTGAAACCACTCGCTCCCTAGCCTGTAAGTCATCCTGAAGTTCCTTCATTAAGAAATCCAGGGTCCACTCCTACCCTAACCTCTGGCAGCATGGACTCTTGAACAGCTCCCCTCAGCCTTGAGTGCTACATACACTGTACCAGCAAAACTCATCTGCTTGCTCTAACTCACTGGCAAGCTCAGTCTTGTCATCAATATAATTCAGTATTGCTGCAGTGAGGATTTTAGTGTGTCAACTTTTCCTAAAGGCTTGCTTTAATTGGAGGATCTTGGCTGGAGAAGTCGCGAGTTTCGAGTCTTATAGTTGTCCCATCATCTTCGTGGCAGATCCCCAATGACCACCTCAAACTCTCTTCAATCTGGAAAGCTCTTCAATGGTGCTCATCTTGGTCGATTATTTCAGGGCAAGGTTGAAAGTCTTAATTAGTCTTCTATGTGGCTCAGAGGACCATGTGAAATAAAAGGTTCCTGCCCGATGTCTCCACTACTCAATCTCGGCTGGCCAGGTACCAAACTACAGCTAGCTACACACTACTGATTCAACAACAAGTCAAATTCATACGAGACTGATTATTCGAGCATGTGCGTGGCTAAAAAAATCAATCAAACTTAAATAAAGCCACAATTATGGTAATGAACATAATTAATGTCCAACATGTTTCACACTGACCAACAAATATAAAAGAAAGCCCAATTTTATACTTTTTACAATCTCAACTTGAGGTGAACTGCACTGTATGGATAACTATGGTGACAAAGCCATGGTGCAGGAGTAATTAAACCACTACAGTAGGACATTCTTAAATTTAAACCTTAAAGTTGTATGGAAAAGAATACATTTATTTAGGTTAATTATTCACCCTGATTATATAGGAAGGCATCATTCAGACCATTTATTCCTAAAAGTACAAGTATCCCACTGTTGACCATTAATTTTAGCTTAATAATACCAAATTAGCTACTTCCTCAGAGTAGTGGAAGTTGCTGTAGTATAAGCCATTCTGACTATCTAAATGACCAATAAATGCTGGCAAAGAGCACTCCTCTTCCCTTACATTTCTAGATCAATTGTCCCCAAAACATGTTGGCTATGCTGTTCTAATCTAACCTGCAATGGAATTCTCTGCTATTTAGTAGAACTATTTCCCAGATATACATCGTACTCTGTATGTGGATGGCCTAGTCTGAGTCCAACTGCCAGTTTAGCATAGAACTCCTTGGCTACAACCTCACTCTCACAAAGGCATGAGTAAAGCTTAAATTCTTTCAATAAACTGGACCATAAAAAATACTTAATATAAAAGGCCTGATGCACAGTATGAAGGTAACTATTGAAGTGCATGCAAATTCTAAGCACACACAACTTCTTGGAAAATTTACGATTGAGCTGTACTAATGAGCAACAATTAAATCAGTTTGAAAATGTTCCAGTAATAATTGCCAGATGGTAAAATTCCTCATCTTATTGAGAAGCCATATCTATTACCTGACAATACACTATAAAAGCAGAGGAAGAAAAGTGAATGTTATAGCTTGTAAAAATGGAAAGGACACTTCTGCTATTTATTGTCATTTCATTATTACTGGCTACTGGCAATGGTGTGATACAATCAGTAATGCACCATTTCCATTTCTTGTTTTATTATTATCTACAGGTCAATCAGCAGAAGAGCAATCTACAAGCATTGCTAAAAAGACGGCTACTAACTGCAATGAAATGTTAGCTGTTCAGGGCATGCCTGGATTCCCTATGGGTTTCCTGGGATTCCTGGGACTAAAGGAGACACAGGGCCTAAAGGAGATGTAGGTGAACCTGGTATAAGAGGAGATGAAAGTCGTGTCGGTCCACCTGGTCCCCCTGGTGAAAAAGCTGGAGGTGTAACCTATACAAGATGGGGCTCAACCTCCTGTCCTGGAGAAAAGATCTACTCTGGTAGAGTAGGAGGGAGCCCTCATCAGAATCAAGGAGGTGGGTCTAACTACTTGTGCATGCCAGATGACCCAGAGTATGGACTAGCCTACAGAGCTGGAGTACAAGGTTATAGTCCTGTAGATGGGGCAGAATATGAAAGTCCACTAGCTTCAAATAAACACAATCTAAATGTTCCCTGTGCAGTCTGCTATGTATCAAATCAAACAACTTCAGTTATGATACCAGCTAGAATAAACTGCTATGGGAACTGGACCAGAGAATACTATGGATACCTCATGGCTGAGCACAGAGGTCACAGAAGAAAACAGTTTATTTGCATGGACCACAGCATAGAGGCAATTCCAGGAATGACTGCTAATACTAATACTAATGGAGCATTGTTCTATCACCCTGAAGCAACTTGTAATGGATTGTCATGTACCAAGTACAACGCAGAGAAAGAACTGAACTGTGTAGTGTGCACCAAGTGATTAACTTTATCATTGATCTGTTATAAATGCAATAGTATTTTCATAATTAGTGTAGTTAGTGTGTAATCATTTCGTTTACTATCAATGATTCTAAAATTTTATGTTTACCAAGAGAACAATACCTTCATTTTTCACAAAGCTGGTAATAAACACCACGTTAGACTTTTCTTCTATTATATTTTTTAATATTGTTAAGCTGATAAACTGTAATCTGTGTGTATGCAAAAAGAAATATTTCTATTTACCAGTGCTCTAACCACCAAATCCTTCAACTTCCTACCCTCTCTTTCATATTATGTTGATACTTGGCCATGATTCACAAAAAAAGTAAATATAGCATGCTGGAAGAAATTAAGGATGTATTGATCGTCTCAGCACCGTGGTGTTAATATCAAGCACATGGTAAAGTGACACTGTAATTGGGAAGTTTGGGAAGCAAACAAACTGAAGTGCTACATTATCAGATGTATATAGCTACAATCAAGCTAATGAAATAACTAATTGTATATAACATGTGACATAAGCTAATTTAAAACAAAAACTCTACATTAATAATGATAGTAACAGTAATAATATGTGATTGTCTTCTATTGCGTGTGGAGATTTAGACTCCACCATGTATGGCAAAATATGGTACGTCTTAAATGAAATATGATGAAAAAATAGAACCAGTCCAGGGTATGGTGCATGAGCAATCTATAGCCACCGTTAATGCATATGTAAGCTTGAGTAATGTACGATAGGGGCCCTGAAAAATATACCATCTGCCACAAGGGTGTTTTGCAGTTAATCCCTTATTTTCCTCAAAATCAATCCGAACAACAACAACAGGAAAAAAAAAAAAAAAAAAAAAAAAAAAAGCAAGAGATATTACAAAAATATAAGTAAAAATAAAGAAGAGAAAACAAAAACAAAACAAGCAACTTAAAAAGACTGACTGATCAAAAAGTTCGTAGAAAAACACAATTTATTTTTATTGACCATAAATTCCAAGAATGCCCACTAATACTGATGGGGTGATGTTCTATCTGCTGAAGCAACTTGTAATGGATTGTCATGCAGCAAGTGGGACAATTGCTGTTTTTCTTATCACTAGAATAGCTTGCCTTCAGGCATGAATTATATTTGGTAAATTTGTATTTACTTAGCGAATATGAAGTTATATTTTTCATGAAATATAAGTTGTTTTTTATATGTGATTAAATTGGCGTGTGATACATGCCCCCTTCCCGCTTTGAAGCAGCTTCCATCATCTTGCAGTGTTATTTCTGTATAACCTATTGTTTTCCAGCATTTAACTTTTGTCTATTTTAAACCCAATATTATAACATTTTGGGACAAAAACTTTTACTTTTGACAAATTGTAGTGTAAGCTTTGTCAGACAAATACTTATATTTGACTATTACTAGCTAGCGATACTAAATGAATATTTGTATTGATAGTGGCGGACAATTTCATTTGGTGCACACTACACAGTTCAACTCTTTCTCTGTGTTGTAATATCTGACCACAAATACTGATTCAATATTTTTCATTAGCACAATACATGAACTTTATAGTAACCTACACACTTTATTGTATTAGAAAGTAGGTGGAGTTCACTAATTTATTCTCACTGAATAGGAAATCTAAAGGACCGAATGCTCATTAAATAAATTAAGACCGTAAATACCATAATTGAGATAACTGGAACCTTGCATTATTTAAATATACTCGTCTTTAGTAAACACACTTTTGTAGGCCAATCTTCAGCTACTAGAAGCATTTCATCAAGATGATACTTCTCCAATTTGCTGTCCTTTTAATATGTTGTACTCCATGAGCATGTGCAACAGAAATATAAGTCTCCACCTAGAAGAGTCTCTGTCAGGTATTGGTTCCAGAAGGTGAATGTGTGCACGGAATATTATGACTTGTATGCATCCAGTATCTGAACCATGTCTTCATACTTCATTGCACTGTTTGCCAGTAGCTACTCCAAGTGGAACCTAGCAATAGGAAAATGTGTCATTTTCAAAAACTAAAAACTAACCACTTCAAAACTTTTGCTCAATTATGCAAGTTAAGTATTTGTACCAAGCCACTGAAGTTTTCTTGAAAAAGTGGGATAAAATCTGAAAGAATTATGGAAACAAGAACAGTATATAGCTCGTATTATCCTAGGTGTCAAAACCCCTGAATTAATAGATCTTATCACTGTACACACAAAATACAACCACTCAGACTCCTCCTGGGATATGCCCTATAATGAAATAGAGTGTATGTAGTAGTAGATATACTCTCTAATTTAGTACTGATAATATCCTTGGATATAGTATCACTGATTGAGTCAATCAGATTCAGAATAGTAGTAGTGTAGATGACCAAAGAGTCAGGTTGATGGAACTAATTTTTAAAAATAACATCAATGGAGATATTTCACTTTCTTCAGACGTTGTGGCTGTAGCTATTTTAAAGATGTACTTCTTGTTTGATGAAGTCAGCTGCTGCTGCTCAACATTTTGCATCCATTGTGCCGCAGATGTATTAAAGACTCCCCAAAACATTCATTAGCTTTATAGTCTGAGCATGCAACATATGCCAACCTTTTGTAACCAGTCAAACACCTAAATATGTCAACAGTTACAACAATCATCACAGAATTAACTACTCATTTCTTTGCTGGCATGACCTTCATACGAAACCAATGAGAGAGCTCTTTGAAAATAGTCAAAGGCAATTGTATGTCCTTGAAAATAATTGAAAGAATAAACACCTTAAACATTATTAGCTGTAGGGCTTCTGGTTTTCAAACAAGCATTTAAAATTGACAGGAGTGTTGGGGCCCTGGATTTCATTTTTAGCTCATACATTTAATATAATGCTTAAGATTCACTTGACTTACTTAGAATTTTGCCTTGAAATAGAATTATACTTATCAGAGCAAATAATGTATCTTTTTCTTTGAAGGAGTCTTCCGATAACTTTTACGTCCTTATTCAGAAAATAAATTACAGCTCTTACTGTGTGCCAAAGCTTTCAATAGTTTTCACCTTTTTGGAGTCATAGTGTACTCTCTATTCCTCTGATGAAAGTGAATCTTTGTCTACAAATTATTTACAATAAATTTTGCCATCAAAATGCCTAAATTATTACACTCCAAATGAGGTTAACACAGCACCTGCACTTCCATGCACTCCAAATCAGCACCTGCACTTCCATGCACAGTCTGAATGGTCCTACTTAAGTGCATGCAAACACTGATCACACTCAATTTCTTGTAAAGTCGACACGTGAATAGTACTTTAATGAAAAGAAATTAAATCAGTTCAATGATGCACAAGTAAAAAATGTCTGCCAGATGGTAAATTTTTTTTTGTAGTGATATCTAATTACTTGAAAATAAACTATAAAAGTAGAGGAAACTTTGCCACCAAAATAACGAAAAAAAAATGGAAAAGCACTTTTGATGTCACTTGTAATCTCTTTCGTAGTTCATACTCATGGTAGCTATAATGCTATCAGATCCTATTAAATACACCACATACTTGTTTGTGTCTTTAAATTATTTATAGGTCAATCAGTAGAAGAGGAATATTCAAATATTGATACAAAAAAGGCAATTAACTGCAATGAAAGGTTGGTCGCTCAGGGCATGCCTGGATTCCCTGGGTTTCCTGGGACTCCGGGGACTAAAGGAGACACAGGATCCAAAGGAAACCAGGGGGTAACAAGGCCTAACTGGTCCACCAGGTCCTCAAGAAATTCCTGGTCTACAAGGTCCTGTCGGTCTGCTCGGAACTAATGGGAACTCTGGTCCCCCAGGTTCAAGAGGACCACCTGGTCCAAGAGGAGATGAAGGGCGTGTTGATCCACCTGGTCCCTCTGGTGAAAATGGTGGAGGCATACAAGATGGGGCTCAACCACCTGTCCTGGAGAAAAATCTATTCTCGTAGAGTAGGAGGGAGCCCCTACAATAATTAAGGAGGTGGGTCTAACTATTTGTGCATGCCAGATGACCCTCTCTATTTTCAGGCTGTTGGGAGTTGTGCTATCTGCAGCATTGATGGAGCTATGAGGACACTGGAACTAATAAATATAGAAACCGAATAGGTCTGGCTTTACTCCTCTACAGTGCACCTCCACTGGACAGATGACACTGTGGAATAGCTTGGGGAGAGCCCCCAAATGATTCTAGTAACATCAGATACATGCTGCACTTCTATATTAACGGTGAGATTCCATTTTTCTAGTTAGTAGAGTATCCCCACACACTTTGTGCTTGGATTTTGTAGCTAATATTTGAATTGTAAGAGAATGCACAAAGTTAGCATGATGATCACTTTTAATGTTAGAGTGGAGAGGCTAATATACATAGTGACCATTGGTTGGAAAACTGTGCATCATGTGGCACAAAAAATTGAAAGCTCATTTAGTATCAGATTTATAACATGTCTATTGACAAGACACCTTATACCAATACATTGAAATGTCACCTCTTTTAGGATTGGTGACCTTTACCAAATACCATTATGACAAGACTCCTTGTGTTATATGTGGGATAGCCTAGTAACTACGATACACCTTTAATAGTGCCTATCACAGGACTGTCAACTCTCTTACTCCAACAATAACTGTTTAAATACTGTATGCTTGTCAGATACCTAATGTGTTATTGCTGACCAAATGTGAGTCCTGGTGAATGGGCCTGTTATTGGAATTAGGAACCCTTTACCAAGTTCTAGACTGGGTTACCGTATTTGACATACTTTACGGTTGACCAATGCTTGTGACACAACCTCAATCTTTTCCAAGGCTCGATTTAGATTAGGAATTCTTAACCCAATATTAAATTTACAATGTGGTGACAAGGTACCCTTTACCATGAAATTGGTTGATGTAGGATTGGGAACCCTTTGCCAAGTACTTGTGTTATCTTATTGTGACAACACACCCACTACCATCTATTTGATTGACCAGGTTCAAGTACCTGTTTTACCATATTGTGGGGATACACCCACATGTAGAAGAGAGAAGTCAAGAGAATGAGAAGTAGATAAAGATAAAGACAGAATAGAAGATAGAACAGAACATTATGCAAGAACAGTTAATAGTATTCATAGTTATTTAGTTATTCTCCACACATGCGTATTTAGTTAGAACTCGCGATGTATCATGTTATTGGTTGTTTGTGTCGCATTTTGATTGGTCGTTGTCATTCCTTTGGGAGGGGCCAGCACTCAGTATATATTCTAGACCGCGTGCTGATCTCTTCAGATTACAATTACACTTAATTTTAGTCTATCTGAGGTTGTGTACCAGTTCGCTGGCTAATGGTTCGGCTTCGGCTAGTATAACTCTTAGTTTGTTCTCTCTGGTGGCAGCGTACCGTGCTGTTATCAGGTGCGAGGAGGCAACGCATTCCTTGGATTGCCGAGCCGCCCCACATTTTGGTGGCAGCGGTGGGATTTTTTCTTGACTGCGGACTTGAGGGACCACCTGACTCGGGGAGGGAGACGTCCTTTCCTAGAGATTCAGATCGAACAATTAGAACCATCTACCCGTCGTCTTGGGACGATTGACCACGACCTTGCTTCGGCATTGGAAGTATCGTGCGACCTTACTTCGGTAGAGGAAGCTATTATCACAGGGACTTGCTACGGCAGAGAACCTAGATCACAGTTACCTTGCTTCGGCAGTGGAGCTAACGAGGTTGCCGTGCTACGGCAGTGGTGGACATTACGGTGGACCAAGTTGCGACGCGGGCTACCTTGGAGTTTTGTGCGGAGTGCTTGCACGGGAAGGAGTATTGGCAGAAGGGACCTGGAGAGTGCTGGGCCGCCTGTCTGCTAGCATTTGTGGATAAGTTGTGTTGTGTTGTAAAATTTTCTGAAGTGTTAATCGCCTTATCATCCCCTTTATTTCTAATAAGTGTTGTACCGTAGTTGGTGTTCGTGCTGATTGGACTTGAGTGTCTGTGGACTGAGATTGTGTCTTGCGATTTTAATTACCTGTATCTGCTATTATTCATCCTAATTTTTCTAATTCATAGGTGTCTACCAGAAGCTGGTTTCGACTTGCCTTCTATGACGGAGCCTGTGACTGGTGAGGGTGGGACGAAGGGGACCAAGAGGATTATAGGGGTAGCTGGAGAGGAGCCATATCGACCCCATAAGAGGACTGAGGTTGAGAGACATTCACCGTACCGGACCCTTTTAGGTCTGGTGTGAAGTGCCCTGAGGAGGGTGACGACGAAGTTGAATCAGAAGTGAGAGGAGAGGCAGAAGCGGGTATGGCACAAGGAGGAGAGGCACTAGGAGCAGCAGCTTTGCTTGAGTATTTACGGGAGAAGGATGCCCAGGATAGGCAGGAGATGATGCAGGCTTTCGAGCTACAGAAGAAGGCTTTGGAGCAAGAACGAGAATGACACCGGCTGGCAGAAGAAAGATTCTTAGATAGAAGAGAGGAAGAGGAACAGAAGAGAAGAGAAGAGGAAGAGACCCGAAGACAATTGGATGACGTGAGGCGACGCGATGATAGACGTGAGGAGACAAGGGTTAGGGAGAAAAGAGAATTGTTAAATGAACGACTTAAGGTTTAGGCATGTACAAGGATGGGAGTGAGCTTAGTACGTACCTTAGTAAATTTGAAAGAATAATGAGAATGGGTGATGTTAGTAAAGAAGTTTGGGGTGAGAGATTATACCCCAAGTTAAGTGAGGGTTTATGTAAGAGAATGGATAAGGACTTAGACAGTGGAAGTGGATATGAAGTTATTAAGAAGGGGTTATTGAAAGCAGTGGGGGAGACGGCAATTACCTATGGTAATGTATTGCTTAGTGCGAACAGTGACATGTTCAAGAGTATGACAGCGGGGGGGATAGCTGATTGGCTCGTGAGAGTTACAGGAGGTATGTTTAGGGAGTGCAAGTCTGTGGATGACTGTGCTGTAGCTGCGGCCTTAGCAGTCTTAAGGAGAGTTTTACCCGAGAGTGGTAAGGTGTTTATAGACGCCAAGAAGGTGTCTCAGTGGGGGGAGTTGAGAGATAGCATGGAGGACTGGATGTCGGGTAGGATGCCTGGCAACTACTTTAGGAGCTTGGGCAGTGAGCCTGCCAGCTCAGGTGGCAGAGGCTACAAGGGAGGTGTGAGTACGTTAGGGTCGAGTGTTAAGGCCCAGGGCCATGTTGTAGGGGGGAATAGTGGAGGTGCGCATAGTAGTTTTGGGGGTGGATATACTGTTAAGTGTTATAATTGTGGAGAATTAGGCCATAGAGCCTTTGAGTGTAGAAAGGAGAAGGCTGGGAGTACCAGTACGGCAAGGGTGCCTGTGTGTTATACCTGTGGGAAGAGTGGACACAAGAGTCCAGAGTGCAAGAGTAAGGGGACAGTAGCTAGGGTTAAGACGGAACCTCCGACTAAGCTATCTGTGCTTAGGCATAGTAAGCTAGGAGTCTCAGGAAACGTGGCTGTTGGGGAAGTGAATGGTGTCAGGACTGAGGTACTGATCGATTCCGGGGCTGAGCTAGCTGCAGTTCCCAGGGCATTAGTCCCTGAAGGGGTTAAGTGGGAGTCAGATGTGTTAGTAAGAGGATATGGAGGAGTGGAGAAGTTATGTAAGAGTTTCATAGGAGACTTTGTGATTGGGGGTTATAGGAAGTGTGTTAGGACAGTGGTGGATGAAAGTGAAGTAGAGGGTGTGGCCTGTTTGATACCATTTTCCCTAGATAATGAGGTAGAGGCTACGGCCTACAGGGAGGCTATCAGGGCTTACAAGGAGAGTCAGAAGGTGAAGGTGAATGTCTGAACTAGAAGCATGGCACGACAGGAGGTTGAGTCAGATAGGTGTGATGTAGAGGGGGTTGAGAGTGCCATAGAGTGGGATGTGGTGGTGCCCGAGGGCGAGTGTAGTGTGAGTGTGCATGAGCCCGAGGATCTTGCAAGTAACCACCTTGAACCCTTAAATATGCCCGAAGATGTGAGTAGGGTGGGGGATAGGCATGGGGCGGATGAAGTGGAAACGGACAACGGACAGTGGAAACGGACAAGCCCCAGGTGAACGCAAGGGAGGAGAGTGTTAGGGGGTGTGCAGTGCCTCTTGACAAGTTAGCAGCAGGAGAAACTGTTGAAGGAGAGTTTAATAAGTTGGTAGAGGAGATAGGTCCTATTAGAGAGGGCAAGGATACAGAGCATTTGATTAAGGAAGTCAAGGAAGATAAGAGTTTGAGTGTTTGGCGTGAACTAGCCGACAGGAAGGAGAGGGGGTTTAAATGGAGTAGAGGAGTTTTAGTTCGTGAGATGTATGTGACTTGGGAGGAGTTCCGAGAAGTAGTTGTACTGCCTAAGAGTCTTAGGGGGAAGGTGCTCAAGTTAGGGCATGATATGAACGGACACTTGGGGGGGGAGAAGGTGTCTAGGCTCGTGAGCAGGTACTTTGTATGGCCGAACATGGCCAAGGAGATCATGGAATATTGTGCTAGTTGCGAATTGTGTCAGAGGAAGAGTAAGAGTAAGCCTAGTAGGGCTCCGGCAGTAGACAGGCCGGTGATGAGTGAACCTTTTGAGACCGTGGCAATCGACCTTGTAGGGCCGTTGCCCAAGGGTAAGGGTGGCTGTAGATTCATCCTGACCTACGTGTGTTTGGCCACCAGATGGCCAGAGGCCGTTCCGTTGAAAAGTATCACGGCAAAGTCTGTAGTTGAAGGTTTATGGAGCATTTTTTCCAGAACATCTGTGCCTGAGGTTGTTCTTAGTGATCAAGGGTCCCAGTTTTGTGGGAAGGTTATGGGTCAGCTTTGTTCTTGGCTAGGGGTGGAGAAGGTTAAAACCTCTCCCTATCACCCCGAAACCAACGGGTGTGTCGAGCGTATGCATGGTACCTTGAAGTCTGTGTTAGGGAAATGCATTGCAGATGGAATAGATTGGGTGGACCAGATTAACTTCGTTCTGTTTGTATTACGTGAGATGCCTCACAAGGACTCTGGTTACAGTCCTTTTGACCTTGTGTATGGGTTTCGTGTTAGGACACCCTTAGACGCACTTTACCACGGATTGTACGAGTGCGAGACAAGCGAGTTGAGTGTATGTGATTGGGTTCTGCGAATGTCGGAAAGGTTAGAAGCTATGTGTGATTGTGCAGCCTTAGGGTTAGCGAAGGGAAAGGAGTCTAGGATGCAGTATCTCAATAGGGGTACTAGATTGCGAGAATTTAAGGAGGGGGAGAAGGTATTATATCGTGTTCCAGGGATGAGCTGTAAGATGGCAGATTCATGGCAAGGGCCATATGTTGTAGTAAAGAAAGTGGGAGCTGTAAATTATAGAATTGGAAGTATAGGGAAGGTCAAGCATAACAAGGTTGTGCATGTGAACTGTTTAAAGTTGTTTAAGGAGAGAGTGAATATTAGTAGATTGGACGTAGTTATTGAGGATGAAAGTGATAGTGGGAGTATACTTAAGGGGGAGTGTGAAGGTTTTGTTCAGAGAGAGTTAGATGAAGTTTTGAGTGAATATACAGACATATTTTCTGACAGACCGGGAAGTACTGATGGGTATAGAATTGAAGGAGGAGGAGCCGATTCGTCAGGTTCCATATTCCGTGCCTTTGGGTATTCGAGAATTAGTGAGGAAAGAGTTGATGAGTTTGGAGAGTCAGGGCATCATTGAACGGTGCCAGAGTAAGTGGGCTTCGCCCTTGGTTCCAGTTAGGAAGCCTGATGGTACAGTACGGTTGTGTGTAGATTACCGTAAGCTTAATGAAAGACCATAAGGGAGCCATACTACATTCCCTCATTCGAAGAAATGGTGGAGAAAGTTGGGAGTGGTCGTGTACTATCCAAGATTGACCTTGCAAAGGGTTTCCACCAGGTTACAGTGAAAGAATCAGATAGAGACAAGACCGGTTTCGTTTGTCCCTTTGGAAAGTTTAGATTTGTACGGATGCCATTTGGCCTTACTAACGCGCCTTCGGTTTTCCAAAGACTTATGGAGGAAGTGTTGGTTGATTGTACTGGGTTTGCTAGAGTGTATATAGACGACATTCTTGTCGTGTCATCGAGTTGGAAGGAGCATGTTGCTCATTTGAGGAAGATATTATGTGTGTTGAGTGAAGCAGGTCTTACCTGTAAGCGTTCCAAATGCCAGTTTGGCAAGAGGTCATTGGAATTTCTGGGTCACCAGTTGGGTGATGGGAAAGTGACAGTCCCTGCAGCTAGAGTTGCTGCCATAAAGGATCATCCGGTCCCTCAGACCAGAAGGCAACTACGTGCTTTCTTGGGGTTGATAGGGTTCTATCGAAGGTTCATTCCGAATTTCCATCGATGTTTCTCAGTCCTCACGCCTCACACGTCTTCGGCGATGTCTACGAGGGTGAGTTGGACTGGTGATATGTTAGATGCCTTTCGTGGCTTGTGTGATTCATTGTCAGTTTCTGTGTGTCTTCATGTTCCTTGTGCAAGTGATGTATTTGTCTTAGACACAGATGCTAGTGGTACGGGAGTGGGGGCGGTGTTGTCTGTGGTCCGTGATGAGGAGAAACTTCCCGTTGCGTTCTTCTCCAAACAGCTCCAGGGAGCTCAGAAGAACTACAGTGCGCAGGAGTTGGAAGGTCTAGGAGTGTATGAAAGTGTCAACCATTTTGCTTATTTTCTTTACGGGAAGAGATTTACTGTCATTACCGACCATAAGGTTTTGGTAGGGATGATGACTAGAAAGCAAGAGAATAGAAGGATATTGAAATGGAGTCTAAAGTTGTCCATGTTTGACTTTGATGTTGTCTATAGAGCAGGTGTTGAGAATCTCGTTGCAGATGATTTGAGCAGATGTGGAGAATCAGTGGATGTCGCAGAGAGTGATGCGAATGGAGTCAGTGCGGGGAGCACCCGTCTTCTGGAGGAGGGGGGAGATGTGGGGATACACCCACATGTAGAAGAGAGAAGTCAAGAGAATGAGAAGTAGATAAAGATAAAGACAGAATAGAAGATAGAACAGAACATTATGCAAGAACAGTTAATAGTATTCATAGTCATTTAGTTATTCTCCACACATGCGTATTTAGTTAGAACTCGCGATGTATCATGTCATTGGTTGTTTGTGTCGCATTTTGATTGGTCGTTGTCATTCCTTTGGGAGGGGCCAGCACTCAGTATATATTCTAGACCGCGTGCTGATCTCTTCAGATTACAATTACACTTAACTTTAGTCTATCTGAGGTTGTGTACCAGTTCGCTGGCTAATGGTTCGGCTTCGGCTAGTATAACTCTTAGTTTGTTCTCTCTGGTGGCAGTACCGTGCTGTTATCAGGTGCGAGGAGGCAACGCATTCCTTGGATTGCCGAGCCGCCCCACACATATATCTGATTTATGTTGTTGTGACAAGACACTCTTTACCGAGCAGATGTGTTCTAGAATTTCATAGGGAGTGCTTTCTTATTTTCCTAAACATTACTTTTTTTAAATGCCATATTATTCTCTGTATTAAATTAGAATGATGTGTGGTGGGGGGCAAAATTCTAGTAACTTTTACGGCTATCCAATTTAGCGTAAACTCTATAATTATGGAGCTAGATTAACAGCAGTAATTTGTTGTAAGCTATAGTTTGATGGATTGAATGACATAAGCAGCTTGATAGACCGTGTAGGCAGTAATTGGCAGCCTATACTATCAATAGCACTTGCTTGATAAGTATGCAGTTCTGTTTCTGATCCCACTGAAGATCCCTATAAAATGACTTCAGTGAACCTTTACTTATTAAAGTTTTCTGATTCCACTTGGTAAAGTCTGTGTTATATACACTTTATAGACATAGACGTTTTTATAAAGGGTTATATTATAGGCACTTATGTAAACAATTTCTGATCCTGCAAGACCTTGGAAAGATCTGTATCATAGACATTTCATATAGGTAAAGTGTCACAGGCACTTCATAAAGGTCGGTGTCATGGGCACTTAATATTGGTAAAGGGTCACAGGCACTTCATAAAGGTCTGTATCATGGGCACTTTATATTGGTAAGGGATCCTTGCTTAAGCTATATTTGAAGATTACTTGATCCTCATAAGCCTGATATATGATTAATAGTTCCTTATATTATTGGAGAGAATGCAAACATTTTGTGTGTGAGTGTATGGTGGGGAGGAGAGAAAAATATTTTAGTGTATTCTTAGCTATTACATGAAGTGTGCAGTAAGACTGGTAGAGAACTGAACAGTCAGTTTGTACACAAATAGGTATCAATACAAAAGAAACTTAGTAGAATGTTTCCAATCATATAGTGTTGATATGATCCTACTAGGTTAAATGAGAGTGTGAGTGAACTTCATAAATACTTCAAAAGACAGTATTGGAATGGACATGACCTGAGTGTCAAATGCTATTATGTCCATGTAATTATAATAAACCAAGTAGGGTCCTTGCTGTTTTCTAAACATTACTATTGTTGTTGTCGTCATTTTTATATAAGTGCAATACAATTTTTATTGGAATTTTATTTAAATTTACTTGTCAAAATAGTATGACATGCTGAGATTTGGAAAAAGGTGTGTAATGTCAGAAGCAGTGTTGGGTCAAGCCCAGTTGAGCTTAAACCTTTTTGAGTTTAAGCTCAGGTTTGTCAAGGGCTTGAAGAGGCTTGAAGCCCATTTCATAAAAATGGTCAAGAGCTTGAGCTTGGACTTAAGCTCTATCACAAAATAGTGGGCTTGAGCTTAAGCTCAATTGATTGATAGTTGTTTGCTGAATGGAAGCAAAGAATCAATATTATAACACTTTCCCATTTTACCTAATAGGCTATTAGCCACAACCAATATTAGTAACTTTTATTAATAAAATCATTTCCTTTTTGTTTATTGAATTATGTAATTTTCAATGTTCTTTCACAATAAAATGATTAATAAAGTCATTTCCTTTTTGTTTATTGAATTGGCGTAAGTCCTCGAATATCGACTGACATAATTATCCTCGAATTGCATTATCGTGCGGCCATCATTGAGTGAAGTTAGCTAAATCATGCGCGTGCCACAAAAAGGCGCCATTAATTCTAATTAATACTCATCGTCTTATCTAAGTAAAAAGCTGCTTTTGTTGATGTTGTCTGGTGGAAGTTAGTTGCTGTTCTGTAGCGGTCACCGTCTCTGCAAAACTCCTGGAATTGTGCGCTGCATAAGTATTGGATAGTCTTTTAACAGTATGTGTAAGTTAGCGTAGGGATGGCAAATTAGAGGTAGGAAGTAGCTAGCCACAAATTGACCAGGCTCTTAATTCACTTAGCCCCACATGCTATTAAGTATTCACCTGATATTGTCCAAGTGGACATGCTTTAGTAGTTGTCTAGTTTCTTTTGATGGGTTCAAAAGAATCTTGTCCAGATAATCGTGAAGATAGCAAGATATATTTGGATAATGCTGTATGAGGTCGTTCATATAGAAGGTACTGCTCAGTTCGTGCTCCTCACCAGTTGGAATTTTTAACTGAGCCTAAGGATTGTGATTATTGCAGGATAGTGAGAAATATCAGAGTTAAAACAAAATATACGTGTAAAACCTGTCACCTTACCTTTTGCTCTACTAAAGATAGAAACGATTTCAAAGACTGGCATTCACATATGTGTGATCACTACCGTGGTTATTCATAGGTATGTGCCTAGCTAGTTATGTTGTGATGTAACTGTAGTTACTTGACTTGAGTATGATTTTTTACCTATGGGTGAGTGATAGGAAAACAGGCTATAACCTTTACCTAACGTTATGCTATGCATGGAAAAGCTCAATGCACATTTTTGTTCACATTATTATATGGTGGTACTAAACATTCATTGTTACTCTCGCTTTGAATTTTGCACATGCAGATATGCAAGCTCAATTTGAACGTTCACACAGTGAAATACTTGCGCATTGACTTCAACAATTGACTTCAACAATGTTAACTTATTTATCTGCATGCTTGCCATGATTTTGGTGGCAAACCGAGAACGAAAATGGGTATTGTAGTGACATGTATATACTTTGTGGCAAACGTTTGAATCAAGTAAAGCAAACTAGAAAAACGCTATGTAGTGTGAAGTGGTAAGAAGAGCCAGTTTGGTTTTGGTTGGATGGTGGATGTATTTTATCGTTTATACTGAGTACAGCAAGTTAATTTTAAGAAAGAGTAAGGTTAGGAATATTTTCTATTGAGGGGGAGGGGGAGGACTTTTGCTATGGTACATATATTTCCCTCTATGAAATGCTGTTGAGTGATCAGTCGTAGCTTTACCTTTTAGTTGAAAGTTTGTATAAAAGTTTATTCCGAAAGTGCTATTCTATTGATATGGTGATCTATTTTAGTTGAACTAGACTGTTTACCCGGCACAGTAAATGGGCTGGCTATTTTGTGTAAAAGTTAGAAATTTTGATTTAACTTGACTTATAAAGCAAATAGACTTGCACCTTTTTGTATTATTTTAGATGGTCAGAGTTTTATCCAGGATTTTGGCTGGAGTGGGGAGACTTTTGGTATTCAACCACACTCATGTTTGTAGTTAATAAAACAATATTCACTTCACACTGATTATTGTGTGGTCCTATGCACTAAATGGTTAACTTCAGGTGGGAACATTGGGGGAAATTTTTAATCAAATTAATGAAAAAAATTCTGAGAGGGTAAACTTAGCTGGGGGATAGAGATTCAAGAGACTGCCCCTCTCTGTGAAACTGTGATGTTTAGATATTTCCTCTTACAATGTTTGTGTCTAAGTTGATTTATTTTTTTATTTTATTTTTTTTATAGAATGGCCAATAAGAAATACAAAGGATTCAGGCGACGACAACTTTAATCTAGGTCGCGACGACAACTTCAATCTAGGTCAAGCCCGTCCACACAGGTCAACCGAAACAGCAAAAGAAAAAAATGGTCAGATGCTATTCAGGCTGTTATAAAGGATGGGCCTTCAATGAATCAAGCAGCTGATAACTACCAGGTTCCTCGTAGTCAGTAGGGGCTGGTGGCATAATTTTATTAAACGTAACTCATCCCTTCGACTTCGCATGGGTGATTCTACGGCTGGAGTAAGGATGGATGCCATGAACAAAGAAAACATGAAAAAACTACTTCGAATTGCTGAAGAAAACACTGGATGACCATGGTTTTGACAAGCACCCTGAATCTGTCTATAACATGGATAAAACAGGTATGCATATTTGTCCTCCTCCACCTATAATAGTAGCAAAAAAGGGAGAGAAAAAAGTTCGCTATCGTACATCAGGCCAGAAGTCACAAGTAACAGTGATTGGATGTGGTAGCGCTACAGGACAAGTCATAACATCCTTCATTATTTTTTCTGGAAAAAAAAATTTATTATGGACTCTGAATGGTGTGAATGGTTCGCGTTTTGCTGTTAGTGACTATGGCTGGATGATCAAGAATTGTTCAAGTTCTGGCTCAGTGATCATTTTCTACTCAATGCATCGTCTGGACGCCCACTTCTCCTATTGCTTGATGGACACAGTTCCCATTTTGAGCCATGCACAATTCAGCATGCTCGTGATTGTAGTGTAGTCATGATATGCTTGCCACCACATACTACACACGAATGTCAACTCCTTGATTCAAGCTTCTTTCGCTCACTCAAGTCTCACTGGCAAGATTTTTGTCATAGATTTTATCAGACTAATCCTGGTAAAGTGATTACCAAGTTAAATTTCAATTTAGTGTTTAAACTAGCCTGGGAGAGTGCTGCAACTCCTGCAAATCTTGTTAATGGCTTCAAGAAATGTGGCATATATCACTTCGATCAATCTGCAATATAGATTGTCACTCATACAGGTGAGTCTGTACATTTGAACTTAAAATACAAATAAACCAGAAGTTGTTGAGGCTGTGAATGTGTGAATGTGATGTCGTAGCAGGTATCACACCCTTGGGAACAAGTTCGCACGTCACAGCAGATGTCTTAGCAGGTACCACACCCCTGGGATCAAGTTCGCATGTCACAGCAGATGTTTTAGCAGGTACCACACCCCTGGGATCAAGTTTGCACGTCACAACAGATGTTGTAGCACGTACCACACCCCTGGGATCAAGTTTGCTCGTCACAGCAGATCTCGTAGCAGGTACCAAGCCCCTTGAGTCCCTTTCTCACATCACAGTCCCTATGGCCTCTGGATCCACTACTCAGGTTTCAGGTAAGAATTAATAATGTTTTCCAGTAACATATTTTTTCATTTTAAGTGATAAGAACTTTTTCTGAAGACCAAAATTTTGTTCAGAAAACTTTTTGTTGGTAGCATGAAGTCTGTACATGTAATTTTTAAATGATTTTTTGGCAGATCGCATTTTTTGTTAATCCCAGATAATTCGAGAGAAAGATATAAGTAGCTATAGTAACTTAGGCAGAGCTATGATTTTTCATTTGCATACAATGTTACCTATGTTATCATGTGAGACTGTCTACGATACAATTGAGCTTAATGCAGCAGTGAAAATAATCAATTGAATCCAATAAGCCTACCAAGGGGAATTTGATTAGGTCATATATTGTGAACGGCTAAGGCAATCAAACTCGATGCTGATAAAATGTGTTAGTTCAAAAACAGTTTATTTTTTATGGAGGCCGCGTTGTGCCCTATTTTCCTGTAAATGATTTCATATAGAAAAAAGTTTGTCCCAACTGTCCCCAAACTAAGTGCTGTCTAATGAACAATAGAACTTCAAATCTATGGACTGACTATAAACAAAAAAACAACAACAGGAAACAAAATTCACTCATTTGTCTTTGTAACTGATATTTCAGGGTTCAAACTTTCCAAGTTACGCCTCCATTTCAGTTTGACTCTGGCCATTCTACTATAATATCCTTCAGTGGTAGTAATAATTTATTTATTTTTATTGTTATTATTTTGGGGGGGGGGGGGAATTTCACTTTACATGCCTAATTTGTATTTGTGATGTTACATACCTGTATTGTTTAACTTTCTAGGTACCACACCCACTGGATCACCTCCAGTCAGAGTCACTGCACAACGTGGATTATTGATTCCTGGTGCAGTCACCACATGTACTGGAGTTGCGGTTACCATGCCGGTTCCATGGTCTCCTT
>WLWD01002164.1_pt1 | contig 108377 bp, 76 predicted proteins | sample 6712731 | NCBI WGS metagenome assembly WLWD01 (sample SAMN12718690, study PRJNA576275) | sponge metagenome | isolation source: marine sponge | host: Mycale hentscheli | place: New Zealand: South Island, Marlborough, Capsize Point | collected 2014-11-01 | reverse complement strand
ATTTTTTAAATATGTAGTTTTAATCAACATTATGTGTTTGCAAAATCCTGCTGTAATTCAAAACTGTGCAGGCTTGCAAAATCTTAATGATGCACTGCACTGCTTAATTCATCATTCATCGTCCATTCCTGATCAGTACGAAAGAATAGATTCTGGATCCATTACTTTTGAGCACGAGAATTTATTGTAAGTTGACTCCGCCCTGCCCCAACCATATGTGCGTAATGGTGATTGAGGCATCAAGTAAAGTTAGCAAAATAATAAATAAATAGTCATTTTTTTACAACTAATTAGTGCATAGAGGTCACCAAAGGTAAAAATCCAAAGTGGCTCCACTTCTGAAATTATTATAAAAACTGTTTTATAAGTACGCCAACTTCCATACTTGTACAGTAAACCCATATTTCATATAAATATTTGCAAAAATCATTAACTATGGCATTAAAACCTTTTTACAATATGCACGTAATTTAAAAACTCGTCGGTTTTTAGTAGCTGGAGCGTTGAAAGTTAAAATTAATCACAATACAGTTTTATGTTACCTCGCTCACCATTAATGCTCAACCACACCACTAGTTTAACCATCTGTATTATACGTAATGAGAAGATGACAACAATGCCATAAATAAATAAATAAATAAAAAAAGTAGAATAGACAAGAAAATAATTTGCAATAAAGAGCAAAAAAAAACTTACAAGTAGTGTAGGCAATTTTGGGGTTTGTATCAAAGACATCCACACTTCTTCACAAAGTGATCTAAAAGTATCAAAACTAGATCCTTCTTGAAGCTTGTAAATTAGTGGGCCATATCCACTTCCTACAATCTTTAGGTTTGATAATCTATCACTGGAGAAATCCCCTTCTCCTGCTGATGTATGCAAGGCTACATTGACGAACTTTTGTAAGTCGACAACCTCTATAATAAATCAACACAAAACAATTTTAAAAGAATGTATTCAATGCTAGATAGTGATATTACCATTTTTGATCCAATTCACAATATCCATGCAGTCAGAAAAAGTTTCGATACAATTTTTTTTCTCTTCGCTAGAAGCCATGTCTTGTAAAAAAGAAGCTAAAGCACCCATATTGACATCAATGGAACTAAGAGGCTGATCTTGTAGGGTTTCAGATACTTTCTGTGCAACACACTCGACAATATCAAAATTTCCAGAAAGTTTCAATTTCTCCTTTATTTCTAGGACCGTATCAGCTGCTTTTGCCTGATCGCACATAGACAAGTAGGTCTTAATTTGCATTACTGACTCTGAAATCCAACGATGATCTCTCTCTAATTTTTTATTATCATGACAATTTTCTACGCCACAACATAATTTTATCAACTCATTTTCCAATTGTTCCGAACTCGTACAATCCCTGTCAATGGTAAGTATTTCTTTTAACTTGATGCTTTTCTTTTTGACATCATTCAAAAACCTGCAACATTTTTGAAAGAAGGGATTCCAAACCACGGTAACAAAGTTAGCACAAGAGATAGGCTGATTTTTAACAGAATCTCTCAACATACTATAAAAAAAGTACCGCACCAATTTGTTATCATTGGTCTTAAATAATGATTTAAAATCCTCCAATATAAGCAAGATCTCTTCATACTCCTTAAATGGAATGATAGTAAATTTGTCATCACTAGAAGTACATAATTTCTGTATACTAATACAATCAAAATCTTTCCCAGCATCAACTTGTAGCCTGTTCCAATCTGTGAGTAGATAATAAATTCATTGACCAACATCACGATCATTATAATCCCTTACCTTCAACTTGAATTCGACTTCTGCATAAATGATCACAGAATAGAGACAATAATACTTTGTGACACTGAAAATAATGTGCTTGATCAACACACTGATCAAACATTTTCTCAAAATCAAACTTCAGCTTTGCTGTTTTTTCATCAGTAGGTGGAATAAATGCAGAGTAAAGATCTATTACTTTGTTTTTTCTCTTTTCTATAGTGAATATTTCTCCTAGAGTAATTGACCCTGACAAAATACTCCCAAAGAAATTTTCAAGTGTGCTAAATGCTAGAGTACACATCAAATCACAATGATCACTCAGACAAGACCTTGAAGACTGTCTCATAGCTTGGCTTCCTACAAATAAAAAAAATAAAAAAAATCTTAAACTGCACTAGTCACAAAACAGTAAACGGCAAGAAAACCATCCCAACAAATTAGTAATAATATCAAGTGTTGATGTAAACTATGGGCTAAATCACTTTTTCTTATACATTTTTTTTGCTATATAGTAAAAGGACTACCATAACCGCAGCACAACCAAACAGGAGTAATAAGCCTAAAAACTGCTGTCTTATATTGAATGAGAAACAAGAATATGTATTACTCAGTAGTACCCACAAACAAATTTAGGTTTTCTAGTAAATGGTCACCAATATAAGGTTTATACCATTTCCCTAACTTTTCTCCATGCCATATGCAAATTTCAAATTGGCAAACCCATATACAGTTAAGTATCAGATGGTCATGCAAAAGTGACAATTACAAACAGGACCACACGGTATTTTCTTGAAAAAGTGAATAAGATCGTGAGGTGTGCAAGAAATAGAGTTATTGGAGCCACCATGACCCAGACGTGGAGAATTTAGATGTGGCTGACCTTTCCTATCTCCTTAAAGAAATGATCTTCAGCAAGAATACTGTGATATATTTGAAGGTGTTAATCTTATAAAGTCCTGTGTGACTAGGTATTGACATACTTATCGATTCAATTATATAGTTTTCACTAGTCCATGTTAAGTTTAATTCAGCAAACATTTCAGTCACTCTTCAGTGACCATCATCAGTGCTATTATGATAGTACAAAAAAAATGACCTCAAGGTAATGTTGCCATGACCTGGCTATAATATGTTTATTAGTCACTATGGCTAAGCTATAACAAGTTATTGCATGAGGCTTTGGTACACCCTGGGGAGAGTTCTAATGAAGTGATATGTAGTATAAAAGATGATAAGCTTGAGGAGGATAGACATATCACATCTGCTTTGATGTCCAATGGCTATCCTCATAGCTTCATTCAAGGAATATCGAGGAAGAGCAAAAGATCAAGATCGGATGAACAACCAGTTGCAACAGTAGTCCTGCCGTATGTCAAGAATGTTTCGGAGAGTATAAGAAGAATTTTGACTCCTTTGAATGTGAGAGCATGTTTTAAGCTGCATAAGACTTTAAGAAATATTCTTGTGCATGCAAAAGGCAGAGAACATATGAATAAAAAAACTGGAGTGATTTACCAAATACCATGTGGCACATGCAATGAGATATATATTTGACAGACTGGACGTTCTCTACAACACAGAGTGAAGGAACACCAAAGAGTTTTCACTTCATGGGATAACTTTTATGTAACGTCTGCCGTAGCAGAACATGCTATCAAAACCGGTCACACCATTGATTGGAATGGTGCTAAGGTTATTGATGGAAATGATCACTTCTATGAGATGTCTGCTTGAATCATGGCATATTCAAAGCAATAAGAATGCTCTAAACAGTGAAATTGGAACTCTCCCCAGGGTGTACCAAAAAAAATTACCTCTAGGTAATGTTGCCATGACCTGGCTATAATCTGTAATTTAAATTTGCTGATTTTTCTATGAATATAGGTTTAATATTAGGGCTCGTGGGTTAAAAAAATCATGGATAGGGTATACAATGTTGAGAAAAGTAGAAAATGGCAAGCAACTGACACCCTTGAGGAGGAACCCCCTAAAAAACGAGGAAGACTAAAACGCAGCAGTTTAATGATGCGCTATAATCCATTAGTCCAACAACGAGGAGATACATCGCAGGAACTTAATATCACACCTTTCCAAAGAAATGGAGAAAGAAAAACCTCGGAAGGATGTCTTGTTGCCATTAATGAAGTGTACTTTTTACATGTGTTGAAAATACATTCTTGAATATAATGAATTCATTTTTGCAGTGATTGAAAAGTTTCCTGGACTTAAATTGGTGCCATTGGTATGTTGATTGTTTATGAACTAGCAAGTACCCCGCCACATAGTGGCGCTTGATGTATTGCAAAGTAAGAATGCAGTAGCACAAGTTATCTTGCTCAGTTATCATTCTCTACCATTGGTTAAGGTTACATACGTTTCCCTCTCCTACTCTCTTTTTTTCCGAACCATCTGAGCTTTTCTTCTACCCCACCTCTCCTATCTTCAGCTCTTTTTCTCGAGTCATGGAAACCCCTTTTACTTTGTCTATCTCTCCTGCTTCTGAATTTTTGTCCTACTTTGAGAAACTTTTGTCTTCTATTTCTACTTTAGCCTTTCTTTTGAAAACTAACTCCCGCCTTTTCTCATCGATTCCACCCGCTTTTTAGTTATAATTAATCGCTCGCCTTTTTGCCTTCTCTTCCCTTCCATTTTAAACCTATACCGCCTTACCTCGCCGTTTCCATCAGTTACGATTAATCGCCTTTTACCTTCTCTTCGGTACTTTCGCCTTCTTTTATGAAACCTACGCCGCCTTCCATCGTCTATTGCACCCGCTTTTTAGAATTAACCAGTACATTTTACTGACTGTGACAACACTTTACTTAACATAATGGGACGACGCTTTACCGAACCGTACAAAGCTCATGAATTATTCATGAATACACACACCGTCGTCGGTCGTCGTCATTACTGACACACAAGCGTATTATTATATAGATAATGCATTTGAATTTCTCGCCAGGATTTAATAACATGTTAAGTATTGTCGTCATTTTGTAGATTAAACAGGAATTTGATCTGATAATTGGAAAACAAGGTTTACAATGTTCATTCAGCAAAGAATGGACAGACAATTGGTCACCAGCAATACTTTCCTACTCACAGCGTGTTAAAAGAAGGGACATAAAGGCTATATTTCAGGATAGGACAGAAATTGGTATGACTATTGCTTTGCATTTTAATCCATACTAAATATTTCATTGTAATTACAGATAATGATAAGAAGGCTCTTAAACTTCTCCATTACTTGCTGTGCGTGCGACAGAAGAAATCTTGAATACAACAAAAATGTTAGAGATTTGTGTCTTTTTTTTCTTCAAGAATTTGTATTTGGAATACCCGGTAATTTGTGTAAGAAAAACATCTACTTATGTCAATAACAACAGATATTCAAAACATTGCCATTCAGTAATCTTTTTGTTTATTTTAATAATGTACAATCAAAACTCACAATTTTATAATGCATATAACCTATTGTAATATTAACTAGTGATGTGCTTGACACAAATGGCGAGCGAGCCTAAAACTACACTATTATTATATGATTTATTTTAACTTCTAACACTCAAAGCTACTAAAAATAATGTCGAGTTTTTAAATTATGTTTAATCGGTAAAGCTATTTAAATGCCATAGTAACCACTCGCCGCAACTGTTTGAATTGAAAAAACAACAGTTAAACAATACATGTTATTTACACCTTCTATATTTTTTAGCTAAGTAGAAGCTGTAACTCACAATACTTTCACACAACTGGACTTATCTACACAATACTAACCTACGTGTTTAGTCTAGTGGACAATAAATTTTCAAGTAAATACTGTTGCGTACGGCTTATAAACATGACAGAGAACACACTGAATTACCAACGCCACTAACCCGAATAGAAATGGCACTCCGGTAGGTTTTCAAGTTTTAACTGCACCCGCAAAAGAATTCAAAACGATAAACAATTTAATTTCTACGGTGATAGGGGTAAAGATCGATAAACCAAAAGATTCTGTTTAGTGAAGTTTGGGACGGTATGGACCACCAAGCAAACACAAAAATATGCGAAGGTCAAAGTACAAATGACATACGTACGTCCCCACATATATATAAACAAATATCTCCGATTTTCAATTGAGTTACTCATGATAGTGTCTCGCTCGCAAACTAGTTGAAGTGTAATAGTCACAATGATTTTTTTTAAATAAAAACAAACAACAAGAGTAAATTAATAATATGTAAAGAATTTAATGTAATATTAACTAATTGAAGTGTATAATCACAATGAATTTTACAATAAACACAATGAATATATTAGATAACAAGGATAAATTTAAATTATGCATTAATAATATCGGTTGGCAACGAGAAATAATTTTTGTTACTTTTACTACACAACAAGCTTAATTTTAATAAATCCAAATAAATATTTTAATGATTGTAAAATGTCATAACTGATAACATAAAAAATCTTTATTTTAACAAAAGCAATGGTGTTATTTCAACAGCTATTAATATTCTTAAATTAGCGAGATAATAAGTCTAGTTAATATAACAAAACAGTTGGTTACCTTGCTTGCAAGGAAAATAACTAATTATTTTTAGTTACTTTAACTAAACTGTTTTTAGTGTGTATATAATAGAACAACAAGACTAGTTTTTGCCGTTCAGTGGTTATGTATACTTTACCCTACCAAGGTAACTTAACAGTTGCCTGAATCTTAGAGTTTGGATAAAGGAGGTTCTACAGTACTAATTTTCTTGTTCAAGTAACACCACTTAGAGACAACACCATAACTTTATCTGTTGAAAATCTGATACTACTGAATTCTAATTAATCAATTTATTCTCACAGACTTGGAAGTGTATAAAAAGGAGCAGTTCCTATACTATTCATCAGAAAAGACTCTTACAGTGTCTTTTATTTGAAGCAAGCAACAATTGAAAATCAAAACATACCACATTTGTAACTATTTTCAATGTCATAGTAATACAGGGTTTTCGGACCTCAAATAGGCATTCCACAGAATAGTCAAAAAGTACAAATTCTGTGTATATAAATGACAGTAGCATCATAATTAACCAGTGGGTGTTTTTTTTGTTTTTTGGTGTTTTTTTTCGTTTCATGTTTATTGCCGCTTTTTTTTTCTTTTTTTTTGCGGAGGGGGCAGGAATGTTTAATTACTAAATATTTACATTATATATCTAGTTTGTTTTTGCAGGTGTTTGTGTCCAATGAATGGTAAATCAGGCAGCCATTTAATCTGACTAAACTATCCTGGTCTTTAACCAATAAAAGTCGTTGTTCTTTGTCTACAAAGTTAAACAGCGCACTTATCATTGAAGAAGATGCAATAGGTAATGATTAGCAAGAGCTCAAAATTTTGTTGTTGTTATTTTTCTGATACTGTACTACTACATACAGAAAGAAGTGGGACTGTACGCTGTGCTACAATTACTTTTCATGTTGTTCTTCTCAGTGTGTGAATGACTAAGAAATAATATGTGTCAAAATCAAAATTGTTACGAAATTTACTAAAATTGTTAGTTAGGGTAGGTGAAAGATCAAAACCCTTAATTTTTTAGTGGTTAGATATAAAATAATGTGATTTGCCGCAAGAAATCAAGTATAAGTCTGTTTCTGGTAATTCAATATTTTTAGCTTAGTAGCATTAATATTGGATATATAAATTCACAATACATTCCGGCTTCACCACAAAACTGAAGAAGGCTTACGAGCCGAAATGTATCGTGAATTTATATATCTAATTTTAATGCTACTAAGCTAAAAATATTGAATTACCAGGAATATTTAAAGTAGCAATGAAAATCTACGACATTATAAGTCTGTTGTCTGAATATGGAATGATTGTGGAGTGACAACGCCATGAAGTTACACAGAGACTCGGTGAACTTTCATTTATTTAATTGTACCATATTAAGGTTATTTATTTTAATTTTTTTGGTTTTGGTTTTGTTTTTTGTTTTTTGTATCGTCATTGTGCAGTGGGCTTCATTCAAACGTAAGCCCCACGCATCACTAACATTGTCCTTTCACGCATGCGCACAGTCACTCTTATTAAGTTATTTCACCTACTTCATTTAGTACTGTTCTCGTGCTTAGTAAAGTTGCAACTAAGTTAGCAAAGGGTAGGGCTGCAAATTAGCTAGCTAGAATTCCCAGGCAGGGAGTACAGCAGCTAAGGACTCCCTGAATGGAAAGTAGAGGAAGGCATTAGTCAGATGTCAGTATACCTGCACCTCAATCACTGAAAGCTAGTACATTCCTCATGGTATTGAGGGTCTCTGACTGAGGCTGCGATAGTAAGGAAATTATAACTTTTGTGGTCATTGGCTTTGATCAGTTTTATAGTAGACAAAGAATCCTTAAAGTAAGATAAACTGCCACTCCTAGAGCCAGTTTAAACTTTAACAAATACTGATTTCTTCCTTATGCATAGATTTCATAATAACTGGGATTCAGTTCCACTGTGGAGCCAGGAACTGGAGACCAAGATAATCAGAAGGATAAGAGAGAGACCGAGGAGTAAAGAGAGAAAGATTGAAAGGACACTAAACATTTAGTGCTGTGTGCATTGACTGGTCATTACAGCAGCTTGTTAGTGTGGTGATTATTACTTGGGAATGCATTTGTCAGCATTTCATTGTTCATTTATCATGTTATGTAAGTATATATTGTTTCTTTCTTTATCCTAGAGTTAGTCTGCATATCGTCCCATAGTCCATAAGTCTTGCTATTATTTAGAAACCACTTATTAGACAAGCTAGCAGACTCTACCGAAACTATTATCAGGAGAGTGAAAAGGGGCCCATATTGCTCCACTGTTCTTCGGGGGCTCAATTCCTGAGGTCCCTCCACAACCATCATACTCACACAGCTAGGGGTCACTCATAGTTCAAGTTCTAACACCACTTACTGAAATTGAGTGAATACAGTGCATCCAGCTTAAAAAGTAGAAAGTGTGAATCTTAAAAGTTAGGCCTACTACTATCACACTGAGCTTAGATATACCATTTTTATCTTTTAGAACTCTTTCCATAAAAAAAAACAAGCTGATTTATACGGGCAGAAGTATGAGAACTGTGCTATTCCCACTCACTTTCCATAAAGTGAACGCTGGTTTTTCTTGTTTCGTTTTTTTTTTTGACATCACAATTTTCCCATGCTTGACATAAATTGTACCTATACTGTAGGCCCGTCCTATACACCATGCAATGGGTTTCGTTCAGAATTTTCCTACATCTAACTGGGAATGGACTGCATTCAGTAGAGGTAGTTTCTCTAACCTTAGAGTGCAAGATGAATCTCAAACAAACTGTGCTAGAGTCCTTAGGATTCAACAGCTCCCGCTCAGAGCTGAGCTTCAGCCTTACCCGAGGCCTTACCTCCATACCACAACTAAATGCCAAGGCAATCCTTGGCATTCAATATCTCCCACTAATAGCCGAGCTTCAATACTGACAAGACGCCACGCCGCCACCTATAACAGTGGTTATAAAAAATAAATCACCCCTGCCTCTGACAGAAAACTTGCTTCAAATTTCTACTGTGGGTGTGCATGCTCTAACGTTGTGACATCACCTATATACATAGCAATAGGGAGAAAAGCTTCCACAAACTATAGAACTTTGGGGGTGATCATCAAGAATCTTCAACACTTGATAGCACAATGTAGTGTGAACATTTATAGAGAGCTGGTGTGGGAATTCAAATATATACTGCTAGGTCAGACAAAAGTGATAATATTACGATGTTGAAGAGCGTAACATAAGCTCCATCCAATCAATCATGTTCTTACACTATTTTCTATCACATTCATGCAACGTCAATTTCTATATAAAGCATACACTTAATTAACCACAAAACTTACTGGAGAAATCAGTGAATTCAAGCTAGGCTTACCATGACAGTTAGTAGACTAGACAGCTTCCAGTTAGTTCTGTCCACAGTTACTTACTACAGCAGCTAGTTACCAAAATAATTTGTTACGACAAACTCATGCACTAAAACAGGCGTATGAGGCACTAACTTGCACAGTACTTATTAAAATAGTTTGCCTATCTTCGTTTGGGTCCTATTATGTAAACGTAACTTCCGCTTTATGTCTGTAGTTGTTTATGCGCATCGTAATCCGTTTTTATAACAACGATGCCAAAACTGGCACGATTTTTTACACCTACAGCAAGTGGTTGAATTGTTGAAACTGAATAGCTTTAATGTGTTTGCATATATACATATTGTGATATTTACCTGTGCAGCTATACAGATGCATATACAGTCAAAACATAGGTATATGCCAAATAAGTAGATAAGAAACATTGAATTACACATAACTGGAATTAAAAAAATTATTTTTAAAACTTACTGTGTATCAATATAAGTAAAGGCCACATTTCCCATTCCAAAATATTATCCAAGGATATCACGACTGTATCTTTAGGATAAACTTTAACTAATTTTCTATCCAGTATCCGACCTACCAATTCTTTATGTTCTACTCGTAAATATAAAGATCGTAGACTCTCCTCAGAATCCTGCAAAGAAAAAAAATGTTTTCACTGGAACAATGTAAGATTAGTTTTATCTAAATATTAGTTGCAAGCGTCTAAGTAACATTGTGCTATACTATACAACCGAAAAACTTCGCTTATTTTAGCCATATGCTTGAACACATATGGCAATCAGGCTAGCCAAGATATAAAGCACAAACAGTAACATGTAGTTAGCACTTATGGTAAGTTTCATTACTGTAAAGATGAGTTTGATGTGTAAAAATACTATCAGTTATTCACAATAAACAAAATTTAGCAAAAAAATAATATAGATAAAATATTTAAAGGTGCTCGCACATAGCAACACTCGTGCAAGGCTTAATTGAGCTATTAACCCCAAAACCACAAAGTTGTAAGGTAGAGGGCAGGCCTGTAAGGTACATAAGGTTAGCGAGTCAAAGCCAAGTAAATTCGCGTAGCTAGCAACAGTTGTAAATTTGTGGTCTGTGTGTGAGCTGTAGGGATCCAGTCAAGTCAAGATTATAAGACAATTGCTGGATCATAATATTATAAATGTGGCCAGTCTAAGAATGACAGTCAACATAGCTTCAGCCTTCATTCATGAAAAAAAATTGAGCTAAATACATAGATACTATCAAATAAATGCAATGTGAACATAATATTTATAATATAAGCAAGCAATATATTATTATGTTCGATGTCTGAGATAGCATTACATCCAATTCCGCAAGTGATGATGGATATGACTTCTCCAGCAAAAAACACGTTCTAGGAGGCAGATCTGGACACAGAATAAAAGGGGATGAGGGTTTGACAAGGTGGAAGACTGAAACTATAATGATAGCTAACTGCACTACTAGTTTTCTGCAATTCGTGTCTAATTTGTCCGAACACAATTTACATAACTATTTAGCTAAATCAAAGACTTCACTTACACGTTTGAGTAACTCCTCCTTTATAGAAGCAGATATACAGTAGGGGAGAAATGCTGGAAGACTTGGAGCCTTAAACAAACAAAATGCTCAGCTTACGGGTGCCCTGCCACCGGAACCTGTGGTAGTTTAATCATTCAGTATAATACTGCAGAACCGCCCATAACCCGATCCCCGCATGCAATCTATTGACGCGTGGCCAGCTCTGAATTTCTACGCGGATCAATTAACTTTGGCGCCAAAAAAATCTACCGGTTACCGCGAAGCAGGAGGACAAGCGGGTCCCGAGCTACAACTGTATAACTGTAGTGTACTAGCTGAAACAGTCACCTCAAATAACATCCTTCTATTATACTTTCAGGGTACGGAATGAGGTTGTATTTGTGAAGCCATTGGAGCAGCTTAAAACTCTGTCTCAACGGTGACCAACTCCATCCTGACTGGTACCAGCTCCTACTATTCCACCAACCTTGCATTCAGACTTGGCTGCGTATAGACTCCGTCATCATCACTTCAGTTCTTTCTGTCGGGATTGCTACCGCTATATTCTTCAGCCCTACACTGTAAAAATGGAAGTGTGCATAGCACACTAAAAACTCAGCACACCTTAGGTGTGCATAACATAAAGTGTGTCTAGCACACTTTTTTATGATACCGAGTGTGTTAAGCACTCCTTTGTTTTGGTGTGTTAAATACCAAGTGTGTTTTGCACACCTCAACTGACCTTTTTTTTTAACTCAGTAAGCATGTTAGGATTCACTATTATATAGTTGGCTCATTAGCAGAAAGCTCGACTTCACTTGAACAGATCCTATCAGTGACTGCAAGGTTAGAAATATATTTGACTTCTTCATATCCTCAAAATTATATTAATCATTTATAGAACAAGTGTCAAGGTCATAATCTAAACAGTGTTATAAAGAACATTTGGAATATATTATATAATAATAACTACACATACTAAGGTCTTTCCATTCGCTTCTGCACATTTTAATTATATTCATAGTTTACCCACATAAAATCTAGCAAAGTCATTGCTACATAAGAAGATGCTATTTTCCTTCCAAGTATCACTGGTAACTGGTCAGATAAATAAAGAATAGAAGCCAGAAATCAGATAAATAAAGAATAGAAGCCAGAAATCAGATAAATAAAGAATAGAAGCCAGAAATCAGATAAATAAAGAATAAAAGCCAGAAATCAGATAAATAAAGAATAGAAGCCAGAAGGTCAATCAAGGTCTTCAGAACATTCTTCTGGATTTTGGGTCATATCGTATCATTGTGTATAATAATGTTGTTGAAAAATTTAAAAAAAATATCGTAATGGTGTGCTCAAATCAGAAGTGTGCACAACACACCTAAAACAGTGTGCTATCCACACATGTTTTAGTGTGTTGAGCACACCAGATTTGGTGTGCTGTGCACTCCAAAAATGGTGTGCGTATTGAGACTTCATCAGCACACCTTATTTGGTGTGCTATGTACACTTCCTTTTTTACAGTGTATCGCCTACAAGTCTGAAATTTGTGCTGAACTACCCCGCTCTCACTAATGAGCAACCAACTCCAAGCAACATTGGGAATACGCCGTCACTTCTGCTCAGGGGACTAACCTTTTCCAAAGTTACAACGGCCATCTCACAGCTCATTATTGTATTTCTTATTTTTGTTTACAAATGGGTTCTTTTTAGAGCTACCACAAGTCAATTGATTATGATCTTACCAATAAATTGCGCGTTCGCGGAGCTCAACGTTATGGGGGGCGGGGTAAAATAGCGAATCAGTAGTCAACTTGAAAATATAAATCGATATTTCGTGGAATTGTATCATTGAATTGAATCCAAATTTTGCCTACAAGCAGCATATCCCCTTAGAATAAAGTTACAGAGAGATTTTTTTAGAATACGCAGGAGAAAAACGGCACAAAAATTTTACTATTTACAAAAAAAGAATATAGATATTAGAAATATGGCTCTGTAATGTTGCGAAGAAGCCAGCTAGCTACCTCTGGAAAAAAAATGAGCGTGTTAGATCCTTCGGCCGCTTCGAAATAACACCAAATAGTAGCCGGTGTGCAGAGCTGTATCACCGTCCCAGACGGGTCTTCATTCTTCAAATTTGGCTTGCTGGAGTCCTCTATTGGTGCTCATTCCATCTGTAACAACAAAGTAAGCCCACAGTACACAGAAAAGAAATATAAAGACATGGCAAAAACAGTCAATTTGCGGTTACGCGCCTCGGTTTGCGGTGGCAGGGCACCCTTAATAAGCTCTTCACTATTTCAGATAGTCTGTAAGTCCGCTGAAAAACAAAATTAAATACTTGTCTTTTCAAGATTTTACGTTCCAAGTGGTGCACACCGCATTTTACCCTTGTGCATAAACTTATAATTGCTGTTCTAGGGGTGTGACATTAGAGCAGTGCAGCTTATAAACTCTGCGAGACCAGTTTGATCGAGTTTGCATTATTACTCGAGGATAGTGGACAATTAACGTTTATTTTTTGTGGAGCGGCATAAAATGTTTAGTTTTTTAAATATATGTATATTCTAATTGTGGTACAACAATAAAAAAAATTGCATAAAAGTACGAATAAATACACATCAAGTTAAAAATTAACAAATCTAATCAGACAGAATCATTGAAACTAAGGTTCAGGAAGGGCAGATAAATTTTCAACTTTAAATCTTTTCCACTAACCACTAAAAGTTACTGTTAGTAAGAAACTTTGTAGCTTCATAACTACTAGGTATCGGTGTGTTTCTCCACCATTTCTGGTAATCTTCCTGTTAGCCCGCCTATCTTCCCAGTTCCCAAAGAGCTCTGCAACGTATGACCTCGAAGATACAATCCTTGGCAACATTCAATTAACGTTAATTACTTCTTAATAGGTTTGCATGGGTTGAGCGTGTAGGCGGTGTGCGAGCACCCTTAAAAACCGTATAATTAATACACAGTCTTTTAGCTGACATTATAATCAATTTCATTTATTTATACCTATACCAATATAATATTGTTACTATCTATGCAATATCCATAACTTGTACAGTAATGTAATAATTCCCTAACTAAAAAACATTCATATTTTAAAGATAGATACATTTACATAATACAGCTAGTTAGGGTCACACAAATTAGATAGCCACATATAGCCACATTTTGAAGAAGCTATTATATAAAGAGTATAGCCATAATGTGATATAATACTGACATCGCACATCTCTATCAGTAAGTCAATTTGATGTCTCCACGTGAAACCATATATTATTTTGTGTCGGCCTTTTAAATAATGGAAAATATTCCTTAGTACCTTGTACGTAAATCTTTGTATTGTAGCTTCAAAGATGACATCATTGATTAGAATATGAGGGCTTTCCATTTGTTCCCACACTACCAAGACTTCAATAAGTACTTCTAAATTCTAAAAAAAGTTGAAATACAAACAAATTTATGGTAAGTTTTGACAAGAAATGCTACTTAACTTATAATTTCTGTAAATCATACAATTAAAAACTTTACAGAAAGAATGGTTTAAAATATACAATACGTTTTCAGAGTGTGGTAACAAATATTGAGCACTGCTATAATATTATAGAACGTTGATTTACTCGTGTGTCATTGCCATTAGATTCACATGACTGAATAGCTTCCAGCTTTGTACTAAGTGTATTCCTCACATACCTTGCTAGTGGTTGTGCTTAACTCAACTTGACAGACTATAGCAACTTTAAGACATTAGGATGGTGGCATAGTGAGTGACTACACATGTAATTTAGACCTTTGATGGCAGCTTACATCAAGGGAAATACATTTCTAGCAAAGCATATATGTTTCTAGAAAAGACTTTCTCACCACCTACCAGGCTAGTACCTACATATCAAACTTCACAAAGCTGAACTTCTCCAATTTTCGTAGATAAAAAAGTCACATGCGTAAAATGACCTTTCATTTCAAAGCTGGGAGAGGCGCAGGTGCATAAACATACATACTATAGCAACAGCTCTATCATCTCTCTGCATTCGCATCATACATACATATATATATATGACCGGCTATGAGAAAACCAACCATTGTGACAAATTTTTAAAAAAATCGATTTTATTAGGTAATCCTGTAGTTTTAACGGGTCAAAGGCATTTACCGTTCGTTCTTTAGCTTGGAGTGTCTTTGTAGGCTATAAACACTGAAAGCCATGTGCTGTTAGCTCCATCAGAATAAATGAAATTCAAGAGAAAATTGGGTTTAAAGTTTTACGAGTGATTTCCGTGCACGGACCATTATACTATTACGAAAGAATTGCGTAATGTCAATAAAAATATTTCCGGGAAAGGGCGACCTCACGGCCCGATATTTTGTGCGGAGTTATGGCTTATTGCTCGTCCAAGACTTTGTGTGAAAAGTTGGTAAATTTTTAGGCTTTAGCTGCCAGTCATACTCAGTAAGCTAGAGTCCGTCGGCCATTTTCCCCTAAGCTTATGTGGAAACGGCGACCCGCATTCTCCAAAAGCAGCTGGGGGTAATTAGAACAGTAGACCGCCACAATTAAAACCCTTTTTCTCCAAAGAAGCTTTCGCCCAAATCAGCCAAAATTTTAACCAGGGGTAGTTTGATAGTAAAGGTTTCAGAAAACCCAAAATATATATATATTTTTTAATCAAGGTAAATTGACTTTATTGAGTTCACTTGATTTTAATTTATTGTCACAAAGATCAGATTTTCTCACAGCCAGTCACATATATAGTACTTATTACATGAGTCAGAGTATGATATGGCAGAATATTTCATGAGCAGGCTAATTTATTTTCAAGAGCCAGAGTCTGAGTGAAAATAAAGCCTGAGAGTGAAATATCTTGCCATATCACTCTGACAAGTGTAATAAGTGGTTTATTCCACACTAGATATCTTTACTACTGTAGTTAGTACTGGAGGACAGGTAACTCTCAGGTAACTCTCAGGCTAGGTAACTCTCAGGCTAAGTCGGTTGTAGGAGCTACCCACACCCCCAGCTGATATTATAGCAGCTGCTCTAACCAGTAGTAGGCTACACCTGATCCAGAGGAGGAAGGTAGCTGTAAAAACCAAGAAAATTGAAAAGTTTGGCCTGGTTGCTATAACTACAAGGAACAGCCTGAAATAATCTTCAGTTATTTCAAGGGTCATGTACCTAAAGATATCATTGTGAAGATATCTAGGATGGAATAAATATATATATTTATTCCACCCTAGATATCTTTACAATGATATTTTTAGGTACCTCATGATATTTCGCAATGTTATTTCAAGCTGTACTAGACTGGCAAGCCCATTACCCTTGTAGTTATAGCAACCTGCCAAACTTTTCAATTTTCTCTGGATTTTTACAGCTATCTTTCTCTGGTGTACCCTGCTCAACAGGGTTAGAGCAGCTGCTAAAATATCAGCTGTGAGTTACCCTACCTCTAGTACAAACTACGGTAGTGAAGATATATAGTGTGGAATAAACCACTCATTACACTTGTCAGAGTGTTATGGCAAGATATTTCACTCTCAGGCTTTATTTTCACTTGCCTCTGGCTCTTGAAAATAAATTAGCCTGCTCATGAAATATTTCGCCATATCACACTCTGACTCATGTAATAAGTATTATATATATATATATATATATATTATGTCAGCCACCACTCAGTCATCAGTCATTTAGTTGTACTTCCACTTGATGTAGATCGAGGAATATCGATCAAAATGTTGTGAATTAAAACAAATCAGACGTGAGCAGTCCACAATTAATACCTAACATACATACTGTTACAGACATAAATCAAGATAAGTTTAAACAGTAACAAATAATCTTTCAAACATAACTAAACAAGTACAAAGTCTGTCATAATAACTCACTTAATTCCTTACATAATAACTTACCGTTACTTTCAGAACTTTTCTTGAAAAAATATTTTTTACAACTGTTATCCACTGTCTCTGTAATTCAGCAGGACACTCTATCTTGGAGACTCTGTCAAAAATCTAAACAAATATCAGATAAATACACAGCAGGTGACCTATGCAATCTCCTTGATTTATTAGTAATACTCACAACTAATTAGAATGACACCCCAATCAGTTTTAGACGTGGAGCTTAAAAGAATATGAAGACAAAAAATGTGTACCTACATATATGCTCATAATTCTCATTTTGTTTAAAGTTAAAGTTCTATTGTTTGTACCAGCTTTCAGAGGTTATGGGAACATTAATCTAGTCCACACTAATACAAGATCACACCTGGACTACCAATTCACATGTAGAACACCGGTAATCTCTACCTCTGCCTATTAAACACCTCTGAATCCTCCCTTACAATAAAAGGCCAGAAATAAAGGATGGGCTATCTGAACTTATGTATCACTTTTTTATAAACACTTAATACATTATAGTCTAATTCCTGAGAGTGTGGTCAGATTTTGGGGTGTGCTTATTGTTACTGTTACAAATTCTAGAAAAGTTGGCACCTAATTACACCTCTTATTGTATCGAAGTGTCTCCCAGTATATGTATCCATTTACTGCAACTATCAATATTGCTTCTATGGGATGTATCAGCTAATTATATACTTTATGTTGTGCTCTAGCTTTCTTCAAATTTCCCCCCATAAATTGCATATTATTATTATTATTTTCTTTTTTTTTTTCCATACTTTCTTAATCAGCAAAGACATCAGTTTATAGTTACTGCAATGCTGGCTGTCAATATTATATGTTAGCTATTAATATTATATGTTAGCTAGGGTATTTAAAGGTCAGGAATAAACCATATCTTAAAAAAAAAAACTCATCCAACAAGTGAAGTTAATCTTTAAAATATGTGCCACAATTGTCTTTCATTCGATTTTTGTTCATATATTTATGGTATTTTCTGATTACAATGATCCCCAATCCATTATAAAACATTTAAAAAATGTATTACAAAAAAATGATGCTGTAAAACACACTACGCACACATTTAAATTCCTTTCCAAGATCAGCAGGAAAGTGCTGTGTAATAATTGTATTTTACTGACGCCGTCAAGTTTCTAATATTTTTAGGTGTCTACGAATACATTTAATATTATTGTATGAGGAAATCATCAATATCAGAAAAATGCACGGTGCTAAAGCACCCCATCAATAGGTTATAAACCACCTAATATTAATTTCATTATTTTACGGAAAACAAATAGGAAAAATTCTGGCACCTTAAATATACTTAAATCACCATACCTTACTACAGGTACATCTTCAGTAAGCTATTATCTAAACATCTCAATATCAGACACAGTTATATAATCGTCTACAAAAAGAGTTGGTATCCTACATATAATAAGCACAAAAATCCTATATGTGTGTGTGTGTGTGTGTATGTAAATGGTGGCTTACTGTAAGAAAATCACGAATGTTATCATGAAATACATTCTTCCAATAGATTTTATGTGGTATAGGTACATTAAGAAAGAAAAAAGTCTGAAGTTTTTTTTCAATACCACTAAACAACTCTTGAATTTCCTCATCAAGTTTTGTTTTATATTTTTCATCACAAGATGAACAATACCTGGCAACACAATAAAATAGAAAGGACAAGCTAGTATTCCATGCTTGAAATATAAACGACATCTGGTGGGCTCCTGATGGCAATATACTAACAAAGTTCATAACAAATTTTTGTCCGTCTGTGAAGAGAAATTTATATGGCCTGAAATAAAATAAATTAATTTCCATCATTTTTATGCATTAATTAATTATATATACTACATTTAATAAACTTACATGCATACACAGAACCTACATATATGTATACTTACATACATCCTTACATATTATATATACGTACATACATACATACATACACACATACATACATACATACATACATATATACATACATACACAAATACACTAGTGGTGTGTTTGCACATCCTAATCTCAATTTATAACTTAAATCTGATAAAATTTAATTTACTATTTCAATGCGAAACCCCAATACAAAACTTCTCAGTATAAAGCAAAACCTATGCATACTACAAGAAATTATTGGCTGATGTAATTATACGACATGACAAAAGGGGTGTTGCTCACAAAACTAGTATGTGCTAGGAGCTGATTGCTAGAGTTCTCAACAATCAAAAAAATATTTTTTTTTCAAAATTAGCCCAATAAAGTCTTAAATCATCTTCTGAGTAAGTTTATACCTAAATCAACAATTAATTGTCAATATTGTCCAAAATCAGAGCGTGACAAACAGACAGACAAATGGACAGAACAGCTACTATAAAGTATGTATGTGTGCAGAATTTAGAAAGGACTCAGAAGTGTATCCATTTTAGAAGCAAAAGTTGTGAGTGTCGTGGATTTATTATGGACAGTATGTGACAGGAATCATCATATATACATGCATACATACATACATACTCAACATGTATTCAGTCATACACTAAACTAGTGATGTGCTTAAGTGCAAATGGCCTGTGCACAAATCCCCAAGTACTGGGTATTCTCTGTAGTCGTTAATATCACATTCTGATTATGTGAGTTACCAGTAGCTTTTGACAACAAGCACTCAAAAAAAAAAACACAATTGGAATTTGTTTCTTCTTGTTAGCCATTTGTCAACAAACGGAGATAATCAATAGTGCTTTGATGTGGTGTAGGAAATAATGGGTGAGTGAGTGAAACGAGCGAGACACTATTGTCTCGCTCGTTTTACTCACTCACCAATTATTAAAAATGGATTTAGTAAACAGTGTCGGCCGTTTAGTCAAAATGGTACGGAAACGCAACGATAAAATCTACGGTAAAAAACTACCGTTTTACGGCCGTACTGCAGAATGGAATTCGAAACTTTTTAGTCTACTACTGTAGCCTAGTTAGTTACATAAAAAAGCAGTATTGTCAAATGATAACTATTAGCTTCTATTTCTATAGTTCTTGATTATAATATGATATGTATATAGTAGTTGACCACAAAACCTATTGAACAATAACAGAATTGCTTTTTACCTTATCTCCCAAGGAATAGTACCTTGTGTAGTAATGTACTGTAAGCCATCCTGACAATCTGAATTACCAGTAATGCTTGACAACAAGCACTCTGGCTTGGCTACAAAAATAGCAAGAGTTAATTTTGCAATTTTAGCTAACAAATGCAAAATGGCTTACTTATCTCAGTTTTCCAGAGTAAGAGTAGCTTCAGCTTTGTAGGGATTAGTATCTATCTGTATTACTAGTGGTTCTTGACAACAAGCACTCAGACACTAAAAAAAAAGCTGAGTTTTTAAATTACGCATGATAAACGAGTTTCAATGCCATAGCATACACTCACTGCAACGATTCAACTTGGAAAAAAACATTTGTAAGAAATTACCACTCAGTCTATAGCCTAACCCAAAATTAAGACTTTCTTAATTCTGTAGTAGCCAAAAAGCTGTTTAAAGGCACCTAGGGACCATACGGCGCAAAAAAATATATTTAAATTGAGATATGGGCTGCAGTAGTAAGTCATCGGAAAAAAACTTTCTTTCTCCAATTTTGGTTTTTGCAGAATTAGTCTTAGACGTCTATGCCAAATTTCAAATGTCAAAAAAAAACAACTTAAAAGACTAGCTACTTTTTATTCTTTCTCGTTCTCGAAATTTTATGAACAGCAAATGGGTGGGGTTTAAAACTAGCAGCAAAAAATAAAACAGCATAGCTTCGAGATTATTGCATGTCCTCTACAGCTTAACTCCAGCTGAAACGTTACCACTACATCCCATAGAGTAGACACTACAAAAGCTAAAAAGAACTCCAAGCAGATCTTTGTTAGTCACCGCTAAAAGGTGCTGTAAGATTTATTGTGTACACAGAGTACGCTGTTAAGTGTAAGGAACATCAATTATACGAGAAGTGCCAATTTAATTTGTTTTCTCAATTTCTGGTTCAATTGCTTTGCTGAATACAGCCCAGTTCAATAGCCAGTTTCTCTGCGTGTCTAATGTTTTACCCTCCAGTATATTAGCACAAAGTGGAGGGGATTGTAGCTTACTAATAGCATAAAATTTTCAGTTATTCTGGTTTTCCCATAAGATCCCTTTTTCTAGAACCACTCACTTATACGAATTTGTTCATAAAATGTTTACTATTATTTGGCTAAGCTGTAGCTGTAACATAACATTTCAGAAGATAACGTAAAGATTGCCAGAAAAAAGAATTCTGTTTAGTGGAGTATGGGACAGGGTTGACCTCAAAGTGAACATCAAATGAGAGGGTTAAAGTACAAAATGACATAGGTACTTATGTCCCAACATATATAAACAAATATCCCCCATTTACAATTGTGTTATCCCTAATAGTGCCTCGCTCAAATTGCTCACTAGCCAATTAAATCATAATCGCCTACCCACTGGTGGAAACAATATTGGTAAGTATTGTGTTAGTGCATACACTATTATGAAGTCAATTGCCCTGTGTTTTAGGGATGGCTACATTCAACTGAGATAAAGACAAGCCTGGAAAGTCAAGATGAAAACTCTTCCTACAAACTTTCTTCAAAACATATATAGTATTTTCAAGCATGAGCAACTTGAAACAAACAATATATTACGTCAAGCAGATAAATGCTTTTCAAAAAAAAATTGCATATTGGATGAGTGAAATTGGAGCTTATTAGGTTTGCGAAAATTGGATGTTTATTGTGTTTGCTTGTTAGTAGATGTCAGGGCAGTACACTCTTGAAAATATCCTGCAGATATGCTTGAAGAAATTACCACTGAGTACAATGTGAATGAAATTTTTTAACAGACAGTACACATCAAACATGGCAAGAGTATTTGCAACTCTGGTTTTGAAGTGGTAGAGACGATAAAGATGACTTCAGTGACTGCAAGTAGAGCAGAGTTAATGAGTTTTAATTCCTCTCTGGGTGAGTCATACACCATTATAAACATCGCTCAGGCTTGGCTCACACCCTTCAAATAATTGTTTTTAATGTATGGTTTAGGATCAACAAAATATTCAAAGCTTGATTCCATTGTTCTAAAGTCAATAATATCTGCAAACTTACTAGGAGAAATCAAGTTTCAAACTTCCATCCCTACTAGATGAAACTCAAGATTATAACAATAAGATTAATACGAAGTATTTCTCAAGATTATAACAATAAGATTAATATGAAGTATTTCTCAAGAAATACATGATGAATGGGATACTGAAAAGCATCAGCCTACAAGAGGAAAATAATAACTACATTAACTGAAAACATTATGTCCAATATATTTGAGGTTTGAAGCAAGTATAACATCAACAGCAGGTATTCTTGAATTTTTGTCAGTAATCTGAAATTCTTTCTGTACACACTTACTTCTAACCTTACAAGACAAGGTATCTCTTGTGCCAAGAGATGGTACAAAGAAGAATAGAGAATTAAAAAAACAATCCTTGCATAATAGAGTTGTTAAAGCTAGAGGAGAAATAAGTTTCCTTGAGGAGTTATGAGTACTATTTGGTAAGCGAGCAAAGTGAGCGAGACTCTATCAGGGGTAACACAATTGAAAATCGGGGACATTTGTGTGCTTATATATGTGTGTGGACGTACATATGTCATTTTGTACTTTGTCCCTTGCATTTTTGTGTTTGTTTCATGGTCTATTCCTTCCCATATCTCCACTAAACAAAATCTTTCGGTTTAGCGATCATATGACTGCTTGCTGTCAATGCGATATTAGAGACTGCAGAAAAATACCAGTACTCAGGGAAATTGAGGAAAGAAAGATTTTGCTGGCTAATGTATATAATGGTCACAACGGCTACGTACTTATACTTGTATATATGGATAGATTCTTTTGAAGTGTTTCATTTGTGCACAGGCTCGCTCGTCATTTGTGCTCAAGCACATTCCTAGTTTAGGCATTGATTTATTAAGCTACTTCAGCAAAGAAAAACACCCAGTTTACTTATTGCAATTCTCCACTGTAGAAGTCTTAGATAGTGCTACTAACTAGAAGCTGGATAATGAAGAAAACTGTTACTTATGTTCTTAAGGGCTATGTTTAACTGAAAAAGCGATAATTATTGGAGAAAGTACCACAGTTTCAAGAAGTATTGGAAGGAGAGAAACACCGAGCTGCCTATGCCACAGAATTATGGTGAACATGAATGAGGGTTAGTGTTCAGGGCACTGAACAGAGAGAAGATTAGAGGAAGGCAGCCATCAACCATAGTGATGGCAGCCATGGACAAAAGTCAACATCATTAACACTTTAATTGTCAAAATCATTAACAGAATTCCATTCACACACACTAATCACCATACATTATTTACTCTTGTGCTATTGTCATAATCAGAAATGAATGAAAGTATAGTCGTGAAAATAGTGTTGAGAGTGAGTGAGTGAGATAGAAACACTGACCTCAACAGTTATTACAGCCATAACTAAGAGGTTCAGACAAAACTAGATTATAACTTGGCTGACAGATAGGAACTTGCAAGGCTCATGAGATGAGCCAAATCTGAAGAAGCAAAAAAAAATTTAGTATTGAGCATATTGGATAAATTTAAACAAAGAAATTTTAGCTCCATAGCCGAAATGAAACTTTAAATTTAGTATTAAATTACTAAAGTAATCTTCAAACGTAAATAATTTTACTCAAGTAGTGTCCTAGAAACTAGATATTTGTAACCACAGGTGATATCTAATATTTTGTGATTGCCATATATGGTCATGTTCTGTATGTGTAGTTCAGTTCTTTCAGTGATTATTAATTAGAATAAAGTAATCTTGCTAAGTCTTAGTATAGGTGTAGCTAGTTGACTCCCTTCGCAACTAAAACAACTCTGCCAACAACCTATTCTATTGAAAATTAAAACGGGTAAATATAGCACAAAGTAATAAACACAGTAGCATAGCGGCAAATTCGGTTCATGTGGTTTTATTCTAAACCTAGCTAAATGAAGAAAATCCAGGTTTAAATAAAGAAGTTTGACAGTGTAGAATGAGGTCAGTAACTTATACTCAGGACAGCAAGACAAAAAAAATGCGGGAATATTTTTTGGGGTTATCTGTACAGAGCCCATGCACTCCCATCCCCTTCCCTTTCTCTATAAACCCTACCTCTTAAGGGTGCTCACACATCCGGTTACGCGGTACGCCCACACAAATCAATTAACTGTTGCTATGGAAGGTAACTCCGATTCTATACCTTGCAGGTCCACGCTGCCCGGGGGATCTCTGAGACCCGTCAACTGACAGCCAACTGATCAAGAATGACTAACACACAAACGGAACTGCAAGAGTTATGAAGCCTCAAAGTCTCAAAAGTAAACGCCACTATTTGGAAACAGAGGAAGACTACGGAAGCTGGAATTTCGTCCACCGCTTGCTATAGCTAATTGTTACAAAGTTGTCGATTTTGTTTTTCTCATTTCTATTTTGTTTTATATTTATTCACATTTTCACGTGATTTTTTTCCAGTCGGGTCACGACTGTACACTATATTAAAAAACTAAATCGACAACTTTAATTACCTTGTTAAGTTATGCCGCAGTACTAAAAATGAAAGACTAACTCTTCGTCCTTCTGGACTTGGACAGCAAAATAGATTCCAATTGTCTCGCACTTTTTTGCTACTGTGCAATTTTCTAGCCCCGCCCTCCGTTAGCCGAGTTAACTATACTTACCACGGTCTGCCAGGAAGCTCTTATCTATGCGCGGGTATTTAAGGTCCGCCCTCTACCTCTACAACTCGGTGGTTTCGTGGTTTATTGCTCAATTAAGCCGCGCGCGAGCGTTGCTATGTGACAGCACCCTTAAAGGAATAATAGGAAACTTGTCGTAGTGGTAATAATTAAATGACTAGAAACAAAAAACAACAACTTATATGACTACTTACCCCTGAAAGTTGACATTAGATTTCAACTGATCTGTTAAAGCCTTCAACAACTGAGTATAAACTTCTGTCTAAATAAAAAGAGTGCAATGATAATATTAATTAAAAGATATGAAACATTTTACTACAAGTTTATACTGCAGTACCCAACAAGGGCTTGTGATTGTATACAGCAACAGTTAATTTGTTGTAGCCGAACTAGAAGTAATTTTAGAATTGCCAGTATTTCGTATTACAATAGACCCTCACACATCTGGGCCTCACATATCCAGCTCTCCACTTTGTCCACGGATGGTAAATTCAATTAAAGTGCTTGTAGTTGCAGCACTATCCTCATCTTTGTAGCTCTCCTGAGCCAAATAGACTGGCTGGCTAGCTAATTATGGCATACTTCATTTACAGCCAATCTGACATTGCATTCATCTGGGCTAGCTTTGAAACACGTGTGGTGAGTTCAACTGACCATGTAAGCCTGAAACTAATTATTTAATTTAACAATAGTTATTACTGTCATTTCACTTAAACAATCTTAAAGCCTCATTTTTGAGAGTAGTTTCACATATCTAAAATTTTCACTTAATTGAACTAGAAATCAGTCCTATGCTGGTTCAGATACAGTGTATGGAACTTTAATTAGAAAAATAAACTACGCCATATATGCTGACTCAGGGGTAAGTGGATTACAACCAGAAAAACAATTACTATAGCTATAAATAGGCTCCCATTAGCAAACTGCTCTACCCTAATTACAACTTTGACAAAAGCTACTGCACTGGAGCATCACTCAACGTTGCTAGGTTAAGGAAAAAATTGTGTTATCACTGTTCCTAAAGACCTGTTTTACCACCATTACGTAACATTTTGCATCTTAAAATAAAACGTTCAGCGACTTTATATAAATATATACAATCACAGAACATTATGAAAAACAATTGCTTCGTCACACACTACAGCAGTTCTGTGGCATGAAAAAAGTACAAAATGTGGCATGAAAAAATACACTATGTTTTTAGTCTGCTGTATAGTGAAAGTGATGTGTCTACATTGCACCAGCATATAAGAGCCAATACAATAGAGACAGAGAAAACAAACATAGCATAGTCAGGTTCCCCTCAAGGCACTTCACTAAACAGATGAGATTTGAATCATGAAAAGATTATCACCACAGTATAAAATAAAATCAAATATACATGTACCTTTTCCTTTAGTAAGGGTTTCCTATCCGTTTCAATCAAATGCACCATAAACTTTGTCGAAATATTCATTGGCACCAGGAGAAATAGAGAAGGTAACTCATGAAAGGGGCAAATACAGAATATAGTTCGTAGTAACAGTGGATCAAAATAAGTAAGAACCTTTAAACTCGCATATATTTCATGAATATTGCTGAAATGAAAAGAAAATACGTGTGACCATAAGAAATAGTTAATTAAATACAAAAAGATGTAATTCATGTATAGAGCACTTGTGCGGTAGTAGATATATTACTTTTCTGAGGCAGAATGTTGCATAATATATAAATTAGTAATCTTTAGGCAAGTACAGTAACAAATTTCCAGAAAATGAATACACTGTTAAGCTTAAAAAACACCTTGTGAGGTGTTTACCAGGAGGCGTTGTCTGGACACCCCAATTTGGGCCCTTATAACTTCTACACCAATGCATACTTTACCAAGTGAGCTTATATACTAATAACTTATATCCATTAGTTCTTCCTTTCAAATATCTTTTAGTTGTGACTAACTATGGAGACAATATTAGGCTTCAAACTGGGGTGTCCAGGCAGCGCCTTCTATTTAACATCAATACTAAGTTATCCAAACATCCCATTTTTAACAGTGTATAAATACAAAATTACTCAAATAATTGCTTGCAGAAGCAAAAAATTCTTGCTACTTCAGTGGACTTAAAAAGAAACAATTACTGAAGACAAAACTTGTGTTTTTGTTGTTAATTAGGAAAGTGATACATATGTAGATTCATTTACTCTTGAAAAGCACTTCATAAAGTTCTACCCTTTAAAATAATCTGGCACCATGACTTTTGGAGAAAAAGAGTGTCAGAGATACCAACCTCCAGCACCAAGCTGATTCCAAATGAAAAATAGCTAGCTAGGCATGACAATGTGAATGTCACAAATTATCATTGCTATAATTTTGATAATCCTTTATTAAATTCTGTCCACAATTGGATCGGGTTTTTTCCTCTCATTGAACATAGCAGATTTAACTTAGTATGCATTTTCTACTCTAATATTACCTATCAGCATGTTGTACATTGATGCTATCATCCTTTCATTTATTTGGATGAACAAATTTTTCAAATTAGCTGAAATGTCACACTTTGTTATGTTTGTCTTATGTGTGGGTGTGTATGTTCGTGTATTTTTATATTGCATACTTCACAAGATGGAAATGTTTTGGATCATATCATAGTAAATAATTTATATATCTTCCTAATCTTTATAGGTGTAAATTTTATTATTTACATAGGTTAAGCTTGCGGAAGGTCATTGTTATTTTTACAATGGCTATCATGTTGTTTCAATGACTATAATGCATTCTTTAAACAAGTTTATTGTACAGACAGACTGAACAGTACTTGATTGTTACAATGAAGACACTTCCACAACAGAAAGCATATTTTAAGGAAACTAAATAGCTGTAAAGAATGGTGCTATTATGAAGCATCCACTCATGGTGTTATGATGTTAGGTAAAAATTACTACAATGTAGCACTGATCTGCTGATTTAGTTTGTTTCGATTTATCAAAAAAAAAAAAATCTCATATCAGTACCTCCATTTTTCCACTTTGTAAATATACTTAACATTTCATATAATATACTATAAACTGTGCTAGTAAAAAAAATTTTTTTTAACATTTCATTACTCCGGAGCATTTGCTCCAATACTTTATTTCAGAACTAATAATCTAAAATTTTATATCATAAAAAATCAAGAAGTAATTAATTTAAATTAAATTCAGGTACAATCACTAAAAAAAAAACTCAAAGCTAAATGTAATGTCTCCATGGACACAAATTTTATCACTTACCTCGGCTGATGGGAAAATATTTTCGATATGTCAGAGTTTGATGGAAGTTTAATATCATCTTCTGTCCATTGAGAAATATCAATAGATTCGTGCTCATCGTGTATATCTGAAATATTTATTTTTTCTTTCAAAATATGTATTAATGGAATACTGGAAAGCCACTGAGGTTGACGCAAATGCTTTGTCTTCACAACCAAATTTACAAAGAAAACCAAGCAGTGAGCCAAATTTGAACAAAACTCATTAGGAACAAAACTTCTTAAAATTTGTACCTCCATCAACATCCATTTCCTTGATGATACCTCTTGAGGTATCATACCCAGCATGAAAAGCATGTTATTAATATTTTCAAGATATCTGGAATGGCTACAACGCAATTTGTAGAAAAGATAAAGTATGGCAAGAATTGAGCACATACGTCGACCATTACTAACACACTCTAAATTCATATGATACAGTGTATCTGATATTTCCAATAACCAATCCAAAAAAACCTAAAATATGAAACACAAGCAATGGTAACAATTATTAGGCATTCAGAAAAGTACATATAACTGTTTCAGAATATTAGCTTAGTATACTAAAGAAAAATTGCTTTTCATTAAAGCACCATCAGCGCAAAAACCCAAAGTAATTCCCACTTAAATATTATCTATAAGTACATTTACACAAAAACAAAACTTTAACTCAATTTTGCTGGAATAAACCCCTATTGTTTAAAAATTTGCTAATCATGTGATCACCACTTAAACTCTATTTTCTAGAATTAAAGATAAAAAAATTTAATGCTTTAACTGATTACTGGCCAAATACGCAATTTTGCGTACCTCCGTATTTTGTCCCCGAAAGGCCAAATACGCAATTCTGCGTACAAGAATTACTTAAATAATTAATTAAATAATTAATATATATATATTATTTATAATTAAATTGCTGCACCGTCTATCATGGAAACAAGGAGAGACATTTCAAAGTGTCTGTGCACGATATGTGATTTATGTCACAACAAAATATGGGGAAGCTACTATCGTTTATCGTGCTTGTGGGGGCAGTTTCTTTGTCCCCCAGTCCTTCTGCCTCTTAACCAATTACTGGCCAAATACGCGTACCTCCGTATTTAAAGGCCAAATACGCCATTCTGTGTACAAGAAAGGGGGTAATAACTATCTGCCTACAGCTGCATACCTGAATCTACCAGTTATCTATCATTGCATCTCAGGTTTGTAATGTAGTATAGCTATCTGTACAGCATATCTATATGTGTGGTTGCTTTTAGTGTCCATTCTTGCGTCATTCATAACCATTACTCAAATCTCTGGACTTGTCTTCTATTGTAAGCTCACTAGCATGGTGAAACTAAGCAACGCGAAGTGGCACCCCAAGGACGCTACGAGATACCAAAAATTTTCGTAGCCTTAGGCGTCCTCCCATCCACTGTCGAAAACTGGAGCGCGCAGGACTTTCAATCCATTGAGCAATAGCAAGAGCAAGCTTTTACTAGCGGCTGATCAATAGAAACTTTATGTCCAGGCCCGATAGTTTCTCCGCTACAAAGTCAGAACGTTGCTTCTCCAGTAAGGGTTACTTCCGGCGGAAAAAAATACGGCGGCTCGCGGCACCGCGGTTAAGTAATAATTCGGCCGGTAATCGGTTCAAAGTCCCAAGCAGTACCATGAAACTCTACACCGAATAGATCAGGGAAGCCCTACTGAAGTCAAAGCCAGACTTCACCAGCTCCATGACTTCCCTGTTGGAGTCTGCTGCCAGTTTCTCCCTATGGCATTGGCTCAGCCTGGAGTGAGCATTACCGAGTAGTGAGCCAGCAGCACGTACAGTTTCAAGGAGCTTGTCATAGGACATGGGATCATCACTGGCATCTCTCACCAGGACCTGGTTGAGTGGAGCCACACAGTGCCAGCAGCACGTATAGCTTCAAGGAGCTTGTCATAGGACATGGGATCATCACTGGCATCTCTCACCAGGACCTGGTTGAGTGGAGCCACACAGTGCCAGCAGCACATACAGCTTCAAGGAGCTTGTCATAGGACATGGGATCATCACTGGCATCTCTCACCAGGACCTGGTTGAGTGGAGCCACACAGTCCAAATCAGTGACTGAGTCTTGGCTAAATCTTTGTCCATAGTTGTTGCAGACTGGGACAAGTTTCCCCAAACATAAAAGTCCACTCTGGGTGTCTTCGCCACCTCAAGGCCTAGGACATTGAATTTATTCCTCACTGCCAGTCTAGCCTCATTAGTCAGTTGCGAGGTCAGTGCGGTACTCCAGAAAGCGGCAACGTACTCTGGCACTTGAACCGTGTTAATCTCTGTATAAGAGAGCTCGGAGTTTCCATCCTCCGGACGTAACTCAGAGTTAATGGCATTTCTCCAGGCACCTTTGAAGAAATCTCTGCCTTCAGTGCCGTAAAAGATGTCTCCATCACATCCAGACAACGATGGGGAGCGCGACCTGGCAGGTCTGTTGGTAACCCGACTCGCTAGACTATCCCAGCGTGCGGCAAACGTCGCAAACATCTCCTTGACTTCTACTAGGTCGTTTGGCTCGTCGAAGCTGCCAGACGCCATCGGATTAGAAGAGATCTTCTATAGACCAAGTAAACACGTGGAGCTAAAAATTAACCAGAGAATGGGCGCGCAGACGGAGACTATATAGAGTTTGTGAACGTAAAAAGTTGTGTGAAATGTTTGTTTACGCATAAGAGCTACAAAACTTTAGCTGTGGAGTGTGAGAAATTGACCATACACGTTGATATGGGAGACGGAGCCTTCCGAAGTGTAATAGAGTGTTTTGGCTAATGTAAGTGATGCATTAGAATAAAGTTAGCCGTTTAAGTTGAGTTTGACCATGGAATAGGTCATTTCTTCTTTAGGATTAATTAATCAATTTAGCAAGTATTTCGGTACTTTTTCTGACTATATCTGAGAGTTATGTCAAAAGTTATTTTAGGCTACAAAAAAGTGTTATGGTGAAAAATTAGAGCTGCTCTCGGATGTTAACAAAATAGTCCAGTCAATCTACACTAAAAAAGGGCTTAACCCCCAACTAATTGCAACAGAATATTTTTCACTTGTATCAAGTAAAGTTGACCTTCTAGTATAACGTATCCAAAATCCACCACAATCTGCAAGAGGAAAAGGGTGAAAATCACTAAAAAGGTACAGGGTCATCAGAAGTCAGTCATTCCATGCAAGAGTTCACTGGGGTCCGTTGTGATACTAGTGAACAGCATAAAGATTCTACGCAGTCCCGGATCAAACGAGATACTGAAGATACATACAAGATTCTTAACACTCTTAGCGCTCTAAATCCATTTGGTCCTGATCCCTCCCTTCGAGGTCTTGTTAGTGGTTTGGTTGCTCATGAGTCGGTCAACGTTGATGATGCTAAGGAAGTGGGAGAATTATTTCTCAAGTCAATGGTTGGACAAGGTGTAACTAGCATCTCCTTTGAAAGAAAAAAACAAGCAGTCACTTTGGCGTCGAAAGCAGCAGTCAAAATTGATGGAGAGAGTGTGCAAGTTGATCCACAACTCCTCTTCCAGAGACTCAGCTTGATGGCTATGAATGGATCGTGTAAAGATCCTGCATCTCTCTTTAAGTATGAGTTATGCACTCATCCAGCAGCACTCTTTGATCGGTCATCACTTCCATGGGAGGCTACAAGCCAGCACTTGCAGATGCACTTTGGAAATTGGTCAAGAATGATTCAGAAGCAGAAACACTTCCTGATTCCGTACATTATGCATTAGATGGAGGCTCTCTGCTTCACCGTCTATCATGGAAACAAGGAGAGACATTTCAAAGTGTCTGTGCACGATATGTGACTTATGTCACAACAAAATATGGGGAAGCTACTATCGTTTTTGATGGGTATGAGAGTGGTCCAGACATCAAAGATGCAACACATCAGAGGCGTAGCCATGGATCTGGACCAATTGTTGCACTAACCAACCAAACCATTATCACTTTGAAGAAGAAAGACTTTCTCAGTAACAAAGTCAACAAACAAAACTTCCTCTCTCTTCTTACTTCCCATCTTGAAGAAGCTGGTTGCTTAACAGCTCATGCAAGAAGTGATGCTGATGTGCTGATCATGCAAACAGCTATTCAATCTGCAAAGACAGTGGACACAGTTGTTGTTGGAAAAGACACAAACTTACTGATTCTACTCCTGTATCATGCAGACATGGATGGTAACGAGCTGTACTTCAGACCAGAGCTAAAGCAAAATGCAAAATCAATTCGAGTGCGGAATATCAAAACATCAAAGGAAAGCTTGAATCGCGTATTCATTCCCAACTGTTGTTTATCCATGTAATTGCTGGTTGCGACACTACTTCTAGGTTGTATGGGATCGGCAAGCCTGCTTCACTTTCTAAAATCCAATGCTGATGAACAATTGGTAACGTTTTTATAGGAAAACGCCAAGAAGGATGATATCATCAATGCTGGAGAAAATGCACTTGTCCTTCTCTACAACGGTGATTCAGAGGATGATCTAGATGCTTTACACTACAAAGAAAAGGTGATGAAAAGTTTCAAATATGTTGATGCCAAAGATTTGCCACCAACTTCCGCATCAGCCAAGTTTCATAGTCTAAGGGTATATACTACCAGGTCCAAGAATGGAGGGGAGAAACTGGACGTTTAGATCCTGAAAAGTGGGGTTGGGAAATTACCAATCAGCAACTAATGCCTGTGAAAACAGATATGCCACCTGCACCAGCAGACTTACTACGCATTTTCAGATGCAACTGCAAGACCGGTTGTGATACAAGAAGATGTACTTGCAAGAAGCACGGGTTAGAATGCACTCCTGCATGTGGCGAATGCAAAGGATTCAGTTGTTCGAACTCCCCAAAGCCTTCTGGTGATAGTGATGATGACTTAGATGATTGAAATTCACTTTTACATACTTTTGTCTTCAAATGTACCATTTGCTATTGTTTTGAAAGTTTATGCTTTGTTTTTACATTATGTCTATGGGATAACAAACCATAAATTTCCTGTGCATTATAAATTAGAAATTCCCCCTTTTCCCTTAATGGATTTTGGATATGTTATACTAGAGGGTCCCCCAAACCTTGTACAAGTGAGAAAAATTCTGTTGCAATTTGTTGGGGGTTCATCCACAATTTGACTGGACTAAAATAAGAATTTACAAGTTAACACAAAATTATTACAGTTGTTAATTCAACCGTTGTTTATAAACTATTTACTCTCATTCTGCTCTTTTTTTCTTCTTTCCCCAAATAGTTTCCCCAAATTAAATATGCCACAAGCTTTTTTTTTGTGTTACGTTTTTGCTATGACTTGAACCCATTATATACGAGCATAATTTTATTCACCTTTCATAGTCAATAATGATAACTTTAAACACTTCAGGTTGTGTTCGCATGCTGTCCAGACTATTCAGAAACAAAATCATGCTATAGACAGATAATGGTAAAAAACGTATTTGTCTATTGTTTTGTTTAGTTTTTCTATTTCTATGTATCTTTGTATGTTTAGAATAGTGTGTATAGAATACCGTATTTAGTTGTGTATATATGTGTGTATTATGGATAGCGTGTTTAGTTGCTTTTGTGAGCGTGTTTAGAATTGAGTGTTTAGTGGTGTTTGTGTGTGTGTTTAGAATTGAGTGTTTAGTTGCATTTGTGAATTTGTTTGTATTTTGCTTATTGATTTATGTTATATTTTTATGTGTCAATGCAGGTATATCCATCTTGAACATGATAGATCATTGGAGTGCTTATCATATTTTTCTTCTACTCATGTTGAAAGAACAGCTTTAAAACTGTTTACTTTATTCAAACCATTTTTTTATATTGTCAATCATTTATTTATCTATAATTTGAGGTTAAGTGAACGAGGTGATGGTTAATATTTGATATCACCACCATTAAAACATGTTACTCAGTGTTATAATAAGCTTGCAGAAGGTGTTAAATACAACTCTGCTAAAGATGTTTTCCAAACACCTCTCAGAGTGTTGTATTAAAACCCTTTGTGCAGTGTTGAGGAAACATGGCTGGGGCATAAATTCCTCCCTCTCGTGGGAACGCTCATTGCTGTGTTACTGGAACACTTCATTTTTAACAGTGTATAGACAGACATACAGTAGGGATCAAAAAAAAGTTCCCATTGAGTAGTTTTAAGGACTTTCTAAAGTCTGTATGGAAGACTTTTAACCGATTTTTTTTTTGCAACTTTTTTGGCAATTTTTTTTGTTGAGACCTTTTACTGCAACTTTTTTCTCTAGCGACCTTTTAGTGTCTGACTATTTTACAGTTAGGGACAGAACCCTTCTAGAGTACTTCAGTTATTGTGGTTAAACAAGTACAGGGCAGCACCTGCTTGATGTGTAGCAGCTGCAAAATCAGATTAAAACTAGGCTGCTGATTTTTTTAAAAAATAATAAACCTGGTGACTTGTGTAGTTGGCATTGGTTGATAAAAAGTCCGTTAAAAAAAGTCTCCTTACCCTAGAGACTATTTTTCTGTTAGAAAAAAGACTAAAAAGTCTGGTCACTGTGGGAACTTTTTTTTGACCCCTAACTGTACCAGCAAACAGACATACCAGCATACAGACATACCAGCAGATAGACAGACATACCAGCAGATAGACAGACATACCAGCAGATAGACAGACATACCAGCATACAAACACACATACCAGCATACAAATACACATACCAGCATACACACAGACATACCAGCATACAGACATACCAGCTTACTGACAGACATACCAGCATACAGACAGACAAACATACAGACAGGCATACCAGCATACTGACAGACATACCAGCATACAGACAGACATAAGCATACAGACATACCAGCTTACTGACAGACATACCAGCATACAGACAGACATACCAGCATACAGACAGACATACCAGCATACAGACATACCAGCATACAGACAGACATACCAGCATACAGACAGACATACCAGCATACAGACAGACATACCAGCAGACAGACAAACATACCAGCATACAGACAAACCAGCATACAGACATACAGTAGAAGACAAAAAAGTTTCAAATTCCGCTACGTAGAACGGCCGTCGCACAATTACAAAACGGGAGGGGGGGGGGAGAATGGTACGCCGTTTGTTAAAAAAACGGCCGTTCCGTTCGACCGCGTTACCGTTTTAATCTTTCCCGTTATAATCTTTCCCATTCAAAGAAACATAAAAAAGCGTTTATCTAATAAAACGTTCCGATTTTTTGTTTACAGGCTCCAGAGGCGGAGCTTTTCAAGTTAAACAAAATTGAAGCCGTCCTATTCGAAGTTGTCTCGCGGAGAATTGTTAGTTCAACCACTGTACAGTGTCGACGTTTTCTCGATGTTAGGGCCTCCTTGGGCTTAGATTTTTTACTGCCTGAGGTCCATCGGCAGCTAACGGAAGATCTACGAAGTGCGGACCTCGTTATAGCTCTGTGTCCATCAGAACTTCAGTCTGCAGCTTTACTGAAGCAAGTTAAAATTTTGTACGATCTTTTTTTGCACTATCCCCATAGCGTTTAATGGTCAATACAAGGCCTTAGCTTGTTGATATAGCTATGGAAGAGTTTCTAGATGGAAAATATCTGTGAATCGACAGAAAAGCTTAACTGTTTTAGAAAATGGTGTCGGCCGTTGTGTCCAAACGGTACGGAACGCAACGATAAAAACTACGATAAAAAAACTACTATTTTACGGCCGTACTACGGAACGGAATTTGAAACTTTTTTTTGTCTCCTACTGTACCAGCATACAGACAGGCTTACCAGCATACAGACAGACTACCAGCATACAGACAGACATACCAGCATACAGACAGACATACCAACATACACACAGACATACCAGCATACACACAGACATACCAGCATACTGACAGACATACCAGCAGACAGACATACCAGCTTACTGACAGACATGCCAGCAGACAGACATACTAGCATACCGACAGACATACTTGCATACAGACAAAAGGACCTAAAAATGACTAACAGATAAACCGACAAGAGGTCTTGTAATCCTATCCAGGGTTATTAAAGTACCAGTGATGTCAACTGTAGCATTACCATGGGAGAAAAAAGATCTGGTTTTTTTTAGTCTTTTTGACATCAAGAATATCATTCATCAATATCTTTCTTTTGTGTGATATCAATTTTCAATTTATACAATAAAGATTGGTGAGGCACCCACATTGCTACAATCAAATTTACCTGTAGTTAACAGTGTCTAAATAGGCCCAACAAGTTGAACAAGATTGGCTTATAGCCTGTGACTTGTTGAAAAAAAATAAGAAAGATTTTTGTAGTTAGTTATTTCTTTAATGTATTTTTAAAAGGCATACTTATAAGATGATGAGCTAAATCACTATTACCATAAATTACACATGATCCTTAATTCAAACAAAAATACAATAAACCATAGTTTGTCTCTATGGGGAAAAATAAAAATACCTGGCACAAATTAGATGCCTTTTCCTCCTCTTCAGATGCATATCTTTTTTCACTTGGATCTCCATGAAAAGTCTTCTGTTTCTCAAGTTGTTCATATATGTGAAATGTATTATTCACCCATTTGTAAATGTTCATTTTTTCAGCATCAGCAAGGCTACATTCTAATAAAAGAGTTTTGAACTTCGATAGATGCTCCAAAAAAGCTACCCGTTGAGCTTCATTGTGCTCAGGAACTTTTGATTTGGATCGTGTAATTCTTCTCCAAGCATTCGCAAAGAATCCACTAGTTGCATGATCTTGTGGTAGTATAAGACCATCATATTGATTAAATCCACCTATAAAAGTGTAATTCAAACCATGTTATTGGAATCAATAAATGCAGGGTTATCTAGAAAATTTTGTTTGGGAGAAAAGCTTGGTCAAGTCCACTGCCCTCAATACATACATATCAAAGTTACAAGGGAAAAGGAAATTAAAGTTGTCAACCACTCATGTTTTGAATTAAATTAAATTCTGTAATTAGGGTTTGGCCTCAACATCCACGCAGTGTGTAAACATTGGGGGGGGGGGGGGGGGGGGGGGGGGGGGGGGGGGGAGAGAAGTAACTGATAAGTTAAGGGATGTTAGGCAGAAATGTTTCCTCCCACCTCCCCAGATAGAACACTGGCCTACACTATTACACTATATTAACAGGCAAGTACAGCCTTCCTGTACAATATACTTGTTTATAGAGGGTATTACATAAATATATGAAGCACCAAAAGTGCAAACCCTCAGTGCTACTAAATACTACATACCTAGCTATTACAATATAACCTCAGACTAAAAGAACAAGCAAACTGTTAGCCATTTTAATCAGGCGTCAACATAGCTCGAGCAATGTAAATGGTACATGGAAACCTGTCATCATAAGACATAAAGCTAAACAGGCCAGAAACATTCAAGAGTATACATTTTCAACTTGAAACTTCACTTCTTTCAACTTCCCAGGGCATAAAGCAAAGTACAACACGGGCTGCAAGAAATTATTTGCTCACGTGATTATGATGTGAGCTAGGGGGCATTACCCATGCAAAAGCTGGTACCTACGCGGAGCTGAAAGCTTCACGTTTTCTCAACAAATTAGCCCGAAATTTTAAAAAGTAGCACAATGAAAGGTCCTAAATCTTCGTTCTGAGTAAGTTCATACCTAAATCAACGGTTAATAGTCAGTAATCTCCAAAATCAGAGTGTTACAGACAGACAAACAAATGGACAAACAGACAGGACGACCACTATAACCCTCTCGCACATGCGCGCTGAGTTTAATGCAAATGAGAGCTATTTTATAAAAATAGCAATGACCTTGCCATAAGTTTAACCTACATGTATGTAATAAAAATTAAACCTAACATATTACTAAATATAATAAAGTATTGGAAATCAAACATAATCATACCTGTTTGATCAATGGTCACACACAGTCTTCTGTTCACAATTGGTTGCTGGTATTTTGATTGAATGTGCAGGTCTTCATAACCATCATCTCCACTCTTCCAAGTTGATTTATGGACATAATATTTATATGCCACACGATCTTGAAGTACATCTTGATTCACTCTTATCGTACACATCATCAACTGTAATCCATCGTTGGGCTCCCTGTAAAATAAAAAATATATAATAATATTAGAAGTGCACTCAAAATAACAGTGATGGTCAGCGAGTTAAATGGAATTAATTAGAGTTGCATTATGAAAATGAATAGTACTACAAGAAGGGTATTTTAGAACCAATTTAGAGGTGTCAAATGAACATTATTGAAATTTCAAGTAGGGTTTCACATTTTTACGATATTGATGGATATTACAGTAGGAGACAAAATAAAGTTCCGAATTCCGTTCCGTAGTATGCCGTATATATGGTAGTCTTTTTACCGTAGTTTTTATCATTGCGTTCCGTACCGTTTTGACCAAACGGCCGATACAATTTACTAAAACGGTAAAAAACGGTAAGCTTTTCCATCGATTCACAGGATATTTTCTAGCTAGAATCTCTTCCATAGCTATATCAGCAATCTATGGCCTTGTACCGACCATTAAACGCTATGGGGACAGTGCAAAAAAGATTAGAGGTGCACCGATAGAAGATTTTACCGATATACCGATAACCGATATTTTATCTAGAATCAAGGCCGATACCGATAACCGATAGATATATTCATTGAATTTTGAAAATTTAATTTTTACATAATTAGAAGTATAATGGTACTCGTCTAGTCTTCAGTGTCAGGAACAAAGTAGAGCCAAATTGGCGACCTCTTTTTAGACATCGTAGTTAAGTTTCTTTGTCTTACGCCATCTAAGAGCAAGCAGAACTCATCCGCTACAGTCCCGCAGTTCTTATCAAAAAATTCATTTCATTGGTTAATCAAATCATGTGACCAATTATAGCGCCGCGCGTGACCAATTATAGCGCCACGCAAGGGCTAGGGCTAGGGCTAGGGGACCAATCAGAACAATTCTTTGATAAGAACTGCGGGATGGCTCCTCATCCGTTCAGTGTCCACGCGGCGAGTACGAAATTTTTCTATCGGTTAATTATATCGGTACGGCGGGTAGTGTTGACGACCGATACCGATATCGAAAAAGTAGGCCGATAAACCGAAACGATAGACCGACAAATTATCGGTGCACCTCTAAAAAAGATCGTACAAAAATTTAACTTACTTCAACAGAGCTGCAAACCGAAGTTCCGACGAGCACAGAGCTCAAACGAGGTCCGCACTTCATATTTTTTCTGTTAGCTACTGATGGACCTCCAGCAGTAAGAAATCTAAGCCCGAAAAGGCCCTAACATCGAGAAAACATCGATACTGTGCGGTGGTCGAACTAACAATTCTCCGCGAGACAACTTCGAATAGGACGGCTTTAAATTTTTTTAACCCGAAAAGTTTCGCCTCAGGAGCCTGTAAACAAAAAACTGGAACGTTTTATTAGATAAACGATTATTTATATTGCTTTGAGCGAGACATACGGTGAACAAGAAAGATTAAAACGGTAACGCAGTCGAACGGAACAGCTGTTTTTTCCCAACGGCATACCATTTCCCCCCCGTTTTTTAGCTGTTGCGACTGCCGTTCTACGGAATGGAATTCGGAACTTTATTTTGTCTTCTACTGTATGTGTCAAATGTGACCATGAAGATCATAATAATATTCAGGGGGAACTAAACCATTTTCAAAGGGAGGGGAAAAAACATTTTCAGGGGGAAGGGGCAAAACCATTTTCACTGGGGAACAAACCATTTTCGGGGGAGGGGGGTCAAAAGTCAAAATTCCCCTCAAAAAAGGCCTAAAAGATCTCTAACAAGCAAATTAATCAGACAGCTGTTCAAGTAGCTCGATACCATTCAGTGTCATTGAGTATCAGTTGAAAATTTTGCTAAACTATGTTCTTGAGTTCTACTGAATCATAATAGATTGTATCTCTATACTTAGTATTGTGTTGAATTGCTTACTGGCTGCATGTTATAGCAGTGAAAATTATGTGAGAAATTATCCTGGTTGATTTCCACATCTGAAATACAAACTTATTAGGAAGCACCCAGTAACTATTATTTGCCAGCTCCAATTAATACATGTTTCATTAAAAAAATTCAATGACTACAAAATGAACCAAATATATCTTCATAAAATAATGGCATACTGAGCAACTACTGCATATATGATTCAGAAACTCTAAATCCTCAGCTAAAAAAATGACTCCAATACAGTTTGATCAAAACCTAATGTGCTGAATCAGCAGATAAATCAGATATGTCTACTACTGCTAAAACTTTCTTATATCAGATAATTCTGACAATTCACCATAGCCACTGTAGAGCAAAATGTAAGCAACAAATGAAGGGTGCTGCGACAACGCCCACGCATATTTTTTGTATTAATTAGATTTTGGTTGCTAGGACTAACTAACTTTTTTCTTACTGTTTGTAGGGCTATGGCGAGCAGCGAACCCTGAAGAGCACTGCTAGTGGACCAACTCTATCGAAAAACAGAAGTTGGTACTGTATTTCTTCTCCGCTACAAGCTTCTGAAGCCTCAAGTATAAAATTCGAAACTCCTCCGACGGTACCGCCGCTGGCGAGCTGATTCTTCGTCCTCAACCTCATTAGCTGATTGTCTTCAAAAGCTTCATTTTAGTTTTTCTCTAATCTTTTTTATTTTGTCTAGTTGATTGTGTTTATTTAGTTTTTTCGGCAGTGTGCCGGCATTTTTTTCTTTAAAAAAAAATTAAAACGAAGGTTTTGTTCCCAAGGTCAAAGTCTACCTGTATATGAAGTTTGGAGTCATTCCCATTTTTAGATTCTGAGGAGTTACACAAAATAGGTTTCAGAACTAAAATAAGACCTCGCGATCTTTAGGAGAAGCTGATTGCTGACAAACCCCGCCCATTACCTGATTGGTTTACTTTTCGCGGGAAAGTAAGTTGCAACAATTGGCGCAGTCTCTGGGCCACCCGCTGGATTTTTCAGTCTCCTGCGCTCCTCTCCCTCCCTAGTTGAGAGTTCTAGTGGAGTTCAAAGACGAGGCGATATAGTAGAGATTATTTTGTAGCCAACTTTTGTTTGTAGTGATTGTAAATAGTGTTCTTTTTTGGCATCCAAAGGTAAACAACTTATTGCCAACTGGATTATACAGTCATTGTTTGAATAAGCGTATACACTAGTGCATCATTTATTTAGAATGTATACTACTGAGTTCATTGGATGTCTGCATACTCAATATCTTCATTTTATTCTTAGTTTATATATTATTCAGTATTTAGCTACACAATAGCTATTATAATCATATAAATCAATCACATAATCAGTTATTATCTGTTGTATTCTATGAAGTTGGTACTTCTGACATAGATATTTTCTACAAGAATAAAAAATACTGAAATATGCAGTCATTAGTGTAACTATTTATTTACCTGTCATAACTTGGAGATACCATGGGGCACTGCTAGTCACAGATCTAGTGGTTTACAAGAAGCACTAAGTACTGATTCAACAAAGCTATAGAGCTACTGAGAAACAAAAAGCAGGCAACTGCACAGGGGCGGAGCCACGTGGTTAGGTTTATCAATTGTGGGCGGGAAGCTTTAGAATTACCCGCGTAAGCTAAGTTAGCAGTGTTGTTCAATTATTGCGAGCATCCGGCATTTCTGGTGCACGCGCGTTGCTATGTCGCAGCACCCTTAACCCTTTGCGGACGAACGCGGGCGAGCAATTATGTAATTAAATACGCGCACGCCGTAAAACCAATTAGTTGCCTGAGACGGCGGTTTACCAGTTGGAGTTCGACACATGGAAAAAGAAAACGGGCGAGTGTTTCTTTTGTGTTAGGCCTCAAATAATCTGCCTCTAGCGTTGTAGCTATGGTAATTCGTTAGTTTATAGTTTATAGATTTGTTTTGAATACAAACTTAGTTGGAATTATCGAGGACGCCATAGTTTGTTAGCTATTTTTTTAGCTTATATTTATGGAAGGAGAAATCACACCCAAGTGTAAGTTCTAGTTTTAGTTTGCTTATTTCTAGCTACTTTAGGCCTTTACTTCTTAGTAGATGTTCTATTTGAAAATAGCTAGACACAAAGTGTAGGAAAAAAAAAATTTTATTTAGTTGGTGCACTTGATATAAGTTATACTTATTTTATAAAACTTATTTTGTAGAATAGAGATTGCAAAATGTATACTATGTAAGCTACTGAAAGTTTTAGCGCACTACGTGCTCTGTAACTGTAATAACAGAGCTGGAAAGAGCTTGTCACGAATTCGTGACAGCCGTATTCTCTTGACGCACCCGGTGTGTCACAGATTCGTGACCATCGTACGCGCACGTTAAGTTACGGCGGTCACGAATTCGTGACGATCGTACGCAAAAGGTTAAGCCTGTAAGATGGTTTCAAAGAGGAAATCAATGCCAGCCAGTACCATTAGGCAATTATTGCGAGTACATGGGACAATCCCACAATAAATTGACACACGCAAAGTGATTTGCAGCTCTATTGTATAAGGTCACTCGTGGCAGTCAGACAACAACTTACTGAAAAGTGTGGTACTAAAACACCTGTATGGAAGTGTTTCAGCTTACTCATTAGCAAAAGTTGTCACAACATTCCCCGAAGAAACCAGTTCATCCAAATAAGTTATTCGTTCGAATAAAAGCTGAGAACAGTCAAAGTTATTGCTCTGCTTAAAAGCAAGGTTTGTGGTGTGAGAAAGAGTGAGATAATAATAGTAATCAGTAATTCAACTGTAATAATTTTACAATACCTTACTGTAATACGAAAACCAGATCGCTCTACCCTATGTAGGTCAAAAGCTAAAATGAACACGACTCCATTGAATCCTTTCTAAATTCTCTCTGTGGAAAGAATTTAGAAAGGATTCAATGGAGTCAAGAGGATATTTGCTAGAGCGGTCAAGACACTAAAAACAGCATTAGTGTAGCAGAGCTCATTAACCAAACATGACGGGACAAAGTATGGCTGTTAAAGACACCCCACCTCCTGCGGCCATGAATTAAAATATAACGCATGAGTAAATTGATGATAGACCCATAGCAACCGTTGGTAAGGCTGTGGGAAGTGTTAAGTGCTATCAACCACGAAAATCTACAATCCTCACCTGGCTCCGCACGCATCTCCCAAACCAGATGGACTAAACAATGCTGGAGGGTGTGATTCACATGGTGGAGCAGTAGGAGTGATTCTTCTCACTAAAAAGCAGCTGAAGCGGAGCGCACCTTTGGTGGGCGGGGCACAAAATGCAACATCCGGGCCGAGCGTTATAGTTTCACGCACACTTCGTTTTGACCCAGCCGCAGGTCGCGGCCGCCTGCAAAGAGGTGAATTTGCGACAAGTATTTTTGAGCTATAAGGGGTCACGGGATGCAGTCTAAACTTGGAACAGTAATTCGGTGACGTAAGGTGAACAGGCCTACGTTTAGATTTTCTTGATAGCGTGCCAGGAAGCAAAAGTTGACCTTAGTGGTCGGATATTTAGAAAAGTAAAGTTGCTATAGCTAAAAACTAAACGTAGGAAGCGGGGACATAATGGGAGGAAGCCGTAGAGTCTTGAATCGGCAGAAAAGCTTGGACGGTTGCGGAGAAACAACACGAAATGTCCGCAGAAGTAAATCGCTCCTAACTGGGCTTACGAAGATGCAAATGGTCTGAATTTTGGTGTGCAGAGAGACCTTATCACCCTAAATAATTTCAGCATGTTAAAGAATTGCCACCATTGCTTGAAGTTGTTTTTTTTCAGCATCAAATTTTTAAGGAAAATGCGTGGGCCGGATGGGTCTCCACCCTTAACGATACAAAACAGTAGCTACAATAATAAATACTATACTAAACTACCTTTGGTACTTACCTTAGTGATTTAAATTCCCCAACATTGTGGATCCAAAATCCTAGTTGAGGATGACTAAACCGTAAATGCAATGAGCTCTTTTCATTATATTCCCAGAGATCCAAAGGCAAAATAACTCTAAATGTAATTTCAACCCCATTTTTGCCTCCAAGTCCCATAAGTAAGTCAGAGGAATCTTTCAATCTACAAATAACATCACAAATTTATTTCCTTATGAGTAGTCAAATTATAAAATTAAATCATCATAACCTTACTATTGTAATTGTCCAAGCCCTTACGAGACCACTTATAAAAACTTATCAACGGCAGAAAAGTACAAATATTTATATTATATCCCTTATATGCTAACAAAATTTAATCAGCCAAATTCTTACCTTGCAGCTTTTGTATTACTGGAATCATTCGATTTCTGGGGGGAAAACACAAAAACAACAAAGATATGAATTTCCATCCAAACTATATTAAACTAAATTAGTCCTATATTAATAACTATAATACACTGTTCCAAACTTTTATTGGACAAAATGAGAATAGCATGTTTAATAAACGAGTGTGGTGATTGTGCTGCAATCCCAGCAAACTGGTACTGATGCAATAAGAGTTGAAACTTATGTGTAGTGTACTAAAAAAAGCAATAAGCATTGTGATTAATACAGGCAATGATCACAACTGAAATGAAGCTCCAAAGGTAGAACCCTCAGTGTTACCATAAAGTAGCCAGCTAGCTAATACTAAGATTCCAAGAATAATTTACTCGGTGCAGAATCAATATGTATGTTGCTCATACAAGTCAATATGCAATGAAACGGCAGACATAAATGCTGCCTTCATAAGAAAAGCTAAACATGTGAGAGGCACTCGCCCACCAGGTAATTTCAATGGGGAACTCCAATTCCAACACTGTAGTAAACTATAATCAGGCGTAGACAATAGACCTGGTAAACTACTGAGAATTCGAAGCAAAACTACCGCGGGCGGCAAGAAATTATTTGCTCACGTTGAGTAATGCATAACAATAGGGGGGAGTTATCAACAATAGTTTACAATCGTACAACCAACAAATAATTAGTTTTATCTGAAAAAAATAAGTTGAAACAAAAAATTCTGGCACATTAAAGGGACTTAAATTGTCCACAGCAACATTTTGATGCCTGTTTCAATCTTCAATCTTTGATATTCGCTATTTGTTGTGTGACAAAATGACTGACAGATAAACTGAGTACTATAACCCTCTCACGCATAGGTTAATTATTATTGTGGTTCAGGAATATGCCTTTCGTTGACAAGGTAAAACATTAAATTCAATAGGAAATTGTTCCAATTAGTGCAAGAAAGTGTTGAATCATCTAGTACATTTATAGATGATAGTGTAGATGAACAATTAGTCGCCTTTTTGCCTTCTCTTTCATACTTTCACCTTCCTTTTTGAAACATACATATGGGGTATAGTGTTTTAAGCCAGAATTAAAAAAATGAGGTCATTAACTCTATTAACACATAACCGCATACATGCGAGCTAAGACAAGCCAAAGTTCTCTGATTAAAAAAAATTATTCAATGTTATTATGTAATACTTTTTATACATAGAGGAGGCATTGCACTTCTTTTAAAACATACATAATTATTTAAATCGTCTGAAAACAGAAAGCAAAGACTCAAAAAAAAATTTCATCACCCTAGTTTTTTTTACTAGCTACAAACTTCAAACACTCAAAATAGATAGTATGCAGCTTATAGAGAATTAGCAAATATATTGAAAGCATAAGGATATGCATACATTTTTCCAATTAGACAATGCGAGTATTTGACCAATCTTGTTTCTTGAAATCTCTTCAAAACTGCTGCAAGTTGGACTGGTTGTTGTTTTAGATTTCAGGAATTTAGAAGCTTTGTTTCATTGTTTTGCTGTTGTTGTTTTGTTTTAGTTTCGTTTTTTTTAGCCTGTTACAAGGCTATAGCCACCTAGTTTAGACGCCTGGCAATAGAAATTCAAAATTCAAATTTGAATTCTAAAAAAAAAAAAACACCTGAAGTTTTTAATAAGTCAGCATCAAAAGATTTAACGAATTATTATCTGACAAGACTTGGAAATATACTGGGAGCCACCGCTAACTGCTGTAGGAGCAAATAATATACTTAATATACTGATTCTCAAAAAAAAATGGAGAAAAGTATCAAGCAGCTGCATTACTAACCAGGATGAGACATCATTAGACTATTGCGACGTCTGCGGTTAGGTTAATCGATTGTGGACCCCCACAATACCTACCTCCCCTATGTCAACTAAGTGGTTGTTTCACTATCACAACTTTCACTATTCAACATACACACATGGTCCCAGACCCTTCATGAAAAAAAAAATCACCTCTTTAGATTGTGTCCCAAAGTTTAAATACTACTCAAAATATTCGACCCCAAACCTGATGTGCAGGTCTTTAATACTAAAGGGCTGCTTGACATGGTCAGCTAGCAAGTGTGAGCAAACTAAGCAGGCATATGTCTAGGTCATTAAAGGTAACTGGCTTTGTGAGTATGAATTAGCATTCTCTCTTACAAGGTTCCTTCAGTCAATTTGGTTTGTGTTCAAGACCCTAAAGTAGAAAGCTGTATGTAGCTGTTATTTAGGTAAGTATTCTTTAACTTAGGTAGAATTATTAATAGGGGATTACTTAGTAGCCTCCCCTCCCCCTTCCCCTCTTCTATACCACTCAACCACGTAACTGAATATTTCATTTTAAAACATTAAAATATTTAATTACGTTTTTATGTTGAAAGCATTATGTATAAAAATAATTTCAGCTCCAATTGGGGAATAAGATGGTAAGTCTAAATAAATCACTGCCCCCCCCCCCTCCCCATTCTACCTAAATCATCTCCCTACATCCCTATTATATATATATATATATATATATATATTATATATATATAATAATACATATTATATATAATACATATATCTATATACATATATATCTTAATAATACATATGTGACAGTCTATGGGAAAAGGGGGCACTTCACTCAAACAAAAAAAATTGAGTTATTTATGCTAATAAAAAGCTACAATTTATCTCAACTTAGTGCTAAAATACTGGAGGGTAAAACCTTCCCCTTGCAGAGAAACTGGCAGTTGAACTGGGCTGTATTCAGCAAAGCAATTAAACTAGAAATCGAGAAAACATAAATTGAATTTCCACTTCCGGCATAATTAATGTTTCCGTATACTTAACGGCGTACTCCGCATACGCAATTAAATCGTACAGCCGCTTTTTAACGGCGACTAACGAAGTTTGCGTAGAGTTCTTTTTAGCTTTTCACAGCCTGTCTTGTCGGAATCCTTGGCTACTCTACTCCATGTAGTGGTAAACTTTCAGCCAGAGGTAAGCTGTAGATTACATGCACTATTCTCAAAGCTATGCCGTTTTTTTAGCTGCTTGTTTGAAACTCCGCCCATTCCCCGTTTATTGTACTTCGAGAACGAGAGAGAATAAAAAGAAGCTTGTCTTTCCACGGCACGCTTGGGGTCTTTTAAGTTGCTTTGGCATTTGAAATTTGGCATAGACTTAGAGTAAGGGTCACTAAGACTAATTCTGCAAAAAACAAAAATAGGAGAAAGAAAGAATTTTTCCTATGACTTACTTTTGGAGCCTATATCTCAATTTCAATTTTTAAGTGAAGTGCCCCCTTTTCCCATAGACTGTCACATATTATATATAATACATATATCTATATACATATATATCTTATATTCTTCTAGTACTTTTTTTCTAGCAAAAAATGTTATTACCTGTTTCAGCAGCTTTGAACTTCCACTTGAATCCCCACTTGCATCTCCATTTCTGTTTTTCCTCGTACTTCCACTAGCATCTCTACTTGCATCGCCATTTCTGTCTTTCTTTGTACTTCCACCAGCATCTCTACTTGTATCGCCTTTTCTGTCTTTCTTTGTACTTCCACCAGCATCCCTCCTTTCTTTGCCAGAATAGCTCATGTCAAAATCCTTCTCACCTAGGGATTCCCTAGAGTCACTAAGCTTCAGTCTAGCCAACTTTAATGGTTCTTCATCAGAGCGACTTCTTTTTCTTGTACTTGTTTCAGCTGTTGTATTATTATCACCACGCAAATCACTTGACAATGCATTATCATTATTATCATCCAATTTCTGCTTCTTATTCATATTGCCAAACACCATACCATCTCCATTACCAACTTGAGAAGCCTGTGAACTAGATGGCACTGTGATAGTTGCTGCTCTTGGAGTTGTTGTGACTGAAGTCTGAATAGCAGATGAGGACGTACTAACACTTGCAGTTGTAGTATTCGATAGTGGACCAACTGAAGAATCAGATGTCAAAGTAGTCTTTGGCACTTGTGTAGATACAGGAGCAAATGTTGTCAATGGTGTATCACTAGACACAGGTGCAGGTTTATTCTCAGATGGTGGCAAAGCTCCAGATGGTGGCATAGCTCCAGATGGTGGCAAAGACGATGTGTCCGTTGCTGATGTAGATACTATTTTAGGAGTTATCACTGGTTCTGATGCTACCACTGACATACATGTAGTTATAGTCAATGATTCTGGTGTATTCTGAGCTGACCCTGGAGTACTACTAGTTGGCTGTGCTGATGCAAATGTAGCCGTAACAGCAGCTAATTCAGGTGCAGATACTGACAGATTCTGAGTGGCAGGATCTACTTGAGCTCCAAGATATTGATCATAACGACAAAAGGGACAATATCTCATCTTTGCTGCCATTGCCACTACCATTGGAAGTTCTCCTTGACAATTCACACATTTCCATGGACTGACATTAGTCACAACCGGACTTACACTAGACGGTGTAGGAATAGTAGTACTTGTGGCTTGAGTTTCTGCTGAAGTTGTACTTGGAGTACTAGTTAGAGCCGAAACTGTAGTGACCATAGAAGTAGAAGTTGTGCTGGTTGAAATTTGAGGTCCAGCAGCTGAGCCATCACTACTGCTAGACATGTTTCTTTAGCTCTTAAAAATCTATAAAGAAAAAGGGAGATAAATAATTTCAATCTAGCATATATTACTAATACACACAAGAGTATAGAGATGGAGCAAGTTAGTACAGCAAGCAATATAGTGCTCCTTACGCAATCCAACAAATACATATATGGGTCATTCATTTCTATGAAATATTAACTGAAGACTTTTTTTCATATTAGTAAAGAAAATGCATGAATATGTACACAGAGTATAAAAACAAGTAAAACTTAATTATATGACCATAATTCTACAAGAAATAATCTCCTCTTGTTGCTATGTTCTAAATTTGTTAGGCGCTGTGCTGAAACTGTTAACTACCCTGGCCCTAAGTGCAGTGCCCTCACTTCACTCAAGACACTACAATCTAGCATCTTCAGAACCCTAACAATGGAAATCCCATCTGAAGTAGCACCTAACCATGATGTAGAAAATTATTGAGTAAATCCACGAATAAAAAACAAACAAAGACTTCCTAATTATAAAAAGATTTGATGATTAGTAGAGCAGATTCACACAACAATCGTGCATTTTGTGATAAAGTATGAAACTTAGTACACATGTACTAAATATCATGAGAAGTATTTTGAGTCAAGGAGCCGCTTCCAATTTGACCTTTGATGACCTCTAGACGTTTTTTTTCCATATATGGAATTTGGGCATATATGTAATCACACCCAATTTATGGAGGCGAATGTACCAAAGCAAGTGCTCAATAGCACCCACACTTTACCTATCAAAATCATGTTTTGCAGTCTGACACCCATATATTTTTTTATCATTTTGTCTGTAGCCCTATTTAAGTCTTATGCTAAACTAAATACAGTGAACTGACAAGCATGTGCAGGTTTTTTATACTACAGGGCTGCTTGACATGGTCAGCTAGCAAGTGTGAGCAAGTTAAGCAGGCATATGTCTAGGTCATTAAGGTAACTGGCTTTGTGGGTATGAATTAGCATTCTCTCTTACAAGGTTCCTTCAGTCAATTTGGTTTGTGTTCAAGACCCTAAAGTAGAAAGCTGTTTGTAGCTGTTATTTAGGTGAGTATTCTTTAACTGATTCGTTATTGTTAGGCATAATAGCTAAACGTCATATCATGGTGGTTGCCTGGGGCTTACGCAGAATTATTAATAGGGGATTACTTAGTAGCCACACTAAAACTAAATCCAGAGTACCTAATGAATACTATTTGAAAGTGAAAACTAGCACACTCCATTTTATATACGTACATACTTTTCTAAGAAACACTAGCTATCTACATCAACTTGAAGTGTATATCATGGTTCCCTCATAACACTCAAAGCGCTTGGTGGGAGGGGGAGGTGGGGGGGGGGGGGGGGGGGGGGGGGGGGTGGAACTGGTATAGTTAGGCTTACAGTAATGATAACAAATTCAAAACCCTAGTGATACATTGAGGACACTTACAGTGCCAACTTCAGACACTATGAGTAGTATAATTCTCCCACACAAGCTGAGAGTTTACCATGCTGTGAATACTAACTGTATGACCAATCAGACAAAGTGAAAGTGATCTCCTTAGTTATACATTTTTATTGGGAAGAGAATGCTGATGGGCTTTGCACCACACCCTTTAGGCAAGCTCAGCCCCACTCTGCTATAATTAGAACAAACATTATTAGGCAGCAAATAAGAAGCTTGCTGAAAACTTTACTTATGATGTTGTATCACACTTGAATGTACAACTATATACAACATTCTTCCTGACATCTTTAAATAAGCCATGTCATTGCTAAAGAGTACGACCAATACACACCATATTCGATACAATAGATAGCAACATGGTATTTAAAAACCTGCTCCAAGCAGTTCACAAGTAACATTGGTTGTACTTAATAATACCGATAGCCAGCTGAAAGGATACTTTTTGTCCTGAGGTATGTTCACGCATATTTAAGATGAAAAGTCAACTATTAAAATCTATCAACAATTTCGACTTAAGATTCTATTGCAAGAAAATAGCTAAAAAAACTGATGACCTAATGAAGTTATTTGGTTACTATAAAATCAAAATATAAATATACTTCTTATGAAGGTTTATTACTACTAGTGTGACACTCCAGACTGGCTGATAACTGGCTATTTCAGCCCCCACACTTTTCCCATGCCGTCTCTGCCACTGTTTCAAGACCAAGTTAGGTTTTTCTTTGTAATAGAGGAAAGAAAGGCTCTGTATACAGTGACACAATAAATTCCAAGCAAGAAACTGGTTGTTTCAAAGAATCCAAGTATTATTTCAATCACTTTTAGAGCTTCACGCTAGTTCACAATTCAACCTTCCAGTCGCAAGTAAGACAAGTATATTTCGAGGACAGAAACAACTATAAAATAAACTGTCTAATTGAGTTACCTGGTTAAATCACACGCTGGCCTCTTGTTTCTTTACTTTAGTCAGTCAAGAATACAGAGGGAGAAGACGCGAGTATAGGGAGACCCCCAGGTAAAATCCCAGACAACTTAAAAAGCGGGAGTAGGCGGTTCTACTATAAATGGACGACGTTATGTGCAGAACGGCTGACCCTCACCTTTGACCTATATAGCGCGGCCAATCAAACAAACTTTGAACCTTAAGCATTCGCGCATGCGCAAACGGACGACCATTGACCATTGCTGCGGGACTGACCATTTCTGGGTGGCTGACCATTGCTGTGGGGCTGACCATTTCTGGGTGGCTGACCATTGCTGTGGGGCTGACCATTTCTGCGTGGCTGACCATTGCTGTGGGGCTGACCATTTCTGAGCCAACAGACCCACCTCAATCATGCTGAAGTACATGATCACTTGGAAAAATAGCTGTGGGTACACATCAATATTTTGCAACTGTAGTTTTTTAATAATAATAGCTACTTGTTCACACAACAATCAAAGGGTGTGGCTTCAATTTTGGACGCGACTGCTTATTCTAAAAGTTGAAGCTAATATTATACTGTGTGACACATATTCTTAAGTCAACAGACTGCAACTCCATGAAGTTCATGGAGCAATCTACATGTGTATGTATCTAGAGTATCTAGTAGCAACAATGAGAGCAGCATACAACTTTTCCTGGGTCCATGCATCTCACTCGCCTCCTCCACATCTCCTCTCCCCCCCACCCCCTTTCCCCACCCTTTGTTCATAGATTAAATACAACTTCAGTACGATCAACGTGACGACTCAAGGCAGCACTACGAGGTCACTAACTGAAGGAACCTTGAGTATGTTAGATAGTCAACTTTATTCTGAAATTAATGCAGACTGCTCGTAAGCTAGTATACCATTCCCAATGCCATTGACAAAATACTAATGAACTATTCCATAAAAATAAAATACTGTAAATTTTCAGTATGAAGACGCTTTTAAAGGTTGGATTATGACAGTGTCAGTGATAGGTTTAATTGTCCTCAATACTCCAGTAGATTTTCCTTCAAACAAGGATTGAATTGTCACTGGAAACGTCCACAGCAATTCCTTGGACAGTCTTTCATCTCCAACCTGTAACAAAGAAGGGAAAGTAATCACATGTTACCAATTTTTGGTGTTCCTTTCAGGAACACAATGCTGTTTTCACTACAGTACAGTACAGCAGTTGATGTTACACTGCTTATCTCTACTCGATAAAGGTCTCAATAATAACCTTTATAGGAATACTTAATTAGAAAACTAAAATATACATTATGAATGTAAGAACGTAAAAAAAAAAAAACAACAACAAGAAAAGTACCTCTTACTAAGATGAGTGAAAGAGACCACAATGGCACTTTATATACTGTACACATATGTATATGTAAGTGTATACAATATATGAGTTTGTACACGAGGAAGCCAGGTGTGATGAGCCCCACAACAAAAACTTAAATTTGTACAGACATAGCAGCAAAAGCTCTACAATTTACTCATGGCTGATACACAATTTGTAATAACTGAAACTATCATTTCTCAATGATTTTACATGCCACAGTTGTTCATGTATGTGCATGTGATACAGAGAGTACCAGTACTTATGATTGCAACATTGTGCTCGCATCTATCAGGGGAATCCTGTACAAATGGCATCAAAATGTTGGATAGCTTCACTGAACTTTGCTCTAATTACAAAAAAGGGGTGTTGCTTGCCAGTCAGAAAGCATTCAGATGGACTCCTTTGTTACAAAAATGTAAAAGTAGTAAATTTAAGAGCAAATGCAAACAGTGGTGTAGGAAGATGATTTGGTATGGGTAGGCTCGAAGGGCCAGTTTTTTTTTTTTGGTTTGCAGGTGTTCATGGGAGAAATCACATTGATTCTGGCATACACGCACTACACTAAGCAGAAACAGAGTAACTATAGTGCAGTGAAGACCCACTAGTGGGTATGGTAACGTCAGAGTTCCAGTTAAGAACAGTCAATGACAGTGTTGAGGTGATAAATATAAACAAAAAACGAATCATTGACGATGCACGACGGTACACGAAAATAAGAACAAATGAGCATGCGTGAATACTAATGATGAAATAAAGTGTAATGTTATAGTTGTTCTGGCAGTCAGAGAAAACATGAAAGTATGAGAAAACATGAAGCTGTTGGCTTCACATAGGGTACTAACTGTTGTGGAAAAAGCCCCCCTATCGTCACGTCGTAATTATGTGAGCAAATAATTTCTTGCAATTTGAGATAGTTTTGCTTAATCCTGAGAATTTAACAGAGAGCAAAATAAAGATAGATTGCAAAAGATTCTACTAAACTTTTCTAAGCAGTACGAAACATCAGAACCATCTTTACATAAATATTTCAAAGAATACTACATATGTTGCACTTGTAATACGTAACTTTGTTGCTCAACAATGTAATACACGTACATTACATGTTATTTCACAAAATGGGCAATGTGCTAGAAAGATTGGCCTTGCTGATGTAGATACAAGCATGCATATTGAAAGACATGTTTGCAGTAACATTTTTAACACATGGTGGAATTTTGCTTCCATCAGCTCAAGATTCATGAATGGCAAAGTAAACAAAATAGTTGATGGTCTCTTTCATATTTTGATGCACACATTCTCCCACTAACTAACAAAAGAACTGATTTGCCTTATTGGTATGGTTGCCTGGTGTCATCCTCCTAAACTACACATTGGCAGTCTGTGCTGATGTGAGCCCGTGGTCATGTCTGCGCATGTTCCTTGTGCATGAGGCAGTGGTATGACCCTGGACCCACCCACCCCCTGTGTGGCCTTGGGGGTGAGATACTCGGCAGGTCAGTGGCAATTAGCGTTAATTGCCCTGCATTGCCGAGTCCCCAAAGGGCTGCAGGAGGCGGCCTACACCCCCAAGGCTATAAGTGATAGGTTAGGAGAGGGGGTTGGCAGCTCTCTTACCAATGGTAGTAGGCTGTATACCTGTGAAAGTAAGTACAGACTAGCATACACATTGAGAACTGAGCATTATGACAAGAGTACTGCTGAACTACCCATGACCCCCAACCTTCTCCCTCTCACTGGCTTTGTGATGTGGCCATCCAGTGACTACGTATTGGTTCCTTAGAGAAGGGAGTGGTGCCACCGACCTTGGAGTTGTGATATCAGTGCCTGGTACCTGGATGACTCCAGCCACCATGTCTATCTCGGGTAACCAGTGGGCACAGCTTCAGTAAACCAGGACTGGTGAGTCCTGTATACTCCCATCTCACCTGCTTTCACTGCACACTGGAGTCTAAGTAGACTCCAGGAACACAACCTGGGTAGTGGTTGTCGAGTAAGGGGAGAGTGCCCCCAGCAGTCGTTAATAAGTGAGGGACCACATGCCCAGGTAAGAAGACCTGAGCAAGGGCAGAGTGTACATATCACACTTAGTAATTAGCTGAAGGGCTGCTTGCCCTAGCAGCAGTGAGGGGCAGTACACAGTAGTATTAGATGTTGAATGAAGGGCAGCCTGCCCTGGACAACTACATTAAGGTGGTCTGTCTGACTGTCACACCACTACCGGGTGGAGAATCTAACCTCACATGCTAAACAGTACCATAACTCCTCTCTACACCACTCTTGCCATAGTCAAGTGGCTTGTGACTCCAAGATTTACTCCTATAAATGCGAGTGAGACACTCTCAGGGGTAACACAATTGAAAATTGGGGATTTTTGTTTGTAATTTATGTGTGGACGTACGTATGCCATTTGTACTTTGACCCTCGCATATTTTTGTGTTCGCTCCGTGTTCGATCCCATCCCAAACTTCACTAAAAGGAATCCTCCGGTTTAGCAATCATTACCAGAATCACCCTAGAAAGCGAATTATTTACCAATTTGAATTCTTTTTGCGAATGCAGTTAAAACTCAAAAACTTGTGGGAGCTCCATTTCTATTTGAGTTAGTGGCGGTGGTAAGTTAATACGCTATTTGTAAGTTATAAGCTGTATGCAACAGTATTTACTTGAAAATTCATTGCTCCACTAGACTAACCACGAAGGTTAAGTCTTGCGTAGGTATGTCAGTTGTGTGAAAGTATTGTGTATTACAACTACTAAGAATATCCCTTCCCTGTTGCATTATCTGCTCCACATCCCTATTCACATGGAACTTCAAAAGTTGGCATTAGCTATTAATAGTAACAGTCGGTGTGCCTGGTGGAGGCAGCAACAGACACAAGTGAGAAGGAACATGTCCTGATCGCGTGACGGGGTAATTGAGTGAGTGCCATGCAGATGCATATGTGAGCCTGAGACAGATAGGCAGTGAGCCTGAGAATACATAGGCAGTGAGTCTAAGAATACATGGGCAGTGAGTCTAAAAATACATAGGCAGTGAACCTGAGAATACATAGGCAGTGAGCCTGAGAATACATAGGCAGTGAGCCTGTGACTAGATAGGCAGTGAGCCCGAGAATACATAGGCAGCAAGCCTGAGAATACATAGGCAGTGAGCCTGAGACTAGATAGACAGCAAGCCTGAGAATACATAGGTAGTGAGCCTGAGACAAGATAGGCAGTAAGCCTATGAATAGATACATAGGCAGCGAACCTGAGAATACATAGAAAGTGAGTCTGAGAATACCTAGGCAGCAAGTTTGAGAAAACATAGGCAGCAAGCCTGATAGTGCATGCAAAAATAGATACATAGGCCCTGGGGCTCAGTGCAAGGTTACGTAGGCAAGTCTGATAGTGCAAGATCAGATGGCAGTGAGAGAGTGCACAGATAGAGTATGACGATGTGCAACTAGTTGGCAGCAAGTCTGAGTGTGAGGATGGGTAAGAATAAGAACAAATACTACTCAAGCATGACAATACATTGGTGGTGAGTCTGGCTGTGGCAAGGCAGCACACTGAGTGCGAGATAGGTGGCGAACCTGATAGTTGAAACTAGATATCTGGATGTGGGACTAGATAGGTGGCTAGAATGAGAATTGATAGGCAGTGAGCCCGAGAGTGCGCACGAATACATTGGTGAGCTAGAGAGCAAGAATGCTTTAACAGCATTGGGTGTGAAAACAGATAGACAGTAACATGAGTGTGAGAATAGATAGAAAGTGAGCCTGATAGTGTGAGGATAGAGGCAGCGAGCCTGAGTGAGAGTGAGAATAGATAGGCAGCGAGCCTGAGTGAGATAGATAGGCAGCGAGCCTGAGTGAGAGTGAGAATAGATAGGCAGCGAGCCTGAGTGAGAGTGAGAATAGATAGGCAGCGAGCCTGAGTGAGAATAGACAGGCAGCAAGCCTGAGTGAGAGTGAGATAGATAGGCAGCGAGCCTGAGTGAGAATGAGAATAGATAGGCAGCGAGCCTGAGTGAGAGTGAGAATAGATAGGCAGCGAGCCTGAGTGAGAGTGAGAATAGATAGGCAGCGAGCCTGAGTGAGAGTGAGAATAGATAGGCAGCGAGCCTGAGTGAGAGTGAGAATAGATAGGCAGCGAGCCTGAGTGAGAGTGAGAATAGACAGGCAGCGAGCCTGAGTGAGAGTGAGAATAGATAGGCAGCGAGCCTGAGTGAGAGTGAGAATAGACAGGCAGCGAGCCTGAGTGAGAGTGAGAATAGACAGGCAGCGAGCCTGAGTGAGAGTGAGAATAGACAGGCAGCGAGCCTGAGTGAGAGTGAGAATAGACAGGCAGCGAGCCTGAGTGAGAGTGAGAATAGATAGGCAGCGAGCCTGAGTGAGAGTGAGAATAGATAGGCAGCGAGCCTGAGTGAGAGTGAGAATAGATAGGCAGCGAGCCTGAGTGAGAGTGACAATAGATAGGCAGCGAGCCTGAGTGAGAGTGAGAATAGACAGGCAGCGAGCCTGAGTGAGAGTGAGAATAGATAGGCAGCGAGCCTGAGTGAGAGTGAGAATAGATAGGCAGCGAGCCTGAGTGAGAGTGAGAATAGACAGGCAGCGAGCCTGATTGAGAGTGAGAATAGATAGAAAGTGAGCCTGATAATGTGAGGATAGAGGCAGCGAGCCTGAGTGAGAGTGAGAATAGATAGGCAGCGAGCCTGAGTGAGAATAGACAGGCAGCGAGCCTGAGTGAGAGTGAGAATAGATAGGCAGCGAGCCTGAGTGAGAGTGAGAATAGACAGGCAGCGAGCCTGAGTGAGAGTGAGAATAGGTAGAAAGTGAGCCTGATAGTGTGAGGATAGAGGCAGCGAGCCTGAGTAAGAGTGAGAATAGATAGGCAGCGAGTGAGAGTGAGAGTGAGAATAGACAGGCAGCGAGCCTGATGGAGTGAGAATAGATAGGCAGCGAGCCTGAGTGAGAGAGAGAGAATAGATGACAGCAAGCCTGCGAGTGAGAGTAGACATGCAGTAAGCCTGATAGTGAAAGAATATGAGCCTGATAGCGTAAGACTAGACAGGCAGCGAGCCTGAGAATGACGGCCGTGAGCCTGATAGTGCAAGAATACACAGGCAGTGAGCCTGAGAGTAAGAGTATAGAGACAGGCAGCGAATGTGATAGTGTGAGAATAAGACACTATTAACTAATTACAATATGCACTAGAACCTCCTACCTATGCTCTATATAATGCCACACTGGCCATAGTGTAGTGTGGCTTATGAGTCCTAACACACATCCAGCACTAGTTCATTCTCTAATCTCTCTCATCATGTAACCCCTATTTTCTCCACCTCCCTTCTCATGTAACACTCACATCAGCATAAATCTCAATTACAGCATGTACCTGACTGATTCAGGAGTTTCTATGCTTTCGAGAAAACTGATCACTTTGACAGAGCCAATCTTGGCAATACCGTGAGAGGGTCGGGCCATTACTAAATACTGCAGATCCATTACTAAATACTGCAGATAGTTACTAATATGCAATGGACAATGATGATCATAAATTGTTGCATGAAGGTTAGAATACGAAGAGTGGGAGCCGGCCATGCACCCCACACCTGTAACGAAGCCTATGCCTGACCATAATGAGGGTTGGCAGCATGCTCTCAGTAACAGCATCAGAACTATAGTCCAACTCTTAACCTAACTGCACTAGTTAAGCAAGGCAAATGGACCGGCAGCATGCCCATGTATTATCGAGCCATAGAACTCCTGTTTTCGGCTGATTACATCTGTAAGTATCTATTGTGTATGAAAGGCCATAAGCCGGGTACTGATGATTTCACAATGAGGTGGTGGCTTGATGATGTAGATCCTATATATCCAACCTGACATACAGAAAGCTAATTATTTAGAGTACAGACAGTATATCTCCAGCCCCTTACTATTAAAAAAACAAACAAACTACCACTGATGAGCAGTCATCCTTAGAGAGCTAATAGTGTCGGGTGAATCAGCCATTCTGGCAAGGCAGTAGCAGGTAGCTGCTAGGCTTAGGCTACTAGCACTGAGAACAGTGGCTATTAGGACTAATGTAATTGTGCCCGGGTGCCATTGCTCCACATGTGACACACCACATGTGACCACTTAGCCGCACGGTCGCAGTATTTGCACATCCTCTGTCGACCTTTACCTGGGTTCGGGTGATGTGATGGTGGGCTACATCTCCGTAAACTTGCTCACTCATCACGTAGTTAATTGTGGCTTAATTAGTGTGGGTAAAACCCCTAAGATAATAGCAAATTTTTCTCGTTCTAACAGCCAATAATTATTTCAGCCGAGAATGACTGACTACTCACTGAGATTGTCAACATCTTGCGATAGTACTGGTCTCATATACTGATTACATAACTTGACATACACATTTACATGTATATTTATTGTCACACAAACACTTGTGTCCTAGGTGACCACAACAAGCTAGCCAGAGCCAACACAACAAGAGGTAGGGCCATCCATGAACACATAGTATAATGCAGAAATAGATGGTCAAGACAGTGTGGAAAAAAGAATAACAACAACAACATTAATTTGAGAGGTTAGCCACAGGGAAGAAATCTCAGCTCTATCTAAATGATAGACCTTATAATAAATAAAAATTCATTATCCTAAATTAGATAAACTTAGCGGAAGATATAGAAAATGCAACAGTTGCAAATCCCGATGTGTGGACAGTGTATATTTCACATGGGCCTCAATTTGGTGGACCAGCATAAAGAAAAAAAATTGCATTCATTGAAAATATCATATAAGAAATTGAACATCTGAATAATTCAATATTATCCAGGAAATCCCATCATATTGAACTACTGCGCACTAACCACTGTCACTACGATAAATTTATCTCTAGCCAACTCTCAGATACACTTCTGAGGATCTCATGACCCATACTGATTGTAAACATGTTCCATACACCTTATTATCCCTACTATCATTAGGGCTCTTCCGGCTTTTCACCCAGGGGGGAACTAAGTTAGACAGCAATCGATATTTTAAATTAATCGTGCAATATACTTTATAAGATGTAATTCTGTACCAAGACTTAGAATATAATATTATCCCCATTCTCTTTTTGTTGTGTGAGTATTATTTATTTTTCCTACTACGCCTTATACCTTAGCCACTTTCATCATGTATACCACTATTAATTAAAAAAATACCAGTACATTAAAGGAAAAACAACAACACAATGTCACTAAGTACTAGGGAGGTTGGGGGGGGGGGGAGGAATTTTATTAGGTACAGTGGCTGAGTGTTTACTGTCATGCCTGTAATCACAAAAAATCTTACCTGACGATGACATGGAAGATGTATATGGATAAGAAAACCAAAAAGGAACATGTTTTGACTTTGTTCATGTTAAGTTATTGAATGTGCTTCATTACTACCTTTCATAATGTTTTCAGTAGGTAACAAATTAACAATTTCTAAATTTAATAGTACGGTGCGAAATTGCCCATTAAAAACGTATGGGGAAAATAACTGTTCAATTGAAATCGCACGGGGAAATGAAATAGTGCGTAACTAAGTGAAATAGCACAGAAACTAAGTGAAATACCACAGCTGCTAAGTGAAATAGTACGGATAGATAAGTGTGCATGCGTGCAGCATTAACCTTGAAAACGTACAGTTCGAGAGATTCTAGTTGGAGACAATGTCATTGTGTACCACAGAAGCTCTACCCATATTAGATGGAATTTTTTTAAACATTTTAGGATGAGTTGTAGGCTAAACACGAAATTCCAGAGGAGCTAATGCTGAAATACGAAGATAGTGAGTGACTGATACAGTGTAGCTACAAGTGCAAATGATAAAAAAAAAAGCTGGCCTACTATTAGCGAGTGATAGCACGTGTAACCTGTGCTATTAGGGATCAATAGCACTCATAAAGCATTCAAAATAGCACTCTCCGAGTACAATTTCAATTGCTTTACGAGTGTTATTGATCCCAAATAGCATGGTTACCCATGCTATTGTACTCACACTAGTAATATAAAATGGTATTCGATAACCCACACTTTCAGCAATGAATTGGCAGCAGAAATGATTAGTTCAGACAGTTACATGCTTTACAAGAGGGGGAGGGGAGAGGTGCTTAAAGAAAACTCTGTTTTTTTGTCATGGCAAATAATCTGTCATTCACCATAGCTCTACATGCAATTCATTAGCTATCTATTCTATACACATCAGAGTATTTAGAACCCGTTGCTATATTGTTACTAGGTGTACTAACTTGGTAAGTGTGCACTATTTTTTGCCTTTAGGTATATAAACTGTGCATACTAACCACCCTTGGGGTATTGCTATTTTTGAGTTTTAGTTTAATAGAATAGGCCGGATAAAGCTGTGTGAGGCCTGGATATGATATGTGAGGGTCTACTACCCTCTCATATCCGACCTATACTGGACCAGCCCTAGTTCGGATAACTCTCCTGCTGACGCTCATACCGCAGGAATTTACCATAGCTAGCTGCTTAACTGTTTACCACAGAGCAGAGCAGCCCAGGGTAGAGTTAGATCTGGAGATAACAGCTGGCAGCTACAATGCTAAAGTAAACCTGCCAGGTGTGCTTCAATTGAATTTTAATTGATTTTTAATTTTGGGGGAAATTCGCTTGACACCGCCATATTTGTGCGAAAATGCTGATAAACCAAGTTGCTAGTGGAACTGGGCCGGCTTTGGGTAAACGGGTTCTAAAATAGTTAGAGCATGCGCTCAGGTACTGGTGGATTTAGTGCACAAAGCCCTCGGGCCTACGGCCCTTGGGCTTCAGTGCACTAAATCCACCAGTACCTAAGCGCGTATGCTCTAACTATTACGTAGTAACTTACTTGTACACACAGCATAATTAAATTCCTGCACGTGTAGTCCTCTCTTCCGTATCATCACTCACCAGTGGCACAAATGAAACTAGCCAACAACGGAGAAAACCAACCACGAATACCAACCACCACTAATTCATCTTGCAGGGTCACCAAGGACAACTTCCACAGAGGGTCGAAGGTGTGAAAGCTGGCACAAGAGACACACGCAAAGAATTGCGTGAGGTCAAAGGTGAGGGTCAGCGTTTGCACTAACGTCTTTCGTTTGAATTGGAAAAAGAAGACAACAAAATCAAATCAAGTTATTGAAAAATTTTTCTTTGTGGATATTCTATAATAGTAGTTGTAACGCACAATAATACTTTCACACCAAACTGCTGAACATACCTAAGCAAGACTTACCTCGTGGTTCGTCTAGGGGACAATGCATTTTTTTGTAAATACTGTTGAGTAGGGCTTATAACTGTGACAAATAGCGCATTAACTTACCACCGCCACTAACTCGAATAGAAATGGAGCTCCCATAAGATTTTGAGAGCACTTATTCATTACTCACCTCCGTATAAATAAAAATTACGGTTGAAGGGGCATGGGCGTTATTTAGAGTGCTCCGAAGAAATTGTTCCGGCAGGTCTAGCGCAGCGTACCGAGGTTACCGGCGGGTAAAGGGTGGTTGAAAGGAGGAGGGGCTGGGCGGTGCCCGGCCAGGGGTAAAGGGACGCCGACCGCATGCAGTGGGCTTCAATTGATGCACAGCAACAACAGGAGGGAGATGGAAAAGGGAAATAAGGATAAGACGACCAGAGGGCCCGGCAAGGCCACGGCCGGGACGCGGGCCCGCGAAGAAGGGCCCGTCCCCAAGAGGAGAAAGACGGGAGTGGCCTCCGCCGACGAGGAGGAGGGCGAGTTCTCGGACAGCCGGTCTTCTACCGAGAGACCAGGGCCCGGGCAGGAGGGCGTCCAGCGGAACGCAGAGGCCATCCGCTGGCTGGCAGACAAGATGGAGGACCTGAAAAAGACCATCGAGGATGGGGGCCGTCACGAGAAGGGTACGTAGTAACTGTGCAAGAGAAGGGTTAGCAGACTATAGGGTCAGGAGTGAAGGGGTGAGTGTAGTGTATGTGCAGGGACGTGGGGGGGGGGGACTGGCAGTCTGTGGCAAACGTCCCTGATGCTCACCTCCGTGCTCCTAGTAGTGCGTGACTATCCGAGCTCAGTGGGTTTGTGGAGACGTCCGGTGGGCGAGTGTTAGGTGGTAGTTAGGTGGCTGATGACTGCAGGGTCGACGGGTCGTAGTCGGCAGACTCGGGAGTGCGTGTCTGGGCACTCCCAGGGCAGTCTCGGTGGCCAGGGATGGCGACCGGGCGCTGTAGCCACGGAGGGGAGCCATCAGGTTTAGGTGGGTAGCTTACTGGGTAGTTAGGGAATACATCCGTGGTGCGGCAGGCGACCGCAAGGCGGAGGACAATGGGCCATAGGGGCTGTGGTTCGTGTTTGTGTCTGTTTGGACAGTAACAGGGCACAGTGCGGGGATACCGAGGGTCCAAGGTGGTGGCTGTGTAGCTGGTGGGCTCGGTGTAGGGCACTTCGTGCTGGAGTAGGGGTGTCCAGGAGTGGGGCAGTGGATGTGTACTGCCAGGGGTCGCCAGGGCTCGGTGGGAGCCAGGGGCTCAGTGGGTACCAGGGGCTCAGTGGTAGCCAGGGGCTCGGTGGGAGCCAGGGGCTCGGTGGGAGCCAGGGGCTCGGTGGGAGCCAGGGGCTCGGCGAGAGCCAGGGGATCGGTGAGAGTCAGGGGCTCGGTGAGAGCCAGGGGCTCGGTGGGAGCCCGGGCCCTGGGAGGAGGGCACTAGGATCATGCAGGCGGGAGGTCGGGCGGGTGGAGTAAGTAGAGGGCGGGATGAGGTAGTTTTAGGGTAGGTATTCTTAGGTCTACGCAGCTCAGGGGTCCACTCAGGGGACAGGTGCGTCATGTTAGTGTCTGTGTGGTGTGTTCACAGACGAGGTGGCGGAGTTGGCCAAGGCCGCCAGGAACAAAGGGGCGGCGGAGGCGCCAGCAGGAGAAAAGTGTGGGGAGGATCCATTAGTCCAGAAGCTGCTGGACGGCCTAAAAGGGGCCAGGACGGAGGATGGCGAAGGGAAGAAGCCCGGCAGGGTGGTCCACCTGGTAAAGAACTTGCCGCCGTTGCCGGCCAAGGTGGTGGAGCGGATCCGCGATGGGCAGTTCGTGGAGTTGGCCCACTTCCCTGTGTTCGAGGACGGCCCGTCGGAGGCGGGAGAGTGGAGAGCAGACCTGTACGAGGAGACGGAGGGTAGAGCCGGGGGGAGCAGCAGGAAGAAGGCGCCCAAGGAGGTCCCGGATCTGGCCGGGTGGGGAACTGCGTTCACTCTCCTGCAGGTGGCGTGGGCCTCGCACGACCCCAAGATGTGGGTGCCACTGATGGCATACCGAGAGTCCATCGTGAAGATCGCCAGAAGGTACCCTTGGCAGCAGGTCGCTCGATACGACAGGAGGTTCCGCCAGGAGGCGGCAGGAAAGGCAGACGTCAGATGGGAGGACGAAAACATTTCACTTCTGCTGGACGTGGTACACACCGGGCAGACTGCCAGGGGGGAGCACAGGCAGGGTGCAGGCCGGTCCGATCCAGGCCCCAGGAGAGCAGCCGCCAGACGTAGGGGCGTCTGCTACCAGTATAGCAAGGGGGAGGACCGGTGCACATACGGGTCGAGCTGTAAGTTTGACCACCTGTGCTCCGTCTGCGGAGGGGATCACTCGGCGGCGGCGTGCCGAAGGGCCGGCGATCGGAAGTGATGGACATAGAACCGCACACAGCATCTCATCATGTACTGTATTTTCATGTCACGACTGCTTGACTGTATTATGTCCCGATTATAGGATGTCGCGATTGTATCATGTGAAGTTTTGCCAACGGGGAAGCAGTGGGTGTGGGTAGTTGGTAGATAGGGCTGTGTGCGAGAGAAACGGGCGTAGGTACTCTCGAGGGTAGCGGGATAGGGTAGGTAGTAGACGGGTAGGGTTACTCAGGGGTACCGTGGACGCATGCACGTAGTTAAGGACCTGGGATGCACGCACGTAGTTAAGGACCTGGGATGCACGCACATAGTTAGGACCTGGGATGCACACACGTAGTTGAGGATCGGGGTGGATCAGTAGAGGTGTGCAAAGTGACGCTGGGTCTCGCTTTTGCAGGCTACTGTTTCACCAGGCAACTGCAGGAGCTTGAGCGGAGGTCCGAGGGCCCCAGGAGCAGGGCTCTGCCTGGGGCAGAGCAGGTGGTGACTCCGCTGATGTGGGAGAGGTGGCAGGAGGCCCTGGGCGACCACCCGGACGGAGAGTGGGTCGAGTTCCTGGTGACTGGGATCAAGGAAGGTTTCCGCCTGGGCCACGATCAGAGTCGAGTCGTGTTGCAGGAGAGGCGGGGAACCATGTATGAGGCCTCGCAACACGTGGAGGTGATCCGTGCGTACCTGGACAAGGAGTTGGAGGCCAATCAGATCTGGAAGGTGGACGAGGAGGGCGTCCAGTGTTCGCCGTTTGGCGTAATTCCCAAGAAAGGCAAGCCAGGCAAGTGGAGGTTGATAGTGGACTTGTCTGCGCCGGAGGCCCACAGCGTCAACGACGGGATTGACAGGAGGCTGGCCAGTGTGGCCTACATGTCTGTGGACGACGTGGTCAGGAGAGTGCTGGAGCTGGGTTCTGGAGCGAAAGTGGCAAAGGCAGACGTAAGGACTGCTTACAGGAACGTCCCGGTGCATCCCAGGGACAGGTGGCTGCTTGGCATGAGGTGGGACGGAGAGACGTTCGTGGACGGAGCGCTGCCATTTGGACTCAGGTCGGCCCCGTTGCTGTTCACGGCACTGGGGGACGCCGTGGAATGGGTGGCGCAGAGGAAGGGCGCCCAGTGGATCAAACATTACATTGACGACTTCGTGATGGTTGGTCGAAGCGGAACGGATCAGTGCGAGAGGGCTCTCGCGGTGTTCAAGGAGACATGTGAATGGCTGGGGATGCCGCTGGACGAGGGCAAGGAGGAGGGCCCCAGCGAGGTGCTGACTTTCCTGGGGCTGGAGATTGATACGGTGGCAATGGAGGTGCGCTTGCCGCAGGACAAGCTCAAGGAGTTCAAGGCCCTGGTGAAGAGGTGGAGAGGAATGAAATCGTGCAGGAGGAGGGATCTGGAATCGCTGGTGGGTTCGCTCAACCACGCTTGCAAGGCGGTGAGGCCGGGCAGAGCGTTTAAGAGGAGGCTGCAGGACCTCTTGGCCTCCGTGAACAGGAACGGACGCAGGGTGAGGCTGAACGTCGAGGCGAGGGCAGACGTGGAATGGTGGTTCCAGTTCGGTTCACGATGGAACGGCACCTCGCTCATGAGATCGGTGGTGGCGATGGACGAGCCGAGGGAGGAGATGGTCTCTGACGCGTCTGGACGGTGGGGCTGCGGAGCGGCCTGGAGCGGCGAATGGTTCCAGATCCAGTGGGAATCCATACCGGGCACAGAGGAGTGGGGCATCATGCCAAAGGAGCTGCTGCCCATAGTGGTAGCAACGGCGGTGTGGGGCAGACGTTGGAGTGGGGGATCCGTCCTGGCCAGGTGCGACAACATGTCTGTGGTGGCGGCAGTGAGTGCGGGATGCTGCAAGGAGAGGAGGTCCATGCACCTGCTCAGGTGCCTGGCGTTCATCGAGGCGACTCTGGCGGTGACGGTGAAGGTCGTACACATTCGTGGGGTAGACAACGGGGTGGCGGATCACCTGTCGAGGGGACGCTTACAGAGTGCTTTGTCGTCCATGCAGGTGGCGGAGGTGGACCCAGTACCGATTCCGAAGGTGCTGATGGAGCTGCTGACCGCGGAGGCTCACTCGTGGTCAGAGCCGGAGTGGGGGAGGCTGTCGAGGCTGCTATCGACATGTCCATAGCAGCGCGGACAAGGCAGAGGTACGCCTCGGCGCGGAGGAGGTACGAGGCATGGTGTGGGGGGCTGGACGAAGAACCTCTACCGGTGACGGAGGAGAAGGCGGTGGCATACGTGGCGGTGCTGGCTAGGGACGGTTTGAAGGACACCACCATCAAGCACCACCTGGTGGCCTTGAGGATGGCCCATATCAAGGCGGGACTGCCGGCGCCGGACTGGGGTGCGATGTGCAGGCTGGTGCAGCTGAGGAAGGGGCTGGTGCGGATGGAGGTTGTTGGTGGGAAGGACGCCTTGGTGAGGGAGCCGGTAGAGTGGAGACACCTGGTGGCGATGAGGGACGCGTGGAGGAACAAGGGACTGAAAGGGAAAATGCTCTGGGCCGCGGCCTGCATGTGTTTCTTTGGCTGCCTGCGGGCGGGGGAAGCACTGGCACCAGAGTCAGGAGAATTTGACGAGAAGGCCCACCTGTCGTGGGAGGACGTGATGCTGGAAGGAGTGGAGAGTCCGAGATGGATCAAGGTCCGCATCAAGGAGTCCAAGACGGACAGGCTGAGAGTGGGAGCCTCGGTGACCCTGCACAGGACGGGCATGGAGGTATGCCCGGTACGAGCGGTGCTGGAATACATGGCGTGCAGGAGGACGGGAGCAGGCCCCTTCTTCGTGAGCCAGAAAGGGGAAGGACTCACCAGACGCCAGTTCGTGGCAGAGGTGCGAGCGGCCTTGGAGGAGAGCAGCATACCAGCGACGGGCATTTCTGGGCACAGTTTCAGGATTGGTGCGGCCACGTCGGCGTCCAGGGGAGGTGCCACGGACGAGGAGGTGAAGGCGCTGGGTAGATGGGCCAGCAGGGAGTACCGTGGATACATCCGACTGGAGGGTGGCGCCCAGGCTGCGGCCGCCAAGAAATGGACCGAGACTGTGTCACAGGGTGGGGGGGGTTCAACATAGCCACTGTTCTTGTCATCATGTATGCCTATGTTCATTGTTCTGACTGTAATCCTAGTGATGAGTATGGCGGTACGGGTAGGGAGTCTTGGTGAGTGTGTGTGTGCGTCGGAGTAGTCGGGGCTCTCCGAGGGGCGGTTGTTGGGGGTGTCAGTGGGGAAAGGTGCAGCTGACTCGAGGAGAAACGAGAGGCAGCTGACCAGGGCGAGTCTCAGGCAAGACCTGAGACGCGCAGACCCCAACAAGGCCTCGGCAGAGGCGCAGCCGGACCGCAGTGCCGGCACGCGCGCGACTGCAAATCTCCGGCACACACACGGTAAAGACAGGTGAAGGCCAACGGACTACACATATCTTTGTGGACAGGCACTTACGACCAATCCCTCAGCAGGTAACGGCAGGTCTAGCGCAGCGTACCGAGGTTACCGGCGGGTAAAGGGTGGTCGAAAGGAGGAGGGGCTGGGCGGTGCCCGGCCAGGGGTAAAGGGACGCCGACCGCATGCAGTGGGCTTCAATTGATGCACAGCAACAACAGGAGGGAGATGGAAAAGGGAAATAAGGATAAGACGACCAGAGGGCCCGGCAAGGCCACGGCCGGGACGCGGGCCCGCGAAGGACCCACCCACCACGCCCTACACCTGGAAGAGAAGATTGCTTGGCTAGGGAGGGTGGCTACTCGCATCTCCGGGTACCCTAGGTTGGCGTAGGGTAGCCCGTGACTGGTTTGTAGTCTGGCGTGTGAGGGGGAAAGGTGCAGCTGACTCGAGGAGAAACGAGAGGCAGCTGACCAGGGCGAGTCTCAGGCAAGACCTGAGACGCGCAGACCCCAACAAGGCCTCGGCAGAGGCGCAGCCGGACCGCAGTGCCGGCACGCGCGCGACTGCAAATCTCCGGCACACACACGGTAAAGACAGGTGAAGGCCAACGGACTACACATATCTTTGTGGACAGGCACTTACGACCAATCCCTCAGCAGGTAAACGTTTGTTGCGTTCCTTTCTGCTCTAGTCGGTCCAACCGCGAGCGAAGTCTTTCTTATTACGGCTTGCCGTTGAAAAATAAGTCTCTTTTAAAGCAGTGGATCCATGTTATTGGCAGAGCTAATCTCCCAGTGAACACCAGCACAAGAATTTGTAGCAGACACTTTGTGAACGCAGAAGGTCGGAGACTTTATGCTGGAGAAGTTCCATCGAAACACTTACCTTCTCGGCCGACTCAGTCGTCAGCAAGCAAGAAAAGAAAGCCACCACGAGAGCGTTCTGTTGTAGAGAAGAGTCTGTCACTTGTTCAATGAAAGAAGCAACCTGTTCTTTTCAAGATCAAGCTACTAATACTGACCCTGAATTTAGCACAACTGTACTTACACTACAAAAAGAAGTGGAAATTCTGAGCAAGGAACTGCATGAAGCTAAAAGTGATTTAATGATGAAGCAACAATTCAGGCTTGCAAACATAGCAGACAGTGACAAAAAGGTATGTTTTTACACTGGATTTCCTTCGTACTCTGCTTTAAAAGTATGTTTTGATTTTTTTGGACCATCTGTTAACCACCTTTCATACAGCAGCAAATCTGATTCAGTATCTGCAAAAAAAGGCAGACCTCATGTCCTCTCACCATTAGAAGAATTTTTTCTTACATTGGTTCGCCTTCGCTTAGGCCTAATGGAGCAAGATCTTGCTGATCGTTTTGGAGTATCGCAAAGTACTGTTTCCAGAATAACAAATACTTGGATAAATTTTCTCTATCTTCAATTCAAAGAAATTGATCTGTGGCCAAGCAAAGATGTCATATTGTCTTATATGCCTAAATCTTTCAAGGATCAATCCATCTACTAGAGTTATTATAGATGCAACTGAAATTTATGTAGAGCAACCACGACTTCCTGAATTACAGCAAATGACATTTTCTAATTACAAGAATGACAACACATATAAGGCCCTTATTGGTATTTCTCCTAGTGGTGCAATAATATTTGTGTCTAAACTATATCCTGGGTCCATATCCGACAAAGAGTTGACTCGGCAATCTGGCATTTTGGAGTTGTTGGAACCAGGAGATTCTTGGCAGACAAGGGGTTTGACATTGAAGAATATCTTATTCCACTAGGCGTTAAACTCAATATTCCTCCATTTCTTCGAGGAAAAACTCAATTTGATCATAGTGAAGTTGTTGTCACAAGAAGAGTAGCATCATTGAGAATTCATGTTGAGCGAGCTATGGAACGCATAAAGAACTTCCATATTTATGATCGCACATTACCTGTAACTATAACAGGAATAGCGGATAGAATGTTTTTTGTTTGTTGTTTTTTGTCAAATTTTCACCCTCCTTTATGTACTTAACTAATTTTTTAATTAAAACATGATGATCAGGAAATGATTACAATATGTTAAAATTGACAGACAAAATATTTACAAATAATAGCTAGGTTTAGATTTAGGGTTAACAATTTCAGGTAAAATAAATTCATAAAAAAATGCATCCAGTTTAGGTACTTCCTCCTCTTGCCATTTAATACAAGGGTATATCCTTTCAGTTTCCATACTTTTTGTTGTCCAGACACAAAAGTCACACCACACTGCTCCTGACACATAGAGTTGAAGTTGCACTTGGTGGTAATATTCATGATTTCTCTTTAGTTTAATATTCTGATCTTCGGTCAGCTCACAATAGAAATTTTGATCTTCGCATGCTGATCGGACAGTGACCTCGGCTTTTGAAAATGGACACTTAAATTCAGCTATGCCAAATGATGAATCAACAGCATCTTGTACTTTGGCATCAGGAGACGCTCCCAACCAACCTTTGTCTCGATGAATATAAAATCCACATAAACTAACATTTATCTTTGGATCACCAAGTGTCTTCACATATTGAATATATGCTGAGCGAGCAACTGGCTCATTTTTCCGTCCCCAAGAAATTGCCTTTGGTGTGTGATGAAATGGTCGTGGATATAAACAAAACCTCAGCAGTGCCACTGTTCGTTTCTTTTGTTTTAAAATTTTTCCACATTTTGAACCTGTAATTCTAAATCTTCTTTCTTTGTGCCAAAGATAGTTATTTTGCTGCAAGGTTTGGGTTTCAAGTAAAAGACGCTGATCTTCATGAAAACAAAGATTATCAACCACAGACTTCATTTTTGATTGATATTCCAACAAACATTCTTCTGGATTATGCTCTACTATAAAATCATCATCACAAATGATTATGGATTTATCTGCTGTCTTTAATGTAACTGATTGATCACTAGGAGTAAGTGCATAAGTGTGATCTTGCTGAATAGTGTTTTTTGCAGGTACCAAAATCGTCAGTAAGGCACAAGACTGTGTACTGTGGGAATTGAGCAGATCACAACGTAGTTTTTCAATGGAAAGAGTAATATTCTCTTTTGAACATTTTAATCTGGGATCGAAAACCACAGATGGACTAACACCTTTGTTACCCAGTTCTAGTCTTCTTGAGCAAAGTTTATCCACTGGTATTGGATCAACTTTACGTGCTCTTGGTTTGTTCCAACTCTGTAATTTATCTGTACAAGTAAGAAAGTCAGGAATATTTCCACACTTGCAGAAGTCACAAAAAGCATAACAAAAAGCACCAATGTGTTTACAGCTTCCATTTGGACCCTTTCCTGCTGGACAACCACAGCTAGCATAAACAATATCGTACAATTTGTTATTTAATGCCAGATTTAAGCTATAAATCCGATCTTTACGCATTTCTGGTAGGCATGACGCCTTCAAGAAAAGTAAAGTACTATCAGTCGTATTCACTTCAATATTTTGAACATGACCACACCTAAACAGATTTTCTGCTGAAGAGTTTATTGATTTAAAATCACCAGATGGAAGACCATCAATAACTGAACGAGTCACAAAATATGACAAAATGTGGCCATTATTAAACTTGGGTAGGTCACTTGTATTCTTAAAAACTTTCAAAATTGAGATCCAATTATTAGTAGGGATCATCAAATGCTGAGTTAAACCTGGTGAAACTTCTTTAGAATCTTTACTATCTTTAGAATGGCTTGCAAATTCGAAAGGATTAACAATATTCTTATCCCATCCATACTTAATGTAAGAATTTACTCTATAAAAAATATATATATATTAATTATTGTATAGCTAATCAAAGAAATAGTTAAACTGTAAGTTAAACTCTCATTGCTATCAGTATGTGTAGATGCTAACAGCTAAACTATATAAGAATACCTTTCAACGAGATCAGCTTTCTTTCCTTTAGTTGGAGCCCCTCTACAATTAAGCCACAGCTTTAGCTCCGGAATTTTGAGCTCTTCTGGTTTTCTGCCGCGCAAAGAAGCCCCAGGAACGTCGTTTTCAGTCAATTTTGCTGCAGAAGCCACCGAAGTGCAGCCAGATTCAATTACGACCGCGGTAAGTTTTGTTCCAAATAACGCCCATGCCCCTTCGACCGTAAGTTTAATTATTCGAAAATGAATTATGAATAAGCGCTATTCAATTTCTAAGGTGATACGGGTAATGGTCACTAAACCGGAGGATTCTGTTTAGTGAGGTTTGGGACGGGGTCGAACGCAGAGTGAACACAAAAATACGGAGGGTCAAAGTACAAAATGACATACGTACGTACATATATATAAACAAACTAGTGGTGTGCTTGAGCACAAATGGCGAGCGAGCCTGATAGTTAGGTAACATAAAATGTTACTATGTTTTAGCTTACTTCATGCAAACACTATAATAGCAGTTATGACATTTTGATTTCAGCAAACAAATACAAAATCACTCTCTCTTACCTTATTAATGGTAACTTTTGTAGTATCAAACATCAACCATTCTGATAATCTCAATCGCCAGTAACTCTTGAACAAGCTCTCAGCTACGATAAAAAATTAACCAGTGTTATTATTTGTAATTTTAGCCAACAAATATGGAATTACTACTTATATCATTCTTGAATATTGATAACTTCTGTAGTATCAAATTGAAGTTACTTTGACCATCTGAATTACCTTGAATTCTTGACAAGCTCTCACCTACAAAAACAAAAGACAATCAATTTTATACAAAATTACTTTCTTACCTCATTTTCTTGAGCAGTGGTAACTTTTGTAGTACCAAACTTGAGCCAATCTAACTATTTGAATTTACCAGTCACTGTTGACAAGCTCTTAGCTACAAAAAAGAAAGGCCAGAGTTAATTTTGAATATTTAGCTAACAAATATGGATTTACGTACTTACCTCAGCTTCCCTCGAGAAGTAGTAGCTTCCTTAGCATTAATACTACGGCATTCTGACTACCAACGGCTCTTGACAACCATCAACCGGCACTCCGTATCCCCCCATAAAACGGCGAAGTTTTGAAATTGAGTCTGGAAAAGGGTCTTCAATGCCATAGTAACCGGGCGAATCAACTTTTTGTTTCTTGAAAAGCAAGTATTTTCGCAGGAATTTTCTCACACTTCTGCGCTTAAGTATAAAGTAAGGCTTGCTTAATGCTGTAGTTTCAGAATAAACTGGGGTCAAGCCTAAAAAGCCGTGTTCATCAACCATTCTGATAATCTCAATTACCAGTAACTAAAAAATAAACCAGTGTTATTATATTAGCCAACAAATATGGAATTACTACTTGCCTCAATTTCCTATTGATAATGAGGTGGATCATTGGAAATTCACCAAATCCATTGAAAGTCCCAGCGATCTTAGTTTCACTCACACTTCATACCAATTTGGCGTGGGCATCTGTACTTTTGTCATTTACATTTCTCAGATTGTCTACTGATAGCTATTAATCAAAGTTCAGGTCTCTCATTTATATTTACGTAGTGATGACTCAAGCAGATCAATTAAAAAGATAAAAAAAGATGAAACTGTAATGATGTGGTTCAGTACTACATTAAAAAGCTGAGTACAATTACAAATTATACAAAATTAAGGGGGGAGGGTGGAGGTTTGGCCAAGTGCAGTCTCTTTATAAATACTAAGTTACAAGGTGACAATGATATTCTCTTTAAATCAGTGCGAGTACAATTAGCATGAAATTGTTTTGAGCTAGCTAAACGCTGATAATAGTATATTATATTAGGCTCAACTGACCTTGTAAAGTTTAGTAAGGACAATTTTTTAGCTAAACAGTTGTTTTGGCTAGGCAAAGATTTCAAGTTCACATGAAAATAGGAGAAATAAATTATATTAGACATACACCAACACAACTAACTTATCTAGTTTCATTGAATTTTAGGATGATGATCACTAACATGTCCTGACACAATGTAAATATATCTATCTAATTACCTTTTCATCTTTGTCCTATCATTAATAACTAGATGTGTTTCATGAACATTGATTCCAACCATATCTATTCAACTTTTTTTAAATCATTGAGCTACATACATAATACAATACACATAGTTTACTATGACATGGGTATAAAAACAATACATTGAACAAAGTAACCAGTTCTAAAGCTAGTCCCACAGGCTGACCTATGAATAAAATGCTATCGGTGAAATACTTGCACCAATGTTTCTATCACAGTCTAACTCTGATATAGTAGGTACTCATGTTACGCATTCCTGATTATTTCACCAAGATCAGGTCTATCGAACAATGGTCCACTAGAGTTCGCCAAGTTGGGTTGGGATCTGTTTGTTGATTCATCATTTAGCAATATTATCTGCTTTAACTAGGAATATCGTCAACTGGGTGATGAATTGTATTTTCAAGCATCGCAAGGAATTTTTTTGTGCTGCATATAGCCACATCCCACTTACCAGATTGAACGGCTGCTGCTAAGTTTTGGGGAGATTTGGGCTGAGGATGCTGGTGCCAAGCTTCCCTCCAGTTCACTAACTGCTTGTCTAAGGTCCGACTCTTTCAGTGCAGCTATGAAAGATGTGTCACTCTTTATCAAGTTCATAACAATAGTGATGACTTCTACTGCTCTGTCAAAGGCAGAATGGTTTTTAATTCTTACTTCACTACATTCAAGCTCTATGAGGAGGTCTTTGCTGAGAGTTCAGTAGCAAGGACTCTGGCAAGGAGTATTGGCATATATAGCTTGACTATCTGGTTAAACTTCTGTTTTACTGCTTTGTATTCAGGAGTGTCTTTGCCTTTCAATGGAGCTGCCATTTTGAGTCGTTTTTTTATTTTTTTTATTAGAGTACATCTACACAATCTGCTATGAGGTGTGTGTATGACCTCTGGCTGCACTTATCAATCAGAGTAGTAAGATGTGGTTAAGAGATGGTTATCACAGGCAAAGAGAATTGCTGTAGGCAAGCTCACACTGGTGTAATAGACAAAGATGAACGCAAATCTTGAAAGGACCCAGTAGCCTAAACTCTCCAGCACTAATTGATGCTCCAACATCTCTCAGATTGTTTACTGATAGCTTCAAAGTTACGGTTTTTTCATTTATATTTTCGTGCTATGACTATAGCAGATAAATCATAACATATAAAAAATGGAAATGTGATGATGTGGTTCAGTGCAATAAAAAGCCTAGTACAATACAAATTGCCATTCAGAGTAATTTATAAGGTTCTACAGTCTTAAAATTTGGGTGGGGAGGGGGGTGCAGTTTGGCTAAGTTACTAACTGTATGCTCCACACCAGCATGCAAATATTTGGAGGGACGTTCAGAACTTGGGAAGGGAGGGAACTGTCTGGTGAAAAACTTCTTCCCCCCCCCCCCCCCCCCTATCCCCAGCCCCCCTTGATTTATAGCACCACGAATGATTACAGTCACTCCTATTTCCCTTATTCATTATTATAGCTGCATATACAATGCTTACTAGTATATTATATTAGGCTGAACTGACCTTGTAAATGTTAGTAAGGGCAAAAGGGTGGTTTGCAACAGTTTCGGGTATATTGTTGGCTTTTTAACTAAATAAAGTTGTTTTGCGAGCAACACCTATAATTTGGTTGGCTTTGGTAAAAAATTCAAGTTCACATGTGAACAAGAGAAAGAAATTGTGTAAGACATACAGAAACCCAACACAACTACTTATCGAGTTTCCTTGAATTTTAGGATGACAATCACACTTGTCATATCATTAAGAACTTAGTGTGTTTCAGCAACAACTGATTCCAACCATACCTATTCACATTAGATGCTTCTTTTTATTTTTCTTACAAAACTATTGACAGCTACATGAATAATACAAAACACATAGTTTACTACATGACATGGGTATTAAAACAATACATTGAACAAAATAACTAGGTCTAAAGCTAGTAGTCCTTCAGGCAGACCCATGAATACAATGTGATCAGTGAATACTTGCACACATGTTTCTATCATAGTCTAACTCTGAAATAGTGGCTACTCATGTTATGCATTCCTGATCTTTTTACCAAGATCAGGTCTACCGACTAATGGTCCACTGACAGCATCAACCAGAGTTTTCCAAGTAGGGTTGGGATCTGTTACTAGCCAAGTATTCATAACTTTAATGAAGTTGATTTTCGGAGGTTTGTTAAATCCATCCAGGGTCCCCAATGGAATCTTGAGTGCCACTCCAATTTCATACCATTGGGCATGAGCATCTGTAATTGTGTTGACTACCTCATTCAGGTTCTCCACTGATAACTTTTCATCAAGGCTTATCTTTTCTTGTTTGCTTTCAGACAATGATGACTCTATAGCAGACCAATTAAAACAGGAAATAACAATAATGTGATTTAGTGAGTTGAAATGTTCAGTATAGTACAAATTCTATCTAGAACTATGCAATTGTAGCACAATTAATGAAGTCCTGTCATGCAAAATTTGGTGAAAAGTTCTTGGGCTGGACCGTCTCTGTACACACTGACGGTCCAGCGGATCATACATGGTATAGGCACTAATGGTCCCCCTTCATCACAGATGGTCCTCCCTGTCTTGAATGCACTAAAGTTAATGACAATACGGTAAATATTTTATGGAGTAAAAATAGTTAATGTCAGCATTCACCAAGCTCATGTATTTGTGAAATAGCTAGCTAGTTATTCTCTTAGCTACTAGATGTTATTTTAGCTGGTCTGAAAAAGTTTATGATGTTCAGGTGTACCATTAGCTACAATCTTGGTATTGTAACTAATTAACCACTAAAGTGATTCCATATTACACATACATTAGTATGCTTCAAGCAAATAATATAAAAATTTCCATACAAAAAATGACAAGAATACCAATAAAAAATTATAAAAAACGAAAATAAACACTTTATATATATATATATATATATATATATATAGTTGGAGTTTGATATGGCAGAATTATTTCATGTGCAGGCTAATTAATTTTCATGAGCCAGAGATGAGTGAAAATATAGCCTGAGAATGTAATAAGTGGTTTATTCCACACTAGATAACTTCATTGCCAGAGGACTGGTACTCACTTGTAAAGTTGATTGTAGGGGCTACCCACACCAGCAGAATTTTTAGCAGCTGCTCTAACCCAGGTTGAGTACCACACCTACACCAGAGGAAGGTAGCTGTAACAACCCAGAAAATGGACAAGTTTGGCCAGTTGCTACATCTACAAGGGTAATGAGCTTGCAGCAGTACAACTGGTCATGTACTTATAGTTATCATTGTGAAAATATCTAGGGTGGTATATATTATATAAATATATTTATTTATTCCACCCTAGATATCTTCACAATGATATTTTTAGGTACATGACTGACCTTATGGCGCTATCTCATGGCTGTATTGGCAAGCTCATTACCAGAGTAGTTAGCAACCTGAGTTTTTACAGCTACCTTTACTCTACTGGAGCCAACCCAGCCAGGTTAGAGCAGCTGCTATAATATCAGCTGGGGTTGTGGGAGCCCCTAGTGAGTTTTCGCCAACTTTACACCGAAAAACTACTCCAGTGAAGATACAGTGGTCCCTCTCTTGAGAGACCCCTCTGACCATCTATTGTAGCAGTCCAACTGCTGTCTTTATCTCCCAATCTAGGTCTAGCACTTCTGAGGCTGCTCTGTGGGTGATAAGTTGTACTGGTTAGCTATGATAAACTTCATTACAGCTGATCTGTAGTTACAATTGGCTGAGCTTAGCTCCAGTCCAGACCAGAGCAGCAACTTTAACTGAATTATAGGCTATTATATATGATATGCTTGACAAATGCTTGCTGTGGTAAAAAATGGAAGAACTTTTAGGTCTGCTTCATAACTAGCCAAAGGCCAGAATAACTGATCAACCAGAGGTCATCTAATTCATCACTCTGTTTCTTGCACTAAGCGAGTGACAGCAGGAGAGTACTCCCACATCAGCACTACTGTGGCACATTTAAGTGACCTTCAAGACTTTGTCCTTGGACGAGAAAATTCTGAGCTGCTTGAAAGCAAAGACATTGTTGCACGAATGATATGTGATACTAGAAACATGAAGCAAACTAAACTTACTGATTATTTACATCCATTGCAATTTTCAATAGTTAATATTGATTTTCTGTTAATTGTTAATGATAACCAGATGAATTCTTAAATAATATAACAAATTGGTAATTAATGGTACAATACTTCTCTGGCATGACTAAGAGTAGAATTTTCTGTCCCCCCCCTGACGAAAGACCACTCCTCTTGAAAGACCACTTAATCTGTAACCATAGGGTGGTCTCTCAAGAGAGGGACCACTGTATTTAATGTGGAATAAACCACTTATTACACTCGTCAGAGTGATATGGCTAGATATTTCACTCTCAGGCTTTATTTTCACTGGCTCTTGAGAATAAATTAGCCTGCTAGTGAAATATTTCACCATATCACACTCTGACTCATGTAATAAATATTATTTATTTATTCCACCCTAGATATCTTCACAATGATATCTTTAGGTACATGATGACCTGTCAAATAACTCATGATATTCAGGCTATTATTTCAGATTGTGCTCATTACCCTTGGCCAAATTTTTCAATTTTCTTGGTGCTTGGGGTGTGGGTAGCCCCTACAACCAACTTTACACTGTGAGTTACCTTTCCCTAGTCTTTCCTCTAGTACTATAACTACAGTTGTGAAGATATCTAGAGTGGAATAAACCACTTATTACACTTGTGAGAGTGATATGGCAAGATATTTCGCTCTCAGGCTTCATTTTCACTCTCCTCTGGCTCTTGAAATTAAATTCCACCTGCTCATGAAATATTTCGCCATATCACACTCTGACTCATGTAATAAGTAATTATTCTTAGGTAGCTATACATGACCAGTGAAATAACTCAATATTATTTCAAGGTGTTATTTCACCCAGTATTGAGCAAGCTCATTACCCTCAACCAGCCTAGCTTATAACCAGTTTTCCAGGTTTTTCAGCTACCTTTCTCAGGTGTAGCCTACCCAACCTAGCTAGAGCAGCTGCTAAAATATCAGCTAGGGTTATGGGGAACTATAGGCCAACTTTACACTGTCAGTTATCAGTCCCTTACAAATTATAGGCAGTGAAATAAACCACTAATATACTAGAAGAGTGATATGGCTAGATATTCCACTCTCAGGCTTTATTTTCACTCCCTCTGCTTTAAATTAGCCTGCCAGTGAAATATTTCACCATATCACTCTACTCTGACTCATGTAATATTATATAGCTAATTATATATATATATATATATATATATATATAAGGTGGCTTGCACACAGAAGAAAGCCAGGATGCAGCTAACCATTACACTCTCGCAATTTGACAACTATTAATTCCAATGCACATTCCTCCTCGTATGTCACTATTAACTTTTTACTCTCATAATAGCTATGAAAGTAGTGATTAAAGGGTCATATGATTAGTTTCCTGATCCTAGAGAAAAAAATGCACAAAGATATTCTTGAATGATGCAGACATACTATTGAAACAACAGCGACCAGATCCTCCTTTCACACAGAGTTTACTGGTTTTTCTGCTGATTGTTCCTTTCTAATTTCTAGAAGTTTTAGTAAAATATTCACCAGTAGACATGTAGTGACAAGACTCTCTCAATAGTCAAAGGTTCTGAGTCTGATTTTTTCCCCAGTCCATCTCACACGCACGAAGGTAATCACGTTAGTGACAGGGACGGACCATATATAATGGCAACGTTTAGTTTGGTATGGCTGAACCAAATTTACAGGGGACCAGATTTTTTGTGACAGTCCTTTGTTATTTGTATGTGCGTTTAATATCCACTGACCCACCCTAATCTGGTGTTATATTATACTTACCTTGGTAACCAGGCATTCTGGATTTCAAGTCACTTTCTAATTGGGTAGCTAAGGATTCCAAGTCAGAGTCTTTCAAGGCCTGTAAGAACTTGTCCCAACACAAACTGTCTTTCTGTATGTTACCCAAAGCTGTCTTTATTATACTTGCAAGGGCTCCACGAGAATCCTGATCTCTATCTCTGTAATAGTGGGAATGAAGAAAATCACTTAGAATATCTTTACTGAAGAGCTCATCTGCTATCTTACAACCATCAACATTGCTGCATTCATCTAGTATCTTGGAAAAGTTGTCTTTAGCCACCCTCCATTTCAACCATTTTTCATCAATTTCTTCTTCCGTGGGATTAGGGGCGTTAGGACTGGTCTCGGCAATCTGGCCGCTACCCGACAGTGACATTTTATTGGCGAGCGAGCGTAGCGAGAGAGACACTTACAGGGGTAACACAATTGAAAACGGGGATGTTTGTTTATTGGCGAGCTAGCGAGACAGTATTAGGGGTGGATAATGCAAAATTGTCAAAAAGTTGATTCGACCGGTTACTATGGCATTGAAGACCCTTTTCCAGACTTAATTTCAAAACTTCGCCGTTTTAGGGGGGACCACGAAGTGCAGATTGTTGGTTGTCAAGAGCCATTGGTAGTCAGAATGCCATAATATTAAAGCTAAGGAGGCTACCATTACTCTAGGGAAGCTGAAGTAAGTACGTAATTCCATATTTGTAAGCTAAATATACAAAAATAACTCTGGCCTTTCTTTTATGCATCTAAGAGCTTGTTGTCAACAGTGACTGGTAAATTCAAATAGTCAGAATGGCTTCAATTCGATACTATGGAAGTTACCACTGCTCAAGAAAATGAGGTAAGAAAGTAATTTTGTATTTGTGTGCTAAAATTGATTGTCTTTTGTTTTTGTAGCTGAGAGCTTGTTGTCAAGAATTCACTGTAATTCAGATAGTCAAAGTAACTTAAATTTGATACTACAGAAGTTATCAATACTCAGGAAATTGTGGTAAGTAGTAATTCCATATTTGTTGGCTTAAATTACAAATAATAACACTGATTTTTTGTTTATTGTAGCTGAGAGTTTGTTCAAGAGTTACTGGTAATTGAGATTATCAGAATGGCAGATGTTTGATACTACAAAAGTTAACAAGTCAGGTAGGAGAGTGATTTTGTATTTGTTTGCTGAAATAAAAGGTCATATAACTGCTATTATAGTGTTTGCATGACCTAAGCTAAAACATATTAACAATACTTATTTTTATGTTACCTAACTATCAGGCTCGCTCGCCATTTGTGCTCAAGCACACCACTAGTATATTTATATATATATGTATGTATGGATTGTCTTTAAACGCACGCGCAGGAATCTTTTTTCTTTAAAAAACACGGCTTTTTAGGCTTGACCCCAGTTTATTCTGAAACTACAGCATTAAGCAAGCCTTACTTTATACTTAAGCGCAAAAGTGTGAGAAAATTCCTGCGAAAATGCTTGCTTTTCAAGAAACAAAAAGTTGATTCGACCGGTTACCATGGCATTGAAGACCCTTTACCAGATTTAAATTCAAAACTTCGCCTTTTTTTCGGCTAAATGTGGCTTGTTAGTTGTCAAGAGCCGCCTGTAGTCAGTACTAAAGAGCTATCACTACTTCTGAAAAGCGTATGTAAGCACATAAAGTATTAATGCTAAGGAAGCTACTACTACTCCAGGGATGCTGAGGTAAGTACGTAATTCCATATTTGTTAGCTAAATATGCAAAAATAACTCTGGCCTCTCTTTTTTTATAGCTAAGAGCTTGTTGTCAACAGTGACTGGTAAATTCAAATAGTCAGAATGACTCAAATTTGGTACTACAAAAGTTACCACTGCTCAAGAAAATGAGGTAAGAAAATAATTTTTTATTTGTGTGCTAAAATTGATTGTCTTTTGTTTTTGTAGGTGAGAGCTTGTTGTCAAGAATTCAAGGTAATTCAGATGGTCAAAGTAACTTCAATTTGATACTACAGAAGTTATCAATACTCAAGAATGAGGTAAGTAGTAATTCCATATTTGTTGGCTAAAATTACAAATAATAACACTGGTTTATTTTTTTTATCGTAGCTGAGAGCTTGTTCAAGAGTTACTGGTGATTGAGATTATCAGAATGGTTGATGTTTGATACTACAAAAGTTACCATTAATCAGGTAAGAGAGTGATTTTGTTGTTTGCTGAAATCAAATGTCATAACTGCTATTATAGTGTTTGCATGAAGTAAGCTAAAAATAGTAACATTTTATGTAACTATCAGGCTCGCTTGCCATTTGTGCTCAAGCGCACCACTAGTTTATATATATGTTCGGACGTACGTATGTCATTTTGTACTTTGACCCTCCGTATTTTTGTGTTCGCTCCGCGTTCGACCCCGTCCCAAATTTCACTAAACAGAATCCTCCGGTTTAGCGACCATTACCCGTATCACCTTAGAAATTGAATTGTTTACCGCTTTGAATTGTTTTGCGGGTGCAGTTAAAACTCAAAAACTTATGGGAGCTCCATTTCTATTCGAGTTAGTGGCGGTGGTAAGTTAATACGCTATTTGTCACAGTTATAAGCCTACTCACCAGCATTTACTTGAAAATTCATTGTCCACTAGATGAACCACGAAGGTAAGTTTTGCGTAGGTATGTTTAGTTGTGTGAAAGTATTGTGCGTTTCAACTACTATTAAGAATATCACAAAGAAAACTTTAAATAACGTGACTTGATTTTGTTGCTTCTTTTTCAATTCAAACAGTTGCGGGGAGCGGTTACTATGACATTGAATCCCCTTTACCGCATACGTAATTAAAAAATTCGACTGTATTTTAGTAGCTTGAGTGTTGGTTGTTAAAATCAATCATTTTAAAATAGTGTAGTTTAAGGCTCGCTCGCCATTTGTGCTCAAGCACACCACTGCGGAGGTGTCGTCTAGGCCTTTCACACACGATAATAGACCCTGTGCGGTAGGCGTGGTCGAAACCAGGTCCGCCTGCGTGCCGCCATATTGTGGTAGTGCACTGCACAATCAAGGCGAGTGTGCACGCTAATGAGCCGAAGAAATGGTTATTTGTGCTGCTACAGGGAATTGCCGAGAAATTTAGATTCTTCAGATTACCTACTGTTATCAATCATCAAGGACCTCAAGCTCTACAGCTCAGTACAGAGAGGCGGCAAAGATGGTTAGCTAAGATTAACAGACAGGACCTTACTCGAGAAAGATACCACAACGTTAGAATCTGTTCGGGACACTTTGTGTCTCGTTTACCTGCTCAGCTGTTTAATCAGGCAAGTCCTGACTGGGCTCCACCCTTACATTTTAGGTACAGTACAACTGAACAAGTGGAGAGCTCGAGTTCAACTCTGAGATGATACAACAGAGCTAAAGTGACATTGAAGAGAAAAAGAAAGCATTGTGAGACAGAGAAAGAAGTAGATGTACATTTTCAAGCACCACTACTAGCTGAAGAAAGTCATGAGTTATTAGCAGAGGAAATAATGGGAGTTGAAACACAAATGGAAATGTCAACTCAAGATTTTCTATGATTTGGAGGAGAAAATGAAGGGACTAGAAGAGGAAAGTAGGTCAACTTAAAAGAGAAGAATGGTAAGCAAGTTAGCATTCTAAATCATTTGAAGACAGAATATGGCCTTTACTAACGGAAGAATCTTTCAGTGAAGATGATGGACTATGGGTCAATGAAACGTTTTTCTACATTGCTGACTTCTGTGGAATTGGTCATCGCATACATTACTGCGTAGGAAGAGAGCTTGGATACCAAGCAAGAGGCCCCTGTTTTACAACCTTGGCACGGTTATGAAGTGGTGTTAAGTCTTATTTTTGCATAAAACTTTGCTCAGAAGTTGTGTCCACTGCACTCAATTTTCAGTTACTTAGAACATCAAATTGAAACCCTAGACAGGGCTAGTTAAATAATGCATATATTTAACCTACTCTTCTAAAATTTAATCAGACTACGGCAATATGTACACTGTACTAATATTTAATAAGATTGTGTGTGTATGTATATAAGCTCAAAGCTATCAGATAAGCTAGAAGCAACTTCTAACTTTTATTTCTTATCTTCTCTTTGTCTAAAGTATAGAGATTCTCAATGTTGTGAAGGCAATTGCCAGAGGTGTGTACCATTTTGTCTGTTTTTGATTTCACTTGGTCATGCATTTTAACCGGTTTCCTGCCAAATGGCCATGCTTGCTTGAAGACAAGTTGGTACTGTGCAGAGTGGAGAGATACCTGGGCGGAACTCCAGCTTTAGGAGTGAAATGAAACTGGGTGATGTTGTTGTTGTGGTAATATAATATTTTGTTATTATTGAGATTGCAAGTTTAGGCTGTCAACACAGGACTCTGTGGCCATGGAGCTACCATCCAAAAAACATGAACCATTGTTGTAAACCTTTAGGTGGCAAGCAAGACAACAGATTTGTCTGGCATTTGGTTCAGACATGCAACTATGTATAATATTATAGTTCTTGTCAGGTTATAGCTAAAGCATTTTATGCAGTTATTGTGGCATAGCTATAGATAGCTATTATTAAATGCCCACTTTCAATTTCAGTGCCATGCCCATGTTGAACCATTTGTCTCTAGCTTCATACACAGCCTCATACACTTCTTCAGGCCCGTCTCTGCCATTAAAAAAAGGGTCAGACCAGGAAGTGGGTGTGGTTTCGTCAAAAGTGGTGTAACAAATTAAAAAGTGGCAGTATGCAAGAGTTAAATATGTAAATATGACAGAAAAAAGGCTACAATAATTTAAGTAAATTTTCCAAAAATTTGCATGCGACGTTCATTTTGGCCAATGAAATCATTAGCAATTTCTTTCATTTCCAGTGCATCTGTTAGTTTAGCACCAAACAGAAACACGCACACACAAAAAAAATTATAGCTATTTGAAATGTTAAAAATACTTAACAATACACTTACAAAAGCAGCCTCATCTTTTTTGGCAGCAACATGATTTAATTTCACAGCTTTTAAGCATAGAAAACAATGTACACAATCTTCACTTCATTGTAGTGAAGCCAAGTCCACCGATCAAACCAACTAGCTTGAAAATTACGTTCCAAAATTGTCTTCTTCCCAAACTTTCTTTTCGGGAAGTTAAAGACGACGGCTGATGCGGAGATTCCGGTAAATTATCGAGAAGATGCTTCCCGCGACTCGCTATTATAGTCGATGAAGCCATATCAAGACACTCCCGGTGGAAAGACTAGCGACACTTTACCAACAGAGTAAGGTACGATTTTTTTGCCGACCTTTACCAGGTAACTTATTAAATGTACACGCCCACCTTTTCCAAAAAAAGGTTCGACCAAGGTCGGACTGGTCGGACCATCTACTACGGCCCTGTTCTTGTAAATCATCGTCAGTCAGTACTCGATCCAGATTACGTTCACTTCCTGGAATGACAGCAATAGCCACATATAACAACACACTATACTGTTCTATAGTGCATAGGTGTAGGAATGATTTGTTAGTTGGGAGAAGGACACAACATGAAAAGTACCAAGATATACTTGAAGGAGTGTCACCTAGTAATGCAAATATATTGGTGATGGTCATCTCCACATTGAAGGAAAGAACTATCATTCGCAGACAAAATTTTCGTCATTGTCCAAAACATCTAACTGCTTTTGTCTCTAAATGCAACTTTGGTCTAATTAATACACAGGCTGAGTGTTTCTGATTACAAACACAATGCGTTCAAAATATTGGCGTGGGACGGGGGTGGGGGGTTTGAGGGCACATGCCCCAGCTCCTACACCTATTTACTGTATTACGTTTTAATTTCACTTGACACTTAAATTTTCTGCTATATTCTGCTTGTATTAGGAATGTTGTTGATTGGGCGATCAATTTAATTTTCTAAGTTTTGCAGTAAATTTTTGTGCTACATAAACATTCCACTCACCAGATTGAACGGCTGCAGCTGAGTGTGGGGAGACTTGGGCTGAGGATGCTGCTGCCAAGCTTCCCTCCAGTTCACTAGCTGCTTGTGTAAGGTCAGACTCTTTCAGTGCATCTATGAACTGGTAGAAGTAGGAGGTGTTCCTCTCTATCAAGTTCCTAACAATGGTGATGACTTGTACAGTTCTCTCATAGGCAGAATGATTGGCATTTCCTGCTGCACTTTGTTCAAGGTCTGTGAGGAGGCCATTGGCGGAGAGTTCAGTAGCAAGGACTGGCAAGGAGTATTGGCATAGCTTGGCTATCTGGTTAGCCTTCTGTTTTACTGCTTTGTATTCAGGAGAGTCTTTGCCTTGTTTTGCAGGAGCTGCCATTTTGTGTCATTAGACCTGCACAACTTCCCGGTGAGTGACCTCTGCTGCTCTGGATGGGCACTTTCAATAATCAGAGTAGCAGGATGTGGTTAGGAGATGGTTATCACATAGGCAGAGGGAATTACTATATACTGGCATGCCCACTATGTGGATACAAGTGTAATAGACCAAACTCAAATCCTGTAACCTCTTCCACAACAATGTTCTCATTAGCTGAATTAATGTGCATGCTTGCCAATAAGAATCATAATGTGAATGAGTTTGTTAGGGTAAATGGTAATTATGCAGGATATGAATGGGAATAGCAAGTTATCTCTGACTCCTTCAGTGTTATACTATCTGAAATGCCAACTAAACAATTGCCTAGCTACTCTAGATCTATTGTCTAAGATTAGTTTTTGAGAATGTCTCTAAATGTAACTGAGCTAAAGAATTGGTGGATTTTGTAGTCTTCCACTTGATTAGTGACATATATATAATATATATATACATGCTGCTGTATAAAAGTACTCTTGTTTTTTTTATCTTTTCACCAAGATTAGGTCTAGTGGACTAAATTCCATCAATCAATGTTGGTACAGTTAGATAAGGATCTGCTTGTAGCAGGTCTCCATCACTTTAATGAGGTGGATCATTGGAAGTTTGTGAAATCCATCCAAAGTCCCTGCAATCTTAGTGCCACTCCCATTTCATACCAATTTGGCATCAGCATCTGTACTTTTGTCAAGTAGCTAGTTATATTTCTCAGATTGTCTACTGATAGCTATTCATCAAAGTTCAGGTTTCTCATTTATATTTATGTAGTGATGACTCAAGCAGGTCTATTAAAAACGAAAATATTCTACATATACATGTATCTAGAAAATGAAGGGGGCGGAAGTTTGGCCAAGTACGGTCTTTTTATATATACTAAGTTACAAGGTGACAATGATATTCCTCTTTAAATCAGTGCGAGTACAATTAGCATGAAATTATTTTGAGCTAGCTAAACGCTGATAGTAGTATATGATATTAGGCTCAACTGACCTTGTAAAGTTTAGTAAGGACAATTTCTAGCTAAATAGTTGTTTTGGCTAGGTAAAGATTTAAAGTTCACATGGAAATAGGAGAAAGAAATTATGTTAGATATAAGGAGCTTTATCTTCCTGCTACACAACTTTCCCCAAGAACCGAACAGTATAATTGTTGTGGATGCAGTACTTGACATCCCGCCCGTGTCCGTCCATGGAACAACTGTGGAGTCTGTCGATCAGTGGAATCTAAATTTGCAGTTTTACGAGGACGTCCTCGCTGCCTTGGCTCAGCAACTGGCGTGGAAAAGTCGGGATCTATGTGTGCTGGTTTGATCCTGTCCACCAAAACCTTGAATGTGTTGTGACCAGGCTCGATGACATTAAACAGGCCGCAATATGGTCGCTGGAAAGGTGTGCGGTGAGCGTTGCGGCGAATAAACACGAACTTGGACGAATGGAGGTTGCGAGGAACGGAGTCAGCTGAATTACCACGGCTGGTTGTAGGGATGGGTACTAGCGTGCGAACGTTGTCGTATATGCGTGATCGGAGGAGGTCATCCGAGTGAAAACTGCCGCTAGGTATGAAGTTTCCCGGTACTGTAAGCGGAGCACCATACACAATCTCCACAGATGAACATCCTAGATCTTCTTTGGGAGCAGTCCGGATTCCTGAGAGTACCCAAGTTGTTCTCTGATCCAGTTTGGGCATGTGAAGTAGTCTTCAAATTACGATGGAAACTTTCCACCATGCCGTTCGACTGAGGGTGGTAAGCTATGGTGTGGTGAAGAGTTGTACCTAACAGCAGGGCAACAGAGGTCCAGATCTGTGAAGTGAATTGCGGTCCCCTGTCAGAAGTCATGTCAACAGGGATACCAAAATGGGTGATCCAAGGTGATCAGTGCCTCGGCACAGCTAGCCGTAGATGTGTCACTTAAAGGAATGGCTTCTGGCCAACGAGAAAATCTGTCCACTACAGTGAGAAGGTGTGTATATCCATCTGATAGTAGAAACAGTCCAACTAGATCTACATGGATGTGATCGAATTGTCGCTGAGGAATCGCAATTTTCTCCAGGGGGGCTCTGATATGAGTTTGGACTTTCGATGCCTGACAGGCAACACATTGCTTGGACCATTAACCTGCCTGCTTCTTCAATCCCTTCCTGACAAATTTCCTAGCAATGAGCTTTCTTGTTGCCTGCACCGAGGGATCAGACAAACCATGAACTAGGTCAAAAACTTGGTGCCGCCTCCAGGAAACAGGAACGATAGGTCTGGGTTCACCTGTAGACATATCACACAACAAAGTAACACCATGCTCACCAAAAGACAAATCCTTAAGTTGTAGGCTCAAAATCCGAGTCCGGTAATCCTGAATTTCATCATCCAATTTTTGGGCTTCAGCCATCGCGTGGTAGTCGATTCTGAGGTGCACATCTGCCAGGGAACCAGCGGTATTTCGAGATAGGCATCAGTAACAGAGTTCTCTTTTCCTTGTACATGTCGGATGTCAGTCGTGAACTCAGAAATGTAAGAGAGCTGACGTTGCTATCGAGCGGACCATAGTTCAGATGCTTTTGCCATTCTGAATGTCAATGGCTTGTGATCTGTAAAAGCAGTGAACTGTCAACCTTCCAGAAAATATCGAAAGTGCCCTATACCTAGATAGAGAGCAAGCAGTTCCCTATCGAAATAAGGACGCCAATCGCCAGAGGCCTTAGGAACCTTGTGCAAAGGAGAGGCCCAGCAGCTCGATGACATTCGTACAATTCCCATTTCTTCCATCTTGTCAAATTCAGCCTTGGCGATGGCTAACTTCTCGCGAGATAAACGACAAGCCCGGGCATGTACGGGGGAAGGGTTGGGCCCCGCTGGTAGTAATGAAATGCTCCACGAAGTGTTTGGTAGGCGACTGCACAAAGTTTGGCGTGGTGATTTCTGGAAACTTCGCTAGCAGTGAGATGGGCCAACATTTCGTCCATTAAGGTGGAAGGTTTCGAATCTCCTAGCTGACGGAAGTGTAGCAGTCGGGCCACACGCTCGTACTGGCTGCTCTTGAAGTATTAATGAGCTGCTTCTTCAGCACGGTGTACTGGTTTTCCCAAGGGGGGCGGTTGATCAAATCGAGTAGTCTGCTGCAGTTTGTTGGTCCAGGGAAGCAATGACTATTGCTTAGTACTTCGTATCCCAGCAGTGATTCCCTGTACAGTGAACTGTGCTTCAGCTTGCGCAAACCATACCTCTGGTTGTGAAGTCCAAAAGGCAGGTAATTTGAGCAATACAGCATGCTCTTCGGCTGCCATGAAAAACTTTCCTGGCATCAGGGTCACCAATTGTAGCAAGTTCACAAATCAAGACAGATAAAAAAGTATATAAAGTACAGTGCTTATATGTGACGATGAGGAATGTGGCTAGCTAATGGATTAAGTGGACACATGTTTGGCTGGGAGGCATTTGTGTTCATGATTGAGGAATTCATGTTATTCAGTTCAGTAGCTAAGAGGTCAACTAAGGAGGTTCTTTATCTTCCTGCTACAATATACCTGGAGTGAATAATAAAATAATCCCTTCTTCAAATGAGCTAAATGTGCTAAATAAGAATTTTAAAAAAAACAACCGATTAGAGCAACCTCCAGCGCAACAGCACTTCCCCATTTCTCCAGCAGACACTTGGTTAACACTCAAAATGGCGAAGTCAATAAACGCGCGGGCCGTGACGTCAACCGCAAAGGGTCTATACCATTTTTTGGAGCTTGTAAGTGCCGCTTGTTGATTGTCAAGAGCCACTGGTAGTCAGAATGGCTTCTAATAAAGCTACCACTAATTGGAGGAAGCTGAGATAGGTACATAAGTCCATATTTTTTAAATTAAAGTTACAAAAATAGCTCTGACCTTTTTTTATTTTATTTTGTAGCTGAGAGATTGTTCAAGAGTTACTGGTAATAGAAGTAGTCAGAATGGCTTAATTTTTATACTACTGTGTTATCACTGCTCGGGAAATTAAGGTAAGAGAATAGTTCTGTATTTATTTGCTATAATTAATAGTCAACTGCTAATTCATTGTAACCTTTTAGTATTGAGTGGTCTCTGAATACCACTAGACACACTTGGGTCTTATAAACTTACTCTTAGACTCAACACTGTGTGGTAATTCTCTATAACTGCTTGTTTTTTTTCAAGTGGCAAAGAGTGTTGTTGCGGAAGGTAACCATAATATTGCTACTCTTTACCGGATGTAATTAGAAAAACAACAATGGCTGTTTATAGTATAGCATTAAGTGCTTGTTATCAAAAGCAATTGGTAATCAAATAGTCAGTATTAGAGACTACAGAAAATACCAGTACTCCTGAAGTTGACGTAAGTAAGTATTTCTGTATTTGTTAGCTAAAGTATGGTCACAACAGCTACATACTACTTTGGAAATGGACTGACACATTCTTTTGAAGTTTTGGTTGTGTACAGGCTCACTCACCATTTGTGCTCAAGCACATCACTAGTATAATATATGTATATATATATATATATATATATATATGTATAGATGGATGGATGGTATACAGTTCGTCCAGCTTAAAGAGTAGAAAGTTCTGTTTTTTGTTAATTGTTCTTTAAATGTATACATGTGCAGTCAGATTGATGTCAGGAAGCTGAAACTTCACACACACACAAATTAATATATATTGAAATTGATTATGTTTTAAAAAATTGTGGTTTGTGGTCACAACTGTGGTAATAGATAGAAGAAGTGACCCTATAAATGGAGGATATTTTTGATGTTTTTAAGCCAGAAAAAGAGTAAATTGAATTCGAGTGTCTAAAGATTTTGCAGACTGAATCTATGGCTCATTAATTTGATTTGTACCAAATTTTTATATTTTAATACTATTTTACTTATTTTTAATTTCATTTTTTATAAAAAACTGAACTCCCCAAATGCTTTAAGCTGGTAATTTTGCAATTTTGAAGTAAGTGTCTTGGGAATTTAATATAAAATACCTAAATAGTTGTATTTTAATCCATATGAATTTGAAACCCCTATCTTGAGAATTAAGGGAAATAAAAATGCTTTTGTGAGAGTTTTAGTATTTTCGGTGTAAGTTGTGACGTTTGCGGAAGCGCTTATCTCAATGACGACGTATTTGTGATGTCAGAGTGTTGCGCTTGCGCATTTGTGAACTAAACCAGGGGATGTTGGACACCGCTGGTAAAACGCGGGAGATGGCCCGTAACCGAGCCACGCAAACAATCAATTAACTGACGAATTTGTGACGTCAAAAAAAATGGCGCTTAATGTATGGAATGTCTATGGAGATAGCGTAGTTCTTATACTTATGCTGTTTTATATGACTTAGTTTCGAGTGGATTGGGATCTAACAACACAAAAAAGGTATGGCTAAGCTTTTGTGATTGCAACTAGTCTAAGTTTTGAGATCTGTACTTTCTACTCTTTAAGCTGGACGAACTGTATGCCTCTCAAACCCGCACATGGGGGACTTTTTCCTCCTAAAATCACAGCTTTTCAGGCTTAAAACCCCAGTTTCTTCAGATACTACAGCATTAACCAAGTCTTTAGCCTAATTATAAAACCAGTAACTAAACAGCACACTTACAAACAATAAACATTTCCGACATTGCACCTGAAAGGCTTGGGACATAGCTACTAAACAGAGCTGATGTATGTGTAAACATTGGTTCTGAACAGCTATTGAACCATCAAAGCAATTATTGCTTATCAAAAGAGCACCTTATGTAATCTTAGTATAAGATCGTTCAGGATTCGATGTGGTTTTATTTGTTGCTACATTTTTCATGTTGGTACATAATGTTTGGGCTTACAAAAGCACCTCATTTACTTATTTATTATTTATTGGCAAGCGAAGCGAGACTTCAATTGAGATCACTGTTAAAAGTGGCGTGTTTGGATAACTCAGTTTTGGTGTTAAATAGGAGGCGCTGCCTGGACTCCCCAGTTTAAAGCTTTATATTGTTTCCATAGTTAGTCACAACTAAAATATATTGGAAATGGGGAAACTAAAGGATATAAGCTATTATTATATATGCTCATTTGGTAAAGTATGTATGTGTTGTGGAAGTTATAAGGGCTCAAAGTGGGGTGTCCAAGCAGCGCCTCCTGGCTAACACCTTGCGAGGTGTTATTTAAGCACCCCATTTTAACAGTATATTATATATATATATATGTACACATAATATATATACATATATATTATATGTATATATGACAATGTTCAAAGAGGTCAACGAGTGTCTACCGCCAGAGGCTACTTTTAAACGAAGCACCAAAGGTGCGAACCCTCAGCGCTATTAAAAACTACGTATATACCTATTACAATATAATATCCTTCCAGAAGAACAAGCGATCTGTTAACTATTTTAATGGGGCATCAATATAGCTCGAGCAATGAAAGTGCACAGAATGTTGTCTTTATAAGAGAAGAAGCTAAACTAGCCAGAAACAATCACCTGTATTTATTTTCAACGCAAACCTTCAGTTCTTTCAACTCCATCAACTTCCCTGCTACACCACTAGGGTGCAAGAAATTATTTGCTCACGTGATTATGACATGCATTAGGGGGCGTCACCCATAAAACTGGTACCTATGCGGAATTGATGAAAGCTTCGCGTTTTCTCAATAATTATCCCGAAATTAAAACAGTAGCAAAGTAAAAGATCCTCTAGAGATACATACCGCCTCCTACCTGATAAGTAGTCCACAGGACACTAGCTTTTTGTAAGGCAGTAGTGATTGCAAGATGAGGTACTTTGTCGAAAGCCTTAGCCAGATCTAGAAAGTCACACAGGGAGCTTCTTCCCTGCTCCAGATGGTCGTGCCACCGTTGAGTGAGCGAAACAAGTGCTTCTTGTGTGGAGCCACCAGGTCAGAATCCAAACTGCAAGTCAGAGATGGCTTGGTGAGCTGAAAGATGACGTAGGAGTTGAGTGAACAATATGTTCCTGTAGCTTAGCAGTGAGGGAGAGAAGGGAGATTGGGTGATCATTGCTGGCCATGGAGGCATCACCTTTTTGAAGATAGGCGTGATTTGCGAAATTTTCCATTCATTCGCAACTACACATTGTTTAAAAGATGCGTTGAAGAGACAGGCTAATCTTCCACAGATTGAGGGGGCGCATTCTTTGAGCATTACACTTGTAATTTTGTCAGGACCGGGTGATGTTTTCTTTTTGAGGCGGCTGATTGCTTGAGAGACATCAGTGGTGTCACACTGGAGTGAAATCGGATGATCTTGTGAGTGTTATTTAGCATTTCAGCGTTGGTCACGGGGGAGTCGGCTGTAGTAGACCCATTGCATAGAGTTGATGGTACAGAGGTGGCAGATTTAGATAATTTGTGGTAGGCTTTCCAGAAGCTGTTTGAGTCAGTGGTGGAGGAACAAAGTGAGTTGAAGTAAGCCTCCTTTGATCGCCTGATGGATATAACAGCTCTGTTGCGAAGTACCCTAATTCTTTTCCAGGCAGAGGGTGAATTTGTGCTCTTTGCTTTAGAGTGAGTTCTGCTGCTTAGATGGAGTGAGGTGCCTACTTCAGCTGATAGCCATGGAGGGAGGGACTTTTTTCAATGGAAATCTTTGCAGGGAATAAACCTGTTCATTGTGTCCATAAAAGCATCTTTAAATAGAGACCAGGTAGAGTTCACATTTGGGCAAGTCATTACCTTCTCAGGTGGCAGTGAATCCTCGAGTGCCTCGTTAAGCCTACTGAAATCAGCTTTGTGGTATAACCAGATCGTTACTTGTGACGAGGGTTTAGTGATGGAGAGTGAGGCCAGGAGAGAGTGGTGATCCGAGGAGCCTAGCTCTGATACGACAGTTAGGTTTGATATTAGATCTGGACTGCTGACAAAAGTGAGATCAATGGTTGAAGAAGTATTTGGGGATACTCTAGCGGGCCCAGTGGGAGAGTAGTGCAGCCCGAAGCCCGACATGGTGGAGATGAGGTCGGCAGCTCGGTCAGATTGATGGTCAGAGACGTCGACGTTAAAATCCCCCACAATAATGACTCGATCGTAGTTGCATGTATTAAGAGATGCAATAGATTTTTCAAGGTTGCACAGGTTGGTGTCGAATCCTGGTGGGCGGTAAATGACACACAGAAGGAGCACCTTGGACTTCAGTACTAACTGTAGACAGAGTAGCTCCTCGCCAGAAGGGGTGGCAACTTTCTTCGCTAGGACGGAGCTGTACTGTGTAGACTGCAATACCTCCACCGTGCCTGTCTCTGTCACGTTTGTAGAGGTTGTATGCTGGTAACTGAAGTTCAACGTCAAGGACAGAGTCGTACAGCCATGTCTCAACAAGTGCCATAATGGCGGGTGGAGAACTGCTGTTGGCCAAAAGGTGAAGGTCTGTCAACTGGTGAAGTAGACTTCTGCAGTTAGAATAAAAGATGGTGGTGTTTGACTTACAGGGATCGGTTTTGGATTCCTGATGAATAGACAGAGGGTTAGAGTTCCATATAGAGCTCACCAGGCTTGAGTGGCTTGAGTTCCGACTTGGACGTGGACTGGAGGTAGCTATGAGAGTAGAAAATGCTGGTGTGATGGTTTCCTCGGATGGCAGGGAACAGTTGGAAAAGGGAGAGCTTCACGCCAGCAGTTGGGACAGCACCATCCGCCCACAGAGGCTTGGAGATTCACATAGTCACTGGTCGAGATGGAGACGCATTTGGTGTGGAACCAGAACAAACACGCCTCGCAGCAAATGCCAGGTTGATTAGACCGCACCGGTCTGCCACAGTCTCCACACGGGAATCTCCATACAGACCTATAAGAAATGAATGAGGAAGCTGCAGGGGTTAATAAACATTAGCGCAGGCACAAGAAATTTAGGAGAAATACTTCGAAATAATAGTCCCAATATAAATAAAGGCAAAGTGCTACAGAGACAGATAGGGACAGACGTTCTCGGTAATGTCTTACAAACGTAGCAGAGTTTCTTATTAGTGGTGGTTGTAAGTTACCTTGGTTAATAATCAAGTCACTAAATGATTACAATACGATGCTTTATCTCCAAGAGCTCTGGTACAATAGAGCATTTTCTACGGAACGTACTTTGTCAAGGCAGCTAGCAGAATCTTCGATTTACTGATCCTTACCCGTACATCCATGAAAAGTTGATTGCTTACCCCTTGAAAATCAATTGTCCAATAGTCAAGTCACGAAGAGAATACAATATAAGTCTTGTGCTGGTACGTCCAGTTGAACAAGTGTGTATGTGTTTAAAAGTGTTGTATGTTGCTGAAGAATAGTACAAACAAATTAAACAAAAACATGTAACTAAACAAAGGAATTGCTACTATAAGCGGCTAGCATTCAAAATTGATTCAGACAGACCAACTCACTTGCTGTTTGTGCGAAAACAACAAAACAAATTGAAATCTTTTGCCACTCCAAAATGAAGTGCATTTTGCATATTTTGGAGAGAGATGTGTAATTCTATTAATAAGTAATAGCATGCTATTGTGGTATTCAGGATTAATGCAAACGAAATAGTGTCAGAGATTCATACAGAGGAAGGGGCTTACTGGGATTTTCCCCTTCAGCCACAGTCCCTCCCTCCCCCCCCCTTTCCAGAATTTTGGTAGTTAATAAAGCATTATCGCTAAACTTTAATTCTAGGTATAGTAAATTTATAAAATCATGCATGTGACCCAACACTGATCAGTGTGAAGTATACACTTTCATCAAGTAGTGTTGATTTTGAAATGGATGAGGCTAAGTGCAAGTAATTTTAATTGCTTAACTCGTGCTAATCCTGACACAAGAAAAAAAGGTGTGGAGAAATTACTGTTGTCATCAGTTGGATACCACCAAATGCTTGTTTGTGGTAACCACACCAGATATGGGGCAAAACACTTTGGTACTTGTTCAAGCACACTTAAAGGTCATAGGACACATGACTCGAGCACTTCCCATTTTTACCAATACTTTTAAGTACTTAATTACTTTAAAGTACTTGTAGCTAGTCTCATAACACATTATTACTTTATTCAGCAAGCAGTCACACAAGGCCACAAATAAAAGTTTACACTTAATATGTCTGGAACCTTTATGTTAACCTACCTTGACAGCCATGATAACCACATTGAAAACTTCTTGTTAATTCATTTTGATATAATAAAAAAATATTTTAATATTAATTTAATAATAAAAGATTGTTAAAATGAAATGAATTAAAACTTGAATTGTCTGAAGTTAATTCAAAATTCAATTGTCTGTTTCCTTGAATTAACTCAATCACTCCATCTACAATACACAGACAATGTCAGTAATAAATGACGGCAAAACAGTACTTCAAAAGACAAAAGAATTACAATGCATTCTTGCTCATTCAACCCTCTAAAATTATTCATTCAAATTATTGAAACATTCAGATGTGAAACGCATAGAAGTATAAGTACAATATATTATTATAAATATACTTACTTTCACTCTGAATGTCAGATTAGTTCACATAATGAGGATGCACCATAATAGACTTAGTTACACACAAATCCTAACAAGTTTCACCATTTAAATATTTTTAATTGTAAGTATTTTTAAAAGTATAGTGCATGCATGTAAACATTTTTCAACTCGAGCTTGAAATTTTAATAAACACAAAAAGATTCAAAATTACATTTCAACTGTGTCTATTAGAAGTACAGTAAATCGTCTCTTATCCGGACGTCTAAGATACGGGCAACTCTATTATTCGGGCAGGTAAATCATAGAAAATTGCAATTAAAACAGTGGGCGAATGCAAATAATTTGTAGTTTTCAAGTTACTCCAATTAAAAATGTATTGCTTCTGAGATATGGGCAATTCCTAGTTACGGGCACCCCTCTGTCCCAAGCCGCCCAGATAAGGGACGTTTTACTGTATAGCTACCCTATTTAGATGGGAAAAACATGACAGAAAAATAAAAATGTGAAGTTAGCAGTCGGCATTCTGTGCCAGTGGTTGCATCAGCTAGTTCATGCTACTCTTTACCGAATCAATAATAAACAACCTTACCAAATATGTGGTACCTCTTACTAAAAATGGTATCCCTTACCTAATCAATAATAATATACTCAATCTTTATAAATCCATTTTAAACGAAATACATAAAATTTACCCATACTATCCAATTCTTCAGAATAAATGCGGGATTGGCCACACCCACTAATTGAGTAACAAAATTATGATCACGAAGACAAATTGCTGCCAATTAAACTCAAAATTTGTAATTATTTAATGCTCTCCTCTTAAATATTATTGTGATAAAATGTTAATAGTGCGAGAAACTGGATTAAGCTTAAATAGTTCACAATAGAACACAAACTTCAGGAAAATACATAAACTAGGAGAATCCCAGTAAAACTAGGTTGGTTGGCATATTTCCAGTTTATTCACTGCTATGTTTTCTCCTCTAACTAATGCTTCACTCTTTATATAATATAAAGTATAGCTACCCAATACAATCTATTTACCTTAATCACCTTATTCATGGTATACCCATTCAAAGGTATATTTCTGTGATATACCATACTTTCACTTCCACATTCTCTCTTTTCCCAGTCCATACTTTACCCAGTCAATATTCTGGCTTTACCCAGCCCATACTTTACCCAGTTTACACTCTGGCCTTACCCAATACTCTTGCCTTACCCAATCCATACTCTCGCTTTACCCAATCCATATTCTCACTTTACCTGGTCCATACTGTGGGGGTAGGTTCGTCGCTGCCACCAGGAGAAAGAGGTGATGGTCAATAAGTATGTTATTAGGAAGATAGAGATTACTCGCCCCAGAGAGTCCCCAGAGTGGTCGACCGAGAGTCGGTCCTTAGAGTTGACAATCGAGCTTATAGATTCAACTAATCTCACTAAATCTTACTGACTCACAAAACTCAATCTCAAACCCCACTGGTGCTGGCCTGAGGTACTGTATATATAACCAGCCACCATGTGGGGGTGACATATGAATAAAGGTGGTGAATAGGTTTGCATGATATTACTGTGAATGGGTGTCAGGTAACTGGTTATCATGTTCTGGACAACTTCCTGAATGGGCGTTCCCACATCCCCCTCGGCTCAGACAAGACCTCGGCTCGCCAACTCTCACAGGAACGTCCTCGATGCCATCCTGCTCTCCTGCACCTTCATCAGACCAAGCTTGGCGACGACTCAAACCATCAGCATTTTGGTTACTCGATCCCGGTCTATAAATAATGTTCATATCAAATTACATTAGTTTAAGCGCCATCCCGTGTAATCTTCTATTCAGTGTCTTGGATGTCAGCAGTGAAGTCAGCGCCTGATGGTCTGTAATGACATCAAAGTGTCTGCCGTACAAATAAGGCAGAAAGTGATTCACCGTCCGGACTACTGCAAGGGCCTCTAACTCCGTAGCAGAGTATCTATGCTCCGCCCCTCTGATCTGCTGACTGAAGAATGCCACAGGTAGAACATCACCGTGTCTACATACATTCAAAACTCCACCGACACCTCGGCAACTTGCATCAGTATGAACAACAAACATATCACTTGACACAGGTACATGTAATATACATCTGTTACAAAGACTTACAGTTAGTGTGATGAAGGCCTCCTCCATTGCTGGGGTCCAAGCAATTCTCCCAGGGGCTTTGGATGAGGTGGATGGGGACAAAACGGAAGAAAGGTCAGCAAAGTTCGGAATGAATTTTCTATAATACCCGATTGAGCCTAGGAATGCTCGAAGGTCTTTCTTCGATTTGGGCTGAACAAACTCCTTCATGGCTGTAATTCTGTGCTCCGGAACTGCCATCTGTCCATTTCCAATTTTATGCCCAAGGTATTCAACATACTTCAAGCCCTTACCCTTCAATCCTGCCTTCCTAAGGGCAATTAGCACTTTCTGGACATCTTTAACATGGTCTTTGAGACTGTCCGAAAATATGAGGATGTCATCAATGTACACCACACTGCAATCATCACAACTTCTCAAAACTTTCACCATAATAGCTTGAAAAATAGCAGGGGCACTACGTAACCCAAAAGGTAAAACATTAAATCTAAAACAGCCCCAAGGCGTAACAAAAGCAGTGACATCTTTGGAATCATCATCCAAAGGAATTTGATAATATCCTTTCTGCAAGTCAATTTTCAATAGGATAGAAGCACTACCAACTTTTACAAGCATCTCTTCCAGGAGAGGAATTTGGTACTGTAACTGTGGAGTAACACTATTTAAACTCCTGTAATCCATGCACAGGCGGATTGACCCATCCGGCTTAGGCACAGGCACAATAGGCGCTCACCAAGGACTCTCAGCTTCCTCAACCCAACCTTCGTCCACCAGGTGCTTCACTGCCTCTTCAACTTTCTGTTTCAGAGCTTCAGGAATCCTATAAGGCTTATGTGACTTGGGTTTGGCATCAGGTTCTATGACAATCTTCGCCTTACCACCCATGTAGCACCCAACACTACCATCAAACACATCTTCAAACTCACACAGAACCTTCTCAATTTCTTTCCTCTCACTCTCAGCAACCTCATCATGCAAGACAACATTTGACTCATCCAATTCCATATCATCAGCAATCACTGTCATAGCATTCACATCTACATTTCTGTCCACAAACTTTTTAAGAGAGTTTACATGAGCTGATTTACTCCTATGTTTACCTTCAACTTCCCTAATTCTATAGTTTACAGCACTCAATATTTTCTCCACCTTATACGGCCCATCCCAAGAATCCTCCAGCTTACCATTTCTTCCAGGAATCCTACACCATACCAACTGACCAACTAATAATTTTCTTTCAACCTTCCCACAATCATAATAATCTTTTCTCTTCTTACTCTCAGAAATGCTGTTAGACATGGCTACATCACGCAAAATTTCCAATTCCTCTGCTAGTTGCATAACCCAATCAGAAGTACGAATCTGTTGGAATTCCCTTAACTTCCACCCAGAATATAACAAATCCAAAGGAGTTCTCATGTTCTTCCCATAAATCAATTCATAGGGGCTGAACCCAGTGGATCGGCAAGGCATCTGCCGAAGGGCAAACAATGCAAGGGGAATCTGGCCCACCCAGTCCAAACCCTGGGCATGTGTCTTTCTAAGCATGCTTTCTAATGTGGCATGCATCCTCTCTATAACTCCATTCGACTGGGGGTGGTACGGTGTGGTTTTCACTAGTTCAATTCCAGACAAGGTTGACAACTCTTTGATAAGTTTACTAGTGAATTGAGTCCCATTATCGGATACTAATCGCAACGGTAGACCAGTCCTACTAAAAATCCCAACTAGAGCATCCGCAACACTCTTAGCTGTTATACTCTTCAACGGAGCTACATCAGTCCATCTTGTGGCCATGCAGAGTAGTAAGTATATATACAACCTTACCCTTCCCAGGCGGTAAAGGCCCTACAATATCGACAGCAATGACTTCGAAAGGCTCTGTAATGATGGGCCTTTCCATCATACGGACTTTCTGTTGTCCTCTCTTACTTGACTTCTGGCAAACTATACAAGACTGGCAGTATTTGTGAACATCTACACTAATGTTAGGCCACACAAATAGTTTCCCTATAATATCAAGGGCTTTACGATACCCAATATGACCACACCCATCGTGAGCAAGCTTCATCACAATACCACGTCTGCACTTAGGAATAACAATTCTTTTTAATTCCCCAGCAACATCATCAACCATCACATGAATTAATAAACCATCCTCCCATCTATAACCACGTTCATTCTTGGAAGCTAATTTCCTACAATACTTGAGGGAATTATCCTGTTGTGTTTCTTCAACGAGTTTAGCCTTATCATCTCCCCTGCTAAGATTATCCAAAGATAACTTATCACAAACCTCATCACAATCAGCTACCAGCTTTACCTCCCCACTACAATTTGGGCCAGTCTTCACCTGTACTGCCTCATCCAAAGAATCCATACCAAATTCCTCATCACTAACTAAGGGCACAACTTCACAGCTACCTTCACTAACTGTCGGTAAAGGTCTAATATTCTGCACCTTTTCATTTTCAAGTAGTGCACTCTCTATAGCATCCAATTTTTTCTCCTCCTCAACCATTGACCTAGTCTGTACAGCACATCTGGCAATAATTGTTTATCTTTTATTTTTGGAAAATTTCGGATTGCTTCATTTAGGGCAAATTTGGTGTCCTTCTCCTGTACTCGCTGTTTTTCCTGGGCCAAGTCTTCCATTCTCTCCATTTGCCTTTTGTCTTCTCTTCTTGTAGCCTCAGCAGTTGTTTGCCTGATAAGTTGACTATTTTGATCCAATATACGCATCATCATCTCCATCATTGATGGTTCTTTACTTGACCATTGGGGTGGTTCAACAGGTTCGGCCCATAGCTTGCTCTCGAGGTTTTACACTTACGTCCCGTACCCGGTGTTCAGTTCGGTTTTCCCCACATTTGCTCAGTTCAGTTTGATCTCGAGGTACTGCTCTTTCCTCTTGTACCAGACATTCGTTTCTTTCATCTCGATCAGCCATACTCAGTGCCAGTAAAGTAGATTCGCTCGTTGCTTGGTCCAGCTCTAGAGAAAGCCTGTACAAAAATAAGAATACTAGAATTAAAATTTACACTGTTAAACGTGACACAAATGATACAAGTAACAACCACACAAATGTTTATTGCTGTCCTCTCTCATTCCGCACAAACCATAAATAATAATAGAATTAAAATTTATAATAGTAATAGTATTTATAATAATAATAGTAATAGAATTAAAATTTACACTGTTAAACGTGACACAAATGATACAAGTAACAACCACACAAATGTTTATTGCTGTCCTCTCTCGTTCCGCACAAACCAGGTTTTGTCAGTCTGTGGTATATTCCTTCGATTGGCGTGATGTCCTTCACCACCGCTGCTACCAGGTTGTGGGGGTGCCACCAGGAGAAAGAGGTGATGGTCAATAAGTATGTTATTAGGAAGATAGAGATTACTCGCCCCAGAGTGGTCGACCCAGAGTCGGTCCTTAGAGTTGACAATCGAGCTTATAGATTCAACTAATCTCACTAAATCTTACTGACTCACAAAACTCCTCAAACCCCACTGGTGCTGGCCTGAGGTATATATAACCAGCCACCATGTGGGGGTGACATATGAATAAAGGTGGTGAATAGGTTTGCATGCTATTACTGTGAATGGGTGTCAGGTAACTGGTTCTCATGTTCTGGACAACTTCCTGAATGGGCGTTCCCACACATACTTTACCCAGTTCATATTCTAACTTTACCCAATCCATACTCTCGCTTTACCCAATTCATACTCTCACTTTACCAAATCCATACTCTCACTTTACCTGGTCCATCTCTCGTTTTTCCCAGTCCATACTCTTGCTTTACCCAGTCCATACTCTCGTTTTACCCAGTCCATACTCTCGTTTTATCCAGTCTATAATCCAACTTTACCAAGTCCTTAACACCCACTTTACCTAGTCCATAATCTCACAGAGGAGTGCTTTAGTGCCTACAGCTACTGGCATGCAGTTACTGACAGTAACAGAGGAGAATTTAGGGCTGAAGACGTCAATTAGTATGAATATTGTCCAGTACTTCAATTTCATAATGTATGTCTCAATTGCTGTCACAATTGGAAGTTCAGTCTTGCCATTTAGCAATACTACTCAAGGACCTTTTAACTGGCTCCAACACTGAAACTAGAAACCTTTGAGAGAATATTAAGAAGGACAACTGCGCCTACTCCTTTGTTTCATTTAGAGCACAGACAGTACAGTTACAGGCCCATTAAGATCAAATCATCATTTATTTAAAACACTAACTAATCTCAAATAAAAGCAAACATATAAACTTTGACTAGGCCACTGTGTGGCAGGGTACTTGCTAGTCTATAAAAAATGAGTTCGTTTGTAGTAATGATGGGGTGTGTACCATGAATGATTCATGAGTAAAGCTAGTGTATAGTTACAGTGAGGGTTCGCACCTTTGGTGCTTCATTTTGATTGTGATATATATATAGTATACATAAAATGATGTATACAATAAAACCTCCGAACAACAACCGGTCTTGGGGACAGATCGTTTGACCTTTGTTGAGAGAGTTGCCTCTCTTCGGGGGTTCTTAGAGTATTATGCGCCAAGCAACAATGATAATCCATAGTATAATAGAAATAGACCAATGAATGATTTATTGAGGTGAAAAATAGTCAAATAATGATCTCTCTGTTAGTGATTTTCTTGCAGAATTTGCTCGCCAAACCCGAAAGAGGTGGCGGCTATGGACTAGAAATACCCTGTGTTTATCGTTTATACGGTCGGCCACGGTATATACAAAGATCGAAAGATACTCTTGAACCACTGATCGCTGCTGGACATTTGTAACTAGCTATTAAGAACAATTATTATTATATTAGCTATGTAGCTATAGTTTTACTATTTTGACTGCTCTAGGATAATTATCCCTGGCCGTTGTTAAGAATTCGGGGGTGGCCATTCATCGGAGGCTATAAAACTATTGGAACTGTACTGTAAACGTTTCGTTCCACTAAAAACTACCGCTGTGGAGAGGCTGACCGTTCTTCGGGAGCCCGTTGTTGAGAGAATTCACTGTATAGGTATTTTTGATTGCTGTAGGATTTATTTTAGCCAAGTCTTCAAAATTATTTCCTATGACATTGTAGTAACTTGTCAATTAAATACTATTTCTCAATTGTAATTAACTCTACATTAATTAAAAGATCAAATAAGTGACTACAACAACTACGTAGCTCAGCTGCCAATATTTGGTATACAACAGAACTGACTACATAAACAACCAGTGACTTTTATGATACAAACAGGAAGTATACACACACAAAACCACAATGGGAGTTAAGCACACAAAATGACCACAACCTTGAGGTTATGACCATATCAATATTTTAAATCATTTTTAATTATTAAGTATGATAGTTTATTTTGCTTTAAGCAAATACATTGAGCTAAAAGTTCCAGCTCCTGAGTGTATTCTAAATCTTATAAAGTGCTCGTGTGTCAGAAAAGTCATGTTAATCCAATAGAAGTGGATTTATGGCAGCTAATGACTGCATGAACTATATTCTGTATTTCAGGAGGGTTATTTCTAGTAGGGTTAAGGTGGCCCTTGGCCCCCCTACTTTTTGGCCTCCATAAGTATGAAATAATGTTCCATTCTGAATAAATGCTTTGTTCACACTTTAGCTGATTTATTTGACTGAAGCACATGTAGGAAAGATAAAGCTAGCTAATTGAAAATACTCATGACACAAACTATTCCTAGCATTCAGGTTAGTGGCCACAGTGAATAAATACTTCTATTAATTTTTAAATAATGTAGTAAAATGCTCAGTGCAATGCAAGAATACGTGGAAGGATAGCAGCACAATGATTAGGCTCTTCTTGTACCTACCAAGATCTCTCCTGGAATTATATGTTACTTGCCTTGGTAGTCAGGCATCCTAGATTTCAAATCACTTTCCAAATGAGAAGCTAAAGATTCAAGGCCAGAGTCCACCAAGGCGTGTGAAACTTCTCCCAATACAGACTATCTTGCTTTATGTTTTAAATGTGTGCTTTAGTACATTTCCAGTTCCCAAATGACTTTTGCAGTTATAAAAATTATGATGATACAACTTATATTGGTTGATAATCATCCAGAAGACCTTACTATAGAGCTCATCTGTAATCAGTTACCGTCAGTTGCACATTCTCTGACCTTCTTGATATATTGTCTTCAACTGCTCTCCATTTCATCTGGATTTCTTCAATAGCCCCCTAGCAACTGTTTCATCTCCGTCCGTGTATAATATTTCTTTGTCTAATAATTGAAGTTCCCTTTTCCCTTCGCTACGGTGTTCAGGAAAAGGCCCAAGATGTTGCTAGTAATTTACCAGAAACTGTAGTTTACTAAAGTTTTCCCCCCAGGAAATGACCATGAAAATATCAGGCATTCTTTTTCCTGAAGTTAGGGATGGTTAGGCTAACAATAGTATGAATTGCTTAGTAAATAGAATCAAGTTCACATGTGTACAGGAGAAAAAACTTTAAATTGGAATTTCTGGACACACCATTTATCATCATGGTGATCACAAGACAACAGTCCAACACAATTATCATTTAACTTTCAACATATGCCCTCAAATTTTCTGTAGGTGAAGTGCCCCTCAAGAACTCATAGTATTTGCACCTTAAAAATGCATCAAATGAACTTTTTAATTCCATAGTGTCTCATGAGATAAATATAGCAGGTCAAATTCCAAGGATGGATAACTAAAGTAACAATAACAATCGAGTGATAATTTCAAGACCTCTAAATGTCGGGTCTATTGAAACCCACTTGGCCTTACAGATAATGATATTTCTGTACCTCAACAATCAGGAGATTGTCTGGGGAATCAGGATTGTCTAAGGTGTTATGACTATGAAGAGACATGTGGGACAGACTGGAAGAACCTCACAATTTGAGTTAAAGGAATAAAGTTGGCATTAACAATATTAATTTTATGTTACTTGACTATTTAATACTATTATTATATTAGTTATTGTTGATGTTGTTGTAGTTGCAGAATATAGCTATAATTAACAAGTATTAAATTTGTTATTGATCATAATATTGTGCATGAATATTTTCAGAACAGAATGTATACCCACCTGCTATATACCATAAGTCACTCTTTATGATACTGAACATGCATTATACATGTACACAATTGTACAAATACTCGATAATCACGACCCATTCACGATAATTTTTTTGCCGAGATCAGGTCGTCCTACTAGTTTATTACTAAGGGCATACGCCAAAGCTCGCCAGGTTGGGTTGGGGTCTGTTCGTAGCCAGGTGTCTGTCACTTTAATGAAGTTGATCATTGGAGGTTTGTCAAATCCATCCAAGGTCCCCACTGGAATCCGAAGTGCCACTCCCACTTCATACCACTTGGTATGGGCATCTGTGCTTCTGTCAAGGACATCACTCAGATTGTCTACTGACAGCTTTTCATCAAGATTGGGCCTCGCTGGATTTCTCTCTGAAAGTAACGACTCTAAATGGATCATAAAAAATTAAAGACTGCTTTTTTATCCGCTTTTAAGTAATATACAATAATATATATATATATATATAATATAATACACATAATACTAGTTACATGAACCAAGTATACCATGGTGAAGATATTGCATATAGAGTATAGTATATATATTTTTTATTGTACATTGGATATTTTTCCTTGAGTATTTCCACATCGCACGAGCGTTCAATATTCTCCCATACTGAAAGCTGCAATTGAACTCTCCAACAATATCAGAAATTTCAAAATACAATTTGTGGAAGTTGTTTAGCATTATCTACATAACTATTCTGCAGAGTTAAGGAGATATAATATTTATTCCATACAGGTGGTAGTGTCTGTTATAGAAAACTTACCTTTATATCCTGGCATTCTAGACTTCAAGTCTCTTTCCAAATACACAGCTACAGTTTCCAAGTCAGAGTCTTTCAAGGCACACAAGAACTTATCCCAGCACGCGTAGTCTTTTTCCAATTTTTCTAAAACCTCCTTTATGGCAGTTCCAGAAGCTAAATGGCTGTCTTCACTTCTATTGGACATCAGACAATTATGTGTGTGATCACCAAGGAGATCCCTGCTGTAGAGCTCGTCTGGAAGCACGTCAAGTTTAGTGATGCAATCTCTGACTATTTTAGCAAAGTTGTCTTTGACCACTCTGTATTTTGTCTTCCCTTCTTCATTAGCAGCACATGCAACCGTTTCATCTTGATCCATACAGAACACTGGATTTTGACACAATTCTATTTTCTAACTTGGAAAACTCAAAATTTCTACCAAAATCCAAAAAATTTGCTTGCATAATAAAATTTCTAATTATATACATTTCTTAGTGCATTAATGGGTTAGCCATTGTATACAGACTTTTTACTATTACTAGAGTATCTGTTTTGTGTAGTTCATTGTTTAGTGAGTAGGGAAGCTAATGAACAATTTAAAAGATCATTGAGTAAAGAATCACTTGCTGTGTATTGAGGAACAGAATAAATGAATGGGAGGTTGAGATTAGTATAATTGACTTTAGAGTAATGAATTGCCTTCCTGCTGTGGATCAGACAATAGGACACAGGAAACTTTATCTGTGTAAAATTTTATGGACTGTGATAATGTAAAACAACAACAATAACAAAAACATGTGTGCACAAGTTTGTCTAATAGTACGGGAAACTAATACATCATCAGAGTGAATCTGAATGTCACTATTTTTATTTAGTTTAATCAATGGTGAAAGCAGATACTTTCTATTAATTAAAAAAAAATGTGTGAATGAGGGAGAATACATCTACAGTGAATCTAGTCTAGAGTGAGTAAGTCAGGATGTGAGTAAGGATGCGTTGTAAGATTTAATTATTGTTGAAAGTGTAGTAATAGCTGTTTACATTGTGTTATTATATTACCACGGAGAGTTCAACCTCAGTTGACCCCTGAAGAGGACTTCAGCAAGAAGTCGAAATGTTGGGTGAAGTTATTAAAAAGAGAAAAATTTGCTATTATAATAGCAGGACTGTGTAGTCAGAAGTATGGTAGTCTGTCACTTCATCAAACCTGTGTTGTATTGATGTCACTATAATATTTGTAGTTGCAGTATTAGTCTTCTTGACAATCAAGTAGAAATACAATGTGAATTTATGTAGAGTACATGTACATATTTTGTGCTTGCATGTGATTGTTATGATTGTGATAGTGTTAACTATTAACAAAGACAGTGGGTAGATTTCAATGAACCCAGACTTCGGACAGCTTATTTGTATTGTTATAAACACTTAGCTAACTTCCCAAACAAATATTGCCTAATTCTGCAAAAACAAAATAACGTCAGAGTTGATTGACAAGGCATGGAAGGTGCCAGCGACTTATTTGAAGGCAGACGAGATTACATTACTTCTAAACACTAAGAAAGAGTATGAAAATAAATATAGGTCTATGTGTGCTGGATATCCAATGATCATGTGTGTGTAGCCACGACTGTTACAGGAATAAATTACTCGTCATTAGTAAAACCAATGCACAACAATCCGTTTCAAAACTCCTCCAACACAAACATAGGGAATATTATCAGTATTTTATATGCTTGCATTTTTGCTTCTCTATGTATCATATAGCTACTTTACTGCCTTGTCATTTCAAAGTACTATTAAATATAGTACAAAGAAAGAATAAAAAAAAAATATACATTAGCTAGCTAGCTAGTATCATAAATAGCTAATACAATGCACATACATATTATAATGTATACTTACAAAGTGACAATACTAAAGCTTATTCATGAATACACATAATTGAATGA
>WLWD01000866.1_pt1 | contig 108846 bp, 74 predicted proteins | sample 6712731 | NCBI WGS metagenome assembly WLWD01 (sample SAMN12718690, study PRJNA576275) | sponge metagenome | isolation source: marine sponge | host: Mycale hentscheli | place: New Zealand: South Island, Marlborough, Capsize Point | collected 2014-11-01 | reverse complement strand
AGGGCTAGAACCCGAACAAAATTTGCTATTATTATTAAGTATTTGTTCTATGAAAATGAGTTGTACACTAAGTTTGTTGGAAAGATAAACATTAATATTGCTCATTAGATGTATTCTCTCTCTTTCACAGGCTTTTTTAAACAATACAGAATTAAAAATATTTGGTCGCCACCGGAGGTCGAACCCAGGACCGCTTGTATACAAGCGCTCTGCCACTGAGCTACGACAACCACCCAGCGAACAAACACTCCAATTCTGTATTTATACTGTTGACCAAATATTTTTAATTCTGTATTGTTTAAAAAAAGACTGTGAAAGAGAGATAATACATCTAATGAGTAAAAGAAGGCTGAGAAAGAAATTGTGAAATTTATTATTGCTGTCACTACTATAATGTACATTGGAGAAACGCACGCAGGAATTGTTGAAATATTTAGTAAGCCATGACAGTGACCTTTAAGAAAGGGAAATAAATGCAATGACATTCCAGCTATGGTGAAGCTATATACAAGTATCTCAGTGGAAACGGCAACAAACATTGTTAGGAACTATTGGAAGATGCAACTCTGGAGGAATGCATGAAGCTGTCACCAGATGAAAATGCTAATTTACTTAGATTTTGCTTGAATGCAACTTACTTGACTCTCACCATCCAATGGATCATAAGCAAGCACTCATTAAAACATTTTTCAACAGAGCCAAAGGTGTCTGCAGCATTTCTCTGGATCAAATGAAAAAGGAGTTGTACATCACAAGTGCACTGAAAGACAATGGCTATCCATTGGCAGTTATTGAGAAAACAACTCTCCTTCCAAGCAATCAGACAGAGATCTACCTGATGGAACAGTTGTCATCCCATATGTGAAGAGCTTGTCCGAATCTATTATAAGAATTTTATCACACTTGAACATAAGAACATGATTTAAAACCCCATGTCACCTTGAGACAAATTCTAGTACACCCAAAAACAATGACACCGGAATGTCAGAAGAATGGAGTAGTTTATGAGATACCATGTGGGACATGTGACAAAGTTTATGTAGGACAGTTTAGAAGGACATAGGAGCATACGGTGAAAGATCACCAGAAATCTCTGACCTCTGACTGCACTTAATTACTCCTCTGCAGTTCCAGGGCATGCTGTTCATAACAACCTTGTGATTGACTGGAAGAAAGCCAAAGAGGTTGATCGCAGGTCATCATGACAACAGAGATGTATCTTAGGGTCATAGCAAAACAGGGCAATAATGCTATAAATAGGGACACTGGGATACTTCCTGGGATGTATAAGAGTATCATAGCTTGAGGTGTTCCTAGTTGTATCCATGTTTATAGCTTCACCATAGTTTTGCAGTAATAGTGTCAGAAAAACCTTCACATGATTAAAAAATATTTTTAACTTCCCAGTAGGCGCTACTAAAAACAAAAAAAAATGTAAACAATCCATTATTAAAAATTAACATAGTCATTCAATTGGTATTTGATTAAATATTTAAATAATAATTTCCTTTTACCAAAGTTTTATTATTTTGCCTGGACAGTTCTTTGTAGTCGTCATAGTAGTGTGAGCTAGGTTATTTTGTGTATATGCAACGTGTAGACTACAGGACTTACTGTTTATATAATTTTTGGCGCACTTTATAGAGTAGTAAGGTTTAGCAACTTATCTGTACTGTAGAACAAATAAATTCGATGTAGTCCAAGCAAGATGCATGGACCGGTGAAGGTGGCTTAGTGAAAGTACATTTTTAGCACGTAATATTTATTGTCCACTTCCTCTAACAAAATGAGGCACCTTCTGACTTGTAACATTACTTGATTTACCACACTTCTAATGCATCTCACTTGCCAGTTGCTGTAAAATTTGGCAATTGGTCAGTTTAGTCTTTACTGAATCTTTTACCTTTGTGTATATTTATTGTTTTGCTTAACAGAAATGGTATCTGGATAAAGTCATTAAAATATGTTCCTCTGATATACCTGAAGAAAAATGGAGACGTGTGTATCTTTTATCAAATTTGGATAAAGATGACATTTTAAGTATTTTTGCTACATCAAGTGTAACTATTGTAAGTTTTCTGTCATCATAATATTGAGTAGTAACACTATAACTAAGGTAAATCTAAACTGCACAGTCAGCTTTTATATTATGAAACCATTTTCTTGTATCAGTTTAATTTTTTATGATTTCAATTGTTTTATTAATAAAAAATAAATTCATGGTTAATTTCTTTACTTTTAAAACAACACAATTACCTTTTTTACTTCATACTATTATGGGCACACATTTAAAATGTTTTTTCCAATTCATTGAGCAATTTATAATTGGGTCTCAGTTGAGATTTTGGTATATGTACGGTTATAATTCAAAGAAGACAGTGTATGTCCACATGCAGGTGTTACTTTAACACATTAGCTTTAGCGCTGGCACAAGAAGTTACTAAAATATAATAATAGCGTTTTTGTTTCTAATCACAAAAAGCTACAGCAAGTAATTACTGTGGTATTGAAAACTCTTTACCAAATTCATTTTTTTTAAATGTCTTTTACTTTGTAAGTAGATGAGTTCTTTTGTCATTTAGTTGGTTTAAATGGCTATAATTAAATTAAGGGATTAAGGGACTAAATGAGGTCATATTAAAGATATCCAGAGCATTAAGTTCAGATTAAAAGGGGGGTGGGAGAGGGGCTTGACCCTAATTCAGTATAAACCACAAATTTCAAATTTAGCAACTTTTCGACTGGCAAAAAAAATATCAGTGACTCTTGCATTTATTTTATTTTTTTATCTGCAATACACATTTGTGCTAATTTTGTTGTAATGCTCTTTATACTTAAATAAATATATTTTACTAGCAGCTGGTATATCAATCAGTAACCAAATACAGCCCGCTCCACTCATCTGTCATGTTTTTTTGCTACTGAAGCTACAACTAACATTTTTTTCGTCAATTGCATAAAGTATAAAACTAGTTAAGTACGTTAGCGTTAATGGTGAGTGAGCCATTGTGCACAAGTATTTCAAACAACAATCTTGCTTAATTAATCTGTTGCCTTTACAAATTTGTATGCAAAGAATAACAAAAAGGGGTCTAATTTTATCTAGTTTGTGCGTAAAGTTAATGTTCTAGTTCCTATCACATTTAGGAAAGCATCATTCATTTTACTTACGTATTTTTTGCCAGTCAAAAAAATTGTTGAATTTGAGGTTTATAGTTATCATGTCTTGAAATTTCTTAAATCATGAACTTCATTATAACACAGTATAGCACGAGTACAACAACAATAAAAAAAGAAGTTCAAACAATCATGTGGTTAAATTAAATCTGTAGTCAAACCCCCCATATAAATGTAGCCATATGTATAGTGTTCTGAATAATTATTTTTAAACTAGCAAGTACCCTGCCACACAGTGGCATTTGACGTAGTGCAAAGTAAGAATTCTAATTCTTAGTTAACATTCTCTACCAATGGTTAAGGTTAAAAAAAGTTTCCCACTCCTGCACTCTTTTTTCCTGAGCTATCTCAGCTTTTTTTTATCATCCACCTTTACTTTCTTCAGCTCATTCTTCTTGAGTCATGAAGTCCCTTTTCCTTTGTCTACCTCTCCTGCTTCTGAATCTCTCTGTCGTACTACTACAATTGTGGACTTAAGCTTTGCTACACTTTTTCCTTTTTTTCGTACTTTCACCTTCCTATTTGAAACTGTCACCACCTTTACTCAACGATTCAATTCTACCCACCTTTTAGTTACAATTAATCACTCGCCTTTTTGCCTTCTCTTCCGTTCTTTTTTTAACGTACACTGCCTGCTTATTCTTATAAAATTAAACCTTATTATTTTCTAAGCTAAAAACTCTAATCATTCTTTTACTGTATACTAAACAACTCATTCCTTTGATAACCTTGTACTAGATTAATTGAATATAGCACAAATTACTTATATTTTAGTCTATGTACATTCCTGGTTTATGGTTTGATATGATATTCAATGTGTTGCTTTGTTTACTTAAATTAAGATGTTCGGTATGTATTTTCGTGAATTTTGTCATAGTTCTTGCTGGAAGAATGCATAGCTCTTGGTCTTAAATTAACTTTAAGTTCTAAGGAGTATTTCCAGTATTCTACTACTACAGCATGTGAGGAAACCAATGTATCCAAATATATTCACCCTCTGTTAGAAGTAAGTTACTTGTGTGTTGTTGTTTTTACTTATTTTAGCTGTGTTGAAGAGATTTCATAGATAATTATCCTCTTATAGATTATTGTTTATTTAGTTTGTCTTAACTGAATGAAATACATATATACATCAGCAATGTTTCTATGAAAATGTAAGCTATCTCAACATTACTCTATGCTGACGGCCTCTAGCAGATACTACAATGAACTGTACCATGCATAAATATACAAAAGTTTCACTTCAAAGATTTTGATGGAACAAGTGTATAATGTAGTGCTTAAAAGTTTCAAAACTTTCTCGCTTTTAAATTTACTGCTCTAGTTTTTTTGTTATTGTTGTCGTTGTTTTTTCACTATGTAGACACACTAAAGTCAAGATGCATACTATACACTGTTAACGTTCAGTGTATATTATTGTGTGAGAAATAAGTCTTCACACTAGTATTCATTTCCTATAGGTATTATATTCTGCATTAGTGAAAGCTATACATAACTCCTACCAGCTTGAAAAATCTTTCTTACCTAGTTATTCTTAATAATGTGAAGTTTTCATCAAAAGATAGCACTATTGGTTCATTATGCTATATTGCATGTTGATATTTAGGTATCTATCAAAAAAACTATATTAATGTTAAAACAAGGATCACATGATAGCTCTCTCATTCGATGCTCAGCACGATTGCTGTCAGCAAGCGAAGAAATTGGTTACAATATATTTGGTGATGAGGCCTTAGCAATATTAATTGATTTTTGTTTGAGTTTCTTTAAACAAGGTGCAAGAGAGCAAGATCCTCTTCATATTCAAAGCTCTATGGAATGTTTTGCAATGGTATGTTGACCATATTTGTGTATTTGAAAAGTACATTAACAACAGAATAATATTTCGTGAATCATGATTCATAATTGGTTGTTGTTTTTTATGTAGTCCATTTTTTAATTTAAATTTCAAGTTCAACAATTGTAACAAGGAAGAAGCAACCAAAACATAGTACCCAAAATTTGTGTTTGCTGTTTTATTAACTATATGATTTGTGACCAGAGTTTGTGGTGGTCCAATAGTGTCATATAGTGTGTTATGTACAAACATCCAATCTTAAAAATGCTAGTATAACACAAAGAGAAATCGTACAAGAAGAAATAAGCCTTTTGGTCACACGTTTGTAGTTAACATGTTATATTTTGTCTCTTGCATGTTTATCTTAGTGCATTTATATTAGATATTAAATAATGCAAAGGAGGAAATTATTTCTGAGAAAGTATCTTGTGAAATAATCAATACACTTCATTCTTTATTTACTGAGAGTAAGTTTTTCTTTTGTGTTATGAACTAATTTTTCACTCACATTTTATATGAATATTAGGATTAAAAACATTTTCCAATTTAAGTGCTCGTTATTTGGTATTGAAAAATGTTGATGGAGAAGGTAAGTTGAGGCTCCATTTAACATTACTTTTATGAATAACTTTTTCTTTTAGGAATTGATGAAGCGAGGCAAAAATTAATTTTATTATTGAACATAGCAATAAACAAAGATATGAGATGTCTTTTCCCATCGTTTCATCAAGTTATAGAAATTTTAATATTCAGGATTTGCCGATTGCCATTGTGGCATAATTTAGTTTTAGCTCCACCATTATTAAGAAAAGAAGTACTGACTGATCGTGTGTTAGATGAAGCTTTGAAAGAAAGTGAGGTAATCACATTTATTGTATTTGTAAGGAGTTTTTGATTGTTGAAAATAAATTATGTCATCTTTATCTTCATATGTTTTATAGCCATGATAAATATAATATGTGTGGGCTTAATTTCCAACTACTAAACTTTATAGTTTAGCAACAAAAAAGTAATTGTCACAATCTTAAGTTTTGGCTAATATTAATTTTATGCCTATACGTAACAAATTAGGTGCTCAAAACAAATTGAGATGATTGAGCCACTAGACAAAAATAAAATACACAAGAGTGAGAAATACTATAATAATAGTTTCTGTTAAATGCAAGCAATAAGACTTGAAAGGAGTTTGGAGCCTCTAAACGCTTACAAAATGGCCATATTGTATTGTAAAAGTGACTAAGCTGAATTGACTATACAGTAATCATTATTGTACTGACTAAATTTCTGTATGGCTTGAACGGGACATTTTCATTAATAATTTTTATTTTTTGTAATAGGTTCTCAAAGAATTCATGCAGCGCTGTAATAGTATAGGTTGGCTATCAAGATCATCATTTGAAGAAAGGTGGATGCAACTTCTTGGTGTTATAAATCAAGCAATGCCTTCATTAGAAGATATTGATATGGAAACTTTTCAAGCTAACTGTATTAACATTTCAGCTGGTAAGTTAATCTTAATATTACTAATTTCTATTTTTTTCAGTCAGCATCCACACTATCATGACCAAAATTCTAAATCTAACATCATTACAATTTTCAGATGTACTTTGAATATAAGTGTTTCTTAGGGAATATAATATATATATATACAGTATAACCTTTCTTATCCGGACCTCTAAGATACGGGCACTACCCTCTATTGGGCAGCAGTTAAGTTACCTTTGTTAGGGTAAAGTAGTACATAAACACTGAACAGCTGCTTATATAAGATTTGCTGGAACACGGTCTTTACAGCCTAAATTATTTATCACAGCCTTAGTAAGAACTAATCTTGTGATTCTGTACTACATGTAAGTTTTATTTAAAAAAAAATTATGCATGTAATGTGTTTTCATGTATTATTCTGAGATAAGGGCAATTCTAAGGTACGGGCACCCCCAAAACCAAGGTGCCTGGATAAGAGAGGATTTAATTATATATAATACTTATTATATGAGTCAGAGCGTGATATGGCAAAATATTTCACGAGCAGGCTACTTTATTTTCACAAGCCAGAGGCAGAGTGAAAATAAAGCTTGAGAGAGAAATATCTTGCCATATCACTCCATGAGTTGGGTACCCCAAACTCCCAGCTGTTATTTTAACAGCTGTTCTAATCCAGTTGGGTAAGCTGCACCATTGGAAGGTGGCTGTAAAAACCAGGAAAAGTGATGAGCTTGGTTGGTGGCTATAACTACTAAATAATGAGCTTGCTCAATACAGAGAAAGCGCAAATTCCTAAAAAGCGCGGAACATATATATTCATATATAATACTTATTGCACAAGTCAGAGTACACTATGGGAGGGTATTTCATGAGTACTCGTATTTTTTTATGTTGAAGGTGAGTGAGAATACAAGCGTGTGAATAATAATGCGCACACTGTTGCCGTTACTGACAATGCTTTACCAACCTGACTTAGCTGTAATCACACCACCATTGACATTACTGACACTGCTTTACCAACATGGATCGGCTAATAAATTTTCACATATACTCTAGTTGTCATTTTTCTCACTTTTCTTGAGTGACCATTGTCATTATGGAAGACCATTTAACAAACAACTGGTGATGACACTTACTGAATGGCTGAGCTAACAAATTATTCATGAATATACACACTGTCGTCATCGTTATTGACAAATAGTGTATTATTATATGGTGGCTATGTACATAATTTTCTTGGGCTTTAATAACTTCTAATTATTTTACACATAGCAAGTTGAATTTTTAGGAGCATGGCAGAGTTATCTCAGAACATATACAGTTTTGGAAAAACACACCATGGTATTGCTGTACTAAAAGACGAGCAGCTTCTTTTCTTTTTTTCTTTTTTTTTATCACTCCAAAAGTGTTCATAAATTTCTGATACATTATTCTCACAAATTCACCAACAACTTATTCATTTATATATTGTGGTCATATTGTTGTTTTTGCTTAAGATAAAACATTGCACTCGGTTTTCCGTTTCGCATAGATAATGGTAAATGTTGAGCTTACAACGTGCTATGTGATACAAAAAATTGATGGTAACTATATCAGTTTTACATAATCAAAGCATTTTAAAATTATTGCAATTTCATGGTTTAGGTGAACAGTTTACCTTAAGTTTTCAGTCCTTATATTAATGAGAAAAAATTAGCAATTTTTCTAAGCTTCCTCCAATTTTACTCACAAAGTACATGTGGCAATTAATGCGTGCCCTTTACTGTTGGTATAAAAAATATATTTTACAAACTATATTAAAGATTTTGCAATTATTTTATTGCTATTAGTGAAACTTACATGAATTTATACTTCATACTCTGATGATGGGAAATACAAGGATTACTTTTGTCCATGTTTACTGGAAGGTTTAGGTCAGCAAAGTGGTGTAATTCAACATACTGGTCTCAAATCAGCATGGCTATATGGATGCCCAATTTTTTTTTCTCTGGCTAATATTAGCCAAACATCTCTTGTCTGAAAGCTAATGCATTGCCAGGCCTTATGAAGTAGTTTGAAAAATAGAGTAACTATTTACAAAATTGGAAAGTTGCTACATGATTCGTATAGTAATAACATTAATTGTTATTAACACTTCATTGATATGTACGTGTGGCAGTTTAATATATATCAATATATTAGGAATAAGGGCCATCACTTCTTTGCTGTGTGGAACATTGTTGAATCCAGTACCAGGAGACCCTACTTCTTCAGAACCTGTCACCAGGCACCGTAATCCAGAAATGCTTTATTTAGGAAGTGGGTAAGTTACTTGAGCGCAATTTTGGTAAGTTGATTTAAATGTACTTTCATGGACTAATTTTAGTACTATTGAAATATGAAAAATACCATGCACAATCATCCGTGGAAATGGCATTGTAATAACTAGATCCTCTACATTCTGGCTAAATTAAGTATAATTATAATGAGGTAAAATAAATTTGTGATCTATTACTGTTATGTTGATACTGTGAAAGCAATCTTGGTTAAATCCCTAAATTATGGAAAAAAATTATGAAATTACAATTTAACCATTTTTGTACCCAAGATTTTTGTTTGTGTATGTTATAGGTTCAGAAAGTAGCTTTTTTATTGTCATATCGATTCAGAATTGGAAGAATTTAGTTGGTTGTCTTAGCTGATTAGTCATTTGCCCTGGTTGCATCCAGAGACACTAACATATTTTCTATTCAATGTGATAGTGTGTAAAATAGAAAATATTGATTAAGACAATTTAAGGCTTTTTGTAAAGATTATTATTGAATTCGAACTACCAAATTTAATTATTAAAACATTAATATTGCCCTTATACAAAATATTTTTGTTTTGTTGTTGTTATTGTGGTTTTTTATGCTTCTTGTTGATTTTTAAAAGTGATGGTTTTATTTTGTTAGGTGTTCATTCGTTATTGTTACTTTAATGTATATAGTCCAGGTCAAAAGTATACTCGAGTGCGAAAAATCCTAGAACAAGAAATAATACTAACACTCGGTTCAAAAAAAAATATGAGTAATTACTACCAATATATCGGATCATTTGGTGTTGCAACCATTTGTTACTCTTCTTTGTATTCAAGAAATGTCGAAAGAGATATTGGATTAACTAATTTTAGACATAGTCAAATTTCAGTTCAGTTATTATGGAAAATTACATCTAATGAAGGTGGGTCTTCTTTTATATTTTTGTGAATTTCTTAAATTTGTTTGTTTTTAGATGTATTACAGAATTTAGAAGATATCGATATCAAATCTTGTATTTTATCATTGGTTGATTTGTACATGCATTGGCTAACACAGCCCATCAACCAACTTTTACTGAAAGAAGTTATTTCTTCAATCATCATTCTGTCTGACTTGTTTACTTCTGTAAGTAATTTCATATTTTATTATAATTCTATCATGCTTTATATTCAGAATAGCTTGTATAACTTTTCAAACCACCTACATGTAGTAAGTTCAAAAATGTCAAGTTACAGGGTATATTTCTATCAATTCCAGGTTATTGTGGGAATTAATTTGTTACAGGAAGAATAGGATAATTTAATTCACTTTTTTGTAAACACTTTTTACAGCCCGATCAATTTAAATGGATGCTATCTACCTTTACGGAGCTATATGATATTCATCCTGTAGAAGATTCATTGTTGGAATCACTATTATTGGTTGGAATTCTAAAAGCTACAGCTGTTCTCAAAATGGTTGGTTTAAATATTTGTGGTATATATAGTGCTTAATATGTGTATTTTTTTTCTAGTTGTATATGAGCAATGTTATGATTTGTTACATTAGTAAGCACAATAAATTTAACTAACTAACCGGGACAAGGACCTGTAGGAGCAAGAACAAAACATCCCCTCTAAGCTAGAACACAATCAAGCAGAATTTGGCTTATTCTATAAGACTTAATTTGGAGTTTGGTAGTCAAGCTGTTTAGCAAAGAAACTTAAGACCAAAAATAGCGAGGCAGGTAGAAAAGAGGTTCATTGTAGCTACATGGATAGGCTATTCTTGAAGCACAAACTTCTGTCATTCGTTACTATAGTGGGAAAATATAGCAGCTTTGAAGGTGATAGGTTGATGACATCTCAGATAGAGGATGGTCACTGATTTGTTTATACACAAAATTATGAGAGTGTTTTCTGGCAAAATGACAATACTTTTTTCCGTGACTGACAGCTACCCACAGTAATTAGATATTTCTTTTTCACCATCCTAATTAATTTGCTGACAGAAACTTTGTCACAGACAACATTGACCACCACAGCTGCAGTAATTTTTCACCAGATAAATTGCCCATGTTTTTGTCAAACCTATAATCTAAAACATCAATAAATAAACGTATTGGGCCATGCTCTTTAAGCTTTATTGCAGCTCTAGTTATTGTAGGATATAATGTCACATCTGGGTGTTTATAGGCATTATTCCTAGTGAGTGAGTTAAATTCTATCTGGTTTTCTGCCTGTTTTATTTTCCAAAGTGTCAATACTATGTAATTTCCCATTTTCCGTTACCTGTATCTAACTTAATTTTTTTTTGTTAAAACATTTTGAATGACCATAATTGTTTGATGTTGTTGTTTTTTATTTAGAGTCAATCTGATAGTGAAGGTCAGATTCGAATAGTAGAAAAAGCTCTTAGTGGAGACATTGCAGTTCAGGTATTTAGTTTACAAGAATTTTAATGTTGAAATTTAATGTTGCAAGTTAATTTTAATATTGTATGAATAAGCAGGAAAATTGTGCATTAATAATAAATCTCTACTAAATAGTTTTATTATTTGGGTGGGGCATTTGTTCCAGTTGAGGTACTTGAAAAATTGTGTTGGTTTTCCTTCATTTAAAATTCATCTCATTCTTTGTTTTTGTTATTGTTGTCCAATTATGTATTGCTCTGAATATATAGGTACAGCTCTGATATACTTTGTATGTAATACCTTCACATAATGGTTATATGTTTCTTTATTATAAGACTATCCTGAATAGTTCTCGTAGTAAACATTCTCTCGTATTTCAAAAAATGTTTCATAGGAGTAATGCTACTATGGTCTGTAATATGTATGATTCCAATTGACATAAAGCAGTAGTGAGTTCTTTGTAGGTCGTTAAGAAATTTTTTCTGACCTCATCAACCCTTTGAAAATAGATGACCTCACTGCTGAAAAGATGCCATGCTATTTTATATGAAGTAGAAGTCAATGATACATGTCAGGAAGACTATAGAATTGTACCAACAAATTAGTCTCTGTAAATGTGATGTTTCTCCTCTTTATTCCACAGCATGTAGTAATTGCTTATCTTATGAAATTGAAAAATACCTCCAAGTATACAGCTTTGATAGAGACAGAAATATCCCATTAGGTCTTAAGAACTGCAGGCATATATCTTTATATCTTATGATACCTCAATATACCTCCAACAAATCGCAATCAATTTCTAATCCATCTTAATAATAAATAGTAAATGACTTATCAATGTTGTTGGATTGTTAGTATTAGGAAAATATTTTCTTTTCCAAGAATTGATACTTCATCATTATAACTCTTTAAGTTTGACCAGAAATTGTTAGGAAGAGTTTAATTCCAAGGCAGTAAGAGTTGTTAAATAATTTTCTTTTCTTGTTTGTTTGTTTTTTTGTATTTGTTTTTTGTTTTGTTTTTTCACTTCGACTGAAAAACCGATCTTAGTGTGTGTTGTGTAAAAAAAAATTTGAATGGTCAATTCTAGCTTTGATATCTTGAGTGTCATGACAAGATGGTTCATTTTTAAAGGCTTTTGGTTGGAGCATATTTTCATTAAAAAAATAATGTGTAACATCAGGATCCTAGCATACATTTTCCATGAAATAAAAAACACTACTATTTTATTTGCTCAAGTAGTGCTCCCTAAACCAACAGCTGATAGAGTGTAAAATCACCAGAAGTAGCAAGAAATATGCAAAAACCGTGGCTGATATTGATGATGTCATTTTGTAAGAATTGTCACCAAGGGGAGCAATAGCATTGATGCATTAGTAAAAAATAACCATTAGCCAAAGTAGATGCTGCTATTTGGATCTAATACAACTGTTAATTATATTCACATTGCCAAATATTGAACTAAAGATGGAATATAAGCTGGATGTGTTATTTTCTAATATGTTTATGCTAGTATTCCTATTCCATAAAGCAGTTTAACTGGTACCTCTTGCGTGGAATCTGTGTCGAGTTCATTGTATAATTCTGAGATAGAGTCCTATGTTTGTTCACCATCAGATGTACCTTATGTTACTGAAACAATTAAAAGTTTGGCAAAAATACAGCCATAAATTTGTTACAAAGATCATCAATCATTGGAAAGATACTTGCTTAATAAACAATTGAGTCCGGCTTAGTGCTTTCACTACCTGATAAGTTTTGCGGTTGTAGCAGAGAGAAACAATATATTTGTAGTTTAATGTAGTTTTTGTGTGGTTATTTTGTTTTGTTTTTGTGTATGTCTAGACAGCAAGTTTGGAAGGAATTTTATATTTGAGTGAAGACCCAAGTAACAATGTCATAGCCAATTGTATTCCTTTTCTGAACAAATACATTTCTCAATGTTTTCTGGAGTATTCAAGGTTAGTTCAAGTGCAATATTTTCCTCTTTATTTTTTATTTTTTTTGCCAATGATGGGGAGGAGCCCAATATATATAGGTCAAAATGTATGACATTTAATACAGAGTATAAGTGATTTGAACATTTAGAGCATAAATTAAACAGTTGCTTATATTGGTACGCTTTTTTATCATAAATTTTCAATAAACTTGTTTTGGATGGGGGAGGCCTTGGTCCCCCATGAATCCATCCCTGGCACCTGACAATTGGTGAAATATATGGTATAAAATTTCGTAAAACATTCAACCAGTTCATTGTCAAGAAATTACTAAAACTAACCATTACGACTGGTTGCTTATGGCAACTATCTATTGTGTACTTTGGACATTCTGCTTACTCTAGTAGGTAAATAGTAGGTTAAAATTATAGAGTTTGAGAAAGTTGTGCTTTTGTTATAATAAGGTGACAATGTTAAATAACTTGTGAAAGAAATTTTTGCTCCTTTCATCTAAACGTACCATTTCCACCTCAAAATAAACTATTTCAACTTCGACACATCTGTAAGAAGCTAACTTGTAAATGGTGCTGTATTATTATGGGAATAATAATCAATGTATAAAGTATGAGAACAGTTGTAACTATTTTCAATTAATCGCTTATATATTTAGTTGTCTATAGACAATACTGCAAGATTTTTCAAATACTACAGCTTTTTTTACTACAATTTATGGTTAAGGTTAAAAAGCTAACAAAACTGTACAGTTCACTACCTTTTTGTTGGCTAAGAATACTGGCTACTACTCTCACATTGTTTTTAATTTCACACTTGTATTGGAAAAATGACCTAGGACTTTTCTGCTAAATCATGCAGGCTTGTTAGTTAATAAATATGAACTTGTCTACTTTCATTACACATTTATTTTATTACAAATTTTTAGATTTAGTGAGGATCAATTAAAATTAATCTGGTCAGTCACTGTTATTGTAATAAGAGACTATCATCAACATATCAAGTAAGAATAATTTTCGACTTTGACTTACATTAACTTGTGTAAAACATGTTTTCTGTGAAGAGAGCAAATGTTTGTGAAGAATGTTTTGGACCTTGTTATTCTTTTAATGAATGACTCAAATATATCTGCTGCTTTGTTTCACTCACTTTGTTACGGTTTGGAATTAATGATACTTAACTTCTCACTTTCTTTTCATGAGAAATCATCTGTAATACGATTTTCTTCAACATGGTAAGTATTAATTTTGTTATTGTGAATTTACCATTTTAAATGATACTCGATTAGGTTTTTGAAAGGTGAAAAGAGCAAGTCTTTTGCTTCACTGGCACTTCTACTTCTTTGTATGTATACTGGTAGGTGAATATATAACCCAAATTGCACTAAACAGAATCCTCTGTTTATCAATCAGTACCCTGATCACCCTAGAAATTGAATTGTTAACCGTTTTGAATTTTTTTGCGGGTGCAGTTAAAACTTGAAAATTTAAGGGACTTCCATTTCTATTCCAGTTAGTGGCAGTGGTAAGTCAATGCGCTCTTTGTCATGGTTATAAGCCGTGCGAAACAGTATTTACTTGAAAATACATTGTCCACTAGACTACTGCGAAGGTAAGTCTGTGTAGGTGCATGTCCAGTTGTGTCAAAGCATTCTGTGTTAAACGTGTATTGTTTTGTTGTTGTTTTTTCCTTCAATTCAAGCAGTTGCAGAGAGTTGTTACTATGGCACTGAAATCCTTTTACCGTGTATGCGAAATAAAAAAAACTGGACCTTATTTTCAGTAGCTTCAGTGTTAGAGTCAAAATCATTCATATAAAAATAGTATAGTCTTTAGGCTCGCTCGCCATTTGTGCTCAAGCACATCACTAGTAATAACATTCATAACTTGTTTTACCATCAAACCGTTACGTGGTGTTAAGTGTTCATAAGGTTTTAAGTGTCATGTGTGCATCTCGCATGGTGTAATAGACATGTAGATGACCTGATCTCAATTTTAACTGTTCAGACTGTGATTGTAGGATAATCTCTCTCGTTATTGCAATATCTATTATTCTCATTAAAAGTTGTGTGAAGTATCAACATAGTTCGAATTGGTGGTACAAGCAAAATTCAAAGGTTATATTAATAAAAAAAAGTTAATGACATGAATAGCACAAAAATTGTTCTTAGATTCAGAGCGCACTGTAGGAATCCAACTGCCACACTTGTCACACTGCACTTAACATACAAAGTTCCTATCATAGTCTGGGGGCTCCTTTTCACCATAAACATAAGTGAAGTCGTTGCTACCTAAGCTATTTACTGTCAGAGTTGGAGAAAGTATGTCAACGGTGAAGTCATACAGCCAACTCTAAAAAGTGTCCGGCATTCTTTATCTAATGTCAGGGGCAGAGTTGGGGGACTTTGGTTAGGTTTCAGACAAAACCTTTTTTTAAGCTCAAAACTTAGACAAGAAAACCCCTTTTCATAATTTCTAGGTCTGCCCCTGAATGTGAAGTTTTCCTATTCACTACTACTCATGGTAGCAGCCACTCTCTTGTTATTTTGTTTGTTGTTGTTGTTTTTTTAGTTGTTTTTTTTCTCTTTTTCCTTTCGCTCACTTAAACTTTCTTCTGGCTCTTATTCTTTCCTTTTTCGTCTACTTCTCTTCTTTTCGCTTACTTCTCCTTTCCTTTTTTTTTTCTTTTTTTCTTTTTTTTTCTCCTCGTATTTTTCATCTTTAAATGCTCCCTTTCCTTCTTTTACTTTTCCTTGGCTTCTTCCTCTTGCTTTTCTTTCTATTCTACGTGCTTTCAACATTTCATAATACTCATTTTACTCGTGCATTAATAATTTACTGCCTTTTTGTCAGGGTTTGTACTTTACAGCAAACACATTAAAGATATCTGCTAAATTTGATCACACTAATTCAGCTAAAAACAAAGATTTCAGAACTAACATTACATGACTAGTTGTCACTTGCAGCCTAACTGTCAAGTTATATTCAAGTAGTTTCTTCTTCAGTTTCAGTAATGATGTTGTTTCCCATATCTGTGTTTTCTTTACCAGACAAATCATTAGCTTTATTAGCAACCATGGTTTTGAGTCATTGCTTTAAACTACTTCATTCGATTCAAGAACTGATTCAGGTTTATCAGTACTCCCCTCTGAATCAATAACATAATTCTAACATAAACGGCTTGTTTGATTATGCTTTGAGATCATTTCATTTGTGACTTTGTCTATCAATCACATCTGAATTCGGACAGTAAATTTCACATTTTTAAACCGGATTTGATGTTACTCAAAAATGATTTTTCAAATTTAAAGTTACATGAAATCCATGAGCATCAACCAACAATATGTGTCTCTGGGAATTAAAATCAGTCAACATAATAAGCTCAGTCTCCACCCATCAAAACTCACTTTTATTGTAAACTATATCATCAGGCCTTTAAAAACATGTATTCATCACCCGAAAAGTTTTTGGAAAGATTATCATCAGGAGTAAAGCTATTCCAGCAGCTAAAGCACCACAGAGAAGTGTTGTGTATTAACACTTACCTGAACATTAGAATTTTTTTAATTTCTTTAACCTATCAATCACTCAATGCCGTTGTTGCTTAATGCAAGGCAAGACATTTTTTAACTACTTCAGGTCCGCAAATTCCAGTTCTGCTATTATCCAATTTGTCCAATGTATGAAGTAAGCTCAGGGTATCACCTGCAAAAGTTTAACCACCATCAATTACCTGGCCCAGACTTCTTATTAAAACCGATCAGCTATTTCAGATTTTTGCTACTGCCAAAGAATAAACCATTACTATATTCTTAGTTAATGAAAAGCTTCTGTCAGTCGTGTTAATGAGGTACTTGCAAAGGGTATCTTCCTCAGTCGATGTCAAGACAAACCCAGGACCAGATTTATCACCATGCAACACATATCCTTTGACCCTACCCTCTAAAGTCTTGAGGAACTGAATAGAGTGTTTCAGCTTTGGAAACATAGGATTCCTTGTTGTTAACAGCATCCAAGGTTTACTCCATATCTTCAGTTATCCAATTGTTTCTTACATGCAATCATCACCAGGGCTAGAAAAAGATGTACACACCATGATAAGTTAGCCTGGCTAGCAAGTAATCGGAAACCACAAAATAAGCAGGTAACAATAAAAATGTTTATTTGACAACAGAGTAAGCTAATGCTTTGCCACACATTGGACACACTATTTTTCAAGATCTGCCTAAGCAAGTATAGGTCCTCAGTGATTCTCCTATTCGTCACCCTAAGATACTCCACGTACGTACTACCGAGACACAATTCAGCCAGCTCTCCCTACTGGTAAAAAATCCTACTATAGCACAGAAAACTGTGACATCAATGATTATAGCAAATGCACAAGCATACATATGCCTACTATATGTAGTGTGAGTGTAACGTTCAGTTAGGTGGTAATAGGTGAACGTTGTCGTTGCTCGATGGCAATGTTAGGCATGCTTATACTACTGTGTATGTTTATATATTTTATGATCATAGATGCATACATTATACATTTTGTTTTAAAGGAACAGAAGTCCATACTAACTCTGGAATCGAAGACTCATCACTTCCGTTTGAAACTGCTGTTCAAGCTCGTGAACAAGTGAACAACTTAATTGAAAAGTAAGTATTAAAAGGATTAAATGGTTCTTTGCTATTGGTGGGTGTTAAGGGTGTAAAATAAAGTAATTTTGGAATGTGTTTTAATTTATTCAACTTTGGCAAAAAATCAAAGAACTGTGAAGTATGAGATAAATTTGTGTATCAATGATCTTATGAAAGTAGACTTAAGTCGTAACAAGATTTTATAAATATAATATAACGGCAATATATTGATCAGAAAGAAAGTAGTGCGAGTGTTAAGTTAAAGCAGGAGCATCAAGAAAAAATAAGTGCACATATATTTTGTTCATAGTGTACAACTATTATTGTGGCACTATGATGTGGAAAAAATAGTATTGTAATAGAGAAGGAGTGATAGACGTTCAGTGCTGTGTATTTTAATTGAGTGTATCACTGTTTAATTCTTATAGCTGCTAAATCCATGGACCTTAAGCTAAAATAAGAAGTTACTCAATGCTCTGGATATATTTATACATAATAAGGGATAATTTTCTAAAATGAATGTTTGATGATTGGATGAAGGTTGGTGGTGATTAGATGAATGTGTTGATTAATTTCAGTGATAATTGATCGGGAGATGGAACAGTTCTTCAAAAAATTAAATGTGTAAATAAATAAAAATAATTAATAAATACAGTAAAACTTCTATTAATGACTCCTCTGAGAAGCGACGACTTCTCTGGAGGGATGAAATCATGCACCCCAGATTGCAACCACAATTAATATAGTGCATTTAGAACCTTTGAGAAGCAACCACCTCTTATCTCTTACATAAGTGTAGCCTTTGGTCGCTCATAGAGGGACGAATGCATTCATTACGAATGACCAAAGGCTACACTTATTGAAAATTGAGATTGCAAGTCATGTGTAAGCCAATTGTACAGAATGCTACGCAACTTACAGTAACAATTTTGGGACGTCTCAGCTAAAAGCTGGCTGACTGTTTTATGTTTTAGCGGCGAATAGCGCCTCTAACATCATCCCCTTCTTCTGGAAGCATTCTTTATTAGAAATTACATCTCCAGCACATCTGGTTCTAAGTTAACTCTCAATCCAAATTGCTGTGGTCTTTTGATATGTTAATCAGGATGGCTTTTAGGGTTGTTCTATTTAAATAGTTAGATTCTTGTTTGAGGACTTCCGTTCTATTCCCATTCACTCTGAGTCCTGAACTGCAACACTATTTTTTTAGTCTCAGGTTTTTACACTATACTTGAGTTAGATTGACACTTTCTCTCCTAAAGGGGTCTTGAAAAAAGAAAAAGGAAAAATGTGAAAAAATCTTAGTTGTCACCGGGGATTCGAACCCAGGGCCACCGACTTTAGCTACTAGTGCTCCAACCACTGAGCTACGACAACCCTAGACTTCCAAGACCCTCACATTTTTCCTTTATACTGTTGAGTAGTACCACTTGCTGCAGTCTCGTACTCAACAAACCACCAATTATGTGCCGTCAGAACACCTTTTGATGTCGACCGGAAACACCTCCCCCTCTTTGTAGCCCCTCCATGCCGCAGCACCATTTGCTGAGTAGTAGTTTGGCACGGGTAGCCGCTAGGGACCCCACTCCTAATTAACATGTGCTAATTGTGGAAATTAAAGGGGCAGGGGAAGCCCCTTTGCTTGATCTTTCCCACATGTACTGTCTGAACAACTAGTTCCCGCTCTACCTATCACGTGATGCTGGGCCCACACAGCCCAGCACCCCTTTACCACTGCATAGGAGTTCCCACCTATGATTAACCCCACCTAGCCTGTGGCTAAGTGGCCATTAATCCCACGGCTCCCATCCTATGTCTGCAATCCTGTGCTGTTTCCTTCCTTTCAGTCTCTGAAAGGAAGGAAGATTTCCGTGTGACATTGCGTCTGCTGCGCTATTGCGAACACCAGGAATGTGCTTACACACCAGCGACACCTCCCACCTGGCTAGGAAGAAGGATAGACACCTCATCAGATGCATGGCTCTGTCCATCTTGCATCATCCAGTGTTCACAATGGAGACCACTGCGGCGTTATCGCAGCAGAGAGACCTTCCCACTTGTTGCCCCAGACAGCGACACTTAGCACAATAGGCAACTCCTTGACAGTGATATGGACACCATCCCAGCTATCCGGAAGCCGCAACTTGGAACCAACTGCCGCTTGATGTGAACGCCCCACAGCCCCCATGAGCCAGAGGCATCAGACGTCAGCACAATCTGGGGTGTCCTTCGACACACACTCCTCATCGGGCATCGCACAATTCCAGATGGGCAAGAATCAGCCCCACCACTTGAGGTCAGATCAAAAGGCACCATTTAAGCACACTCAGTGGTGCAGATCCTTGAACACTTGGAGAGCTCGATCATGCGCCACAGAAAAGACCTCCCTGGTCTGACTGCACAACATGCAGTTTGGGTTTGCCAAACAAAAGAAAGTCGTCCAAGTAGTGGATTCCTTCCACTTCATCTGAGTTATCCAGGATCCACAGCAATGCATCAGCCACTGCATTGTATAACTTAGGGGCTGACCTAAGCCCAAAGGGGAGGACCTTATCCACATAGACATGTCCCTCCCAGCTCATACCCAGCAACCATGTATCCCCTAGGTGTACCGGAACTGTTTTGAATGCGCCTTCTACATCAAATTTGGCTAGAACAGTGCCACGGCCCTTGGCCAACCACCCTCCTGCAAGCCTCATCAACTGAGGTATAGCAAAGTGAACAGACCTCAGGCTCAGTGCCTTCGTTCACCATGAGACCTCTCGGGAATTACCGGTCCACAATCAGGCGCCACTTGCCTGACTGGTGGCCCTTTGGAACAAGCCCGAATCTGTTCACCTGCACTTGTTCTACTACATCAGGCCCCAGTGAGCCCAGTACTCTTCCGGCCGCCAACTCCGACGCCAGGAAGTCACGTATCACCTCAGGCCTCACGTCAGCTGACTGCATGTTAGACGTGGCGCTGCGGCACGACACTGACCCATGCCGAAACCCAATCCGGAATCTGTCATGAAGGCCTTCTGTCAAAATCTTGACATAGGTCCTGTCTGGGTGACTGGCCAGACACTCCTCCCACAACCATACTTGAGTTGCTGACTTTCTTTTTTGTGGTGGGGCTATCGGAAATTGTTTGAGTAGCATTCTGCTGCCACCAGGGAGATGGATAAAGTCAAAGCTAGGATTGAGAGGCTAACTGTAGCTATCAAACGGGCCTGCGTAGGAGAACTAATCTATTCTCTGGTTGAATTTCATGAATATTAGCTCGCACACGAAATCTCATACACACAGATAACATCGATGAGCACTAAACTTCGAGTAAACTGAGGCTGGCCAAACCATGCTTCTTCTGGTGACTCTAAAATATGATTGACTGATATAACAAGATATCCACAAATACTTTTCACAGTTACACAATACACAACCACAAACATTAATCACATATACACAAACACACTTCTATTTACATTAATGAAATTATGTTCTTCTATGCAAATGTGTTACAGTACATTTTCCACACTCTGGCAGGCCCCTGGTCTGCAACTGGAATGTCCACAGCGTGAGGTGAAGCCAAGTTTGTTTACTCAAACCGTCTACATTGAAATGTCTCTGTCGGGCCTGCAGATGACATCAAAGTCAAACTCCGAAAGCTTCAATTCTGTCCTACCGTGCTCTTGTGTTTTAAGGAAGTTGAGGTCATTAGGGACGTCAGGGCTGTGAGATCGGTCACCAAAGTAAATGGCAAAATGTGATGAATGGCGTGAATGTCAGCCAAATCTTCCAACTTTGCCGCTGATTATCGAGGCTCTGCCGCTTGAAGCTGTTTGCGATAAAATGTCATTGGCACATCAGATCCCTCTCTACAAACATTCAGAATGGCACCAACACCCCGAGCACTTGAGTCGGTATGTAACACATACACATCATTGCACAATGGCACATTCAAAACAGAGGTACACAAAGCACAAAAAGCACATGCCATGTCATCATCCCATACCACATTTTCAGCTGTGGAGGTGTGTGTGAGCAAGGCTGCAGAATTAGCGAAGTGTTCAATGAACCTCTGGCAGTATCTGATGGACCCAAAGAAAGATTTCAGGTCCTTTTTTAGCACTGGTGTCTTGAATTCTGACATAGCCATTACTCTGTTCCCAATACGGCAGCAGCACCACCTCCAATTTTGTGGCCTAAAAACTCTACATACTGTTTCTCCCAAATACACTTATCCCGTCTCAGTTTGAGACCAGCGTATTGAATTTCAATCTAAACTCTCTTGATATGTGAAGCGTGGTCCTTAATTTTTCAGAACCTTCTCTAGATTCGGCACCATCTGATAATAGCCTTAGCTAAAAAATCAGCTTAAACAGAACAGGTGCTTTGCCAACTTTCAATAACAGGTCCTCTTGGCGTGAAATTGGAAAGTGTAGTTAGGCGGTCGCTTTATTTATTCCCCTATAGTCAATGCAGACACAAACTGAACCATTCGGTTTTGGTACTGGTACAATCGGGGCTGCCCACTTGGAATCTGAATCCACTAACCAACCGTTTGAAATTAGTTGATCTTCTGCTGACTTCACCTTGTCATACATAGCATCTGACATACAATAGGGTTTGCATGCAAAGGGCTTTGCACCATCCTCAATCACAATTTCAACGGGTTTCGCAACATTCTTATCAATACTACCATCCAATAAATCCATGAAGTCGTTCAACAGAACAGTATTCTTTTCTGACACTACATCATTTGTACTACCACTACGCACAACTTTACTATCATCAAGACTTACGTCATTACCCATAATAGTAACACTATTCACTGCATAACAGCCTATTTACATACAACTTGGCAGAGTTGATGTGTATAGTTTTCATCTCTCCTGTCTCACAGTGTTGTATCTCTATGCTATGTACTTTCACAACTTAATATGGACCATCCCATGAAACTTCAAACTTGGCACTCGCACCTGGGATTCTCATCTACACTAAATCATTTGCATCTAGCTTCCTATTAACTTCCCTCTGTTACACAGTTCATTTCTTTTCCTAGATTCACTCTAATCATTGTCCACCATAATATTCCTCATCAAATCCAGTTCTCCGTAAGTGTCCACTCACAAACATTGCATAATCACCAACTGCTGCTCACATAATACAGCTATAGAAATGCTATCATTTACAACATTCACCCCTTCTCTTCGCTCAAAATGATATTCTCCTTCTGGCTGTCTCTTCAATCTCTATTCTCATAATTCTGGTTTACACGGCTTCAATTGCATTTTCAGGCACTTTGGACTGCTTATATAGCTCAGACAAAAGGATTTTCATTTTAGATTTGTTAACAAAGTCTAACCTAAGCAGAGCTTTACGATCCAAATGATAACTCCCTGCAACCTTTCCAACCATTCACATACACCAACTTTCACTAGAATCATTGCAACTTTAAGTTAAGTTTCCCTTTTCCTGTCAAAGTCGAACACATGAACCACCACATCCCTAGTGTAACTCATTTCTGAAACATTTTGAAGGTATTAATGAAATGTCAGTTCCTGACAGTGCTTCTTTCTACAACACTATTTTTGTTCCATTGTTTCAACTTGTCCTATTTATTCCTGTCTTTTTCTTTCGACTGGTTCTTCCGATTTAGACGGTCATTGCTATAGTGACCTGGCAGTTGGCACGCAAAGCACACCACTCTGACAATTCTCTCTTACTGCTCCAACAATCAGAAGTCTTATGACCATACTTGTCACACTTATCATAAGTAGGGTGTTTACCTGTGAAGGAATCTCTTCTCTTGTAAGTGTTGATCTCTCTTGTGTACATATTATATGTTCTGTGCACAGCCATCACCCCTCTTGCACAGTGATGCACTTGGAACTGGTGAGCATTCTAATCTTCCAGTCAGTTCCATGCACTGTGATGAACACGATCATCATAGTATTGGAAAAACTTTACCGTCGCATTTACCTTACAGTAACATTCTGACAATTCAGGACTTGGCAAAGTTAACTGTGTCTACCCCATTGAGTTTTGCTCTAGCATCTAGATCTGGCCTCATGAAAGAAAGGCTGCTTGTAGGTATGACTGTCCTGTTTACATAAAGAGCAGAGAGCCATCTACAATAGAAATACTTTGTAGTGATGCCATAACACTACCAGTCACAGCATCTGGCAGGTGCAAGGCATTCCTGCCATCATCTATACCCAATATAATAGAAAGTTCTTTAGAATCTCTGAGTGGCACTAACAATACTATTAAAAGAGAGTAGCGAGATTTTTCGCCACTGATATTGCCGCATTATATATCAGCTTCGAAAATGAGAGCATATATTATTGTCAACACGATAGGAATAATATTTCCCATCATTTTCAATGCTGTCTATTTCAGCTTTAATCTTCTTGGCTATATTTTCAATAGCCACATTTATGTCACCAGTATCATCAGGAATTGCACGGAATAATTTTATTGCACTTGATTTGAATTCTATTAGTGATAAATACCCTGCAATTGATAAGTTAGTGATAATTCCCTTTCAATTTTTCAGACCCTTTGATTATTAGCACTCTACTAGAAAACTCATTCTCCTGTTGTCAAATACTTCTCAATTATTTTTCAGCAGATATTGAAGATCGTTCAGTATGGTATTTGTAGCACCACAATACTGGCAAATCGCAAACTTTTTTTTATCAGGGAGACAAGAATGCTGCATGCAGTCAACATGACACCTCACTATTGCTGCATACAAATCTAAGAGAAACCCTCCCATTTTCTCATTATTGAAAATCCTTTATGGTCTAACAAGCTTTATAAATAGCTACTATTTTCTTTTTAACTGAACGTTTCTACTTCCCTGCATGTTATACAAGCTGGATGTCCTTTGTTTGGGTGCCTAGAATAGTCTTTCACGATGATGCTGTCCTCCCCACAAAGGAGGAAGTATTGCTAGTAAGAAAGTTCATGCTGTTCACATATTTTTTGGCTTACTGGTGAGACCTTGGTAGTTTTCCTTAGCTTTTTTTTATGCAAAGCTTTCTGAATTGCTTAGTTGTGAAAGGAATTGTTGACACATTTTCAGTGAACACAACATAATCTATGTTGCTTGCTAACCACTCTAGCTCAGTGTAAAGACCATCTTCATGTTTCTTAATTTCCCTCACTATTCTATTCTCTCTCCTGAAGTTTGTGAAAAACTAAGCTACAACATCTGTCTTCCATGGTATGTATATATCCAGACTTTTAGACGGTGCGGCAAGTCTAAAAGAAGGTGTCTCAGAACACACACACACACTTTGAAATATGAAGTATATTGGTGTTGCAGTCAAACAGAATTACTGAAGGGCAACTCAAGTGGGGCCTATGACTTCAGAACTATTAAACACGTACCATAGTAGAGGACTAATACTGTAAAGATTTTTCTTTGCCTCATTAATTATGGACACTGTTTAGCCATCAGCTATGTACTTTACTGAACATTAGAAGGGCAACACAATTTGCACAAGATATTACAGATATAATAGCACTCGTTGAGGCAGATGGAAAAAAAATAAATAAAATAAACAAGAAAAATGCCTTCTTCATTGAACTATTAAAGTGATAAGCCGCCTTGCTTGCGTGCAAAAACAACCATTACACTAAAATATTTTATCTCTGGTATAGTTTTTAAATACACAACATTAGCAATACCACAAATAGTTTAACTTAAAATGTAAAAAAATTAAGTCAGAAGGTGATTGTACACCCCAGAAAACCCTATGCTGCTATTGATATTACACATATTTCTGGAATGTTGGTCCTATTTTAATTTTGCAGGAATGAAATTAACAATTCACAAATTCCCCGAGTTCTTCACTGTTGACATATGGTAAACAAGTGATTTTATGAATTTATTTGATACAACATAGCAAGAAGCAACTTGGTCATCCTATAACAGTATACTATGGGACTCAATTGTAAGGTATTACTTTTGTTACTGAATTCAGTGAAAATAAAATAGCAAATATTTCGAATTTCCCACCTCTCTTATACAAGGCCAGCAAGTTTTTTTTTGAAAAGCTGACTATAGGAAGAACATTTTAGGGCAAAAAGAGCAACTATATACTCCATTGCGAACTTTGACCAAAAATGCCCCATATTCTGCCAGATTATGTATAAGTGTAACACGTGTGAGTAGCTGACGGAGAGATGATCAGACTTGAACACCGCTTTACAGTTAGATTTCTGCATATCAATTGAATTATCTCTAACTAGCAAGTAATCAAATTTTTGCAAGTTAAGAATGCTCTAGCATAAAATTATTTATCCATGGTTTCCTATCCTGATCCCTTTCTTCCTGAGCCATCTCCGGTTTTCTTATTCCTCTCTTCAACTCGTGGATTCCTTCTCCTTTTTTGTCTATATATCCTGCATATATATCTCTGTCTTTTCTATTTATTTTCTTTCACTTCATTATAGTAGTCACATTAGTCCGCTTTTTCTCACCTGCTTCTACTTTACTTTATCCTTGCATTCTCCTGGTTCTCTGCCTTACTTCTACCCATGATTTCAGTTGGATTATGTTAGCTCCTGTGAGTGGACACTTTTAGTTCAACAAATAAATTATTCATGGTTACAGACATCGTAGAGTGAGTAATGGACAGAGCAAAACCAGGAGAAAAATAAAGAAGAAAGCGGATACAATTATGTAATAAAGCACTTCTTGATTCTCCCAAGTACTAGTTCAGCCGGTTGATAGCGAACCCGACACAGTACAGTATATATCTCTCTTATTTTTTCTTGGGTTTCCTAATCAGGTAATGACCGTCGTATCTTTACCAATTTTACTCAGCTCATAAATTATTCGTGAATATACACACTGTTGTCATCGTCATTACTGACCTACAAGCATATTATTGGATTGAAACTTTATCACTTAAGGGGTCCGGGGGAAAGTAAAGGAAAAATGTGAAAACAATCTTAGTTGTCGCTGGGGAATCGAACCCAGGAACATTGGTTTTTTAACTTGATAATTAAGCATAATATAGAAATTGGCCCAAAATTATTGACAACTTGTATACTTAATCTTTGATAGTGGCTATGGATTTTTCTTAAATTTATTTTGACATACAATCTTTTCTGGTAACCAATCTCTTAGATTTAGCTTTTCCTTTATGGCAGAGTTATCGTACACCATCTGCTCTCTTGTCGCAGCATTATACTAATCCTGACCTCACACTTCGATGGTGGTATAAGGTGCAATGTGTAAACATATCAGTGTGTTCATGTTTGCAATGAACTTTGGTGATAAATTATCCTTTCTTTCATCTAAATACGTCCAGGAGCCAGTTTTACCGTCCTCTTCATTTCTTTGGTAGACTGTATCCTGTTTTTGTGAATTGTTAAGATGGTCTTGAAATTTTAGGCTTTTTCTCCATAAGTTACATGACAAAAGTGTCATCTGTGTGCCTGATTCACAGCTTAGGTGCAACTCTGAAAGTGGCTAGAGCGTGTTATTGTTTTTTGTAGAGATTGGCAACCACTAGAATAAGGTGACCGTATGGCTGCATCAGCAACTGCTCTGAAATTTATCTAAAGAATGTGTCTCTTTAACAAACTTTATGTGAGTTGGTTTATGTTCGTTTGAATTTCCAGTGTGTTGTCATCTTTGGGAATGCACATAATGTACTGGATGGCTTTTTATCTAGTTAGAGTTAAGAGACTGACAACATCTAAATTGACTGCTCTATCTCCTTTTTTTCGGGTTCCTTCTTGATCGTGGCTGCCAACTTAAGGAAATGGATGATTATTCTCTCTGCAAACTCTTCAATGTTCTTTATGTTCCACTCAGTTTTACTGAGTAATGGTGGATTCTAGAACTTATCAGTGCTGTGCTAATCTACTCTATTCATTAAGTGTTGCAAATACTGTTAACTTTTTGAATTGATAATGTCAGTTTCATTGAAGCACCAAAGGTGCGAAACCTCAGCGTTACTATACACTACGGGGGAGTAGGATACCAGATCGTATTGGTGCGACCATTATAACCACACCCACTTATTTATTCAAGTAATGAGTTTAGTTATAGAAAACAAAAGATTTTAAGTCTATGTTCTGTGCATCTAGATCGAAATTCAAATGCCACTGTAATCACACCAAACAATTCAGTACAAGCCATATTTTATTATTGTAAATGAAATGAATTTTCATAAAAAAATTAGGTTCATGTCCAATAAATGATATTAAATTATAGTTATAGCTATTATGTAGAGTGTTTTTAATGTGTAGCTAATATAGCTACTTGGACATTCATAGCAAACAACACAGTGACAAAAAAACTTTTTTTTAACTGAATCACCATAATTAGAACTTATAATGCCTGCCTTTTGTGGTAGTTATAACTCCATTTTCTTCAACATTTTCAAATATGAGAGTAAAATAACTATATGGGAAGACTCCTAACAGTGCGAAAATGGCCATTTTGCAGACCAGCAATGCTGGAAAGACCTTCTGAACTACGCTATGAGTTTGTTTGTTTTTTCAAAGGCTCAATATTAGATATTTAATCCTGGTAGAAGTCATTTCAACCACTCGATGTTGATATATAAATCCTGGCACATCAAAGGGATTTCAAATGTCCAGTGCAACATTTTGATTCTTGTTTCAATTTTTGAAGGATGCTGCCAAGCTTTGTGATTTGCTTTGGTTGTGTGACAGAATGACTGACTGACTGACGAAGGGAGTACTGTAACCCTCTCGCACATGCATGGTTGGGGTTGCAGTCTAATCCAATTCAAATTGCCTGTTGTGCTATACTTTTGGTTTTCACAACTAGTACACTACGTTCCAACTAGAGCCATGTATTTCAGCTTTAGCTGTACCAACGTCCTTGTTTTGGTCACCAAAAGCTCTAAGCAACTAGCGTGCCTTGTGTTCTCATGTACCAGAGTACACTAGTATCAGAACACTTAATATTTCGTATATCACTCACAAGTCTAGGCCAAATCTTACTATAATACATTTTGGATTATTTGTCAGAAACTGTTTTACCTAACCAAGTCTCGGCATCATTTTTCAGTGTTCAGTGTAATTCAAGTAGGTCTAATTGAGAATATAAAGTAAGTATTCTTACAGTTGACATTCATAAGCTATTCTCAGTATTTATCTCAAAATACGTGAACACTACAAAGTCTTTCAGACATTTTAATCTCAAAATACGTGAACACTACAAAGTCTTTCAGACATTTTAATTGAAATAAATGAAGGCGGTTGGTGTGGCACAAAATTTTAACTAGTTTTTTTTAATTGAATATTCAAACTTTTACTGAGACCTCATTGTTACTTGAATTAAGTGTGTGGGTGGACTTTAATGTGTTCAGAGTGAGTTAGCAATGCCACCACTTTGTGAGTTGTGGTGGGTTCCTCCTCAAGGCTCGCTTTCGCCCAATGGTTTTGGGACTTCAACATTCCTTTCCTTAATTTGGAAGATGCAACTGAGCCTTTTAAATTTAATTTAGTATATGTCATTATTAATATTTTTATATGCTTTATTAGATTACGTCATGGATCTGAATTAAATGCTGACCTTTTGGTAGACATTTTGCCTCGCATCATCACAGATTTTTTGTCACCTATGGAAGTACTTCAAACAGTAGTTACTGATTTTATAAGCCCACATCAAAACAAACCGAAGATATCTGGAACTATTTTATATGAGGTACTGAATGCTTTAATGAATATAATAGGTGCCAATCATAATTGCACCTTAATATCATCTTGTTTGTTGTTTTCTTTGCAGACTGAATTTAGGTATTCAAGTGATTGAGTTTTATTGTATATATATATAATGTGCATGGTACACAATTGCTTATTAAGGGCATTGTCAGCGAAAAAGGGTGTGCTAGGGGTAGTAAGTATTATCAGTGATTCTTTATTAACCCTCAGTGTGCATGAGCGAGAGGGTTATAGTAGTCGTCTTTTCTGTATGTCTGTCTGTCACGCTCTGATTTTGGAGAATGAAAATTAACTGTTGAAGATTTAGATATGAACTTACTCAGAACAACAATTTAAGACCTTATATTATGCTCATTTATTGAATTTCAGGCTGATTTTGAAAAAAACTAACACGAAGTTGTCATTTCTGTGTAACTACTAGCTTTTGTTGGTAATGACCATTATGGTTACATAATAATGACAGGAGCCAATAATTTGTTGCTGCCGGGAGGCGAAGTGCTGGAAGTCAATTTTCACGTTGAAAATATATACCGGTGTCTCTGGACTGTTTTGTTTCTCTTATGAATACCACATTTACATCTACCATTGTCATTGCTTAGCTATAGTAGTGCATGTTTGCAATAGCCAAATAGATATTCTTTTGGTCTGAGATGATTTTGTAATAGCTTGCTACGGGTATAGTAGCGTTGAGAGTTTTCATGTAGCAAGCTGACTAAATTATTGCAACAATCTTGGGATATATAAACTTGTAACTTGTCCTACAACAAATGTTCATATGTCACAGGATAACAGGAGAATAATGGCTTCCCTCGTCACAGTTGTTCTGCTAAACCAAAGTGGTACAATAAACTAACATAAATGAAGTATAATAGCTATTAATGAAGGGTGAACATAGCATAAATGGTGACAATTCACAATGTATGCAATTTCCCAATGCAATAATTAGGCTAATGAGTCAAACTTCTCTTCAGGGACCCATAAAAAGGAGAACCAGATTGGTATGTATCTGTTAAAGAACTAGCTCGTGTTCTAATAGAGTGTGGCTAAGTGTGCCATTGTCTGACACTATTTGATCAGGATATCCTCTTCTGGCATGAAGGCAGTCATAAAATTTGCCAATGGTTGAAGCCATTTTATCAGGACATCATCTCCTTGCTTGAAACTCCATGATTAATTTCAGAAAAAGCTGGTTACATTTTGTCCGAGCAACTTCAGCTATTGTTGGTAGCGCCCCCTATAGTCTCGTCATACTCACGTGAGCAAAGACGTTCTTTGCTGCCTGCTACACATATTCTCAGCAATTTACCAGTGTGCTTTGAGTTTCCCACTGAAACTACTGGTGATGTGGGTATTGCTTGTATGTTAAGCTTCTCAGAACACATTAATGTCTACTGTTTCGTTGCACAAGTTCTATATGGATTTGCTCAAGCCTTAATGACTAGCATGAGCTACAATATTGGCATATTCATAATGATACTGCTCCAATTAGATTATTCTTTTTGTCTTTGTAATAACTAGCTAGTGTATAGTAATGCTGAGGTTCATATTCTTAGTGCTTAATTATTGCTAGCAAGTACCCAATGGTGATGTACTCACTTTGGCAAATTAGGAATGCAGTAGCCAAAGGTCTTTCCTTTGTTTTTTACTAGTTCCTCTTTTCAGCTCATAGATTCCATTCTCTTGCTTTCCTACCTCTCCTGCTTGTCTTCATCTCTGCCTTATTAATCACCTTCATTTCTTTATCGCCTTCCATTAATGTGACGATGATTTAACGTGCACTATTGTGCCATTTGATGTCCTAAGTTTAGGAAATTAGAAATGCTATAGCACAATATTATTTTGTTTATAAACTTTACTTTATTTCTTTATTAAAAATGTTACATCAGTCGATCTTTTCACTTGCTCCTATTTTTCTTGATCCTTGAATTCTCAAGTGACTCTATTTTTCTTCTGCCTATGATTTAGTGGTTGATTTTGGTACGAGAATAAAACTCCACTTAGCTAATGGATTATTCGCGAATACAGACACCTGGTGTTTAGTTTTCTAGAGTGGGAGATAAACAGGGCAAGACCTAGGAATTTTTTTTTAAAGTTATAAGGCACTCCAGGCATGTCCATGCCATTTGACTGGACATTATGAATGGTAAGTATATGAGACTACAAAGTTGAGGATCAATGGTTTAAATCCCACTTATTTTATTGTCAACTTAATAGTGTTGAGAACTTACTGTTTTACCGATTCAGATAATAACGATGCATTATCAGCTCAGCTCATGAACTATTTATGCATACGACACACCGTCGATAGTCATTGTGACACGAAAGCATATAATTACATAAATTACTGTTATCCTTTCTTATGATATAGTAAATGAACAACTTTTTTTGTATGACTTTCTTTTGGTCGGACTAACAAATACTTTTGGTTTGAAAATCCACCTGTCATGCTTTTAAGTGGTTAAGAAGTGATGGCATCACCAAAATCTTTCAAACACTCGTATGACACCTACTAACTTGTAGCTACATGCCCTACTTAAAAGTGATCATTGCTTACATTTCTCTAAATTTACATCAGTCTACCATTGGGAGAGTGTCTAACTAGGGAATTTTATGCATATATTTGGCTGAATACTTGAAGGATCTCCTAGAATGCTAGGATAAAAAATCTCTGCCATGAATTTAGCCTGCTCATCACTGTGTAGGATACCCCAAAGAGATGGTTATCAGCCAGCAGGGTATGCTATTAAATCATTAATCTTTTTATCAAGTCGAACAACTCAGTAACCGAATGAGTGGATGAATGAACAAGTATGGTTATATATGACTGTGAGAGTTAGCAACAAAGAAATGTAGTGAATGAGAACATTAAGTGAAAACATAAGTTATCTAAGTGAATATAAGTTATCTAAGTGCCTAAGTGCAGCCAGAATTCACTACATCACTCCCCCCTCCCCCTCTCCAGTGCCTCAAGGCACATAGTCCACAAGGTGACGGGGGAAGTGAACACGACGTCCTGAGCGTGTAGTACGAGGGGAGTCGGCGGCGACTGTAGTAGACGGTGGATCGGGGCGATCCATATCGAGGTGCGCAGGCTTGAGCCGATCGATGGAGACGGAGTCAGTACGACCTTCCAGGGAAAGAGTGAAGAATTTATCATTGCGTTTGACCACCGGGAAGGGACCCTTATATGGAGGCTGCAGAGGCTTGCGGACGCCATCACAGCGGACAAAAAAATTAGTTGCTGTAGCCAACCCATCAGCGACATGACTGGAACGCGAAGCAGGTCGAGGTGGTTGAGGACGAATGGACTGGAAGTGTGACTTGAGCCGAGAAACAAAATCGGCGGGATCAGGAAAACAGGCAACTGGAGAAGGGTCGAAAAATTCACCAGGGAGCCTGAGACCAATGCCGTAAACCAATTCTGCCGAGGTAGAAGAGATATCCATCTTGTAGGCTGTTCTGATTCCTAAGAGAATGAGAGGTAGAGCGTCCATCCAGTCTTCCGGTTGAGATCGGGCTGTGAGAGCAGCTTTCAACTGACGGTGGAAACGCTCAACCATGCCATTGCTTTGTGGGTGATACGCCGTGGTCCGAGATCTCTTAGAACCACAAAGAGACATGAGATTAGTCCATAGACGGAATTCAAACTGTCGTCCACGGTCCGTGACAATAGTAGAGGGTACACCAAATCGTGAAATCCAGCCACCTAAGAAAGCACAAGCTACAGCTTCAGCAGTGATGGAAGTAAGTGGAATGGCTTCGGACCAATGTGTGTATCGGTCAACACAAGTCAGCAAATATGTGAATCCTCGGGAAGGTGGCAATGGTCCAACCAAGTCAATGTGAATGACATCAAAACGAGCAGTCGGAGAAGGAAAAGATGAAACAGGAGCTACAGTGTGACGCTGGATTTGACACTGGACGCAGGATCGAGTCCAACTACGCACATCCGAGTAGACTCCAGGCCACACAAAACGGGAAGTGATGAGCTTTTGCGTAGCACGAATGCCTGGGTGTGATAAACCATGTAGAGAATCGAACACGATGCGTCTCCAAGGGAGTGGTACTAAGGGACGCTGTACCCCTGTAGAGGTGTCACACAGTAGAGGATCACTCGAAGTAGACAGGGGAATAGCTTCCACGACCAGTGGAGAGATTGAGGAAGATTGCAAAGAACGAACTTGCGGGTCAGATGCCTGTGACTTGGCCATAGTGCCGTAGTCTATGGAGGGTGGCTGACCAGATAGAAGAGCGTTGGTCTCTATTCGGGAGAAGGCATCCGCTACTACGTTGTCCAGTCCTCGTATGTGCCGAATGTTGGAAGTGAATTGTGATATATAATCAAGCTGTCGTGCCTGCCGAGGAGAATGGTGATCAGAACGGGAGTTCAGCGCAAATGTAAGGGGTTTATGATCGGTGAGGACATGGAATGGTCGTCCCTCAAGGTAGTATCTGAAATGCTGAATAGCAAGATAAATTGCTAGTAACTCCTTATCAAAGGCACTGTATCTGGTCTCAGCAGGAGACATCTTCCTGGAGAAGAAGGAGATAGGACACCAAGTTCCCTCGATGTGTTGCTGCAGAACTGCACCAATAGCCGTATCTGAGGCATCGGTCACTAGACTGAGTGGGAGCATCACTGTGAGGATGGAACAGGAGCGAAGCCGCAGCTAGAGCCTTCTTTGTTGCATGAAAGGAGGCCAGAGCAGAGTCATTCCAGGATAAATTTTGGGACTTTGGTTTGGATGAGGAGAGAAGAGCATGTAGGGGTAGCATCATTTCCGCACAACGTGGAAGAAAACGATGGTAAAAGTTCACTAGACCAATAAACCAACGCAACTGACGAGGAGATTCCGGTTGAGGAAAATTGCGGATGACCTGAACTTTTTGAGGAAGCGGGGTGATACCGTGGCGATTAACCCGGTGTCCGAGAAAGTCCAGCTCGGCGACGCCAAAGAGGCACCTGTTAGGATTGACAACAACACCGTACGAGGAGAGACGCTCAAATACAGTTCGCAAGTCCTGGAGATGCTGCTCTGGGTTACGGCTGGCAATAAGAATGTCAACGATATAGGAGTAGACCACGGGAACTCCGCGGAGGACTTGGTCCATGAAGCGCTGGAAAGTCTGAGCTACGTTGCGTAGTCCGAACGGCATCTTGACAAACTCAAACAGTCCAAACGGTGTTGTTACGGCTGTCTTGTGGACATTAGAGGGGTCCACAGGAATCTGGTGATACGCCCTCACCAGATCCAGCTTGGAAAATATGGTGGCACCCTGTAAAGTGGAAGAAAAATCATGCAAGTGCGGAATGGGATGACTGTTACCCGATTAAGAGCACAATAGTCCCCACAGGGTCGCCAGTCACCCGGAGCCTTCTTTGGCACCAAGTGAAGCGGGGAAGACTAGGCGCTAGAAGAGGGTCTTATGATACCAAGTTGAAGCATATGCTGAAACTCTTGTTTGGCCACACGGAGACGGTCTGGTGCTAGGCGTCTGGGCCAGGCTGATACTGACGAACCAGTGACGTCAATGAAGTGAGTGATGTCATGCTTGACCGTATCGTCTGGCGAGCAAACTCGAGTGAGAGAAGTAAACTCTGACAGCAAAGTGAGGTAAGGACTGCTGGTATCCTTGGGGTGGATGGATGGACTGGGAGAAGAAAATGTAGAAAAGATGCCTTGAACATGAAGACAGGTTTGTGAGTCGCTGAGCTGACGACGCTGCATATTAACCAAGAGGCCGAAATGTCTGAGAAAGTCAGCACCAAGGATGGGCTTAGAAACCTCCGCAATCAAGAAAACCCAGGGTAAAGAGCGTCTGAGTCCGAGATTGAGGGTTAACGAACGTGTCCCATAGGTACGAATGGGCGTGTTGTTCACAGCATGGAGTGTAAGACCGTCTGACAGGTGCTGCCGATCGACCCGGCTGGGAGGAATGACACTGACTTCAGAACCTGTATCGACTAAAAATTGTATCCCCGAAGACACATCTGTTACGTAAAATAGGTGACTGTTGGAAGAGAGGCCGGGAGCATTAGTCGCCGCTATGGTCCGGCCTGGAAGTTTCCCCAACTGCACGGGTCCTTGCATTTCTTGGCAGCAACGCCATATCTCTCGTGGTACCAGCAGACGGGTCCATCTGTGAGTCTGGCGGGGCTGGGTGTACGCCGATACCGTGGGTTGCTACGACGAGACCGGGAGGGGCTGCGTCCACGTTGAGGAAGTTCTCGCGAAGATAGTGATTTGACAAGGGCTGTCAGGCGTGCTATTTCCTCCTGGAGTTGCCCCAGGTTAGAACTATCGGAGCCTGAGCCTGAGATCGCGGCAACAGATGGTGTGGAGACCTCTATAACCTTGTCGGCCATGTCCGCGAGCTTACTAAGGTCCATTGAGGCATCTGCGGAGGCAAGAACCATCCTGACATTAGCTGGGAGACGCTGCAGGAGCAGCTCGCGGAGAAAAGAGGTAGCGTCGGATGAGGAGCCAAGTGCGGTCACCCAGCAGTTGCTGCATTTGACGGAGAAGCTGAGTCGGTTTACGGTCACCCAGTTCTCACCACTGATAAGTTGCTGCAACTTGTGCTGTTCAGAAGTTGCTGTCCGTTTAATAAGTTCGACTCGGAGAGCATCGTAAGGGGACTCGGCAGGGGGTCTGAGCAGCAAATCTCTCACTTCCACCGCAAAAGTAGGACTTAGCGAGCTGACTACATAGTCAAACTTTGTCTTCTGTGCTGTAATACCTCTTGTGGTGAACTGTGCATCAACCGGGGCAAACCAAACTTCGGGGTCAGCAGGCCAGAACGGTGGCAGTTTGATGCTAACAGCAGAAACGGTTGCAGGCTCGTCTGCCATTGGTGGAGCACTTCTTGGATTTTAAAGTAGTTTGTCAGTAGTTATGGGAGTATTATTACTATTTATTACATATGCCATTCAGATGTTACAGTCATGAAGATGGCTATACTAGAATGTTCCTCAAAAGTGAACAAATGCTAATAGTATAATGTGGGGGCCGAGAGAGAGAAAGCAAAGCAGGAACTCATTGAACTCTGAACTCTTTCATGTGCGTGTAGGAATCTAGTTTGTATTTCATCATTATAGCGCGAGAAATGACGTTACGCTCGTGGCACGGGCCTCAGTATGAATAGCCCGCGCCTGGTGAAGTTAGTTCTGTACTCGTTCTGTCTTTTTTGTTCTACTTACTGTTTCTGTTGTGTGATTGGATTAAACCCTATTACTTGGCAGCACGGTTTGGGACACGTAAAGGATAGCTCCACATAGCTGCAGGACACCGAACTTGGTGGCAGCAATTATACTTGTTAGGAAGGGCTCGTGGTTCTCGTTCCCGAAGCAGACCACTTGAAACCCCCCACATATACATTCAGGCTGTAGATGAAATGTTGTCATATTCAGCTTCCTGTTGTAATAATTTGTGTACCAAGTCCATCCCAATATAACGCCTAAGCTTATTGTGTAAAGGGGATTTTGCCTAAATATAATTTTCTATGCTTTTAGAACAGACCTATTCATTTATAAGACTAAAGAGAGCCCTAGAGTTGCGCTTTGTGATGGGTTAAAACATAATTTGTCACAAGAAGCACGCCACATTTGTATAGTGGGATCTATTCATATAAGGCCGTTGTTAGGCAGTTGAGGTGCAGCGATGTGTCGTGAAAAGAGTCCATTTACAACCATAACAAAATCTGTAAATGTCTTGATAATTAGAGTTAAAAAGATTTACAAGGCTGTAGAAGTTTACAGTCTAGTTATCAACACATACACTTATGGTAGTCCATGGACACTTTTCAGGCATTGTAAGATGGTCTCTGCTAATTGATAACCTGCTGATAGATATTTTGGTCCGAACTTAAGCAGCTTACTAAATATTGGCGCAATTCCACAGTAGCATTCTCATCATTTAGGTAAGAAAGTGATCTAGTCATGACATGCTGATCCATGCAGTCATCATCAGCTCCAAAAGATTAATGAGAAGATGCTATCAAAAAGTCACACTATTTAATTTAGAATAATGTGTGTGTGTTTTTTAAAGTTAAGTGATGTGTGTTTCACATACAACTATGACTACAACATTTCTATCAGTCTGTTTATATCAAATTTTGTTCTTTATATATAAATTTGTTTATATGATTAACTTTGAAAATTAATCTACATTTTCACTTCTCTTTGTGTACATTTAGACTCTATCAATAGTTAGCTTGAGACACACCGCTTTTTTCTATCATTTTTACAAAAAAATTAATTTTAATATTTTGTGCTCGCTGAATAGCTTTGTATTTATTTCGAATTTTGAATTTTATTAACTAGACATTTCTACTTCTTATTAATGATGGACACGAAGCACTATTGAATGAATGGATTCTATTATCATTAGAAAGCTTTGTCCAGCAGTATGTCTGTGTACTTTTATAGTAATGTATTTTGACATTTTCACATTTTAAACCATGTAGAGAGCCTGAATATAGAGCTATATGGAGCATTACTTGTCTATTTTTATCTTCATCATTAGACATTCAAATAAGATCCATGTGAGTTGCAACAATATTCTTAATACTCTACATGTAAATTGGTTTAATAAGAGATATTTACTCATAGGTTTCCTTTGGTTTGTTATGCTGAACACATTTCCGCTGAGGAATTGCTGCAAATATTGTGTGTTAGCACAAAATCATTTTATAATACTCAAGTAAGCTAACAGTCATTTTATAACTGTTTTAAATCACTTATTGCTATTCTAATTAGTTAATATTTTTTAATTTGAGTACTTCTTTAGCAAAATTTATCACATAGTCTATTTTCACTACCTTTAAAATCCGGTACTAAATTATTCTATTAATTATGGAATTTGCATTTTGAAAAAAATATGTAATAGTGTATTTATTCAGTGATTGTTATCTGTTCATAAGCCAGATAATTGTAATCAATGTCTTTATTTAGAATGAATCCAAAAAACTTCAGTTACTGCAGAAATTTAAAGATTCTAATTATTCATCACTTCTTAAAGTTGTTGATTATTGCATATAATAATTTTCTGAACAAACTTTATTTAAATTACTCACTGGATTGTTTTCTATACAATTTTTTGTTGATGTTGTTGCTTCCCATTAAATTCTTACTGTACCTATTTTAAAATTCAACTCTATAATGAATATTTACCTTGTGAAAAGCATGCACTATAATAGCTATACTTTTTATCACAATAGTTGCTTTTACATAATTAATAAACTAAGTAAAAGTACTTTTTTAATGTGCATGTGAAAAAAATGAAATTACATAATTAATAAAGTTGATATGAAAGGATAGCTAGTTGGTTGAATTTACAATGTTTTACTCATAAATGTGAATTAATAAAAATAAATTATTCGCCTTAGTTGTTTATTACAATGACTTTAATTATCAATGTAAAAATATACATTTTAAACAAAATCAATGTGGTGGTAAGTAAATAAAAGCAAATGATGTAACAAAAAAAAATTAAGAGGTGTGTTAAGTGGTTAAATCATGAGTGAATGAATGACTGAATAGAAAAAGTCAAGGGGTAACTAAATATACCACTAACTAAGTTTTGCTTACTTCACTTCATTTATTTATAAGTCCATGAATTTCAAACTTGTTTACATTGATGAGGGTATATGGAGATGGATGCTGAAAGGGGGGTCAAGCTATACACACCCGAATAAGTAGTACTGCCACCAGGATTGTTAGTTACCTGCAATGTACTGTACACTACTCTCAAGCTATAGCTAGACCCATAGACGGAGTAAGTCAAACAGGTTTGCTTAATGTACACCAGGTTTAATTGGATCTGAAATGAAACCATGGGTGGCTCAGTTTTATACATTCGCGACCCACGGGTGAAACACAATTAGAAAATATGCATTGAGCGTGTGTGACACGCCCGGTCATGCTCAGACAAAAAAATAAAAATAAGTGCACAAAAAGTGGGAAAATAGATACACACTAACGAATGTAGGAAAGTATGTCTGTTTATTGTTTGTTAGGTGTGGTTGTTAGGAGATGCACTAACAGGAACAAACAAGATCTTGTAGCAAGAAAATATATGGCCTATTTTACAATGATAAATCTTGGCAACACCCACTAAATCCTATAAGATCTTAGATTATTTTCACTAGGGAACACATGAAAACACATTAAATGTATTAAATAATTTTTTTTATAAAACTTACAGGTAGTATAGAGTCACTAGATTAGTTCTTACTAAGGCTGAGATAAATAATTTAGGCTGTAAAGATTGTGTTCCAGCAATTCAGCTATTCAGTTTATGTACTACTTTACCCTAACAAAGGTAACTTAATGCTTTCTAGTTGGATATGATAGATTCAACTGCATAGATATTTTCACAATAATATTTTTAGGTACGTGACCTGTGAGATATCTCATGATATCACAAAATGTTATCTCATGGCTGTATTGCGCAAGCTTATATCAGAAAAGTTGTATAAACTCTGACTGGCGTACAATTGTTTGGGTTTTTACAGCTACATTAGTGGGGAGACTCTAGTGAATTTTTGCCAACTTTACAAAAGTTTCGATATCAATATCTTCTAATGAAGGCATTGCTTGATTTATAACACCAAAAAGTTGCGTCCACCTTTCTTCAAATGATGATTTTGATAGCCAACCTATACTTTTATACCGCTGCATGAATTGTTCGAGAACCTATTACAAAAAATGAAACTTATTAATGAAAATATTCGGTTGAAGCCATGCAGAAATTTAGTCAGTACAATAATGATTACTGTAGTTAATTCAGCTTAGTCATTTTTACAATACAATATGGCCATTTTGTCAGCGTTTAGAGACTCCAAACTCCTTTCAAGTCTTATTGCTTTTTAACAGAAACTATTATTATAGTTTTTTCACTCTTGTGTATTATATATTTGTCTAGTGGCGCAATCATCTCTATTTGTTTAGAACATCTAATTTGTTATGGGTTAACCTACGTATAGGCATAAAATTAATATTAGCCAAAACTTAAGATTGTGACAATTACTTTACTTTGTTGCTAAACTATAAAGTTTAGTAGTTGAAAATTAAGCCCACACATATTATTTATCATGGCTATAAAATATATGAAGATAAAGATGACAATTTATTTTCAACAATCAAAAACTCCTTACAAATACAATAAATGTGATTACCTCACTTTCTTTCAAAGCTTCATCTAACTCACGATTGGTCAGTACTTCCTTTTTCAATAATAATGGAGCAAAATCTAAATTGTCACAATGGCAATCGGCAAATCCTTTTGAAAGTTTAATAAATATAAAATTATACATCATAATTCACAAAATGTTATTCTGTGGTTAATATACTTTTTAAATACACAAATATGGTCAACATACCTTTGCAAAACATTCCATAGAGCTTTCAATATGAAGAGGATCTTGCTTTTTTGAAAACTCAAACAAAAATCAATTAATATTGCTAAGACCTCATCACCAAATATATTGTAAAATAATTTTTTCACATGCCAATCATGCTGATCATCAAATGAGGGAGCCTTCATGTGATCCTTGTTTTAACATTAATATAGTTTTTTTTGATAGATACCTTGATGAACACTTCACTTTGTTGTTTATTATTACTTGATATGAGACTACTTATGGTGAAGTTGAAATTTTTCTAAACAATGTATTGTAAATTTAGTTAAAGTTCTCTAAAAATTTTAAAAATATTATGATACAGAATGTACAAACGTCTAAGGCATTTTGAAGAAAGATTGTCAAATATTTCATTCCATATATAGGCTAACATTGAAGAAAATTTCTCTGATTCTATTATTTTATAAACTAGAAATCATATTATTAATGTATATTATTAATGTATAAATAGAACTCAAAAAAAAAATTTATCATCGTTTTATCATAAAATTTAATACTCATATTAGAGCAATAAATTTCATAATTACTCTCTACTTCAACTTTAGTTATATCCGAAATTGAATATTTGTCAGGAATTGTTCATGTTTTTATAGCTGAAAAGTTTCACAATTAGCCAATACATATTAAACGTTTTAATTTAAATCAGGTGCTCAATCATTCAACATCAGATTTTAAAATGTTTAAGATTGCCCTTTAATTTAGATTGCAAATTTGTACTTTAGTATTAGATGGGAAAAACCATTAAAAGTGTACATTACATATAATAGTTGCATATTAAAGTTACAATTGAGAAAACTAATTGAACTAAATAAATGACGTAATTTTTTCTTCAATCAACTGTTTTATTAGAAAACCTAACATTTTTGTAAAACATTTTTTAAATATATAGACCGCAAACAATGTGTGACATAATGTCCTGTGACATAAGACTGCTCAAACTTTTGCGCGTGTAGTATTTCTGTGCACAACTGTCCAACAGCCGTGTCAAAACTCTTCCTTTAGGTAATGCCATTAGTTACGCTAAGCAGTGACTTGGACTAGCTTTTTTAAGATATCTGCTGTTGGAAGTTTCGCTTAGCAGCAAAATACAGTTGTTGCTTTGTGCACGGGCCATCGTGTATGCCATGGTACCTTAGGTTTTTGTCATGCTTGCACAAGTAAAATTTCTTCATGGCAATACAGAACAAGCTCTGCCTACTGATCTGAACAATTCACGCGCCTGAAAATATTTAACGATTTACACCCACACTGTGGGCTCGCTCCGCAGTGCGTTCTCACTACAAACTGGCTGGTCAGCAATAAACGCTGCCACCAGAGTTCAGCCAGAGATTGCTCTCACTTTGAATCTCAATAAGACTACGTTATACTGAACTGAACTAACACACGTGGTGAGGGGTTTGATATACGTATGCCCACTCACCACTAACCAATCAGAATGATACAGCAATAACACATAACACGCATGAGCTCATTACGAGCGTGAAAACCATTGCCTACAAGCCGTGTGCATAAGGGTGATCCACACCCAACTGTCCTGAATGAAATGCAACTATTACAACACCACACACATAAATGTTCATTGTCCATATTCCTGATTCTCTGTCCTTCCGCGCCTTAGCTCTTGAGTGTGGGCTGGCCCACATCTCCCCCTTCCTCCTTTGAAAGACTGGTGTCACCAATACTGGTCTCCGGATGACACCGACTCAATTCGTCCGCCACAATGTTCCTCACTCCACTCCTGTATACGATGTCGAACTGGAACTTTGACAACTTCAAGGCCCAGCCATACACACGACTATTTCTTTGCTTTCCAGACTTCAACCATTCTAGACCCCTGTGGTCGGTCACGATCACGAACCTCCTTCCGTATAGATAGAAGGCAAAATGCTGCACTGATTCGAATAGAGCCAACCGCTCTAGCTCCTGTGCACTATATCTCGTCTGCGCTCCTCGTAGCTGTCTCGAGAAGAACGCCACTGGTCTCCATTCTCTATCTCTTTACACTGATAGTACAGCCCCAATTCCTGTGGCACACGCATCACACTCCAAACAGAATGCATCGTCCTTACACGGGACGGTTAAACATACATGATTACATAAAGAAACACACAACTCACAAAACGCCTCCAGCATGGAGCTTGTCCACTCCACCTCCCCCCACGAAGTCTTTGCCGTATGCGGCGTTAAGAGAGAAGACCACTTGTGGAAGCCATCCACGAATCTCCTGTAGTAACCGATAAGGCCAAGGAAGGCCCTCAGTTGCTTCCTCGTCCTCGGCACGGGGTGTTCGGCGATAACCTTGATCCTCGCCTCAGGAACTCTCATAACTCCATCCCCGATTACATGCCCCAAGAACTCCAACTTCCTCTTTCCAAACACACATTTGCTCCGTTTACACGTCAACCCTGCTTCCTTCAATACCTCAAACAACTTCCTCAGGTGCCTAACATGCACCTCCCAACTACCTGAAACCACCAGAACATCATCAATGTACACTTTCGCATAATCTTCGCACTCCACCAACACTTCCTCCATAGGCCTTTGAAAGACAGACGGAGCGTTGCACAACCCAAACGGCATACGACGATACTGGTACTTGCCGAAAGGGCACACGAAACATGTCTTCTCCCTGTCACTCTCTACAACCTCTACCTGATGAAACCCCTTTGCCAGATCCACCTTTGACAAGACTCTACCACTCCCAACTCTTTCTAACAATTCCTCTAACCCCGGAATGTAGTATGGTTCCTTGACTGTCACCTCATTCAATCGCCTGTAGTCCACGCACAGCCTGATACCTCCACCCGACTTTTTCACAGGAACCAATGGCGATGACCAACAACTACTACTCCTTTCTATTACCCCGCATTCTAGCAGATTATCCAACTCTTTCTTGACTTCATCCCTGATACCTATCGGTACGGAATATGGAGACTGCCTAATCGGTGGGCTATCTCCCGTATCTATAGACATCTTGACCTTGTCTGTATTCTCTGGCACATCAGACAACACTTCACCGAACTCTTCTAACAATTCATCCAACTCTTCTCACACAAACCCTTCACAACTCTCCTTCAACACATTCCTCTCTTGATCCTTGTCTTCCAACACCAAATACAATCTCATAACTTCCGCTCTCTCCCGATACCTCTTCAGACAGTTCACATGTACAACCTTAGAATGACTTTCCTTCCCAACCTTCCCAATCCTATAATTTACCATTCCTGCCTTTGCCAACACTTCATACGGTCCTTCCTACGAGTCTGCAAGTTTGCAGAACATCCCAGGAATTCTATACATCACCCGATCACCTTTTTCAAACACCCTCAACTTGCTACCTTTGTTACAGTATCTCAACCTGCTTTCCTTTCCCTTCGCCATCTTCAACGCGGCACAATCCCTCATCCTCTCAAGCCTATCCATCATTCCAGCGACCCAATCACAAACATTCATCTCCTTGCTCTCAACTTCGAAAATCCCATGATACAGGGCGTCTAAGGGCGTCCTAACCCTAAACCCAAAGACCAAATCGAATGGGCTAAACCCACTATCCGCATGAGGCATCTGCCTCAGCACGTACAATGCTAATGGTACCTGACATACCCAGTCCACACCATCCTCTACACATCTGCCCAACACACTCTTTAGTGTCCCATGCATACGCTCTACCATCCCATTAGTCTGGGGATGATAAGGTGAAGTCCTCAGCTTCTCGATTCCCAACAGTTCGCATAGTGTTTCACCACTCTGCCACAAAACTGCGTCCCTTGATCCGACAGTATCACCTCCGGAATTGCTGTCCTTGAAAACACATTCCACAAACCTTCAGCAACCACCTTAGCCGTGATGCTTCTAAGTGGTATGGCCTCAGGCCACCTAGTAGCCATACAAATGTAGGTAAACAACCTCCCTTGCCCTTGGGAAGCTGTCCTACCAGATCTACTGCCACACTCTCAAACTGTTCCGTAAGCACAGGTCTCTCTACCACCGGTGCCTTCTTGGGTTTGCTCTTGCTCTTCCTCTGGCAAGCCCCGCAGCTTTGGCAGTGCTCCTCGATCTCCTTGACCATCCCCGGCCACAAGAAGTATCTGCCTACCATCTTAGCTACCTTCTCTCCCCCCAGATGACCACTCTTTTCGTGCGACAACTCCAAGATTTTTCCCCTATACTCCCTCGGCACCACAATCACATCCACAAACTCCTCCCATGACACATACATTCCCTTTAACAACAGATCATTCTTCCACTTAAACCCTCTCTCTCCTCTCGTCCCTCACTCCCTCCTAGTTCTCAGACCGTCGTCTGCCAACAGCTTCTCCCTGAAATCCTTCCCATCGCTACCCCTTCTCATAGGGCCTATCTGCCCCGCTAACTCGGTGAGTTCGCTTTCCCCGTCACCCACCTCCACTTTTCCCAACTCCATCGGGATCCCGATCAACTCTCCATCAACCTCGACCACACTCTCCCTCAAGCACTTTTGCTTCGATTCTACCTCCGCCGGTACTACCGAAGGCTCCAACTCAACCTCCTGCTCCTTCTGGTCTGACTCCTCCACTGTACACCACAAATCCTCAACCTCTGCATCTTTCTCGTTCTCATCTAGCTCTTTCTCCTTTCTGACCCCACTCCTGGTCAATACGTTAACCTCAACCTTCTCCCCCGACACAAACTCCTGGATAGCCTGTCTATACGCTATTGATTCCGCCTCATTCGTTACTGAGAACGGAACTATGCTCAACACACCGGACGACTCACACTCGTCTATAACCGTCTTTACAATTTTCCTGTAGCCCCCAACCACAAACTCACACATAAAACTCTTGCACTGTCTCTCACAACCACCATAGCCCTTAACTAAGACATCATTGCACAACACCACCTGCTTTGGTACTAGGGCCTTGGGAACTGAGCCTAATTCCGCCCCTGAGTCGATCAGCACCTCAGTCCTGACCCCGTTGACAAACCCGTATGCCACATTCCCAGCTTTCCCAGACTTGGAACTCAGGACAACTCCCATCCTATTGGGGGTCGTCTCCTTCTTCACGGATGCAGATCCTCTCCCTGCCGTACACTCAGTACTCCTGTGTCCCACCTTGCTGCAAGTATAGCAAGTGGGTGCCCTAGGCACGTAGCCACCACCTGATTTACCCTCATTCTTACATTCAGTCGACCGATGACCCTTCACCCCACACGAAAAACACGTAATCTCTCTTCCTCCATAACCTCCCGACTGACTAAACCTACCATCACTCCTCCCCTCGCTGGACGAACTAACCCACGGCTTAAAGAGTTACCCTTTTGCCTTCCCGACATCCAGGTCTCCCAAGCCTTCCTCAAATCCTGCACACTTCCTACATTCCTTGTTTCTAGGAAGATTTTCCCCGCCTGAGGAATAACCTTCCTGGTCAGGGCGACTGCTAAGGCCACCACGCACTGCTCCAAGGTCAAACAACCCTGCAATACACCTCGGCTGATGCGTTCCACCTGTTCACAGATCTCTCCGGCCGTCTTCCCCTTTAGCATCTCCCCCATTAGGTCAAACAATTGGTGACCGTAGGTGAGGGAAGTCTCACCCACAGCCTCCAGTTTTATGGTATTTATTTGACTATTTTTGCAAATAATGCTGAGTTATCTGCTAGCATAAGCAATTGTGAAAGGGGTGAAATTGCTGCATAGTCATATATCTTGTAGAATGCAGAGTCGTTTTCCAGTTATATAGTCCGCTTCCACTGGTTGCAAATTATTGGACTCAAGAGACGACTATTTAATCGTGTTTTAATTTTGTTCAAGACTGTGTATCTGTTGGTTTAACATTGCCATCTATTTTAAAAGATTTAATTTATGACTTCACTGTCACGTCCCAGTGCTTAGAGAAATGTTGTAGTTATGACATTGAATCCGTTCATCATTGCAAAAATCAGCAATTTATGTCTGCACATGAGATTAGTTTAGGAACATGGTCTTATTATCATAGCTTCGCTGAAGTTATTCTCTTTATATGGCACTACTTTGAAAACCACCTAGTATTTCTCTGGTTTTTTCTGCCTTCAAGACCTACTCTTTACGAATTAGTGTCAGCATACATTTACCATATCCATCTCAGTTCTTGTACCCTGTTATGACTACTGAACATATATTCTAGGTGTTTATTCAGGAGTATTGTTTTTCAAATACTTGACAGCATTTAGTATGCATTAAAGAAAAGGCTCAGCCGTAATGTATCAAATGGAACAGAAAAATATGTTATGTTGATATAACTTAAATGTGGTTTTAGTTAATTATATTATAGAGAGGAAAAAGAGTAGACAGTTTGGAGCGAATGAACCGATAGTCTGGCAGAAAGTAAGCCTTACCCCTGTAATGAAATATGTAGCAATATATTTATTGGTTTGTAGCTATTGTACATATAGCAAGTTATATCAGTATATTAAGAATATATTGGTCCAATTTTATTTTTTATTAATGTGTAGAGTTTCAGTGTCTCATTTGTGTGATTAAGTAAACACAAACATACACGAAAAGTAACCGGTATGATGTAGATAAAATAAATTTATTTTTGCAAGGTCACTTGCGTATTATGATCAACAAAAAGTTCACAAATTGTAATTCCTATAATAGAAAGGTCACTTTCTGAGTGTTATTTCATTTCCACTTTTTGTAAATTTGAATTCTAGCACATGCAGTTGAGTTTTTGGTAAAAGACACACACATGCTTGTTAAATCTATCGTGTCAAATTATTTCTTGCTGGTACAACACTTGGATCATAGTTTTTTCCTCGTGCATATTGAAATAAAAAAATTAACATTTCAAAATCACGTCAGCACATGGCATATGGGTACAGGGATAAACTGGAATATCTCCATCTTCATTTGATAAACTGTTGCTACTAAGTATACTTGATTGCTTTCCCCTTTTCCTCAGCCTAATATCTTAATTAGTGTTGTTTCTCCTTCGATAGAGAGACTACTTAAAATCTAAGACAAGTTGGACAATTTTTATATTTTTATATCATACATGAGAAGCATTATCATTGTAAGGTATATTAAAAAACTTGAATGATTACAAAATGCTGTGTGAAGGAATGAGGCACAGGCCAGGATTGGGAGGTGATTCTGAGAGGCTTTTCTTCTGTGACCACCAAGATTCTTTGGATTGCTATAGAAAGGGATTACAAGGTCAGGAAGACTTACTTGGACTGGTTTAAATGAAAACAGCAATTACAGCCACAGAATTAAAGCTTAACAAAATAAAAAATAGGAACTTGTTGCAAGTATATAGAATAGCATGCTAAACTAAATATAGGGTTCCTAAGTTATAGTTAGGTGCTGTCAACGGGATAATTACCAGTTTTAGGATCACGATGACCCTAACAGTTGCTTTTTAGTGCAATAAATGCACCATTTAGTACCTGCGTGACCAAAAATATGGTAGCTTACAATGACCGAGTTGCACTTAACCAATTTAGAATGTAGCAACTACTTGCAATGCAATCAGAGTGACACTAAGTGCTACACAAAGCTAAATTAAAGAAGTTAATATTTTTTTACACAGGACATAAGCAGTTCAGAGTTCCTCAGTCACAATACAAAAATACATCAGCTGTGTTACAAGTAGACTAAGTAATTGAGGAGTCTTATGTACAGGCATGAATGAATTATGTACTTTTCAAACTCCACCTACTTTAAGCCAAAAGAATATTTTATTTAGAATCTGGTGGCACTGGAACCAGTACTAACTTTAGAACATATAATTATTTAGTCTTGCATTATAGCTACCTAAAGCCTTATTAGTTCTCTATCTTAATTTTGTTTACTGTCCAAATCTTAATCCAAATGTCATTTATCCTACTAGTTGTCATATTACAGTTTTGGTGATTGTCTTTAATCTTTACCTGCTAACAATCATCTGTCTTAAACCTATTGTTTGTCTAATTGTACTATACCTTAATCCTGGTGATTGTCTTCTATTTCCTTGTTGGTCAGGTATGTGTGATCTATTGGTAAAGCTGTGTGATTTCTAGGTTATTAAAGATCTATGATCTCTTGATTGGTAAAGTATGTGTGATCTCTTAATTGGTAAAGTACGTGTGATATCTAGTTTTGTAAAGGTCTGTGATTTCTTGGTTGGTAAAGTTTGTGTGATCTCTTGGTAGGTAAAGATTTGATTTCATGAATGGTAAAGTTTGTGTGATCTCTTGGTTGGTAAAGTATGTGTGATCTCTTGGTTGGTGAAGTATGTGCGAACTCATGGTTGGTAAAGATGTGCGATCTTTAGGTTGGTAAAGATCTATGATCTATTGATTGGTAAAGTGTGTGTGATCTCACCTGTATCTTGGTTGTTAAAGATCTGTGATCTTTCGGTTAATAAAGATCTGTGATCTCTTGGTTGGTGAAGTATGTGTGATCTCTTGGTTGGTAAAGTATGTGTGATCTCTTGGTTTGTAGAGTATGTGTGATCTCTTAGTTTGTAAAAAAGTTGTGATCTCTACATTGGTGAAGTATGTGTGATCTCTTTGTTGGTAAAGATCTGTGACCTCATTGTTTTTAAAGTTCTGTGATCTCTTGGTGAATAAAGATCTGTTATCTCTTTGTTGGTAAAGATCTGTGATTTCTTAGTCTATAAGTCTTCTGTAGAAGTGTTTTGGAATGTTGTATGGGATGTAACTTTATTAAAATACATAATAAAAGTTATGATTATTCACTTTATTTTGTACATAAAAAATTGAAAAGCGTGCACCTCTGACGAAATCACCATGGCTACAAAATTGAACAGACTCTCCATCCCTGAGAATCGATCAACAAGTTCTCGGCGATTAAGCAGAAATGAACTATACTGGACATTTGTCACAAAATACAATCAATGTTCATAGTGCTGATTTTATTCATATTTTGTGTTTATTGTTGGAATATTGTAATTAAAAAAATTTTCCGACATTTATGTAGTCATTAATCAGATATTTTGAGTACATGAAAGTAAGATAACACATGAAGTTTCCTGACTTTGTCTGGAATAAATACAGACATTTAGTACATGAAATTATGATGACACATGGCTTTTATTGCTTGTAACATGTATACAGGAAATGCATCTGAAATTTGGTAGATGAAATTTCAGGTACCTCAAATTGGTATTATGCATAGCTAAGTAAACTTCACTTTTTTTTGTAGTGTAGTGAAATTCTCAGTAATTTCTTGATTTTCCTTGTCATACAGTGTCAGCAAAAAAGTAGAGAAGTAGAAAAAATGTTTTTCCACCTGATAACTAGGGATATAGTTGCTACATTCTAAAGCATACAGATAACAAAATATTGAGAACTATCGCCAAGCGAACCCCTCGAGTATGATAGTACCACCATCGATACACTCGGGACGGTACACCCCATAACCATTGAGGTTCTGTGGATGGTAGATCCCTTGATTTTGTTGTCTATCTATGAATGGAAGGGAAAGAAAATAGGAGAGCGCCTTACAAAAAATATCTGAGAAATCCAAAGTTTACAGTTCTAAAAACTTCTCGTTGGGGAATTAAAATGTAGAATAAAAAATGCCAAATCCACCTATTTAAGGTTAAATTGACGAATAGAAAACTATAGCAGAGAAATATTTTTTAAGTGAGCAATAATGTCTTAGACATTATATTTAAATTAAATGGAAGAGGGCTAACTGTTAATAAATATTCCTACTAAGGATTTATCAAAACTCACTTTACGCATGTAAATTTTGGTATCAGACTTAATCACAGCATCAGTTGTGGAGTTGCATCTTGTTTATGTTCTAGTATAGTTTTTTGTTTTTTTAAACAGGATAGCAAGAAACCCAGGACATCAAATGTAACCTATTCAAAATATTCCATGTGATTCTAATAATGTAAATGAATCATATTGTGCTGTAGGCTGTGCTATTAATTCAACAGTTACCATCAGAACAATTATATATTGAGGATGAAGTTTGTTCAGTTGACACCAGCACATTAGATGAAAGGCAGACACCAGACTATGAATCAGCCTCTTTAGACAATAACTAGAGTGCTTCTGATAGCATTTTAGATATGGGCTCTGATAATGACATTTTAGAATAGTTAAAATAAGCAGATTATGCTTCCAATAATGTCAATGTCAAAAATATTTTTGAACGCATATATGAAAATGCCGCAATAACTTTGTGTATTGTATTATGTGCTATCATTGAGTTCAAAAGTGCTTGTCATTTACCCTTATTACTTTAGAAAAATACTTGAACTCCTCCAACTCATTTGCCCACCCAGTAATATATTGCGGCAAACTTTGATAACATAAACAAATTCTTCAAGAATGCATCATCCTATAACTCGAAGCAAAGATTATATGCTGACTGCGATGTTCAGCAAGTAGAAAATAAAAAGTATTGCATCAAAATTTCATGTCAAAATAAAAAACACATCTTTCTAGAGTTAGTTGCTGTAAATGGAATACAAAGTGTACTTATCCGTAAATAGTTGTACAACCTAGATCAATAATTAAAGCAATAAACTCATAAATTTTCCAATCACGTACATCCATGTAAAATTTAATCACTCTTCATTTACTTGAAATATATATCTAGCATCATATTATCGGGAAAATGTATAAATATTTGTTTGTTTTAAAGAATTTTAAAGCAATTCTTGTTTTCTGTAAATACTTACATTTTCTTTCCTACTCAATACTTAAGCCCCTCCAACACTACATAATATTTAAGTGAACACAGTATACTTGTATTCTCATTCTATGTGCAGTTATCTTAGGAAACTTAAAGAATCGTAAGGATGAAACTTGTGGAATTCCCTTTAATACAGATGGTATATTTCCTTTCACGTCATCTAATACCACCATTTCGCCAGTCATTATAAGTTTCTTAAATTTAAAAACTAATATTCTGTGGAATAGGGACAATTTAGTAGTAGTATCTGTTTGTGTTGGCGGAAAAACCTCCAATGGAATTTCTGTTCTCACCACTGTTTGAAACTTTAAATGTACTTTCAAAAGTTGGTACAAGTTCATTCTCAAAATAAGGATGTGAAGGTGACTTTTTAACCTCTATTTGGTTCATTTAATTTAGTTGCCAAGGAACCAACACTTACATAAACCAATTTAATGGTAAATATAGATGTCCAACATGTTTGAATCCCGGCACTATGTTAGCATCACTGCAATTTCAGAATAAGTAATTCCATAATAAGAAATGCTGGTGAAGCTGCAAAAAAAAAGGGAAACTGTCCATGGAATTAAAGTTATGTCAGTTTTATCAGGAATCATTGATTTCTTCGATGGAGTACCAGTTGATTACATACATTGTGTTATGGAAGGTGAGGGACAATGGTTGAAAAAAATGGGTATATTAATCAACATTATGGATATTTTTATTACATTGGTACAACTATTGAAAAAAAAAGATAAAGCTTTAGTTAAACAATGTCCCCCTCAAAAATTGTCATTTGCCTAGAAAAATTGCAAAGCATCGCAAACACTTGATGGCTTATAAATATCTTAACTGTTTATTCTACAACTCACTACCAATCTTATGTGTATCCAAAATGAAACCACTCTAATATACACCATTTCTCATTGCTTGTATGTGCTTTACACATTCTACTCAAGCCTGAGAGTTGTAAAGCTAAAATATCAGGTACAGAGCTAATGCTTACATTATTATGAAATGTTACCTAATCTGTGTCGAACAAATAAATGCACCTTGAATTCTCATTATTTTACTCATCTGTCAAAGTTTGTGAGATTGTGGGGACCTCTCTGAACACACTCTCTATTCGGATATGAAAGTTTTGATGGCCAAAGTTGTTTAGGTCACAGAGTTGCAGAGCAATTAGCTTTTGCCTTAAATAAGTGTCATACAGTAGGAAGTTTGGCCAATAAGCAAGCAGAAACAGAGTGACAATATTATAACTAGCTCTACTCTATGTGTTTATAACAATTTTTTAATTGCATATAGGAAATTATGCGATACGAATGTTATGATGAGAGTTGGCTCGATGACCTAAATCAAAATTAAAAAAAAAAGAAAAGAAAAGAAATTATATAATTAATTAAATATTAGAAAATATTTCATTACCGGCATATCTTTCAATTTTGTATATTCCTTAGGGATTGGGTGTTTGACTTTGCAACACTTATGTACGAGACTTCGGTAACCGGAAACTGATGTCAAAGTTTTATTGCATCCTTCGCAGGTAAACACTTGTATGTTCTAAATTTAAGAAAATAACTATAAAAAATTGAACAGTAACAAAAAATAACTTAAGAGAAAAGTTTTAATCTTTTTAGCGTACGTCTGATCGTCCAACTAAATAAAACAAAAACAAAATTAATTGCACAAAAATTTAAATAAAACACACTTACGTAGTGACGTTTGTGAATTTCTTCTAGGGTGTTGCCATCTTTTAGTTTTTGTTGTTTATATTCAAAAAACTAAAAAATAAAAGCAATATGTGTTTAAAATCAAGAAAGCTGTTTTAATTGCCTTGAAAATAGCCGTGGGAACAATCAGAATTGTGTCGCCATAACAATGCTTTACAATCTGTAATGTAATGCAAGTTTATAAAATGAATTAGCTCACCATTGAATTGGTCAAAACTAAAAACTTACGCCCTTCAATTCTTCATTTTCTCTCTGGAATAAAAGTAAATATTGAATTGCAAAATAAAATTTAAGTGCCTAACACATTTAAAAGGCTGCTTCACCTCATAGTTGTGAATGAAAACATCTAAGACATGCTCACAAATATTTAAAAGTTGGTGCAGAGAATAATGTCTGAAATAGCGTATCACGGCTAAATTATTATATTTAAAAAAATGGACTTTCAATTGTATTCAAGATTCTTTTATTTACCAAATTTTAAGTACCAATACATTGTTATCCTTTATTCAATAACTTCAGAAAATAAAAACTTACGCTTAATCTTTCAACCTCATCCTTCAATTCCAGAAATTCCTCAGATAATTTCATATACTTGGAAGTTAAGTTAAAAAAAGGTAATACATATATCATAAAAGCTTAAAGGAACTGTGTCCATTAACAAAATATTGTATCAGCTTTTACCTCTAGATCTGCAAATCTCTGTAAGGAAACAAAAATAATCCAAATGACAAAGTGGAATGGAGATTACACCCATTAAAAACAAAAAAAATTACCTTTAACGAAACTTTAGTTTCTTCCCAAAAGTTATAAATACATATAGTTACAGCAAATATGAATTACATCATTAATTTCTTGTACAGTATTAGTGTCAAGTTGCTAAATAGCAAGAAATAAACATTTAACAGCCTCAATACCACATAAAAATATTTGTAACTCTTTGTGCACACGTACGTAAACATGCTCAATAGATTTGAAACACTTTAATGATTATATACCATAATAATGTCATAAAATTGATTTGTATAATCTTGTAGAAACACACATGGAAAGACCCTAGTTAGATTATAAATCATTTTCAAAGAAATTTAAAAATAATCTTGTGTTCCTGCAAAATTGAGAGTGATGTTTTTTATTAGTTTTTTTGCACTAACAGGAACAAACAAGATCTTGTAGCAAGAAAATATATGGCCTATTTTACAATGATAAATCTTGGCAACACCCACTAAATCCTATAAGATCTTAGATTATCTTGTAAAGAAATTTCACTAGGGAACACATGAAAACACATTAAATGTATTAAAACAATTTTTTTTTTATAAAACTTACATGTAGTATAGAGTAACTAGATTAGTTCTTACTAAGGCTGTGATAAATAATTTAGGCTGTAAAGATTGTGTTCCAGCAATTCAGCTATTCAGTTTATGTACTACTTTACCCTAACAAAGGTAATTAAATGCTTTCTCGTTGGATATGATAGATTCAACTGCATAGATATTTTCACAATAATATTTTTAGGTACGTGACCCGTGAGATATCTCATGATATCAAAAAATGTTATCTCATGGCTGTATTGCGCAAGCTTATATCAGAAAAGTTATAACAACTTGGCCTGGCGTACAATTGTTTGGGTTTTTACAGCTACATTAGTGGGGAGACTCTAGTGAATTTTTGCCAACGTTACAAAAGTTTCGATATCAATATCTTCTAATGAAGGCATTGCTTGATTTATATAACACCAAAAAGTTGCGTCCACCTTTCTTCAAATGATGATTTTGATAGCCAACCTATACTATTATACCGCTGCATGAATTGTTCGAGAACCTATTACAAAAAATGAAACTTATTAATGAAAATATTCGGTTGAAGCCATGCAGAAATTTAGTACAATAATGATTACTGTAGTTAATTCAGCTTAGTCATTTTTACAATACAATATGGCCATTTTGTCAGCGTTTAAAGACTCCAAACTCCTTTCAAGTCTTATTGCTTTTTAATAGAAACTAGTATTATAGTATTTGTCACTCTTGTGTATTTTATATTTGTCTAGTGGCGCAATCATCTCTATTTGTTTAGAGCATCTAATTTGTTATGGGTTAACCTACGTATAGGCATAAAATTAATATTAGCCAAAACTTAAGATTGTGACAATTACTTTACTTTGTTGCTAACTATAAAGTTTAGTAGTTGAAAATTAAGCCCACACATATTATTTATCATGGCTATAAAACATATGAAGATAAAGATGACATAATTTATTTTCAACAATCAAAAACTCCTTACAAATACAATAAATGTGATTACCTCACTTTCTTTCAAAGCTTCATCTAACTCACGATTGGTCAGTTCTTCCTTTTTCAATAATAATGGAGCAAAATCTAAATTGTCACAATGGCAATCGGCAAATCCTTTTGAAAGTTTAATAAATATAAAATTATACATCATAATTCACAAAATGTTATTCTGTGGTTAATATACTTTTTAAATACACAAATATGGTCAACATACCTTTGCAAAACATTCCATAGAGCTTTCAATATGAAGTGGATCTTGCTTTTTTGAAACTCAAACAAAAATCAATTAATATTGCTAAGGCCTCATCACCAAATATATTGTAAAATAATTTTTTCGCATGCCAATCATGCTGATCATCAAATGAGGGAGCCTTCATGTGATCCTTGTTTTAACATTAATATAGTTTTTTTTGATAGATACCTTGATGAACACTTCACTTTGTTGTTTATTATTAAATTATTACTTGATATGAGACTACTTATGGTTAAGTTGAAAATTTTCTAAACAATGTATTGTAAATATAGTTAAAGAAAGTTCTCTAAAATTTTTAAAAATATTATGATACAGAATGTACAAACGTCTAAGGCATTTTGAAGAAAGATTGTCAAATATTTCATTCCATATATAGGCTAACATTGAAGAAAATTTCTCTGATTCTATTATTTTATAAACTAGAAATCATATTATTAATGTATATTATTAATGATAAATAGAACTCAAAAAAAATTTATCATCGTTTTATCATAAAATTTAGTACTCATATTATAGCAATAAATTTCTTAATTACTCTCTACTTCAGCTTTAGTTATATCCGAAATTGAATATTTGTCAGGAATTGTTCATGTTTTTATAGCTGAAAAGTTTCACAATTAGCTAATACATATTAAACGTTTTAATTTAAATCAGGTGCTCAATCATTCAACATCAGATTTTAAAATGTTTAAGATTGCCCTTTAATTTAGATTGCAAATTTGTACTTTAGTATTAGATGGGAAAAACCATTAAAAGTGTACAGTACATATAATAGTTGCATATTAAAGTTACATTTGAGAAAACTTATTGAACTAAATAAATGACGTAATTTTTTTCTTCAATCAACTGTTTAATTAGAAAACCAAACATTTTTGTAAAACATTTTATAAATATATAGATAAGTTATAATTGAGATAACTTGTAAAGTTATAATCTCTAAATTCCAGATTTTTGTATTCTAATGGTGTCATGTTTAAGTAATGTCAATCAAAATGTTTAATAATCTAATTTTATTTCTGGTAGTTTATTTATTAGCTTTCGTAGTAGATTATAACTATAAATAGTCAAAACGTTTCGACCCGTAGGTCTTCATCAGTTGACAAAAAACACAATACTAAAAATGACAAAAAAACAAAACCAGTTCATTGTTTTTTGTTGTTTTTTGTCATTTTTAGTATTGTGTATTTTGTCAACTGATGAAGACCTACGGGTCGAAACGTTTTGACTATTTATAGTTATAATCTACTACGAAAGCTAATAAATAAACTACCAGAAATTGTATTACGTAGTAATGAACATATGCAGCATCAATCTAATTTTACTTTAGTTGAAACCTAATTTCTAAATAGGATGGCTAAATATGACAAACTAAAGTGTAATACTGACTTTCTTTAATTTATTCACAAGTGAACAATTATCATCATATACCATGTCGTTTTTATTACTTCTGTTCAAAAACACAGTTACCCCGTTTAGCTGCTTTGTTTAAAATTAGAAGAAAAAAAGAGACTCTCGCCAAGCCTAAAGACTTCGTTCACGAAACGTTTGTTATTCTGAAATACATTAAAAATGAAATAAGTTGTTTATTTTTCGTGACTATAATAAAAAGCCTACTATAATGGATGTAATTATAATGTCATATAGACTCTATTAGTAAGACGTCCAAGGGTTCTTGTGAAAAATATATTCTGTTAACTTCTGAAGCTGTCTCGAGAAAAATACACATAGCTTGTAAAATTGTGGGAGTGTGGATGGTGTATACGCTCGCCCTGCGCACAACGCAAGCAACCACAGTTCTGATGGACAGCGAAGTATCGCTGCCACCAGAGTTCAGCTTAGAGGATGCCTCACTTGAGTTAAACGTATTTGTTACAAGTGCTGAACTGAACTACACACGTGGCGAGGGGACTTATGAATATGAGTCCACTCGCCAGCTGACCAATGAAAATGATCCACCAAAGCAGGACTAAAATCCTACCGATGACCTGCGCACAAACATTAATGATCCAAACAATGCACACTTCCACAACTTAAACATAAATGGCATGATACATAAATATAATAAAACATAAACTCGTGACATAAAACATAAACTAGTTCCCTTTGCATTCTGTCTTCTCATTGCTCCTCTTCTCTCTTATTCTCCTTTCTCTCTCTAGCTCTCGAATGTGGGCAGCTCTCGTATGCCCACAAAAATAATGTATCCTTATTTTTCTGACCATTTTTTTGTTGATCTATGGTCATGTTTATCTAAAGCAAATTAGCATCACCTATATTAACAGTTAAAAAATGAATTTTGTTTTCTCTTAAACCCTGATTCCTTTCTTTTCCACATTGTTTTTCCATTGTTTCAAACTATCTGTCGTTAAAACATCATCGCTAAACTATTCTCTTTTTTACCTAACGTTACCTTACATAATTAGCAATCCTATTAATGTTTGAAGCTAAACTCTTAATGCTAATCAAACATTTAAAAGAAAAATGAGATTTATTGATTGTACCGTAATTCTGACCAAAGTATATTTCAATATCAGCCACAATTCCACCAATTTTATTTTACAATATTTGTATTTTCCCTGTCTTATTTATTTAAACAAGTCCTGAATAAGCTGTCTCTGGCTTATTCAAGATTGACTTAGATTAGAATAGTGTCGCACCAATCCACAAATGTAACTAATATCTGTCTAAAATAAGGAAATGAATCGTTGTCTAGTTCAACGCTAGGACTTTCACAACCACTTTTCTGGCTGTTATCACCATGGTTTCTTCACTCAACCACCTCCTTTGGATAAGTTTCTCATTATTTTCAGTGGTATTAGCGTTCTATGGATCAAGCTAGCATAAACATACAAGCTTTTATTAATTTTTTTTGTTAAAAAACAAAGTATCTTTCCTTTTCTCGTCTTGTTTAACTCTGCCATTTGTTTGAATATTTTCGTTATTTCCTATTGATTTATTCTAGATTTCTAATCTTTAAAACGTATTTTTATTTCTCTGCCTTTTTTGTTGTTGTTTTTTTAAATTTGTTTAAGTCCCCTCTTTTCATCATTCTATTTTTCCAGATTGTAATGTCTGTTATGGTGGAGGCTATCGGGAATTGTTGAGTAACGTTAAGCTGCCACCAGGAGATGACTCAAGTTGAAGCTGAGTTTGAAAGGCGAAGAAATGAGAAAGCTGAAAAAAAATTAGATACGTATTGTTACAGCACCCATTTTGTATTTCCAATCCTTGTAAATTAGCTTACTGGTTTAAAAATTACCTTCCTAACTCAAATACTGGACTATCTCATCCTAATACAACTTAGCTAGTCAGCTATTCTTAGCTACCTACTACTTGACCTACGAGAAATACAACAGGGTGTTTCCAATCGCAGTAAATTCTTTTAACAATGGAATAAGGAAACCTTACTCACAAAGCATGCCCATAGCCATATCCCAGATGAATTTTTGACGCTGCAAGGACCACACCCAACTAAATAAGGAAATGCCAGCTAGTGGTTGCACCAAATCAGTAGCTAAACAGCCAAAACCCTAGTTACCAAATAAGTGTCCCTTCCTCCTACCTGTCATTGATTTAGTGTTGTGGCTAGTTGTTGTTTTGTTCGTTTGGGGCATTTACCTTTGGTAAGAAAACTATGACTACATCCTGAGAGAACCTGTACAAAAGCAAAACTAGATGACAGAAGATCCCATTAGAACCAAAACTACTGGTAGAGTGAATGAAAAAACAACAACTAAAACTAAGCAGCTGTTTCTATTGTAACTATCTTAACTTAAATGTAGCAATTAAGTAAATACATTAATTGCTTTTGAACTAAACATATGTTTAGTTCAAAAGCAATTAATGTATTTACTTAATTGCTATTAATAAACATGCCTGAATAGTTTCCATTGACAACCAAAACAAAATCCTAAATTAGTGTATAATGTATTAATAACTAGTTTGTTAACCTCTACAGCCTTGTAAATTTTTTGTCAATTCTAATTACCAAGACAGTGTACGGATTTTGTTATGGTTTTAAATGGACTTTTTTCACCCTGTGAAATTTATCAAGTAAAACTTACATGAGCTATTTTCTTGGACAAGTCCATTATTCAGAAGACTATTGTATTTTATTTGCTTATCCAGTTACCTATCCTATTTATTGATTGATTATAATTAAGTACAAAAATATATTCTATGAAAGAAAATATAGTGCTGACAAAGCAAACATCATACAATTACAATAGTAACAATAACAACAACGACTACAATAATAATAACAATAATAATAACAATAATAATAATAATTAATATGATATAATAAAAATAATAATAATACGGCTAGAGAGACGACGGCAACCACAGCTAGTAGAGACGACAGCAACTTACTAACCAATTTTTCAACAAGACACGTTGTCTAGCTACGGAACCACGTGCACATGACCCGCAGACACCCTGTACTATAATATAGTTTCTGTAGCTAGGTCGCCAATTTGAAGCTATTACGTCATCATTATTGCGTCATTTTCTGAACACTACTTTTCACTCTTTTATTTGTATTCATTAAAAAAAATTTTTCGATTGACTGATGATGAACAGTATAGGAACATAGCTAGTGGGTGATAAGAGTGTATGAAACATTTAATTAGTACAACTAAAACAGTAAGAGTAATAAGTAATAGTAATAATAGTAATAATAATAATAGTAATAATAATAGTAATAATAACAATAATAATAGTAATGGTAGTAATATTTTTTATTTTATTGTACATGTAAATTTGTATTAATGTGTTTAGTCAACGTATTTCTACTGGTAAGTTGTAAACTCACACAGGCCAATTCTCATCCACAGAGTGGGTGGAGCTTTCAAAGTTTGGAAAGGGTTTCAACTTCAACGAACCAAGTTGTTCAACTCTGTAAAAGTCATTCAGTTGGTATATATTCTCCTCATGAAGCTAATGTGTCTTAATATTTGGATGGATTAGTTCCGACTACTTGAAAATATTTTAGCATATTCATTTGTATTTCCTTTGTTTCACCAGGCACTGTCACTACACTTTGTAAATCACTTTATATTTATAAGTTTAAAGACATTTAGCAAAAGATAATCATTTGCAAGTGTCCACATATATTTGGTTAGCCAGAGGATAAACTTGTACATAACGAGACCCATTTATGAAGCTAAACTCAACAGGCCAATTCTCATCCACAGAGTGGGTGGAGCTTTTAAAGTTTAGAAAAGGTTTCATCTTCATCAAACCAAGTTGTTTTACTCTGTAGAAGTCTTTCACATAGCGTATTTTCTCCTCCGACCGACTTGAAGTATTTTTGCATATTTACTTGTATTTCCTTGGTTCCATAAGGCATTGTCACTTAACTTTTTCAACCACTTTATATTATAAGTATAAAGACTTTTTGCACAAGAAAATCATTTGCAAGTGTACACATATATTTGTTTAGCCAGAGGATAAATTTGTGCATAAAGAGACACAACCATGAAGCCAAACCCAAAAGTGGGAGGAGCTTGTAAAGTTTGGAAAAGGTTTTATCTTCATCAAACCAAGTTGTTTCACTCTGTAGAAGTCTTTCGCATGGCGTATGTTCTCCTCTTAAAGCTAATATGTCTTAATATTTGGATGGATTAGTTCCAACCGTTAACGACTACTTGAAATCATCTTTACATATTTACTTGTATTTGGTTCCATAAGGCATTGTCACTAAACCTTTTCAACCACTTTATATTATAAGTATAAAAACATTTTGCAAAAGAAAATGATTTGTAAGTGTACACATATATTTGGTTAGCCAGAGGATAAGTTTGTGCATAAAGAGACTCGACTATGAAGCCAAACTCAATAGGCCACTTCTCACCCCTCTATGCAATAATAGTGGTACATCTTTATAACTAGCTCTACTCTATGTGTTTATAACAATTTAATTGCTTATAGGAAATTATGCGATACGAATGTTATGATGAGAAATGGATTATAAAGTTTAGTGGTCAATTATATGTGAAAACCGTTGGTCCATTTTCTTTGGTTCGATGACCTAAATCAAAATTTAAAAAAAAGAAAAGAAAAGAAATTATATAATAAATTAAATATTAGAAAATATTTCATTACCGGCATATCTTTCAATTTTGTATATTCCTTAGGGATTGGGTGTTTGACTTTGCAACGCTTATGTGCGTGACTTCGGTAACCGGAAACTGATGTCAAAGTTTTATTGCATCCTTCGCAGGTAAACACTTGTATGTTCTAAATTTAAGAAAATAACTATAAAAAATTGAACAGTAACAAAAAATAACTTAAGAGAAAAGTTTTAATCTTTTTAGCGTACGTCTGATCGTCCAACTAAATAAAACAAAAACAAAATTAATTGCACAAAAATTTAAACAAAACACACTTACGTAGTGACGTTTGTGAATTTCTTCTAGGGTGTTGCCATCTTTTAGTTTTTGTTGTTTATATTCAAAAAACTAAAAAATAAAAGCAATATGTGTTTAAAATCAAGAAAGCTGTTTTAATTGCCTTGAACACAGCCGTGGGAACAATCAGAATTGTGTCGCCATAACAATGCTTTACAATCTGTAATGTGATGCAAGTTAAAATGAATTAGCTCACCATTGAATTGGTCAAAACTAAAAACTTACGCCATTCAATTCTTCATTTTCTCTCTGGAATAAAAGTAAATATTAAATTGCAAAATAAAATTTAAGTGGCTAACACATTTAAAAGGCTGCTTCACCTCATAGTTGTGAATGAAAACATCTAAGACATGCTCACAAATATTTAAAAGTTGGTGCAGAGAATAATGTCTGAAATAGCTCTATAAGTATCACGGCTAAATTATTATATTTAAAAAAATGGACTTTCAATTGTATTCAAGATTCTTTTATTTACAAATTTTAAGTTATTCAATAACTTCAGAAAATAAAAACTTGCGCTTAATCTTTCAACCTCATCTTTAAATTCCAGAAATTCCTCAGATAATTTCATATACTTGGAAGTTAAGTTTAAAAAAGGTAATACATATAACATAAAAGCTTAAAGGAACTGTGTCCATTAACAAAATATTGTATCAGCTTTTACCTCTAGATCTGCAAATCTCTGTAAGGAAACAAAAATAATCCAAATGACAAAGTGGAATGGAAATTACACCCATTAAAAACAAAAATTTAAAAAAATTACCTTTAACGAAACTTTAGTTTCTTCCCAAATGTTATAAATACATATAGTTACAGCAAATATGAATTACATCATTAATTTCTTGTACAGTATTAGTGTCAAGTTGCTAAATAGCAAGAAATAAACATTTAACAGCCTCAATACCACATAAAAATATTTGTAACTCTTTGTGCACACGTACGTAAACATGCTCAATAGATTTGAAACACTTTAATGATTATATACCATAATAATGTCATAAAATTGATTTGTATAATCTTGTAGAAACACACATGGAAAGACCCTAGTTAGATTATAAATCATTTTCAAAGAAATTTAAAAATAATCTTGTGTTCCTGCAAAATTGAGAGTGATGTTTTTTATTAGTTTTTTTGCACTAACAGGAACAAACAAGATCTTGTAGCAAGAAAATATATGGCCTATTTTACAATGATAAATCTTGGCAACACCCACTAAATCCTATAAGATCTTAGATTATCTTGTAAAGAAATTTCACTAGGGAACACATGAAAACACATTAAATGTATTAAAAAAAATTTTTTTATAAAACTTACAGGTAGTATAGAGTCACTAGATTAGTTCTTACTAAGGCTGAGATAAATAATTTAGGCTGTAAAGATTGTGTTCCAGCAATTCAGCTATTCAGTTTATGTACTACTTTACCCTAACAAGGTAACTTAATGCTTTCTAGTTGGATATGATAGATTCAACTGCATAGATATTTTCACTATAATATTTTTAGGTACGTGACCCGTGAGATATCTCATGATATCACAAAATGTTATCTCATGGCTGTATTGCGCAAGCTTATATCAGAAAAGTTATAACAACTCTGACTGGCGTACAATTGTTTGGGTTTTTACAGCTACATTAGTGAGGAGACTCTAGTGAATTTTTGCCAACTTTACAAAAGTTTCGATATCAATATCTTCTAATGAAGGCATTGCTTGATTTATAACACCAAAAAGTTGTGTCCACCTTTCTTCAAATGATGATTTTGATAGCCAACCTATACTTTTATACCGCTGCATGAATTGTTCGAGAACCTATTACAAAAAATGAAACTTATTAATGAAAATATTCGGTTGAAGCCATGCAGAAATTTAGTCAGTACAATAATGATTACTGTAGTTAATTCAGCTTAGTCATTTTTACAATACAATATGGCCATTTTGTCAGCGTTTAGAGACTCCAAACTCCTTTCAAGTCTTATTGCTTTTTAACAGAAACTATTATTATAGTTTTTTCACTCTTGTGTATTTTATATTTGTCTAGTGGCACAATCATCTCTATTTGTTTAGAACATCTAATTTGTTATGGGTTAACCTACGTATAGGCATAAAATTAATATTAGCCAAAACTTAAGATTGTGACAATTACTTTACTTTGTTGCTAAACTATACAGTTTAGTAGTTGAAAATTAAGCCCACACATATTATTTATCATGGCTATAAAACATATGAAGATAAAGATGACAATTTATTTTCAACAATCAAAAACTCCTTACAAATACAATGAATGTGATTACCTCACTTTCTTTCAAAGCTTCATCTAACTCACGATTGGTCAGTACTTCCTTTTTCAATAATAATGGAGCAAAATCTAAATTGTCAAAATGGCAATCGGCAAATCCTTTTGAAAGTTTAATAAATATAAAATTATACATCATAATTCACAAAATGCTATTCTGTGGTTAATATTAGAGCAATAAATTTCTTAATTACTCTCTACTTCAGCTTTAGTTATATCCGAAATTGAATATTTGTCAGGAATTGTTCATGTTTTTATAGCTGAAAAGTTTCACAATTAGCTAATACATATTAAACGTTTTAATTTAAATCAGGTGCTCAATCATTCAACATCAGATTTTAAAATGTTTAAGATTGCCCTTTAATTTAGATTGCAAATTTGTACTTTAGTATTAGATGGGAAAAACCATTAAACGTGTACATTAAATATAATAATTGCATATTAAAGTTACATTTTGAGAAAACTTATTGAACTAAATAAATGACGTAATTTTTTTCTTCAATCAACTGTTTTATTAGAAAACCTAACATTTTTGTAAAACATTTTTTAAATATATAGACCGCAAACAATAATGTGACATAATATCCTGTGACATAAGACTGCTCAAACTTTTGCGCGTGTAGTACTTCTGTGCACAACTCTCCAACAGCCGTGTCAAAACTCTTCCTTTAGGTAATGCCATTAGTTACGCTAAGCAGTGACTTGGACTAGCTTTTTTAAGATATCTGCAGTTGGAAGTTTCGCTTAGAAGCAAAATACAGTTGTTGCTTTGTGCATGGGCCATTGTGTATGCCATGGTACCTTAGGTTTTTGTCATGCTTGCACAAGTAAAATTTCTTCATGGCAATACAGAACAAGCTCTGCCTACTGATTTGAACAATTCACGCGCCTGAAAATATTTAACGATTTACACCCACACTGTGGGCTCGCTCCGCAGTGCGTTCTCACTACAAACTGGCTGGTCAGCAATAAACGCTGCCACCAGAGTTCAGCCAGAGATTGCTCTCACTTTGAATCTCAATAAGACTACGTTATACTGAACTGAACTAACACACGTGGTGAGGGGTTTGATATACGTATGCCCTCTCACCACTAACCAATCAGAATGATACAGCAATAACACATAACACGCATGAGCTCATTACGAGCGTGAAAACCATTGCCTACAAGCCGTGTGCATAAGGGTGATCCACACCCAACTGTCCTGAATGAAATGCAACTATTACAACACCACACACATAAATGTTCATTGTCCATATTCCTGATTCTCTGTCCTTCCGCTCCTTAGCTCTCAAATGTGGGCTGGTCCACATCTCCCCCTTCCTCCTTTGAAAGACTGGTGTCACCGACACTGGTCTCTGGATGACACCGACTCAATTCGTCCGCCACAATGTTCCTCACTCCACTCCTGTATACGATGTCGAACTGGAACTTTGACAACTTCAAGGCCCAGCCATACGCATGTCTATTTCTTTGCTTTCCAGACTTCAACCATTCTAGACCCCTGTGGTCGGTCACGATCACGAACCTCCTTCCGTATAGATAGAAGGCAAAATGCTGCACTGATTCAAATAGAGCCAACCCCTCTAGCTCCTGTGCACTATATCTCGTCTGCGCTCCTCGTAGCTGTCTCGAGAAGAACGCCACCGGTCTCCATTCTCCATCTCTCCACACTGATAGTACGGCCCCAATTCCTGTGGCACACGCATCACACTCCAAACAGAATGCATCGTCCTTACACGGGACGGTTAAACATACATGATTACATAAAGAAACACACAACTCACAAAACGCCTCCAGCATGGACCTTGTCCACTCCACCTCCCCCGACGAAGTCTTTGCCGTATGCGGCGTTAAGAGAGAAGACCACTTGTGGAAGCCATCCACGAATCTCCTGTAGTAACCGATAAGGCCAAGGAAGGCCCTCAGTTGCTTCCTCGTCCTTGGCACGGGGTGTTCGGCGATAGCCTTGATCCTCGCCTCAGGAACTCTCATAACTCCATCCCCGATTCAAGAACTCCAACTTCCTCTTTCCAAACACACATTTGCTCCGTTTACACGTCAACCCTGCTTCCTTCACTATCTCAAACAACTTCCTCAGGTGCCTAACATGCACCTCCCAACTACCTGAAACCACCAGAACATCATCAATGTACACTTTCGCATAATCTTCGCACTCCACTAACACTTCCTCCATAAGCCTTTGAAAGACAGACGGAGCATTGCACAACCCAAACGGCATACGACGATACTGGTACTTGCCGAAAGGGCACACGAAACATGTCTTCTCCCTGTCACTCTCTACAACCTCTACCTGATGAAACCCCTTTGCCAGATCCACCTTTGACAAGACTCTACCACTCCCAACTCTTTCTAACAATTCCTCTAACCCCGGAATGTAGTATGGTTCCTTGACTGTCACCTCATTCAATCGCCTGTAGTCCACGCACTAATTCTAGGGTTGTACCACTATTATTACATAAAGTAGAGCTAGTTATAAAAATGTACCACTATTATTACACAGAGTAGAGCTAGTTATAGGGATGTACCACTATTATTACTTAGAGTAGAGCTAGTTATAAAGATGTACCACTATTATTACATAGAGTAGAGCTAGTTATAGGGATGTACCACTATTATTACATAGTGTAGAGCAAGTTATAGGGATGTACCACTATCATTACATAGAGTAAAGCTAGTTATAGAGATGTACCTCTATTATTACATAAAGTAGAGCTGAGTCTAGAGCTGTACCACTATAATTACATAATGTCGAGCTAGTTATAAAGATGTACCACTATTATTACATAGAGTCGAGCTAGTTATAAGAATGTACTACTATTATTACATAGAGTAGAGCTAGTTATAAAGATGTACCACTATTATTACATAAAGTAGAGCTAGTTATAGGGATGTACCACTATTATTACTTAGAGTAAAGCTAGTTATAAAGATGTACCACTATTATTACATAGAGTAGAGCTAGTTATTGGGATGTACCACTATCATTACAGAGTAGAGCTATGTACCACTATTATTAAATAGAGTAGAGCTAGTTATAGGTATTTACCACTATTATTACATAGAGTAGAGCTAGTAGGAATGTATTGCTATTATTACAGAGTAGAGCTAGTTATAGGGATGTACCACTATTATTACCATAGAGTAAAGCTAGTTATAGAGATGTACCACTATTATTACATAGAGTAGAGCTAATTCTAGGGCAGTAACACTATTATACATAAAGTAGAGCCAGTTATAAAGATGTACCACTATTATTACATAGAGTAGAGCTAGTTATAGGGATGTACCACTATTATTACAGAGTAGAGCTAGTTATAGGGATGTACCACTATTATTACATAGAGTAGAGCTAGTTATAAGGATGTACCACTATTATTACATAGAGTAAAGCTAGTTATGGAAATGTAACACTAATATTACATAGAATAGAGCTAATTCTAGGGCTGTACCACTATTATTACATAAAGTAGAGCTAGTTATAAAGATGTACCACTATTATTACATAGAGTAGAGCTAGTTATAGGGATGTACCACTATTATTACATAGAGTAGAGCTAGTTATAGGGATGTACCACTATTATTACATAGAGTAGAGCAAGTTATAGGGATGTACCACTATTATTACATAGAGTAAAGCTAGTTATAGAGATGTACCTCTATTATTACATAAAGTAGAGCTGAGTCTAGAGCTGTACCACTATAATTACATAATGTCGAGCTAGTTATAAAGATGTACCACTATTATTACATAGAGTCGAGCTAGTTATAAGAATGTACCACTATTATTACATAGAGTAGAGCTAGTTATAAAGATGAACCACTATTATTACATAAAGTAGAGCTAGTTATAGGGATGTACCACTATTATTACAGAGTAGAGCTATGTTCTACTATTATTAAATAGAGTAGAGCTAGTTATAGGGGTGTATCACTATTATTACAGAGTAGAGCTAGTTATAGAGCTGTACCACTTTTATTACATAGAGTAGAGCTAGTTATAGGGATGTACCGCTATACATAGCTCTACTCTGTGATAATAGTGGTACATCCCTATAACTAGCTCTACTCTGTAATAATAGTGGTACATCCCTATAACTAGCCCTACTCTATGTAATAATAGTGGTACATTTCTATAACTAGCTCTACTCTGTAATAATAGTGGTACATTTCTATAACTAGCTCTACTCTATGTAATAATAGTGGTAAATTTCTATAACTAGCTCTACTCTATTTAATAATAGCTCTACTCTATGTAATAATAGTGGTAAATTTCTATAACTAGCTCTACTCTATTTAATAATAGTGAGGGATTTATCACTATTATTACATAGAGTAGAGCTTGTTATAGAAATGTATCACTATTATTACATAGAGTAGGGCTAGTTATAGGGATATACCACTATTGTTACAAAAAGTAGAGCTAGTTATAGGGATGTACCACAAGTGTTGCAAGCTAGTTCTCGTGTACCACTCCAGGTACATCCTGCATTATCTTCTAATTCATAGTTTGTACCGAATGTGGTACTTTGTTACCACCTATGTGAAGTAGTGTGTTTTATGCAAAAACAGTTACCGCACTGTGGTACTTTGTTTACCACCTATGTGAAGTAGTGTGTTTAATGCATAATCACATATTATGCATGTATCAGAAGTGGTACATCACGTATCACAAGGTGGTATGCAACAGAACAAAATTGCCTTTTTGGAAAAAGCAATATTCCATCAACTGTAAGAATGTTATACAGCAACTAAATCAAAATGTATGGCAACAGAACACAATTACCTATTTTGAAAAAAGCAATCCATGAATCTCATATGCAGAACACAATTACCTATTTTGAAAAACGCTATCCATGAATCTCATATGCACATGCAATTCAAACCACACTCATATTAAACAAAATTTCTGTTAGTCACCAGCACCTTCAAACCACACTCATACCAAACAAAATTTCTTTTTGTCACCAGCAACAGTTGTCTATGTGGGCCAATCCACATGAGGAATGGATGTGAGAAGTTAGAAGAGAGGAGAAGAGAAGAAGAGAACTTGAACTTGTGTGTGTGCATGTCAGAACTGTCATTGTGTTGTGTGTTTGTGTGTTAGAGTTGTTGTAGAGAGTTATTGCATATTTCCTTGTATGGTCGGGTTGTGGCTTGTTGCTTGTGTTGATGGCTGATAATTAGTCATTCATGTCCTGTGTTGTCATATGTTGTCATATTGGGCATTGCCCTCACTTGAGTATTTATAGTCGCCATGTTGAGTTTTATAATCAGTGTCTGTTGAATCAAGATCAATACGTTGAGATTGTGACTAAATACGTTTAGCTAGGTAATGCGTTGTGACAAACTCCTAAACAGATACTCTGGTGGCAGCGTACCTTGCTGCTCCCAGGTGTGCGAGTTGAAGCCCTACGGAGCTGAGGCCCACAAACTTGTGGCAGCGGTGGGATCTGGCAGCGAGGACACTCCTACCAGACCATGAGGTCCAGAAGGTGAAGACATTCGCTGAGGAACCTAGAACCCGCTAGTTCGGAGACATCCGACAAGCCGAGGGGGACAGCCCCCCACTCTACCACGGAGAACATTTTTTCCGACCAAGCAACCTTGCCTAGGCAGTGGGAGCATTTCCTGGAGGCGGAAACATTTCCCACGAGGATCTGGGAAGAAGGAGCGCGGTTCCGAGCTAAGGCGGAGGAAGCCACGACCAAAACAAGGCAGAGAGAGCTGCGGCACCCTGTCCGGACTGGCATTTGTGTTGTATTTTGTAACTGTATCGTTTGGTGATTTTTTTTTCTCTTGTAACCGTTTCTTGTAGTGTGACTTATTTCGAATTTCTTTTTTTTTTGTGTGCGTGTTCATTCAGGTTTCGGCGGAAGGCGAGGACACTCCCCTTCCCATGACAGAGGCCGACAGTGAGATCAGGAAGCGGACGACCAGGAAGTTGCCCGCTGTCGGCCCCGATACTGCTTACAGACCCTCGCATAGGCTGCAGACCTCCGCTAGATCTCCATACCGGACACGCCCTGCTGACATTCGGTACGCCGAAGAGGAGGAGACAGAGGAGACGGAAGTGAGTGGGTACTTGAGTGTAGAGGCGGAGGATAGTAGTGGTAGCGAGGAAGGGCCAGTCAGGAGTGAAGAGGAGAAGATGGCAAGAAAGGAGGAGAGTGACATGTTGAAGTTTATGAAGTTTATGATGGAGAGGGATGCAGAAGCTAAGAAGGCTGAAGCGAAGGAAAGGAAGGAGAAGGATAAGAGAGAGACGGAGTTAAGGAAAGAGAATGAAGATGCGAGGAGGACGGACATGGATGAAATGTTTCGTCAGTTGAAGGAGCAGGAATCTTTGAGGAGGAAGGATGAGGATGCCCAGAGGCGTAGGGAAGAAGAAGAGGGTAGAAGACGTAGGAAGCAGGAGGAAGATGAACAGAGGGATAGGAGAGAGTTGCAGCAAGAGAAGTTGAAGGTGTTGGGGGTTTACAAAGAGTCGGCGGAATTGATGGGTTACTTAGACAAATTTGAAAGGATTTTGAAGGAATGCAGGATTGATAAGACAGAGTGGGCGGAGAGGTTATTCCCGAGACTTCCGGAGAGGCTATGTACACGGATAGCTAGTGTTAGGGACAGTGGTGGAGACTATGAGGCGGTGAAGGCGGTATTGTTGAAGGCGGTGGGGGAGACGACCCTGACCTATGGACACCAACTGTTCGAGTTGTCGGGGGAGTATTTGAAGGTAAAGTCGGCAGGAGAAATAGTGGAGACTATAGAGAGAGTTTGTCGTGGGGTGTTGCAAGGATGTGAATCGTTGGAGGATGCGGTGGTCGCACTGGCTATGGCATTGACGAGGAAGGTGATTCCGCCAGCGGGAAAGGTTTATTTGGAAGGAAAGAAGGTGCAGAAGATGGAGGATTTAAGAGAGGCATGGGAGACGTGGTTGTCGGGAAGGCAAAGAGGGCACTTTTACAAGACATTGATGAGTTCCAGAATGGATGACGGTGATAGAGCATTTAGAGGTGGGCAAGGAGAAGGGTTTGCGAATAGAGGTGGAGTAGGAGGGATAGTTACGTGTTTTATATGTGGCGAGAAGGGTCATCGATCGGTGGAGTGTAGTAAGCGGAGTGGAGGTGCGAGACAGAGTGTGGGTGGGTCGAGTATGCGGCCCATCACTTGCTTTAGCTGTGATAAGAGCGGTCATAGGAGCGTGGAGTGCCCAAACAAGTTGGTGGGAGGGCCAGTGAAGAAAGAAGTTGTTCCTAAGAAGGTGACGAAGATAGTGGTAGGAGGGAAGAAGAAGAATATCGCATGGGGATTAGTGAACGGAGTAAGGAGCAGGATAATAATTGACTCAGGGGCGGAGGTAGGAGTGATTCCGAAGTCGTTAGTAACCGAGGACTCTGGGGAGTTTGGTGAAATTCATATATGTGATGTACATGGAAATACCAGCGTACACCAGAGCACTATTGTGGTGTTTGAGTTAGGAGGTTTGAGGTGTGTGAAATTGGCAGTGATTGACGAGAGAGAGAGTGATGACGTAATCAGTATTGTACCATTTGACGTTATGAATCCAGATGAAGTCGATGCCTTCAGGAGAGCAATAGATGAGAGTGAGGTAGTTAGTAGTGAGAACGAGGTGAGTGTTGAGGTGAAGGTGTTAACTCGGATTCAGGTGAGAGTTCAGGCGGACTTAGATAGGAATGAGAGTGATGCTGTTGTAGAGGATCTATGGTGTGTAGTAGAAGGGGAGGAGTCTGCTCAGAATGAGCATGGTGATGAGTTGGAAGCTTCAGTTGTACCGGTGGAGGAAGGACCGATGCAAGAGTGCTTGAGGGAGATTGTGGATGAGGGTGATGAGTTTGATGGAGTACCGGTAGAGTTAGACAAAGTAGTTGTGAGTGAGAGTGAATGTGAGAGTGAGCTGCGTAAGTTGGCAAGTGAGATTGGTCCAATTAAGGGTGGATCTGATGGGAGTGATTTTAGGAAGGCTGTGTTGGGAGATGATAGTTTGCGTGAATGGAGAGAATTGGGAGAGAGGAATGAGAGGGGCTTTGCGTGGAAGAGGGGAGTGTTGGTGAGAAGTTTATTTGTGACATGGGAAGAGTTTCGTGATGTGTTGGTGGTACCGAGGGAGTTTAGACAGCAGATTATGACATTAGGGCACGAAAAGAATGGTCATTTGAGTGGAGATAAAGTGATCGTTATGGTTAGTAGGTATTTCCTTTGGCCGGGAATGGGAAAGGAGCTAGCAGAGCATTGCAGTAGCTGTACCCTCTGTCAGTTCAAAAGCAAGTATAGGCCTAGGAAGGCACCGGCAGTGGAGAGACCCATGCTCACGGAACCTTTTGAATCCGTGGCTGTGGATTTGGTGGACCCTTTACCTAAAGGTCGAGGTGGGAATCGGTACCTTCTCACATGCATCTGCCTAGCGACCAGGTGGCCGGAGGCAGTACCCCTATGTAGTGTGACAGCAATGGCAGTGGCGGACGGCTTGTGGAGCATCTTCTCGAGGACGGCGATCCCCGAGAAGATTTTGTCAGATCAAGGTGCGCAGTTTTGTAGTCGGTTGGTGAAGGAGTTTTGTGAATTGTTGGGTATCGAGAGGTTGAGGACGTCGCCGTACCATCCGGAGACTAATGGTACGGTTGAAAGGATGCATGGGACAATGAAGGGGATATTGGTAAAGTGTATTGCGGAGAGACTAGATTGGGTGGATCAAGTGTGCTATGTACTTTATGTTTTACGGCAGATGCCTCATGCGGACAGTGGATTCAGTCCATTTGATCTAGTGTTTGGCTTTAGAGTGCGGACACCGCTGGATGCCCTTTACCACGGGTTGTATGAAGTCAAGAGCAAGGAACTGGAAGTATGTGAGTGGGTTAGAGGAATGGCGGAGAGGTTGGAACTTATGCGTGATTGTGCGGCGTTGAAGATGGCTAAGGGGAAGGAAAGTAGGATGAGGCTTTTAAATAAGGGGAGCAAGTTGAGGGAATTTGAGGTTGGGTCGTTGGTTTTGTCTAGAGTGCCGGGTATGCACTGTAATTTGGCTGACTCGTGGGAGGGCCCTTACAAGGTGTTGGAAAGGAACGGGTTGGTTAATTATCGTATTGGGAAGATTGGTTCGGAGAGGCATACAAAGGTGGTACATATCAATTGTTTGAAGGAGTATAAGGAGAGGTTGGCAGTAAGAAGACTGGATGTTGTGATAGAGGAGCAAGAGACGGATAGAGGTGTGTTGAGTGGGAAATGTGATGGGTTTGTGAAGGAGGAGTTAGATGAGTTGTTGGGGGAGTTTGAGGAAGTGTTCTCAGACAAACCTGGGAATACTGACAGAGTGAAGATGTGCATTGACACGGGGAGTAGCCCGCCTATTAGGCAGGTCCCGTATTCTGTCCCGATGGGGATCAGGGATGCAGTGAAGGAGGAATTGAGGGTGATTGAAGAGTGTGGCATTATCGAGCGTAGCTCGAGTCCGTGGGGGTCACCGTTGGTTCCGGTGAAGAAGGCCGACGGAGGCATAAGATTGTGCATGGACTACAGGCGGTTGAACGAGGTGACGACGAAGGAACTGTATTATATATACCTTCCTTCGAAGAGATGGTGGAAAGAGTGGGGAAAAGTCGCGTGTTGTCCAAGGTGGACCTGGCGAAAGGGTTCCACCAAGTGGCAGTGAAGGAGAGAGATCGGGATAAGACCAGCTTTGTTTGCCCGTTCGGTAAATATCAATTCTGTAGGATGCCATTTGGATTGACCAATGCGCCATCAGTTTTTCAAAGACTGATAGATGAAGTTTTGGTGGGCTGTTCAGACTTCGCCAGGGTGTACATTGATGACATCCTGGTGGTGTCCGAATGTTGGGAGGTTCACTTGTGCCATCTTAGGTGTTTGTTTGAGACGTTACGTGAGGCAGGTTTAACTTGCAAGTTGAGAAAGTGTGCATTTGGGAAGAAGAGGCTTGAGTTTTGGGACACCAGATAGGTGACGGTGTTGTGTGTGTGCCGGAGGCAAAAGTGAGAGCAATCAGGGAGCACCCGCTCCCCAGAACACGGAGGCAACTGCGTGCCTTCTTGGGTCTGATTGGGTATTATCGGAGGTTCGTCAGTGGGTTTCATCAGTGGTCGTCGGTCCTGACACCTCATACCTCGAGGACTTTGCCTGGTGAGATGGAGTGAACGAACCGGATGCTGGACGCATTTCGTATGTTGTGTATGTCGTTGTGTGATTCAGTATGTTTGCATGTTCCATGTGTTAGTGATTTGTTCGTTATCGAGTGTGATGCCAGTAGTACAGGTGTTGGAGCAGTGTTGTCGGTGCGGAGAGAGCGGGAACTGAAACCAGTGGCATTCATTTCCAGACAGCTCAGGGGCGCCCAAACGAGATACAGCGCCCAAGAGTTGGAGTGCCTGGTGGTGTTGGAAGCTATCCAGCACTTCGCCTTCTATCTATATGGGAGGAAGTTCGAGGTTCTGACGGATCACAAGGGGCTGGAGTCATGGAGAACTGGAAAGCAGCTGAACCGTCGTGTGTATAATTGGGCTTTGAAGTTGTCAGAGTTCGATTTCACCATTGGCTATAGGAAGGGCGGTGAGAATGTTGCGTTGTGACAAACTCCTAGACAGATACTCTGGTGGCAGCGTACCTTGCTGCTCCCAGGTGTGCGAGTTGAAGCCCTACTGAGCCGAGGCCCACAGTCTGCACTATTAATGTTAATATGCATGTATTAGAAGTGGTACATCATGTACCACAAGGTGGTATGCAACAGAACAAAATTGCTATTTTGAAAAAACCAATATTCCATCAACCGTAAAACTTGCACCACATGTAACACCAGTTTTTGAATACCTGATTGCATGTTTTTAAATGTACTGTATGTACCATATTTTGTTTATAAATTAAATGAAAAAGTGTATATAGCAACAGTTGTCCATGCTATTCTAGTCTTATACAACAAGTGGTGTTATACAGCACACAAATTAAATTATACCGTGTAGTACTTAAAACCAAACACCTTCAACTTGTATATACTTGTATTTAATTTTGTAATTTTGATAGTATAATAGGTGGTACGATTGGTAAATTCTGTAGTGCCGTTGTTACCTAGGGGGATAGAGCTAGGGCTAGGGCTAGGGCTAAAGACTTACATGTGTACCGTTTGTACAATTTCAAGTTTTTTATTGTTATTTGTAATCAATATCATACTACAAGTGTTGCAAGCTAGTTCTCGTGTACCATTTTAGGTACATCTTGCATATCTTCTAACTCATAGTTTGTACCACATGTGGTACTTTGTTTACCACCCATGTGAAGTAGTATTTTTAATGCATAATCACTTATTATGCATGTATCAGAAGTGGTACATCACGTACCACAAGGTGGTATGCAACAGAACAAAATTGCCTATTTTGAAAAAGCAATATTCCATCAACTGTAAAACTTGCACCACATGTAACACTAGTTTTTGAATACCTGATTGCATGTTTTGAAATGTACTGCATGTACCATATTTTGTTTATAAATTAAATGAAACAGTGTATATAGCAACAGTTGTCCGTGCTATTCTAGTCTCATACAACAAGTGGTACAAGTGGTACAATATGTTATACAGCACACAAATGAAGTTATACCGTGTAGTACTTAAAACAAAACACCTTCAACTTGTATATACTTGTATTTAATTTTGTAATTTTGATAGTATAATAGGTGGTACGATTGGTAAATTATGTAGTGCCGGTGTTACCTAGGTGGCTAGAGCTAGGGCTAGGGCTAAAGACTTACATGTGTATAGTTTGGTTGACTTTCCCACTTTCTGTGATGCTCATCGCCGTCGTGGTGAAGTATATACGCAATCAACCAGCCAACTTGCATATAATCATATTTCTGGCCACGTTCCAATTTTGATGCTTCGAATTCCCTTTGACAGCTCTCAGGAGGGTAATATGCCAAGGCTGAGATTAGTCGGCTACGCCTCAATTTCCATAGGTTCCAAGGTTTCAGAAATGGAAATCAGTGACGAACCACAACCATTAATTAAATTAATTAAATTGACCACATCGATCATGTTATTAATGTTATGCATTTAATTATGATGACAATGACTATTGTTGTTGTTTTTGAGAATACAAGATCAGAATTATCAAAATTTATTATGTGTAATTGTTGTGTGGAATTGCATCATGAGCTACATTGGATGTACTGCATGGTTTTTGCTGATATAGCATGAACTGTGATTTCTGTGGCAGACAATAGGTAATCAGAACTTCCATCAGTGGCAGATTGATAGAGTAAAATTCTGTGACTGCCACATACATACTTGGAACCTATGAACTTCGTTTGTGGACAAAGTATGATATATGTGGACACTTGCATATGATTTTCTTTGTAAAAATTGTTTAATCTTATAATATAAAGTGGTTGAAAAAGTTTAGTGACAGTGCCTGATGAAACCAAGGATATACAAGGAAACATGCAAAAATATTTTCAAGTAGTCGTTAACCGTCGGAACTAATCCATCCAAATATTAAGACACATTAGCTTCATGAGGAGAAAATATTCAATGTCAATGACTTCTACAGAGTTCAACAACTTGGTTTGTTGAAGTATAAACTCTTTTTAATGAGTGCTTTGAAGTTGTTGATAATTCATTAAAATGTAATGGATAATGAACACTGCTTGTGATTTGGATTAAGAATGAAATTTTCCAGTGTGTTCGGTCTATATTAATCGTATGTTGTGTTCTTTCCTGCAGGTGTCACTCATCCAATGGCTACCAGTAATATAACAGCATATTTATCCGAGCATACCAACTGTGTATTCGAAAGAGACACTACTGCAAGTTTCTTGCCACTATTTAATTCATCAAATGCCAGCAAGTCATTACATCTACCAGTGCAGGGAGATCGAACATGTGTAATTGATAGTGACGTTAGTATGGGTGAAGCTGCAAAAACCTCATTAATATCTAGAGGCTTACAGAAACCAGATGTAATACTTTTTAAGAATATAAACGATGAAAGCCATCCAGTTGTATTAATAGAGGTGGAATCAAGTAGTAGTGTTTTGAACACAGTGAACAAACTTGCCAATGGCATTATGTGTCAAATTATACATTTGAGAAACACTGGACATACCACAAATACCTTGACGGGGTTTTTCATTCCTCTTAACCCAGGAAATGCTGAAGAAGTTACTGTTACATTTGACGAAAGTTTGCTTCGATTTGATTGTACAAGGAACCCTATGACTCGGGCAAGGATTATACCAGCGATTATTGAAGCATGGAATAATCAAAAACGCATTTTACCATTGCAACGTAGTTTGCGTAGAATTTTTCCCATTTCTTCTGACTGAATTAGACAAAAATTTGACCGCTACGCTTTCCAAGTTAAATCAGGACTTTCTGTCGTCATACATGATCCCACTAATCGTTGTTATTACAAATACTCTCTCATGGACAATGAGATACAGTTGGACTTATTGGATGACCCTGATAAAGCACGGCTTTCAGTATATCCTATTGGGCGTGTGAAGTTTTCGTCTAAATGGTTTTTTAAGTATCCACAAATGAGATCACCTCTCACAAAGGAGGAAATTTCTACTTCTGTCCACTTCTTGATAGAATTAGTAAATGGGACAGTTAAAGCACTTCTGAATCTTCACAGTTCAGGCTATGCTCACAATGATGTGAGGATCGAAGACATTTGTTTTCGAGAAGATGATCGAGAGATAGTTTTAATAGATTTGGAAAGACGTAGAGAAGTGGGACGACAAAATTTGTATGAATTTGGAATATCAAATATGTACTCAATTACTGAGAACGAAGACCAAACACAAAACTGGACGCCAAGCAAATTTAATTTTAGGCAATTGGCTAATATGATTATATATTTGCAAAGTAATAATTCTATAAATTATCATGCAATAGTTGTGGAGCAAACAGCTCATGTTTTTCTTAAAACACTGTTCCTTCGAAGTATGCTTAATGTAGTTTACATAGCATGAATTTATGCCAATAGCTATACAATTTCTCATTTATTTAGGTGAGTATGATGTACCAAGTTGGCACAGTTGGACTCGAGAACAAATGGAAATTAGATAGTGGGTCATGTACAGTATATCCCTAATAAAGAGTCACTTTTTTTGTGTGTGTCTTCCTTGTAGTTATTCTTTCAGTCAACTCTTATATTCCTTTTGGTTTTTAGTTGCTTTTTCCCCATGTTGCCGATTATCGCCGAATTACGCGTTTCCGCGTCAAGTACGAGGGTGCTTCACAGCGCGGGTTACGCATTTTTGCGTAACCGCCATAGTACCCGCTTCAATTAGCTACCAGCAGCAATCGCAAGTGTTTCAAGAGCTCCCACAACGCCGTAGCGATTCTCCTGTGAGGTAAGTGTAAGGGAGGCAAGGTTTTAATGACCCTTACCATAGAAATTTTTTTATTATTTGTAGATTGAAATTGTAGCACTGTTTGTCTATAAAGAAAATCAACGTTACAAAAAAAAAAATATGTATAGCTATAACTAATAGACAAAAATATTTATCTATTATTAATATGATATAAAGTTGTCAAAATTTAAAGACTGCCAAGAAGTCATAGAGGGCAGTGATGAAGAATTTTATGATATCAAAGAAATAGAGATAGAATAAGGCAGAAGACTTCTCAGGTGTAGAGGTCCGTGGCCAAGAAGTCTTCATGGAGGGCAGCAATGAAGAATTTAATGATCTGGAAGAAATAAAGGTTGAAAAAGGCAAGCTATTTTAGCTTCGTTTGTTCATACACAGAGGGTTATATAGATTTTGAACAACACTAACCACAAAAAGGTCAAGTTATTATTGCATGAGGATACAGACTTTCTTCCTCCCAGTTCTCCCCTACTTGAAGGTGCCCATAAAATGGATTTCTTAGGAGAAAGTTTCTCAGGTATGAAGAGAAGGATGTGCAATCTATGTCAAGAACAGTAACAACAGACACATCATGGTACGGTACAGTGGTGATTATGGGGTGTGGCTTTGTCACCATGGGAGTTCAATCAGACTGCATCATAGTATTATCAGAAAAAAATCCTAGAATTGCAAACACAGTAGTCTATATAATTGCTTGTTATGTTACAATATTATATTATTCTAGTATATGGCTCACACAAAAAAAAAATTAAACAGCCAAAATCCATAGTTGCTGACTTATTTCAAAGCAAGCGGCTGGTGAACATTTAAAACAATATATAGCTATGAAACATGAGGTCTTAGCCTAAACTTTTACAATACTGATGCTAACAATGGTATACTTACCTTGAAGCTTGTAGTTTCCAATGAGTGCGCACTTCATACACTTCAAACGCCTAGAAACTAAACAAAACTTAGCCCGCGGGTAGAGGAAGGCTTTAGCTTCAATCAGTTAATACATCGCCGTCGGTTACTTCGAAGCGTATTGCCTCTAGACAAGAAAAAGCTCAGGCGGTTCAAGCCTCGAGGTGACGGTCACGATTTCTTGTAAACAATTTCGGAGTACGCGCACGTAATCGCGAATTTAATTTCCGGCGTTAATCGGTTATATATTTGCAAAGTAATAATTCTATAAATTATCATGCAATAGTTGTGGAGCAAACAGCTCATGTTTTTCTTAAAACACTGTTCCTTCGAAGTATGCTTAATGTAGTTTACATAGCATGAATTTATGCCAATATACAATTTCTCATTTATTTAGGTGAGTATGATGTACCAAGTTGGCACAGTTGGACTCGAGAACAAATGGAAATTAGATAGTGGGTCATGTACAGTAGATCCCTAATAAAGAGTCACTTTTTTGTGTGTGTGTCTTCCTTGTAGTTATTCTTTCAGTCAACTCTTATATTCCTTTTGGTTTTTAGTTGCTTTTTCCCCATGTTGTGGTAGACTAGAATAGCATGTACGTCTTTTAGATATTAGCACTCAAATTTGATTCATGTACCACAGACGGTACATGTAGCACATTTAACAACACGCAATGCAAGTATTACAATGTATGATACAAATAGTACAAGTTTTATGGTAGTGTGTTGGCTTCTTCAAATGAGTTATTTGTGTACTAGTGCAATACATATTTGTGTTAAGTTATTTACCACTACATAAACATGCATAATACATAATTGTGGATGCAGTACACTACTTCACAACTGTTGTATATACAGTACCACGTGTGGTCGACAGCTAAGCCGTATTGTAATGAAACGTGTACCTCATTTGGTACATGTCAATTAGCGTGAGACACATGTGATTTAACATGTGGTATAGGTAAGTACACATGTTATACTATAGCCCTACCCTAGCCCTAGCCCTAGCCCTAGCCAACGCAGGCACTACATAATTTTGTCGCATGTACCACGCACGATATTATCAAAATTAAAACATAAAACACAAGTATTACCGAATGTAAATGTTTTTATTACATTACCACATGTTGGTATCGCATATATATAGTGCTGTACAACATATGGTACCGCATTTCATTATTTATTGGTATAGTGCTACCTGGCTAACCTGTCGTATTACACGTGGCACTGTGAAGTAATGCACTACACCCATAATTATGTATTATGCATGTATAAGAAGTATATTGTACCACGTGTACCATATGTTTTATTAGACTAGAATAGCATGTACAACTGTTGATATGTGCACTTTTACATTCAATTTATGAACGAAATATGGTACATGTGGGTAAATTAAAAGATAATGCAACATGTACCCTCGTGTGGTACATGGCAATTAACATGCGACACCTATAATATAATATTTAATATAGGTAACAAAAAAATCTTAGCCCTAGTAGTCAACACAGGCACTTCATAATTTATCACTGGGACTTCATAATTTATCACAGGCACTTCATAATTTATTGCACGTACCACATACTGTATTACCTAAGTTTGGACATAAAACCCAAGTATTACAAATGTAGATATTTTGTTTTGTTTTGGTTGGTATTGCATAACATGAAAGCTGTGCAACATATTGTACCACATGTATCACATGTTGTAGTCGACTAGAATAGGATGTACATCTTTTAGATATTAGCACTGTCAAATTTAATTTATGTACCCCAAACGATACATGTAGCACATTTAATGTAAGTATTACAACCTATGATACAAATAGTACAAGTTTTATAGTGTGTTCGCTTCTTCTAGTGCAATACATATTTGTGTTATGTTATTTACCTATACATAAACATGCATAATACATACTTGTGAATGTAGTACACTACTTCACAACTGTTGTATATACAGTACAACGTGTGGTACGACAGGTTAGCCATATTATGATGAAACATGTACCTCATGTGGTACATATCAATTAGTGTGAGACACATATGATTTAACATGTGGTATATGTAAGTACACATGTTATACTTTAGCCCTAGCCTAGCCCTAGAAGTAGCCAACGCAGGCACTACATAATTTATCGCATGTACTACCCACGATATTATCACAATTAAAATATGAAACACAAGTATTACAGAATCTAAATGTATTTATTACAGTACCACATGTTGGTATAGCATATATTAAGTGCTGTACAACATATGGTACCGCATGGTATATCGCTTTTTCAAAATTGGTAATACTGTACTATATCGATACGACTTTGTGGTACGTAATTTACCACTACTAGTACATGCATAATAGCTAATTCTACATTTAGTACACTACATCACATAGGTAGTGTCTACAGTACCATGTATAATCGAATATGTACCTCATTTGGTACATGTGAATCAACATGCTACACACACAGTACAACTTGAGTATAAGTAATTAATGATAACTTCATGTTGTACAGGCGGTACACATGTTATACCCTACCCTAGCCTTAGAAGTAGCCAACACAGGCACTTTGTAATTTATCGCAGGTACCACATACTATATTACCTATCTCAGGTACCACATACTGTATTACCTATCACACGTATCACATACTATATTACCTCTCGCAGGTACCACACTATATTACCTATAGCAGGTACCACATACTATATTACCTATCGCAGGTATCGCATACTATATTACATAAGTTTCGACAAAAACCCAAGTATTACAAACATAGATGTTTGTTTAATGTAAGTTGTTGGTATTGCATAACATGAGAGCTGTGCAACATATCGCATACAGCCTATAATTGATTACATATACCACCTGTTAAATCACATGTGTCGCACGCTAATTGACATGTACCACATGAGGTACATGTTTCATCATTATACGGCTAACCTGTCGTACCACACACATGGTACTGTATATACAACAGTAGTGAAGTAGTGCACTACGCCAATAATTATGTATTATACATGTATAAGTAGTGGTAAATGACATACCACAAATATGTATTGCAATAGTACATAAGTTACTCTTTTGAATGAGCGATACACTACCATAAAACTTGTATTATTTGTATCATAAGTTGTAATACTTGCTTTGCGTGTTGTTAAATGTGCTATATGTACCGTCTGTGGTACGTAAATCAATCTAAAAGTTGTGATTACATAGTGTAGAGCTAGTTATAGGGATGTACCACTATTATTAAATAGAGTAGAGTTAGTTATAGGGATGTACTATTATTACATAGAGTAGAGCTAGTTATAAGGATGTACCACTATATTACATATAGTTGAGTCTGGTTATGTACAGTTTTATCCTCTGGCTAAAGAAACACACATGCACACTTAAAAGGAAAAAAACAACAAAAACAAAACAAAACTGCAGTCATTGCCATAATTAATGTTTTGATAATTTATATACAAGTATACATGCAAATTGTTTTTGTTTTTTTTCACTTAAAAGTTTTTATTTATACACTATTATACTGTCTTATTATATATTGCCACCAAAAATTGTTAATCATAGAGAGACATGATAAGATACAAAAAGATAACATAACACGCTAATGTCCATTGATGATGATGATGATGAATTAAGATAGTATAAGACTGTCTGCTAATAACAAGGGAGCAGGAAACTTTAACCGAATATGTTTTTCTTGCTCAGGACAGTCATAACTCTTAAATAAAACAGGAGATGAATAATTCCAAATCCAATTCATTATACTCAATCAAAATTTGAATATCTTGACATTACAGAAAGCAAAAATTTCATTCTTAATTTTATTCAAACACAACAACTTGTAACAAGGGGGAAAATGCCCAACTATACGTTGCATATCTCGTCCTAACGTAAGAAAAATATTTGTTTTCTCCTTTGTGATTGCAGTAGTCTGGGGGACTACTCCATAAGCCAGAGCCATAAAGTATCGTGAAATGATTGTTATATTCAAATTGTAGGAAGTTGGTAAAGGTGATCCCTTGGCCTTGATAAGTGAATCCAACTTTGTAACAAATGAATATTTAAAGTCTCTAGGTAATACAATTTTAGCCAAGGTTAAATGAGTATAAGATCGATTATTAAAAGAATTAAAGCAAAAACAAAAAATAGTTCCATCACGTTGAATATAAGGCCAGGGCTACAAGGGCTTGTTACAAACCTTTGCAACTCGAACATCAGCCACACGAAATTTGCCATCCTTGCCGAGATATACTTTTACAATTCTATCCATTAGCCAATTCCTTATGAATGTGCTCTCTCCTTTAACTAGATCATTTTTTATTGTATGCAAGTTATTTCCACTTTTTTAATATTTTGAGTGTGAAAATGTTTACTTTAGACCATCTCTGCCAGAAATCATGCGTGATCTTCAGCACCAATTTCCATCTCCATAATAGCTTGAGATCAGAGTTGTCGGAATTTTGAACTGTATTAAAAGGTTGCTCTATAAGAAAATGTCTGGTTGTAAGAGCCATAACATTATCATCAGATAACAAAGGGACCAGAGAGCGATTTTGAGTAAAGCTTCTATCTGAGCCGGAAGAGTAGATAAATCTTCAAATATAAATTGGTGATCTTTGCTGCAAATGTGTAGCTTCTTTACAGATTTAACTTTGGCTTCCCAGAGCCCATAAAAGTTTGCTGATTTCTCTTTTATCAAGCTCTACTCTATTCCCTATGTGCTGCAGAAGTCAAAAATTTGTGGTTACATATTTCACAAAGTAAATGACTAATGACTTTCCTGATCTCTCGATTGTTTCTTAAAAAATTAAAACCATGATCAGAATGTAATCGAGTAATTAATCTGCTTATAGCAGCAATAAATGCTTCTGTTGTGTGGTCTGATACAAGTTCGAGGTGTATAGCTTTAAATGAAAAAAATGCAGATGTATGACTATATATACTGGCTTTCCCACTTCATAGTTTAATATTGATAGGACCAGCATAATCTATTCCTGTGTGAAGAAATGGATATCCAATGACACATCTATATGTGGGCAGTTGACCCATCAGTTGATTAACAGTCTTGGCCTGTTTTTTTTTGCACGAAACACAACTCCGGTAGACTGATAGGGCTAATTTTTTGCCAAAAAGGATGTGATTTTGTTGGCCATTATCGGCTGTCATATGTTGATGACCAGCATGCAGAAGGTTCTGGTTTATGTCCTTCAAAATATAAAGACTATGTCTTGAACTCCCATGCAAGATGATCAAATGCTTTTGCGAATATTTGAGATGAGTTTGTTTTCTTCCACCGATATGAGGAATTGCTTCAGCATTGACTACTAGACATAACATTATCAGAGGACTGTGTGTATACACAGAATTTCAGGCTTGAAGATCTGATAGCTCCTCATTGAAGTAGCTCTGTTGAGAGTACTTCACATATAACTTGTGAGCTTGTTTCAACTCATCCCATAATAGAGGTGTCGGGAACTTGAATGTTTTCATCTTCGTGACAATTTGATAAATCCTCAGGATCCATGCTTTCTGAGAGTCGAGTATCTCTCCAACAAATTCGAGTAGGCAGTCAGGTGCTGTAGACCCAGCTACTGTGACAGCCAAGTGGGTCCATTTTATTATATGGAATGATGCACTAGATTTTTAGGTAGCTTGCCTCTACAAGTGAAGTCAGCAGGGTTGTCATCTGTAAAGACATATTTCCATGTAGAAAATTGAAGATCAGTAATTTATTTACTAAGTTGGCAACATTCCTTTTTATTTTTTTAATCTTCTATCTAGCCAGGATAATATGGTTGTAGAGTCAGTGTAAGGTTGTAGAGTCATTCTAAATACATATTTGTGACACAGGTATACAAAGTATAGTACATATTTGGTCAATCAACTTTGCAAGCATTAGTGCACCAGTAATTTCCAGCATTTGAAATATTTTTGGCTTGATGGGAGCAACCTTGGACTTAGCGTCTATGATGGAGATGGTTTTTGTCGGATAAGGATGTACACCTTTCACGTACATTACTGCAGCAATGCCTTTTTCTGAAGCATCAGAGAACCCGTGGAGTTGGGTGTTCACTGTAGCCTTCTCTGTAGTGAATTAGAATCTTAGCTGTGGCAGTTCTGAGAAGAGAGGTAGTTCACTATTCCGTTTCCAATCGTTCTGAATGTCTGTTGGCAATTCCTCATTCTATCTATTTTACTAATCCAATTCTTCTGTATCAGACACTTGACTTATATAATACCATGTTATGTGTATGATAGCCATCTGAAACCCCAAACTAAAGTTACACCTGTCACTTAGTTGTTGGCGCAATAAAAAAAAATAGAACTGTGTTAAAGTGAGTCAGTTGGTAAAAGACAAAGGAGTACTATTTATTTCTTAAGTATATTCCTCTAAGAGAATTTGCATTCATTTTTTTCCAACCTTTTCTGCTCTTTTAAAAAAATATATATTCAGATATTATTTGGCACTCTGGAATGATGTTTAACTGTGCAGAATTCATAAGAAACTGGAGTATAAATCCTTCATGAGAATAACCCTCACAAATCCGAAATTCTTTTACTTCAACTTATATATTTCAACCGATCTGATGAAATTTGTATTTATTTAACTCTAAATTATGTTTAAAGTCAAGCCAAACAATTGAACATGCCATGTCCATTCATTACATTGGAAAAGGCATATTGATAAAATTAGGATGTTGTGATCAGCAGTTATTGAGGGGTGTAACTTGCCACTCAACTCCATGAATATTTATATATATAATATCTATAAGCTCCCCCTTTTATACCAAACTAACCTTATTGCACTAAATCATTTTGTATTTTCACACTCTTAGTTTCTTTTTTTTTTAATAGCCTTTGTCATTTTGAAAGTTTTAAGGTAGAGTGCGGTTTTCGTTTTTCTTGGCTATTTACATAATAAACTACTTTTACTAGTCTCTAATTTTAAAGAACTGAAAGAACTAGTATCATAACTGGTAATTGGAATGTACATGGTAGCAAAAAAAAAAATTTTTTTAAGTCTTGTTTGCACAAGACAATTAATGTTGTCACCAATCATCAAGTTTGAACTTCTTTTACTAATTTCAACAATTTGTATGAACTAGAGAAATCATTAAATTATAAAAACAAGAATAAGGGGGAAATGCCACCTGTAAAACTTTCAAATATGATTTTGTAAATGTCAAATGTGATTTTATAATGTTATTTTCACACTACCAAGGTATGTGGTGACAACAATTATTTTGTTGATTTTCAGTATGGCTCAAGTCCACAAATTTTTCACTTCTTTTCTTGAATATGCTAATATCCTATTTATAGCAAGTGTGATCACTTATGGCTATGTTTGTATTACTAGTTATTCAAGAGAATGTTTAATATGATGCTTGTACACAACTTGTTCTAATCTAGACCTGATCAGAAAAGCCCTGGCACTTGATGGTGAAATGCTGCAATTGGCTGAACGATTATGCAAAAAGAAAAGTTTGATAATAATGGGTCGTGGATATAATTTTGCAACATGTTTAGAAGGAGCATTGGTAAGTATCTCAGAGTAATAAAGAATTGCATGCTGTATTTCTTTTTGTTTGGTTTGTAGGTTTTCAATCTACAATTTTTGTCAATAGATTTGTTTTCTGGTACATATCAATATCATAGTGATTATTATGTTGTCGTTTTGAATGTGAGACTTATAATAATACTCGAAGCACTTAAATTTATATAAACTATTGATTGGCGTTATAATGTAGAAAATTAAGGAACTTACTTACATGCATTGTGAAGGCATATTGAGTGGTGAGCTGAAACATGGACCACTGGCAATGATTGATGAAGATATGCCGTGTATTATGATAATAATGCAAGATAACACCTACAATGTAAGTTACAATGTATTGTATTATAATAATCGCAAATTTATAAAATTGGATGTTTCTAATTTAGTGCTAGTGCACACAAATTTTGCTCTTGATTCATTACATTCTAGTGGTATCCAGCAATTAGCTGAAATTTTAATGTACGTAGAACTTTCTTAACGAAGCTAAAATTGTGAATCAAATTATATCTACGTATTTACATAAGCTACCGGTAATCAACATCGAAATACACAATTCAAATTATTAAAACACATGAACCAATACAATAATGTATCACCATTCATTTAGGTACTTGCTCAGGAATCTGTTTGTTTTGAAGAGGCTCTAATATGATATTATTTGAAATTAAAAATTACATTCTGTATTTTTGTAGATCACAATTAAGGCAGATTTTGATGTGTGCATCATACTTGTAATTGTTTAATAAAAATATTAATTTAAATTTTTTCAGAAATGTTTGAATGCCTTGGAACAAGTATCAGCACGTTCAGTAAGTTCATACCTAGTCAAACAACATTGTGACATGCTTTTCAACTCGATTCAATACTTATTTAATAACAATTAACGACTTATTGACAAAGACAATAACAAGTGGTACATGAATAAGTAAATACATTGTTGAATAAACTTGAAATAACAAATATATAGATATGGTAAGATTTAAAGATCTTCTAGTCTCAGGTAATTTGTCTGTTTTTTTGTTTGTTTGTTTTTCATGTAAAGTGCAAACATAAAATCGTATTACATTCTACATGTTCAATTTTTGTTTTTGTTTAGATGAGTTATTGAACCTGTTTTGATATCATTTTCGTTCAGGCCCAACCTATTATAATCTGTGGTGATTCTGATTCACTACTTCACTCCAATACTGGATATACTTTGAAAGTGCCTCAAACTGTTGACTGCTTGCAAGGAATTCTTACAGTAATTCCTCTGCAACTATTGTCATTTCATATAGCTGTGCTTAAAGGATATGATGTAAGCCAACATTGCCATTATTGAATTGTTTTGTGTTGTAACTAAGCAAAAGCTATACTATGTATTCAGACACTCTGTCATTTTATGTGTGCATGGGTTATGTGTGTGTGTATTTGAGATTGGGTTACTTATAATATATATACTAGTGGTGTGCTTGAGCACAAAGTGGCGAGCAAGCCTGAGGCCTAGTTATGTTATATAACTAGGGTATTATGGTAGGTAACCATTAATTTTAATATACCAATATAGAATTGATTTCTTACCTCAATTTCCACAATTATTGGTAGGTCTATAGTATCTATTTTTAAACTACAGTAGGAAACAAAAAAAGTTCCAAATTCCGTTTCGTAGTACGGCCGTAAAACGGTAGTTTTTTTACCGTAGTTTTTATCGTTGCGTTCCGTACCGTTTTGTCTAAACGGCCGACATTGTTTACTAAAACGGTAAAAAAACGGTGAAGCATTTCCGTCGATTCACAGATATTTTCTAGCTAGAAACTCTTCTATAGCTATATCAGCAGGCTAAGGCCTTATATCGACCATTAAACGCTACGGGGATAGTGAAAAAAAAGCTCGTACAAAATTGTAACTTGCTTCAATAAAGTTGCAGACCGAAATTCCGATGGGCACAGAGCTATAACAACCGGTGAACGAGAAAGATTAAAACGGTAACACGGTCGAACGGAACAACCGTTTTTTAACAAACGGCGTACCAGTTTTTCGCCGTTTTTTAATCGTGCAACGGCCGTTCTACAGAACGGAATTCGGAACTTTTTTTTGTCTCCTACTGTATTCTGATCGTCTGAATTACAAGTAACTAGTGTCAACAAGCACGCAGTTACACAAAAACGCCAAGAAATTTAATTAACAAATACATTATGTACTCAACTCAGTTTTTTTCTGAGTAGTGGTGGCTTTAGTATTAAGGAATTCTGACTATCTGAATTATTCCTTGACAACCAACCCAACAATCACTCGTCTACAAAAAAAAAAAAAAAACAACTAAGTTTTTGAATTTACATTTTGTAAAGGTTTTTCAATAACAACTCCCAACAACTTTTTATGACTTGATAAAGAAGCATTTTTAGGGAACTTTTACACAGTTTTGAGCTTAACCCTAACATAAAACTTACTTGCTCTTGTAGTACCAGAATAAACTGGGTGCAAACCCAACAAGCTTGATTTTTTTTTTTGTGATAAGAGAATCCATACATATATATATATATAGATATATAATTATATATAACACGCTTGATTATTTTTTTTTTGTGATAAGAGAATCCATACATATATATATAATATATATAATTATATCGAACGTTACTTTGTTCGATGTTCAATTGTCCACCCATTATACTCTCTTGCTCATTTGCCAATAATATCTACCTCAATATTTAACCTAATTCTATACTATAAGTGCTATAATTGTTTACACTGCCAAACAATTAATCCAAAATACCTATTCTACATTTAATTTGCCTGCCTTGCAGCTTCGATCCCAGAAATGCTCTGTTTGGGTTGCAGTAAAGCTTTACTGGTACTTACTGGTAAAATTAGTTGTTCAAATGTATAAACTCTATCTAGCCCAAAGATCTCTACACACGTTTACTAGAATATGGGATGTCCTATTTTTGTGGTGAAAAAGTGTTTTATATACATTATATAATATATGTATATGTGTGTACATGTATCTGTATATTTTAGAACATAGCTAGTCACATGCAACCAAACTGATTGGTTGTTACATGGATCTATGAAGGTGGATCCATGTTTTGCAGTATTAGAAATCAAGTGAATCAGATGCTTGTTGCTACGCCTTATCAGTGTTATTTTGTTAATTACTGTATGTCATAGCCATTTCTATGCAAGCTCTAAAACAATAGATTTGGCTATCGTGAATCAGCAAAAAAAATTACATCTTTCGCCTTGAGTAAAGTCATTATAGCAGATTTACGGTATCCTAATCTAGCTGTTGTAATATATTATGCATGTACAGTAGGACCTCAGAGTTACGGAACCATTGGGAAAATGGGGTGTCCATATGTAACTCTGAATTTTCTGTAACTCAAAAAAGCCTCCTATTTTGTAATACATTTTAAAATTGTGTTCCAAATTCTTCTATCTGAAAGCCATCAAATCATAAATGGTACTCTTTCACACTTCAAGATCTTCAACAATTGATGCTAGTGAACTTCCCTTTTTCAATATTTAAACATCTTTTCTATAGACAAGACAGTTCTCTTCTTTTTTTTTCTCGTAGTAGAAGCCATAGTAGCCTAAGTGAACTACTGTGCAGCCACCTGCGTGTTAACGACTCTTACCATACCTCAAAATTTTCCACTCATTTACGATTATCTGTTCCAATCTCAGTGTAATAGTCTGTACGTTTAACTGGTATCTCCGGAACTCTGAAGTCCGTAACTCTGTGGTCCTACTGTGTAAGTAATAATTTATCTTAATAATCAACACAAGCTTAAGAAGTTTTACTCAGCCCCCTTTGCTCTGGCAGTTCTGACATCTGCCACATGTGTAATCTTTGAATATCTCCGGTGAACATAGCCTTCTCTTTTGATGTCTGCAAAAGTGAGAAATGGAATTAAACTAAATAATTGGAATCTTGCTAAATTAAGATATTGTTCAATGTTTTGAAGTATCTTATGTTCAAATTGTGGTTAATATCAGTTACAGCAGAAGTAAAGATACCACATTATTACCTTGAAGACAATCAGCCAAGTAATTCTTGTAGTGTTAGCAAGCTTTGTGACCTTAATTTTGTAACACTCTTTCTAACTCTGGTGATTGATTAAATGGTTCTCTTTCTCTTTTATATACATACTATTCATCCTTTCAAAGGTGTACTGGCAATCCTAATTCTGTTCTTGTATCCTGTACCATTACTATAGCCATATTCCGTAAAATTAATAAGATAAGTTTTAGGTTGAGCATATATCTGTATGCAAGCCAAACAGCATCTATTATTATCTGTTATCGTCGTAATATGTTCTTGTGTATGCGTATATATAGTATTGCTTCTTTGTTGTTGTTTAGTTTTGTTGTTGTTGTTGTTGTTTTCTTTAGGTTGATTGTCCACGTCATTTGGCAAAGAGTGTCACTGTTGAGTAAACATTTACTTTTGCTTTTGTATTTGTAATACATATTTATTTTTAGTCCTTTTATTTGTCATTTATCCAATATGGTATTGCTATGGCTTTTTATATGCATTTAATTGAAATCTAATGTAAGTATACGTGAAATTAAGAGGCAATTGTGCTGCCCCCAGAGTCCTTACTCTCTTCATGTAGTGGCTGGCTAACAAGCCTATCCTAAAGGACAGCACAGGTTCTACTTGTAAATTTTTAAGATTGAGATATAGACTGATGAGAGGCATGCGTGCCCAGACAGTTAATAGTAATGGCCGCACATGCACTCACAAACACGAACACTACAAACTTCTGGACACACGTGGGTCATAAATCATACACACACATGAAGTCACTAACAAACGATACAAGAGTACACCTACTCCATACAAGCCACAGCTACGTGACACAAAAAATATATGCTAGTTATCTTTCAGTTCAGTCCACTGCCTTATCTTGACTGTCCTCATGTGGCTTTGCCCATACTGTAGGCTTTTAATGTACTTGAAGTTGCCACTATTTTGTGCAATTTACTCAGTTCTTGGTAATGGTGATGATAATATGCTTCTCTTTAATTTAGTTTACAAATTTTCTTGAAGGCTCAAAAAAATAGACGTCTTGTACAAAAATATTAATCTGGGAAGCTGTGAAACAAATTTGATGAGAACCCGGTGGTGGTTCAAATTGGTTGAGCCGACTGTTTCTTGTCATAATATCCTTACGACATTAATGTGTAGCATCTAGTGTACTTAGCATATTTTTAAACATTTTATCTGAATTTGTTTGAAGTATGAAGATATTAATCAAACCTTTATGGACAACATGCAGTGTTTAGTACCAGGAAGAATGATAGACTTTACACATTAATGAAATAAATTTTGAAACTCAGTCAGTCACACTTATATCGGAAATTAGTATTTAATGGACTGCATCTGGGTATCTTGTTATTTGGAAATGTGTCAACAAGTACTTCCACCAAAATGCAATTCAGGAAACTTTACATAGGAAGGCGCAATGTAAAACTATCAAAATCTCAACAAAGCCCAAGACACAAAAAATAAATAGATTTAATTTTTAACATCTTAAAATAATACAATTGTAAGTATTCAAACAAATGACATCCAGCATGTATACTTAAAGAAATAAAATACACTCATAGTTGAAGCTTGTTAAAACCAGGAATAAATTTCAGTTAAGAATCATACAACTATTGTTTCTTTCCACTCACATGGAGTGAATTGTCGGGTATTACGTTGACTGCTTGAAATGATATGAAGGGCAGATGACCCAAACAAAATTATGTTGCAAACAAACTTGCTATCTTTCTGCAGTCCTTTAGTACCATGTTCAACATGTGCTACTAACAAAATGCTTTCATTTGACATGATGGTACATACAGAAGTAATAGAACAGTGCTACATATGTGCTACGTATATGCGAACAAAGGATGTATATGTGCACAATGCTATATGCAGCATGCATACATTATCTTGTGTGCTACACATACGCAGTTGCATATAAGCCACTCATGAGCAGTGGTACGCTTTATGCATGTATGTTGTATATATGTGACATATACCAATTTTTGTGATGTGGCATATGAGGATAAATTTGTATGTTTCACATAAGCAATTACATGCATGTCACTCATGTACATGTAAGCTGCATTTGTGTGGCATGTATACTATTTTTGTGTACGTGGCTATGTGTAAATGAGCAATACTCAGTAGTCACTTGTCTGCCTATAGTGCGTGGTACATTTGATGCTTGCCTGCCAGGGGTGTGTGGTACATGTACTACATGCCTGTTTGGTGTATGTGATACATGCGCTACATTCTTGCCTGGTATCTGTGGTACATGTGCTGCATGACTGCCTGGAGTGTGTCTCCATGATAAGTTGGAGACTGAAGTATGGTCAATTGTAAAAAAAAACAACAACACAAAGTAAAAATTATTTTCAAGGTGATAGTTTTTATTTAAATCAAGCTATTAAATTCACAAAAAATAAATTGGTTATAGTAAGCTAGCAAACAAGACACTCTCTGGTTTTGGTAGAGGAAAAATTATATACATCTATATTAATGTACACATGTCTACATATGTCCATGGTAAGAATAGCACAGGTCACAGTTTACATAAAATAGGTGGTAATTTATGTAGTCAGCGCATTATGCATATACCATATTAAGTTTATTTATTGGCTGCTAATACTATTCTAGTACAATCTTGTTGTTTTTAGAAATAAGTTTTGACCTGGAACATATTGTCTCGAGTAAGAACTGAATCAGTCATGATGGGCATCAGTATCTTTACATCAATTTTCCTACCCCGTTGCAAAGGATTCAGTACTTCACTTGAAAGCTCTTTTCATACAAAAAATTGATAATAAACTCGTAAATTTTGAAAGAATGCAGCTCTTTCAGTTGGTGGAAGTTTCTCAGGCTATAGTTTTTGTCCACATGATGTCATCTTCATCAACTTAGCATATCCCAAGCTACCTATTCTTTTGTTGCTTTTTGGTCACTCATCAAACATCTGCTAATTACATGTGACTCCTTTATTTCTTACAGTAAAGTAGCTTTTTGTTGACAAAAAATTGTAGATGTAGTAACACAGACTATCCATGCATGAATAAAAAGAACATGCTATGATACTTCACCAATTTTATCATCTTTTTTCTTCCAAAGTTTTGATGACGATTTGATTTCAACATTAGCCATTTCTTTTTGGCAGTGTTATATCAGAAGAATAAGGATATGTCATCAACAATCACAGACAGTGACTTCAATTCCCAGAGTTGCATACTGAAGGGCGCTAACTATTATCACATTAACTCTGATGATCATTTTATTATCAGCTTTCAGGTGATGACTCAGCAATACAATGAACGGATTCTTTTTTCTTTCACTGGAAAGAAAAGCTTCCTTATTCACTTGAGCTTCCATTGATTAACTGAACTTAGTATCTGCAGACACATCACGAAATCTCCTTAGATATTCCTGGTTATTTATTGATGGTCAATTTTCATTGAGATAAAAACTATGCAAGTATGCTGTCCATACATAGCACACACATTCTACACATATTGCAGGAGTACATCTTTGTAAGCCATCTTCTTAGTCCAATTAATTTTAAGTAAAAGTATCCCACCATCAATTACATAACTTGTGCTTACATTGCACCAACTGTTAGAAAAATCACTTGTATGCAGTTTAACTAACTGTGACTCCATTGTTTTATGCATCACACCATCATTGAATAGAGATATTAAAATTAGTGTAAGTTCATAACTGAAGTATGGAGTCATGTCTTCTCTTCTATATACCAATGGTTATTAAATGTGAAAACTATTTCATGAAATCAATATTAAATATCTTTTTGTTGATAAGTTTTGCTTGTTGTATATGATTTATGAAGATATTTTGATATATATGTATTCTTGATTTTGTAAAACCAATATTACTTCTTTTCCTGAATATTCACCCAAGCTTTCTCTATACAATTCCATAACCTTCAGCAGAAGTTAAATTTGTGGATAAGTGTAGTTTTTTTGTTCCAATTGAAAGGCTCAAGTTGTTCAACCCATTCCTGTAATGGTCATGAATTCTCGAATTTTCTTAGAAACATCAAATCTATATCTTGTTTAATGGTAGTGTGCTTGGTGTTCGCGAGTGCTGTCATAGCCCCATGAATTTCAGCAAACCTATGCATACATTGAAGAAGGACAGTTTCATTAAATCCTTATCCTTTTATCAACCAACCATCACTCTTGATGGATTTCATTAATGATTAGGTCTGTACACAACGCTGCCCAGTGTGTGTTACTTCTTGCTCAGTAAAGCACTTGTATAGAGAAGGATGATCGTTTTGCAATTTAAGCATTATCTTAAATAAATTCATGCACTTTTTGCTTAATGAACATTACCAGTTGCTGCAAACACATTGAATATCTATTCCACTAATTTGACTGCCTCAGTATATTCCATATACTGCACCCAAATTTTGGCTGTGCAAGATTTCTGACATAGCAGTTATTTGTACTGAAGTAGACATGGATTAAGGTTGTGAAGTGCTTCATAATTACTAACAAATTTAAGTGAGTTTGTATTCGAATTCCCTTATACAATTCATGAATTTCTTTGGCCTCAATGTGGTCAAGTTTTCTATCATCAGTTTTAATGCTTTCTTGTGTCTCAGTATTATTAACTTTAAACATTAATCATCAGCAGAAACTTGACTGCTATGTGACCAAACTTCAACTAGTAATTTGTTTGTAAAAGCTGCTGCTTATATCAAAAATTGATTAAGCAGAGCTTCTGAAATGTTTTTTTTTTTCAGATATCATATTGGTGACAGCATTTGGGCCATAAACAGTACCTGTTGCTTTTTTTTAATCCTGTATTTTTCATCATGTTGCCAATGCTATCCATGTAGCTTATCTTTTACCTCATTTACAAACTACATGCCAACATAATCTAAATTACTTTTATCAATATGCCTTTTCCAATGTAATGAATGGACATGGCATGTTCAATTGTTTGGCTTGACTTTAAACATAATTTAGAGTTAAATAAATACAAATTTCATCAGATCGGTTGAAATATATAAGTTAAAGTAAAAGAATTTCGGATTTGTGAGGGTTATTCTCATGAAGGATTTATACTCCAGTTTCTTATGAATTCTGCACAGTTAAACATCATTCCAGAGTGCCAAATAATATCTGAATATATATTTTTTTAAAAGAGCAGAAAAGGTTGGAAAAAAATGAATGCAAATTCTCTTAGAGGAATATACTTAAGAAATAAATAGTACTCCTTTGTCTTTTACCAACTGACTCACTTTAACACAGTTCTATTTTTTTTTATTGCGCCAACAACTAAGTGACAGGTGTAACTTTAGTTTGGGGTTTCAGATGGCTATCATACACATAACATGGTATTATATAAGTCAAGTGTCTGATACAGAAGAATTGGATTAGTAAAATAGATAGAATGAGGAATTGCCAACAGACATTCAGAACGATTGGAAACGGAATAGTGAACTACCTCTCTTCTCAGAACTGCCACAGCTAAGATTCTAATTCACTACAGAGAAGGCTACAGTGAACACCCAACTCCACGGGTTCTCTGATGCTTCAGAAAAAGGCATTGCTGCAGTAATGTACGTGAAAGGTGTACATCCTTATCCGACAAAAACCATCTCCATCATAGACGCTAAGTCCAAGGTTGCTCCCATCAAGCCAAAAATATTTCAAATGCTGGAAATTACTGGTGCACTAATGCTTGCAAAGTTGATTGACCAAATATGTACTATACTTTGTATACCTGTGTCACAAATATGTATTTAGAATGACTCTACAACCTTACACTGACTCTACAACCATATTATCCTGGCTAGATAGAAGATTAAAAAAATAAAAAGGAATGTTGCCAACTTAGTAAATAAATTACTGATCTTCAATTTTCTACATGGAAATATGTCTTTACAGATGACAACCCTGCTGACTTCACTTGTAGAGGCAAGCTACCTAAAAATCTAGTGCATCATTCCATATAATAAAATGGACCCACTTGGCTGTCACAGTAGCTGGGTCTACAGCACCTGACTGCCTACTCGAATTTGTTGGAGAGATACTCGACTCTCAGAAAGCATGGATCCTGAGGATTTATCAAATTGTCACGAAGATGAAAACATTCAAGTTCCCGACACCTCTATTATGGGATGAGTTGAAACAAGCTCACAAGTTATATGTGAAGTACTCTCAACAGAGCTACTTCAATGAGGAGCTATCAGATCTTCAAGCCTGAAATTCTGTGTATACACACAGTCCTCTGATAATGTTATGTCTAGTAGTCAATGCTGAAGCAATTCCTCATATCGGTGGAAGAAAACAACAAACTCATCTCAAATATTCGCAAAAGCATTTGATCATCTTGCATGGGAGTTCAAGACATAGTCTTTATATTTTGAAGGACATAAACCAGAACCTTCTGCATGCTGGTCATCAACATATGACAGCCGATAATGGCCAACAAAATCACATCCTTTTTGGCAAAAAATTAGCCCTATCAGTCTACCGGAGTTGTGTTTCGTGCAAAAAAAAACAGGCCAAGACTGTTAATCAACTGATGGGTCAACTGCCCACATATAGATGTGTCATTGGATATCCATTTCTTCACACAGGAATAGATTATGCTGGTCCTATCAATATTAAACTATGAAGTGGGAAAGCCAGTATATATAGTCATACATCTGCATTTTTTTCAGTTAAAGCTATACACCTCGAACTTGTATCAGACCACACAACAGAAGCATTTATTGCTGCTATAAGCAGATTAATTACTCGATTACATTCTGATCATGGTTTTAATTTTTTAAGAAACAATCGAGAGATCAGGAAAGTCATTAGTCATTTACTTTGTGAAATATGTAACCACAAATTTTTGACTTCTGCAGCACATAGGGAATAGAGTAGAGCTTGATAAAAGAGAAATCAGCAAACTTTTATGGGCTCTGGGAAGCCAAAGTTAAATCTGTAAAGAAGCTACACATTTGCAGCAAAGATCACCAATTTATATTTGAAGATTTATCTACTCTTCCGGCTCAGATAGAAGCTTTACTCAAAATCGCTCTCTGGTCCCTTTGTTATCTGATGATAATGTTATGGCTCTTACAACCAGACATTTTCTTATAGAGCAACCTTTTAATACAGTTCAAAATTCCGACAACTCTGATCTCAAGCTATTATGGAGATGGAAATTGGTGCTGAAGATCACGCATGATTTCTGGCAGAGATGGTCTAAAGTAAACATTTTCACACTCAAAATATTAAAAAAGTGGAAATAACTTGCATACAATAAAAAATGATCTAGTTAAAGGAGAGAGCACATTCATAAGGAATTGGCTAATGGATAGAATTGTAAAAGTATATCTCGGCAAGGATGGCAAATTTCGTGTGGCTGATGTTCGAGTTGCAAAGGTTTGTAACAAGCCCTTGTAGCCCTGGCCTTATATTCAACGTGATGGAACTATTTTTTGTTTTTGCTTTAATTATTTTAATAATCGATCTTATACTCATTTAACCTTGGCTAAAATTGTATTACCTAGAGACTTTAAATATTCATTTGTTACAAAGTTGGATTCACTTATCAAGGCCAAGGGATCACCTTTACCAACTTCCTACAATTTGAATATAACAATCATTTCACGATACTTTATGGCTCTGGCTTATGGAGTAGTCCCCCAGACTACTGCAATCACAAAGGAGAAAACAAATATTTTTCTTACGTTAGGACGAGATATGCAACGTATAGTTGGGCATTTTCCCCCTTGTTACAAGTTGTTGTGTTTGAATAAAATTAAGAATGAAATTTTTGCTTTCTGTAATGTCAAGATATTCAAATTTTGATTGAGTATAATGAATTGGATTTGGAATTATTCATCTCCTGTTTTATTTAAGAGTTATGACTGTCCTGAGCAAGAAAAACATATTCGGTTAAAGTTTCCTGCTCCCTTGTTATTAGCAGACAGTCTTATACTATCTTAATTCATCATCATCATCATCAATGGACATTAGCGTGTTATGTTATCTTTTTGTATCTTATCATGTCTCTCTATGATTAACAATTTTTGGTGGCAATATATAATAAGACAGTATAATAGTGTATAAATAAAAACTTTTAAGTGAAAAAAAACAAAAACAATTTGCATGTATACTTGTATATAAATTATCAAAACATTAATTATGGCAATGACTGCAGTTTTGTTTTGTTTTTGTTGTTTTTTTCCTTTTAAGTGTGCATGTGTGTTTCTTTAGCCAGAGGATAAAACTGTACATAACCAGACTCAACTATATGTAATATAGTGGTACATCCTTATAACTAGCTCTACTCTATGTAATAATAGTACATCCCTATAACTAACTCTACTCTATTTAATAATAGTGGTACATCCCTATAACTAGCTCTACACTATGTAATCACAACTTTTAGATTGATTTACGTACCACAGACGGTACATATAGCACATTTAACAACACGCAAAGCAAGTATTACAACTTATGATACAAATAATACAAGTTTTATGGTAGTGTATCGCTCATTCAAAAGAGTAACTTATGTACTATTGCAATACATATTTGTGGTATGTCATTTACCACTACTTATACATGTATAATACATAATTATTGGCGTAGTGCACTACTTCACTACTGTTGTATATACAGTACCATGTGTGTGGTACGACAGGTTAGCCGTATAATGATGAAACATGTACCTCATGTGGTACATGTCAATTAGCGTGCGACACATGTGATTTAACAGGTGGTATATGTAATCAATTATAGGCTGTATGCGATATGTTGCACAGCTCTCATGTTATGCAATACCAACAACTTACATTAAACAAACATCTATGTTTGTAATACTTGGGTTTTTGTCGAAACTTATGTAATATAGTATGCGATACCTGCGATAGGTAATATAGTATGTGGTACCTGCTATAGGTAATATAGTGTGGTACCTGCGAGAGGTAATATAGTATGTGATACGTGTGATAGGTAATACAGTATGTGGTACCTGAGATAGGTAATATAGTATGTGGTACCTGCGATAAATTACAAAGTGCCTGTGTTGGCTACTTCTAAGGCTAGGGTAGGGTATAACATGTGTACCGCCTGTACAACATGAAGTTATCATTAATTACTTATACTCAAGTTGTACTGTGTGTGTAGCATGTTGATTCACATGTACCAAATGAGGTACATATTCGATTATACATGGTACTGTAGACACTACCTATGTGATGTAGTGTACTAAATGTAGAATTAGCTATTATGCATGTACTAGTAGTGGTAAATTACGTACCACAAAGTCGTATCGATATAGTACAGTATTACCAATTTTGAAAAAGCGATATACCATGCGGTACCATATGTTGTACAGCACTTAATATATGCTATACCAACATGTGGTACTGTAATAAATACATTTAGATTCTGTAATACTTGTGTTTCATATTTTAATTGTGATAATATCGTGGGTAGTACATGCGATAAATTATGTAGTGCCTGCGTTGGCTACTTCTAGGGCTAGGCTAGGGCTAAAGTATAACATGTGTACTTACATATACCACTGTTAATCATATGTGTCTCACACTAATTGATATGTACCACATGAGGTACATGTTTCATCATAATATGGCTAACCTGTCGTACCACACGTTGTACTGTATATACAACAGTTGTGAAGTAGTGTACTACATTCACAAGTATGTATTATGCATGTTTATGTATAGGTAAATAACATAACACAAATATGTATTGCACTAGAAGAAGCGAACACACTATAAAACTTGTACTATTTGTATCATAGGTTGTAATACTTACATTAAATGTGCTACATGTATCGTTTGGGGTACATAAATTAAATTTGACAGTGCTAATATCTAAAAGATGTACATCCTATTCTAGTCGACTACAACATGTGATACATGTGGTACAATATGTTGCACAGCTTTCATGTTATGCAATACCAACCAAAACAAAACAAAATATCTACATTTGTAATACTTGGGTTTTATGTCCAAACTTAGGTAATACAGTATGTGGTACGTGCAATAAATTATGAAGTGCCTGTGATAAATTATGAAGTCCCAGTGATAAATTATGAAGTGCCTGTGTTGACTACTAGGGCTAAGATTTTTTTGTTACCTATATTAAATATTATATTATAGGTGTCGCATGTTAATTGCCATGTACCACACGAGGGTACATGTTGCATTATCTTTTAATTTACCCACATGTACCATATTTCGTTCATAAATTGAATGTAAAAGTGCACATATCAACAGTTGTACATGCTATTCTAGTCTAATAAAACATATGGTACACGTGGTACAATATACTTCTTATACATGCATAATACATAATTATGGGTGTAGTGCATTACTTCACAGTGCCACGTGTAATACGACAGGTTAGCCAGGTAGCACTATACCAATAAATAATGAAATGCGGTACCATATGTTGTACAGCACTATATATATGCGATACCAACATGTGGTAATGTAATAAAAACATTTACATTCGGTAATACTTGTGTTTTATGTTTTAATTTTGATAATATCGTGCGTGGTACATGCGACAAAATTATGTAGTGCCTGCGTTGGCTAGGGCTAGGGCTAGGGCTAGGGTAGGGCTATAGTATAACATGTGTACTTACCTATACCACATGTTAAATCACATGTGTCTCACGCTAATTGACATGTACCAAATGAGGTACACGTTTCATTACAATACGGCTTAGCTGTCGACCACACGTGGTACTGTATATACAACAGTTGTGAAGTAGTGTACTGCATCCACAATTATGTATTATGCATGTTTATGTAGTGGTAAATAACTTAACACAAATATGTATTGCACTAGTACACAAATAACTCATTTGAAGAAGCCAACACACTACCATAAAACTTGTACTATTTGTATCATACATTGTAATACTTGCATTGCGTGTTGTTAAATGTGCTACATGTACCGTCTGTGGTACATGAATCAAATTTGAGTGCTAATATCTAAAAGACGTACATGCTATTCTAGTCTACCACAACATGGGGAAAAAGCAACTAAAAACCAAAAGGAATATAAGAGTTGACTGAAAGAATAACTACAAGGAAGACACACACACAAAAAAGTGACTCTTTATTAGGGATCTACTGTACATGACCCACTATCTAATTTCCATTTGTTCTCGAGTCCAACTGTGCCAACTTGGTACATCATACTCACCTAAATAAATGAGAAATTGTATATTGGCATAAATTCATGCTATGTAAACTACATTAAGCATACTTCGAAGGAACAGTGTTTTAAGAAAAACATGAGCTGTTTGCTCCACAACTATTGCATGATAATTTATAGAATTATTACTTTGCAAATATATAACCGATTAACGCCGGAAATTAAATTCGCGATTACGTGCGCGTACTCCGAAATTGTTTACAAGAAATCGTGACCGTCACCTCGAGGCTTGAACCGCCTGAGCTTTTTCTTGTCTAGAGGCAATACGCTTCGAAGTAACCGACGGCGATGTATTAACTGATTGAAGCTAAAGCCTTCCTCTACCCGCGGGCTAAGTTTTGTTTAGTTTCTAGGCGTTTGAAGTGTATGAAGTGCGCACTCATTGGAAACTACAAGCTTCAAGGTAAGTATACCATTGTTAGCATCAGTATTGTAAAAGTTTAGGCTAAGACCTCATGTTTCATAGCTATATATTGTTTTAAATGTTCACCAGCCGCTTGCTTTGAAATAAGTCAGCAACTATGGATTTTGGCTGTTTAATTTTTTTTTTGTGTGAGCCATATACTAGAATAATATAATATTGTAACATAACAAGCAATTATATAGACTACTGTGTTTGCAATTCTAGGATTTTTTTCTGATAATACTATGATGCAGTCTGATTGAACTCCCATGGTGACAAAGCCACACCCCATAATCACCACTGTACCGTACCATGATGTGTCTGTTGTTACTGTTCTTGACATAGATTGCACATCCTTCTCTTCATACCTGAGAAACTTTCTCCTAAGAAATCCATTTTATGGGCACCTTCAAGTAGGGGAGAACTGGGAGGAAGAAAGTCTGTATCCTCATGCAATAATAACTTGACCTTTTTGTGGTTAGTGTTGTTCAAAATCTATATAACCCTCTGTGTATGAACAAACGAAGCTAAAATAGCTTGCCTTTTTCAACCTTTATTTCTTCCAGATCATTAAATTCTTCATTGCTGCCCTCCATGAAGACTTCTTGGCCACGGACCTCTACACCTGAGAAGTCTTCTGCCTTATTCTATCTCTATTTCTTTGATATCATAAAATTCTTCATCACTGCCCTCTATGACTTCTTGGCAGTCTTTAAATTTTGACAACTTTATATCATATTAATAATAGATAAATATTTTTGTCTATTAGTTATAGCTATACATATTTTTTTTTTTGTAACGTTGATTTTCTTTATAGACAAACAGTGCTACAATTTCAATCTACAAATAATAAAAAAATTTCTATGGTAAGGGTCATTAAAACCTTGCCTCCCTTACACTTACCTCACAGGAGAATCGCTACGGCGTTGTGGGAGCTCTTGAAACACTTGCGATTGCTGCTGGTAGCTAATTGAAGCGGGTACTATGGCGGTTACGCAAAAATGCGTAACCCGCGCTGTGAAGCACCCTCGTACTTGACGCGGAAACGCGTAATTCGGCGATAATCGGCAACATGGGGAAAAAGCAACTAAAAACCAAAAGGAATATAAGAGTTGACTGAAAGAATAACTACAAGGAAGACACACACAAAAAAAGTGACTCTTTATTAGGGATATACTGTACATGACCCACTATCTAATTTCCATTTGTTCTCGAGTCCAACTGTGCCAACTTGGTACATCATACTCACCTAAATAAATGAGAAATTGTATAGCTATTGGCATAAATTCATGCTATGTAAACTACATTAAGCATACTTCGAAGGAACAGTGTTTTAAGAAAAACATGAGCTGTTTGCTCCACAACTATTGCATGATAATTTATAGAATTATTACTTTGCAAATATATAATCATATTAGCCAATTGCCTAAAATTAAATTTGCTTGGCGTCCAGTTTTGTGTTTGGTCTTCGTTCTCAGTAATTGAGTACATATTTGATATTCCAAATTCATACAAATTTTGTCGTCCCACTTCTCTACGTCTTTCCAAATCTATTAAAACTATCTCTCGATCATCTTCTCGAAAACAAATGTCTTCGATCCTCACATCATTGTGAGCATAGCCTGAACTGTGAAGATTCAGAAGTGCTTTAACTGTCCCATTTACTAATTCTATCAAGAAGTGGACAGAAGTAGAAATTTCCTCCTTTGTGAGAGGTGATCTCATTTGTGGATACTTAAAAAACCATTTAGACGAAAACTTCACACGCCCAATAGGATATACTGAAAGCCGTGCTTTATCAGGGTCATCCAATAAGTCCAACTGTATCTCATTGTCCATGAGAGAGTATTTGTAATAACAACGATTAGTGGGATCATGTATGACGACAGAAAGTCCTGATTTAACTTGGAAAGCGTAGCGGTCAAATTTTTGTCTAATTCAGTCAGAAGAAATGGGAAAAATTCTACGCAAACTACGTTGCAATGGTAAAATGCGTTTTTGATTATTCCATGCTTCAATAATCGCTGGTATAATCCTTGCCCGAGTCATAGGGTTCCTTGTACAATCAAATCGAAGCAAACTTTCGTCAAATGTAACAGTAACTTCTTCAGCATTTCCTGGGTTAAGAGGAATGAAAAACCCCGTCAAGGTATTTGTGGTATGTCCAGTGTTTCTCAAATGTATAATTTGACACATAATGCCATTGGCAAGTTTGTTCACTGTGTTCAAAACACTACTACTTGATTCCACCTCTATTAATACAACTGGATGGCTTTCATCGTTTATATTCTTAAAAAGTATTACATCTGGTTTCTGTAAGCCTCTAGATATTAATGAGGTTTTTGCAGCTTCACCCATACTAACGTCACTATCAATTACACATGTTCGATCTCCCTGCACTGGTAGATGTAATGACTTGCTGGCATTTGATGAATTAAATAGTGGCAAGAAACTTGCAGTAGTGTCTCTTTCGAATACACAGTTGGTATGCTCGGATAAATATGCTGTTATATTACTGGTAGCCATTGGATGAGTGACACCTGCAGGAAAGAACACAACATACGATTAATATAGACCGAACACACTGGAAAATTTCATTCTTAATCCAAATCACAAGCAGTGTTCATTATCCATTACATTTTAATGAATTATCAACAACTTCAAAGCACTCATTAAAAAGAGTTTATACTTCAACAAACCAAGTTGTTGAACTCTGTAGAAGTCATTGACATTGAATATTTTCTCCTCATGAAGCTAATGTGTCTTAATATTTGGATGGATTAGTTCCGACGGTTAACAACTACTTGAAAATATTTTTGCATGTTTCCTTGTATATCCTTGGTTTCATCAGGCACTGTCACTAAACTTTTTCAACCACTTTATATTATAAGATTAAACAATTTTTACAAAGAAAATCATATGCAAGTGTCCACATATATCATACTTTGTCCACAAACGAAGTTCATAGGTTCCAAGTATGTATGTGGCAGTCACAGAATTTTACTCTATCAATCTGCCACTGATGGAAGTTCTGATTACCTATTGTCTGCCACAGAAATCACAGTTCATGCTATATCAGCAAAAACCATGCAGTACATCCAATGTAGCTCATGATGCAATTCCACACAACAATTACACATAATAAATTTTGATAATTCTGATCTTGTATTCTCAAAAACAACAACAATAGTCATTGTCATCATAATTAAATGCATAACATTAATAACATGATCGATGTGGTCAATTTAATTAATTTAATTAATGGGTGTGGTTCGTCACTGATTTCCATTTCTGAAACCTTGGAACCTATGGAAATTGAGGCGTAGCCGACTAATCTCAGCCTTGGCATATTACCCTCCTGAGAGCTGTCAAAGGGAATTCGAAGCATCAAAATTGGAACGTGGCCAGAAATATGATTATATGCAAGTTGGCTGGTTGATTGCGTATATACTTCACCACGACGGCGATGAGCATCACAGAAAGTGGGAAAGTCAACCAAACTATACACATGTAAGTCTTTAGCCCTAGCCCTAGCTCTAGCCACCTAGGTAACACCGGCACTACATAATTTACCAATCGTACCACCTATTATACTATCAAAATTACAAAATTAAATACAAGTATATACAAGTTGAAGGTGTTTTGTTTTAAGTACTACACGGTATAACTTCATTTGTGTGCTGTATAACATATTGTACCACTTGTACCACTTGTTGTATGAGACTAGAATAGCACGGACAACTGTTGCTATATACACTGTTTCATTTAATTTATAAACAAAATATGGTACATGCAGTACATTTCAAAACATGCAATCAGGTATTCAAAAACTAGTGTTACATGTGGTGCAAGTTTTACAGTTGATGGAATATTGCTTTTTCAAAATAGGCAATTTTGTTCTGTTGCATACCACCTTGTGGTACGTGATGTACCACTTCTGATACATGCATAATAAGTGATTATGCATTAAAAATACTACTTCACATGGGTGGTAAACAAAGTACCACATGTGGTACAAACTATGAGTTAGAAGATATGCAAGATGTACCTAAAATGGTACACGAGAACTAGCTTGCAACACTTGTAGTATGATATTGATTACAAATAACAATAAAAAACTTGAAATTGTACAAACGGTACACATGTAAGTCTTTAGCCCTAGCCCTAGCCCTAGCTCTATCCCCCTAGGTAACAACGGCACTACAGAATTTACCAATCGTACCACCTATTATACTATCAAAATTACAAAATTAAATACAAGTATATACAAGTTGAAGGTGTTTGGTTTTAAGTACTACACGGTATAATTTAATTTGTGTGCTGTATAACACCACTTGTTGTATAAGACTAGAATAGCATGGACAACTGTTGCTATATACACTTTTTCATTTAATTTATAAACAAAATATGGTACATACAGTACATTTAAAAACATGCAATCAGGTATTCAAAAACTGGTGTTACATGTGGTGCAAGTTTTACGGTTGATGGAATATTGGTTTTTTCAAAATAGCAATTTTGTTCTGTTGCATACCACCTTGTGGTACATGATGTACCACTTCTAATACATGCATATTAACATTAATAGTGCAGACTGTGGGCCTCGGCTCAGTAGGGCTTCAACTCGCACACCTGGGAGCAGCAAGGTACGCTGCCACCAGAGTATCTGTCTAGGAGTTTGTCACAACGCAACATTCTCACCGCCCTTCCTATAGCCAATGGTGAAATCGAACTCTGACAACTTCAAAGCCCAATTATACACACGACGGTTCAGCTGCTTTCCAGTTCTCCATGACTCCAGCCCCTTGTGATCCGTCAGAACCTCGAACTTCCTCCCATATAGATAGAAGGCGAAGTGCTGGATAGCTTCCAACACCGCCAGGCACTCCAACTCTTGGGCGCTGTATCTCGTTTGGGCGCCCCTGAGCTGTCTGGAAATGAATGCCACTGGTTTCAGTTCCCGCTCTCTCCGCACCGACAACACTGCTCCAACACCTGTACTACTGGCATCACACTCGATAACGAACAAATCACTAACACATGGAACATGCAAACATACTGAATCACACAACGACATACACAACATACGAAATGCGTCCAGCATCCGGTTCGTTCACTCCATCTCACCAGGCAAAGTCCTCGAGGTATGAGGTGTCAGGACCGACGACCACTGATGAAACCCACTGACGAACCTCCGATAATACCCAATCAGACCCAAGAAGGCACGCAGTTGCCTCCGTGTTCTGGGGAGCGGGTGCTCCCTGATTGCTCTCACTTTTGCCTCCGGCACACACACAACACCGTCACCTATCTGGTGTCCCAAAACTCAAGCCTCTTCTTCCCAAATGCACACTTTCTCAACTTGCAAGTTAAACCTGCCTCACGTAACGTCTCAAACAAACACCTAAGATGGCACAAGTGAACCTCCCAACATTCGGACACCACCAGGATGTCATCAATGTACACCCTGGCGAAGTCTGAACAGCCCACCAAAACTTCATCTATCAGTCTTTGAAAAACTGATGGCGCATTGGTCAATCCAAATGGCATCCTACAGAATTGATATTTACCGAACGGGCAAACAAAGCTGGTCTTATCCCGATCTCTCTCCTTCACTGCCACTTGGTGGAACCCTTTCGCCAGGTCCACCTTGGACAACACGCGACTTTTCCCCACTCTTTCCACCATCTCTTCGAAGGAAGGTATATATAATACAGTTCCTTCGTCGTCACCTCGTTCAACCGCCTGTAGTCCATGCACAATCTTATGCCTCCGTCGGCCTTCTTCACCGGAACCAACGGTGACCCCCACGGACTCGAGCTACGCT